>Ga0307472_100000270_pt1 | contig 16941 bp, 15 predicted proteins | sample atmos_gasesAM5C__2_FD_204582 | JGI IMG/M metagenome (GOLD analysis project Ga0307472, IMG submission 204582) | Hardwood forest soil microbial communities from Morgan-Monroe State Forest, Indiana, United States - atmos_gasesAM5C_05 | ecosystem: Environmental > Terrestrial > Soil > Temperate...
CCGCGGCGCGCCGCGCTCGTCGTACCGCCAGTCCTCGAACAGGTGCGCGCCGAGCCCGGCGCGCGTGGTGGTGGTGAGAAAGCGCGCCGGGATGATCTGGTCGGTGTCGATGTTCGTCGCCGGCAGAACCACGGTGCGCGAGGTGAAGGCAGTGAACGGTTCCATCGGCTTGCGTTTCAGAGGAGCTCCCGCGGGTCGGTGACGCGGCCGCGCACTGCGGAGGCGGCGGCCGTGAGCGGGCTCGCGAGCAGGGTGCGGGCGCCGGCGCCCTGGCGGCCTTCGAAGTTGCGGTTACTGGTGCTCACCGCGTACTCGCCGCGCGGCACCGTGTCGCCGTTCATGCCGAGACACATCGAGCAGCCCGATTCGCGCCACTCGGCGCCGGCCTCGAGGAACACCCGGTCGAGGCCTTCCGCCTCGGCCTGGCGCTTCACCTGCTGCGAGCCCGGGACGACCAGCATCGTCAGCCCGCGTGCGATGCGCCGGCCGCGCAGCACGGCGGCGGCGCTGCGCAGATCCGAGAGGCGTGCGTTGGTGCAGCTGCCGATGAACACCACGTTCACCGGCTGATCCCGGATGGGGGCGCCCGGCTCGAGACCCATGTACTGGAGCGCGCGGGCGATGACCGCATCCGACCCCTGTCGGGGGATGGAGCCGGTGACCGGCACCACCATACCGGGGTTGGTGCCCCAGGTGATCATAGGCTCGATCGCGGCGGCATCGAGGCGCAGCTCGCGGTCGTAGCGCGCCCCGGCATCGCTCGGGAGCGTGCGCCAGTCGCCGACGGCTTGCTCCCACGCGTCGCCCTGCGGCGCGCGCGGGCGCGGGGCGAGGTAGGCATAGGTCGTCTCGTCGGGCGCGATCATCCCGGCGCGCGCGCCGGCCTCGATCGACATGTTGCAGACCGTCATGCGCTCGTCCATGTCGAGCGCGCGGATGGTGGAGCCGCGATACTCGATCACGTGTCCGATGCCACCGGCGACGCCGAGCCGGCCGATGATCGCGAGGATCAGGTCCTTGGCGGTGACGCCGGCGCCCAGCGTGCCCTCGACCTCGACGGCGAGCGTGCGCGGTTTCCTCTGCAGCAGGCACTGGGTGGCGAGCACGTGCGCCACCTCGGTCGTGCCGATGCCGAAGGCGAGCGCCCCGACCGCGCCGTGCGTGCTCGTGTGGCTATCGCCACAGACGATGGTCTTGCCCGGCTGCGTGAGGCCGAGATCGGGCCCGATGATGTGCACGATGCCGCGCTGCTCGCTCGTGAGCCCGAGGAGCTCGACGCCGAACTGAGCGCAGTTCGCCTCGAGCTCGCGGATCTGCCGCGCCGCGGACTCGATCGCGATCGGCGCGCCGCCGAAGACCTGGCTGGTACGCGTCGGCGTCGAGTGGTCCATGGTGGCGAGCGTGAGATCGGCTCGCCGCACGCTTAAGGCCCGCTCGCGCAAGAGCGTGAAGGCCTGGGGCGAGGTGACCTCGTGGATCAGGTGCAGGTCGATGTAGAGCACCGCCGGAGTGGCGGCCGTCTCGGCCGCCACCAGGTGCCGCTCCCAGACCTTTTCAAAGAGAGTGCGCGATTCCAAGCCTTCAGCCCGAGGCGGCCGCGGCGCGCGGCGCCGACGTGTCGACGTAGTCGAGCCACCCCCAGCGGTCCGGAGTCTTCCCCGAGAACAGGCCGAAGAACGCGTTCTGCAGCGTCTCGGTGACCGGACCCCGCTTGCCGTTGCCGACGGGTAGCCGGTCGACCGAGCGGATGGCAGTGATCTCGACCGCGGTGCCGGTGAAGAACGCCTCGTCCGCGAGGTAGAGGAGCTCGCGCGGAATCGACATCTCGCGCACCTCGATGCCGCGCTCGCGCGCGAGGCGGATCACGCTGTCGCGCGTGAGGCCGCCGAGGACCGAATGGGCGAGGGCGGGGGTCAGGAGCACTCCGTCCTTCACCAGGAAGAGATTCTCGCCCGAGCCCTCGCTCAGCGTCCCGTCGGGAGAGAGCCCGATCCCCTCGGCGAAGCCGAGCCGGCGCGCCTCCGCCCCGATCAGCTGGCTCGAGAGATAGTTGCCGCCGGCCTTGGCGAGCGCCGGCAGGGTGTTGGGCGCCACCCGGTTCCAGGAGGACACGCAGGCGTCGACGCCCGAGTCCTCGCCCTCGGTGCCGAGGTACTTGCCCCATTCCCAGGCGGCGATCGCAACCTCGGTCGGCGGATCGTTCTTGGGCGTCACGCCGATCTCGCCGTAGCCGCGGAACACGACCGGGCGGATGTAGGCGCCGCGCTTGAGATTGTTGGCGGCGATCACCTGGCGGCAGGCGTCGCTGATCTGCTCGGGCGAGAAGGGCATCGCGATGCGGTAGATCTTGGCCGAGTCGAACAGCCGCCGGGTGTGATCCCGCAGCCGGAAGATCGCCACTCCGCGCGGCGTCTCGTAGGCGCGCTCGCCCTCGAACACCGAGGAGCCGTAGTGCAGCGCGTGCGACAGCACGTGCACCGTCGCCTGCTCCCAGGGGACGAGCTTGCCGTTGAACCAGATGAACTGCGTGGCGGGAATGGGCATGGGAGCTCCTCTAAGGTCAGACCGCCGCCGGCACTGCCGGCGCCGCCGCGCGCGCCCGCGTTCCGGCCTGCGCCAGCTCGATGCGGTTGATCACCTCGAGGAACGCGCGAGTGGCGGACTCGACGATGTTCGTGCTCACGCTGGCGCCGCGGTAGGTGCGGCGATTGTACTCCACGTAAACCCGCGCCTCGCCCTGCGCGTCCTCGCCCTCGGAGACCGCCTGCACTTCGAATTTTCGCAGCACCACGCGGATGCCGGTCGCGGCCTCGATGGCCTTGAAGGCGGCGTCCACCGGCCCATCGCCGCTCGCACCGTGCTCGACGCTGCGCCCGTCGGCATGGGTGAGCACGACCAGTGCACGCGCCGCCCCCGAGGTGCGCGCCTCGGTGGTGAGCTCCTCGAGGGCCCAGGGTCCCTGCGCGGAGCCTTCGGCGCGCAGCACCAGCGCCTCGATGTCGCCGTCGTAGAGCTCCTTCTTGCGGTCGGCGAGCGCCTTGAACTCCTCGAACAGCTGGTTGAATTCCTCCTCGCCGAGCTCGAAGCCGAGCGCCTGCACCCGCTCGCGCAGCGCGTGCCGTCCGCTGTGCTTGCCGAGCACCAGGTGGCTGCGCGACAGGCCGACGTCTTCGGGCCGCAGGATCTCGTAGGTCGAGTAGTGCTTGAGCATGCCGTGCTGGTGGATGCCGGCCTCGTGCGCGAAGGCGTTCTCGCCCACCACCGCCTTGTTGCGCGGCACCGGCATACCCGTGATGCTCGAGACGAGGCGCGAGGTGGGATAAAGACGCTGAGTCTGAATGTCCGTCGTCACGTTGAAGAAGGCGGCACGGGTCTTCAAGGCCATCACGACCTCCTCGAGCGAGCAGTTGCCGGCCCGTTCCCCGATGCCGTTGATGGTGCACTCGATCTGGCGCGCTCCGGCGACCACCGCGGTCAGGCTGTTGGCGACCGCCATGCCGAGGTCGTCGTGGCAGTGCACCGAGAGGCGGATGGCGTCGATCCCGCGCACGTTCTTGCGCAGATAGCGGAACAGCTCCGCGAACTCGTCCGGCACGGTGTACCCGACGGTGTCGGGGATGTTGACGGTGGTCGCGCCGGAGGCGATCGCGGTCTCGACCACCTGGGCGAGGAACTCGAGCTCGGTGCGCGAGGCGTCCTCGGGCGAGAACTCGACGTCGTCGGCGAGCTCGCGCGCCCGGGCGACGCCGGCGGCGGCGGCCTTGAGGATCTCGTCCTGCGCCATGTTGAGCTTGTACTGGCGGTGAATGGCGCTGGTGGCGAGGAACACGTGGATGCGGTGGCGCGGCGCGTCCTTGAGCGCGCGCGCGGCGAGGTCGATGTCCTCGGGGTTGCAGCGCGCGAGTCCGCAGATGATCGGGCCCTGGATCTCGCGGGCGACCGCCTGGACGCTCTCGAAGTCGCCGCGCGAGGCGGCGGGGAAACCGGCTTCGATCACGTCGACGCCGAGCTCGGCGAGGGCGCGCGCGACCCGCAGCTTCTCCGGCTGCGTCATGCTGCAGCCGGGCGACTGCTCGCCGTCGCGCAGCGTCGTGTCGAAGATCAGAACGCGGTCGGGTTGGATCGTCATATGCTATGCCCGTCTTTCGTTGAGCCACGGCATTCGGGCGCGCAGCGACGCGCCGACTTTCTCGATCTGCCGGTCGACGTCGGCAGCCAGCAGCCTCTGGTAGTTCGCCTTGCCGGTCCGGTTCTCCTTGATCCACTGGCGCGCGAACTTGCCGCTCTGCACCTCTTTCAGCACCTTGCGCATCTGTTTCTTGACGCGCTCGTCCACGATGCGCGGGCCGCGGGTGAGATCGCCGTACTTGGCGGTCTCCGAGATGAACTGATGCATCTTGGAGATCCCGCCCTCGTGCAGCAGGTCGACGATGAGCTTCAGCTCGTGCAGGCACTCGTAGTAGGCGACCTCGGGCTGATAGCCCGCCTCGACCAGGGTCTCGAAGCCCTTGACGACGAGCTCGGTGGTGCCGCCGCACAGCACCGCCTGCTCGCCGAAGAGATCGGTCTCGGTCTCCTCGGCGAAGGTGGTCTCGAGCACGCCGCCACGCGTGCCGCCGATGCCGTGCGCGTAGGCGAGGGCGCGCGCCTGCGCCCTGCCGGTGGCGTCCTGAGCGACCGCGAGCAGGCATGGCACGCCGCGCCCCTGCTGGTACTGGCGGCGCACCAGGTCCCCCGGGCCCTTGGGCGCGATCAGCACGACGTCGAGGTCGGGCCGCGGCTTCACCTGGTGGAAGTGAATGTTGAATCCGTGGGCGAACAGCAGCGCCGCGCCTTTCTTCAGGCCCTTCTTTATCTCCTGGTAGAGCGCCTTCTGGGCGAGGTCCGGCACCAGCATGGCGACGAGATCCGCGCTCGCGGCGGCGGCGGCGGGCTCGGCGACGTCGAGGCCGTCGCGGCGCGCCTTCTTCCAGCTTGCGCCGCCCTTCCTGACTCCGACCACGACGTCGAAGCCGCTGTCCTTGAGATTCAGCGCGTGGGCGCGGCCCTGGCTGCCGTAACCGAGGACGGCAATGCGCGCTCCCCTCAGGGCCTTGCGGTCGACGTCCTTACCCGAATAAAGCCTCATCGCGTCACTCCTGCGGCTCGGGGCCGCGCTGCAAACGTAAAAAACCCCGCAGCGGCTGGTGGCCGGTGCGGGGTCTTGAGTCTTCTTTCGCTCGTGCCTGTTTGGTCAGGCGTTCGCGTGCCCCGCACCGCTTTGCCCCGTAAGGAGCAGCAGTGCGGGCAGTCCGATGAGCAGCGCCAGCCGTACGGCGGATGCCGCGGCGGGGCTCAGGGGCGCTGTTGCTTCGGGTGTCACGGGAACCAAACCTGTTGCTCCGATGGGAGCACAGGAACCGCGGGCTTGTCAACGAGTTGAGCGCGGACGTTCGAGGCCCGCACACCATGAGGCACGGCGGGCGCGGTGTTAATCTCAGCGCCATGAAAAAAGCAGTGGATCCGCGCGCCTGGTCGCGCATCGTCGTCGACGGCGTGAAGCAGGCGCCGGCGCGCGCCATGCTGCGCGCGGTCGGGTTTCGCGACGAGGACTTCGCCAAGCCCCAGATCGGTGTGGCCTCGACCTGGGCCAACCTGACCCCCTGCAACGTGCACATCGGCGCGCTGGCCAACGCCGCGGCGGCGGGAGTCGACGGTGCGGGCGGCAAGAGCGTTCTTTTCAATACGATTACGGTGTCCGACGGGATCTCCATGGGAACTCCCGGGATGCGGTACTCGCTCGTGTCCCGCGAGATCATCGCTGACTCGATCGAGGCGGTGGTCGGGGCCGAGGGGTTCGACGGCTTCGTCGCGATCGGCGGCTGTGACAAGAACATGCCCGGCTGCGCCATGGCCATGGCGCGGCTCAATCGCCCGGCCGTGTTCGTCTACGGGGGCACCATCCGTCCCGGCGCGCAGCGCCGCGACATCGTGACCGTCTTCGAAGCGGTCGGGGCGCGCGCGGCCGGGACCCTTTCGGAGAGTGCACTGCAGGAAATCGAGCGCACGGCCATCCCGGGACCGGGCAGCTGCGGGGGCATGTACACGGCCAACACCATGGCTTCGGCAATCGAGGCCTTGGGCTTGTCCTTGCCGGGCAGCTCCGCACAGGAGGCCGTCGGCGAGGCCAAGCATTCCGACAGTGCGCGCGCCGGCGCCGCGGTGGTGCGCCTGGTGCGCGACGGCTTGAAGCCGCGCGACATCCTGACACGCAAGGCGTTCGAGAACGCCATAACGGTGGTCATCGCGCTCGGCGGTTCGACCAACGCCGTGCTGCACCTGCTCGCCATCGCGCGCGATGCCGGGGTGCGCCTCACGCTCGAGGATTTCACCCGTGTCGGACGCCGTTCCCCGGTGCTCGCCGACCTCAAGCCGAGCGGCCGTTTCCTCATGTCCGAGTTGGTCGCGATCGGCGGCACCCAGCCCCTCATGAAAATGCTGCTCGATGGAGGCCTGCTGCACGGGGACTGTCTGACGGTCACCGGGCAGACAATGCAGCAGAATCTGGAAAAGATTCCCATGTATATGAAAGGGCAGGAGATCGTCCGGCCCTTATCCGACCCACTGAAGAAGGACAGTCATCTCGTCATTCTCTACGGCAACCTCGCTCCCGAGGGAGCGGTGGCGAAGATCACCGGGAAGGAGGGCGAGCGGTTCGAGGGACGGGCGCGGGTGTTCGACGGCGAGCAGCGCGCCACTCAGGCGATTCTCGCCGACAAGCTGCGGCCGGGCGACGTCGTCGTGATCCGACACGAGGGGCCAAAGGGCGCTCCCGGCATGCCCGAGATGCTGAGCCCCACGGGCGCGATCAGTGGACGGGGCCTGGACGGTAAAGTGGCGCTGATTACCGACGGTCGCTTCTCAGGCGGCAGTCATGGATTCGTGGTCGGACACGTGTCACCCGAGGCCGCCGTGGGTGGCCCGATCGGTCTGCTGCGCAACGGCGATCGCATCACGATCGATGCGCGCAAGCGCGAGCTTCGCGTCGAGCTGCCGGCTGCGGAGCTGCGCAAACGGCGGCGGGCGTGGCAAGCTCCGCGGCCGGCCGCGCAGGGTGGTGTGCTCGCCAAATATGCGCGGCTCGTGGGCAGCGCCTCCTCAGGCGCCGTTACCGAGGCAATCGAGGTGCGGCGGCGCGATTCCTGAGGGCCGGCGGAGTTGTCAGCCTCGGAGGCACCCGGTACAGTTCGGGAAAGCATTCGTCGCAGCGCACACTGCGGGGCATCGTCCGGGGGGACTTCAGAATCTCAGGCCCGGCGTGCGGCCGTCTGACGATGTGAGTTCGCAAGTATGATTCAGGGGAACCGGCGGGTCCGCCCGCCGGCAACGGGGTTCTGGCTGAAGCAAGGCGCAATCAATAACCCATGGCAGCCTTAGTACACGACACAAATTTCATGACACGCCGCGGCGCAGTGCTGGTCGCGATCCTCCTGCTGCACCTCGTCCTCGTCTGGGCGCTTGCCACCGGCCTCGCGCGCCGCGCGATCGAGGTGCTCGCGCCGCCGATCCAGACGACGATCGTCGAGGAGACCAAGAAAGAGGAGGCGCCGCCGCCGCCACCGCCGCCGCAGTTCGAACGCCCGCCGGTCGAGCTGCCGCCACCCGACGTCACGATCAACGTGCCGGTGGAGACCGAGACCACCGCGATCCGCGTCGTCAACACGCCGGTCGTCAAGGCTCCGCCGGTGGCCGCCAGACCGGGGACCAACGTCGGCTTCAGCAAGAACTTCCCCAACAGCGACGAGTTCTACCCGGACGCGTCGCGGCGGCTCGAGGAGCAGGGGACCGTCACCGTGCACGTGTGCGTCGGCCCGGACGGCAAGGTGTCGGAAGAGCCGACGATCGCGAAGGGAGTCAATGCGCGGCTCGACGGCGGCGCGATAAAACTCGCCAGGGCTGGCTCGGGCAGATACATCCCCGCCACCGAGGACGGCAAGCCGATCGCCAAGTGCATCAACTTCAACGTCAAATTTCAGCTGAGATGAACACCGGCCGCACCTTCCAACGGTGCGGCTTCTTTTTCGTTCCGAGGAAACTATGGAAAATCAACCGAGCGTAACAGTCAACAATCCCTACGGCCTGAGCGCACTGTGGGTGTCCGGAGACCTGGTCTCGCGTTCCGTGCTCGTACTTCTGATCCTCATGTCGCTCGCCTCGTGGTACGTGATCCTCACGAAGCTGTGGGACCAGAGGGCGTTGCGCAAGTCGGCCAAGGCGGTCGACAAGCAGTTCTGGAACGCGCCCTCCATCAAGGACGGCGTCGACCGCCTGAAGAAGGGCGACGACTTCCGCGGCATCGCCGAAGACGGGCTGCGCGCCGCCTCCCATCACGACGGCCGCCTCACCGACCGCATCGACCTGCACGAGTGGATCACCATGTCGCTGCAGCGCGCGGTCGACGGCGTGAACAGCAAGCTCAACGGCGGTCTCGGCCTCCTCGCGACGGTGGGCTCGACCGCGCCGTTCGTCGGACTGTTCGGCACGGTGTGGGGCATCCTCACCGCGCTGGTCGGCATCGGCATCGCCGGCCAGGCGAGCATCGACAAGGTGGCCGGCCCGGTCGGCGAGGCGCTGATCATGACGGCGCTCGGACTGTTCGTGGCGGTGCCGGCGGTGTGGGGCTACAACTGGCTCCTCGGCCGCAACAAGGTGCTCCAGGACGCGTTGCGGAACTTCGCCAGCGACCTGCATGCCTACCTCGTAGGGGGCGTCAAGGTCGAGGGCGGCGCTGGTGGCGGTGGCGCCCGTCCGGCCGCGGCCAAAGCCGCGCCGCGCGTTCGCTGAAGCCCGTGCCTGTCAGCCGGCCGCGGCGCGGGTGCAGCGCATCCGCGCGGCTTGGCGTGCCGGCCCGGCGCACTCTTTAAGGAGTAGCTGACCATGTCGATGAACGTGGGCGAGTCGAGCAGCGGCGGGATGATGGCGACCATCAACACCACGCCGCTCGTCGACGTGATGCTGGTGCTGCTCATCATCTTCCTCATCACGATTCCCGTGATCACGAAGACGGTGAAGGTCGACCTGCCGAAGGCGGTCAACATTCCGACGCAGACCAAGCCCGAGAACATCACCATCGCGATCGATCACGACGGCAACATCTATTACAACGAGAAGAAGATGGCGAACCGCGGGGTCCTGCTCGGCTACCTCAAGGAAGCGGCGGTAAAGGTGCCGCAGCCTGAGATTCAGATCCGCGCCGACAAGGACACGCGCTATGAGTTCGTCGGGCGGGTGATGTACGCGATCCAGCGCGGTGGCATCGTCAAGGTCGGCTTCCTGACGGAGCCGGATCGCGGCGTGCGCGGCTACCGCTGAAGTCTTCAGGAGCGAACACAATGTCAATGCAGGTAGGCGCTGGCGGCGACGAGATGTGCGACATCAACACGACGCCGCTCATCGACGTCATGCTGGTGCTGCTCGTGACTCTCATCATCACCCTCCCGGTCATGACCCATGCGGTCAAGCTCGACATGCCCGACCTGTCGCATCAGCAGCCGCCTCCCCCGGTGCAGCCGGAGGTCATCGACCTCGAGATCGACTTCGACGGCACGGTGGTCTGGAACGGCACGCCCGTGCCGAACCTGGATACGCTCGAGGGCTACTTCCACACCTACGCGGACAAGGATCCGCAGCCCGAGATTCACCTGCGGCCGGATCGCCGCGCCAAATACGACGTGGTGGCCAAGGTGCTCGCAGCCGCCCAGCGCAACCGCATGAAGAAGATCGGTTTCGTCAACACCGCAGAATTCGCCGAATAACGGTCAGGTAATGGCACACACCAGCATGAAGATCTCCTCAACGATCGTCGCGGCCATGGCCGCGGCCGTATTGCTCGTTCCGACGGCACTGCCGGCCGCGGACACCCCACCGAAGCAGACCAACAGCGCCAAGGTGGGCAAGATCCTCAAGGACGTCCAGGAGGACATCAAGAACAAGAAGTACAGCGACGCGATCACCAAGCTCAAGGATGCGGACGGGACCGCCGGCAAGACCCCCTACGACCAGCACGCCATCAACGACATGCTGGGGTTCTGCTACGCGCACACCAGCGACTACACCGGCGCCGCCAAGGCGTGGGAAGCGGAGCTCGACGACGGCTTCACCACAGCCACCGACCAGAACCAGCGCATCCGCGCGCTGTCGGTGCTCTACTATCAGCTCAAGAACTATGACAAGGCGATCGAGTTCGGGCAGCGTGCGCTCAAGGGCGGCTTTGGGGACGCGGAGACCAGCAAGCTGATCGGTCAGGCCTACTATCTCAAGGGCGACTGGAAAGACACGCTGAAGTTCGAGGAGGGCCTCGTCGACGCCTCGATCAAAGCCGGCTCCAATCCGAGCAACGAGTCGCTGCAGCTGGTGCTGAGCGCGTGCGTCAAGTTGGAGGACACGGTCTGTCAGACCAAGACGCTCGAGAAGCTGGTGACCTATTACCCGAAGCCCGAGTACTGGCAGAACCTGCTGTTCAGCCTGATGAAGGAGACCGCGAACAGCGACTCCAACACGCTTCAGGCCTACCGCCTGATGTCGGAGGTCGATGTCCTGAAGAGCGCCGACGATTTCATCGAGATGGCGCAGCTGGCGATGGACGCCGGTTCCCCGGGTGAGGCACAAAAGGCGCTGCAGCGCGGGTTCGACAAGAACGTCTTCGCCGACCAGCGCAACAAGGACAAGGCGCAGCGGCTGCTCGAAAAGGCGAAGACCAAGGCGGCCAACGATCAACCCACCCTCGACAAGATCTCCAAGGAAGCCGACGCGGCACCCACCGGAACCAAGAACGCCGCGATGGGGCTGGCCTACCTCGGCTATGGCCAGTACGACAAGGCGGTCGACCAGTACGCCAAGGCCGTGACCAAGGGCGGCTTGAAGAGCCCGGCGGAAACCCAGCTGATGCTCGGCATCGCCAACCTCAAGGCGGGCCACAAGGAAGAGGCCGTCAAGGCCTTCAAGGCGGTCAAGGGCGATCCGATCCTGGAGCGCCTGGATAGCCTGTGGATATTGCGCGCCAGACAGGCTTAAGGTTCAAGCGCGGAAAGGAGCTCCACCGTGGCGATCAAGGCCGGCGACCGCATGCCCGCGGGCACGTTCAAGCGAATGACCAAGGAAGGTCCGAAGGACCTCGCGACCGACGAGCTCTTCAAGGGCAAGCGGGTGGTGCTGTTCTCGGTGCCGGGCGCCTTCACGCCAACCTGCGACGCGAAGCACCTGCCGGGTTTCGTGCAGCTCGCCGATCAGATTCTCGCCAAAGGCGTCAACACCATCGCCTGCATGGCGGTGAACGACGTGTTCGTGATGAATGCCTGGGGCAAGGCCTCGGGCGTCGGCGACAAGGTGCTGATGCTCGCCGACGGCAACGGCGACTATGCGCGCGCCCTGGGCCTGGAGCTCGACGCCAGCAAGTTCGGTATGGGCAAGCGCGGCCAGCGCTTCGCGGTCATCGTCAAGGACGGCGTCGCGACGCACGTGGACGTCGAAGAGCCGGGGCAGTTCAAGGTATCGGCCGCCGAGTACGTCTTAGGCCAGCTGTAGCTAAACCAGTTTCTCTATCTCGGGGATGATCTGGAACAGATCCCCGACGAGCCCGAAATCCGCCACCTCGAAGATCGGGGCTTCGCCGTCCTTGTTGATGGCGACGATCGTGCGCGCATCCTTGATGCCCGTGAGGTGCTGTATCGCCCCGGAGATGCCGACCGCGACGTAGAGCTCGGGCGCGATGATCTTGCCCGTCTGGCCCACCTGCATCTCGTTCGGCGCATAACCGGCGTCGACCGCGGCGCGCGAGGCGCCGACCGCTGCGCCGAGCTTGTCGGCGAGGCTGTAGAGGATCTTGAAGCCCTCGGCGCTGCCGAGCGCCCGGCCGCCGGAAATCACCCGCCGGGCGGTCTGCAGATCCGGCCGGTCGGTCCTGGCCGCTGACACCGAGACGAAGCGCGTGTGCGTCGGGATTTCCACCGACGCCGCCGCCTTCTCGATGGGAGCCGAGCCCCCGCCACCCGCCGCCTCGAACGAGGCCATGCGCACCGTACCGACGACCTTGGCGCCCGCTTCGGCTTCGACGGTGAGAAGCGCGTTGCCGGCGTAGACGGGGCGGTGGAAACGGGTGGGGCTCTCAATTCCCATGATGTCGCTCACCTGAGGGGCACCGAGGAGCCCCGCGACGCGCGCCATCAGGTCCTTGCCGAAGGTGGTCGAGGGTCCGAGCACGTGAGTAAAGGGGCCGGCGAGCGCCACTATCTGCGGGGCGAGCACTGCGGCGAGCGCGTGAGCGTTGGCCGGGTGCGCGACCGTGAGCACCCGTGCGACGCCGGCGACCTGCGCCGCCTGCGCGGCGACCGTGCCCGGGTCGGCGGCGCAGACCGCGATGGTGATTTCCGCGCCCCGGAGCGCCCGCGCGCAGCTCACGCACTTGGCGGTGCTGACGTTGAGCTTCGCGCCGTCGTGCTCGGCGACGATGAGGATCTTCGCAGTCACAGGATCCCCTTCTTCTTCAGCTGCTCGACCAGCTCCGCCGCGTCCTTCACGCGGATGCCTTTCTGCCGCTGCGGCGGCGGCTCGAAGCGCACCAGCTTCAGCTGCTGGCGCTGCTCGACGCCGAGGGAGGCGAGGGTGAGGGTTTCGAGGGGCTTTTTCTTCGCCTTCATGATGTCGGGGAGCTTCACGTAGCGCGGCTCGTTGAGGCGCAGGTCCGTGGTGATGACGGCGGGCAGGTCGACCTCGAGTGTCTCGAGCCCGGCGTCGACTTCGCGCGTCACGCGGGCGGTCGTATCGGAGAGGAGCTCGAGCTTCGAGGCGTAGGTGGCCTGGGGGCGATTCCACAGCGCCGCGAGTACCTGGCCGGTCTGGCCGTTGTCGTCGTCGATCGCCTGCTTGCCGAGGATGACGAGGAAGGGCTGCTCGCGCTCGATGAGCTTCAGCAGCGCCCGCGCCGCGACCAGGGGCTCGATCACGCCGTCCGCCTGCACGTGCAGCGCACGGTCCGCGCCCATCGCGAGCGCGCTGCGCAGCTGCTGCTGGGTGTCGGCGGGACCCACCGTCGCGACGATCACTTCCTCCGCGCCACCGCGTTCCTTGATGCGCAGCGCTTCCTCGAGCGCGATCTCGTCGAAAGGATTGACGCTCATCTTGACGCCGTCGGTGACGACGCCGCTGCCATCGGGCCTGACCCGGATGCGGACGTTGAAGTCGACGACGCGCTTGATACCGACCAGGATGCGTTTCATAAGCCCTGCAGTATAGCCGGCGGCACCACGCATTGTTGCCGGAGACGCCACGGCGTTGACGGATTGCGCGCGCCCTCCCTAAAGTCAGCGCCCATGCTGAGCTACGCGCTGCGTCGCATCGCCGTTGCCGTCCCGACCCTCCTCGTCATCATCACCCTGTCGTTCGCGCTGCAGCGCCTCGCTCCCGGGGGACCCTTCGATCAGGAGCAGACGCTCACTCCCGCGGTCCGCGCCAATCTCGACCGGGTCTACGGGCTCGACCGCCCGCTCGCCGTGCAGTACGCGCGCTACTTGAGCGCGCTGGCGCGCGGCGACTTCGGCCCCTCTCTCAGCCAGCGGGATTTCACGGTCACCGAGCTCATCGGGCAGGGACTGCCGCTGAGCGCGACGCTCGGCCTCGCGGCCGTGCTGCTCGCGATCCTCGCCGGCATCCCGGCCGGCATCGCCGGGGCGCTGACGCGCGGCAGCGGCATCGACCATGGGCTCACGGCCCTCGCGGCGCTCGGCATCGCGTTGCCGACCTTCGTCACCGGTCCCGCACTCGCGCTGTTCTTCGGGCTGCACCTGCACTGGCTGCCGGTCGCGGGCTGGGAGCGGGGCGCGCCCCGTTATCTCGTTCTGCCGGTCGTGACGCTGGCCCTGCCGGTCGCGGCTTACCTTGCGCGCCTGACACGCGCGAGTCTCCTCGAGGTGCTGCGCACCAACTACGTCCGCAGCGCGCGTGCGCGAGGCTTAGGCGAGGCACGCGTGCTGTGGCGCCACGCTTTACGTCCGGCGCTGCTCCCGGCGGTGAGCTACTTAGGCCCCGCGGTGGCTTTCGTGGTCACGGGGTCGCTCGTCATCGAGACGGTCTTCGGCCTGCCGGGAAGCGGCCGCTACCTGGTGCAGGGCGCCATCGACCGCGACTACCCGCTCGTCATGGGCATGGTCATCGTCTACGCGGCTCTGACGCTCGCCTGCAATCTCGCCGCCGACCTCATCTACGGCTGGCTCGACCCCGGAGCGCGGCGTGGCTGAGCCGGCAGCCGGCCGCGGCCTTTGGCGGGACGCCGCGTGGCGCCTGCGCGCGAACCGCGGCGCGCGGGCCGCGCTGGCGCTCCTCGGCCTCGTGACTCTGCTCGCGCTGATCGCGCCGGTCGCGAGTCCCTGGGCGTTCGACAGCCTGGACTGGCGTCACCTCGCCGAGCCGCCGGGGCTCACGGCCGCGCACTGGTTCGGCACCGACCGGTTGGGGCGAGATCTGTTCGTGCGGACGCTGCACGGAGTGCGGCTGTCGCTCCTGATCAGCCTGCTCGCGAGCGCCATCAGCGTCGGCATTGGAGTCGCGTGGGGCGCGCTCGCGGGCTTCGCCGGCGGGCGGACCGAGGAAGCGATGATGCGCTTCGTCGACGTGCTCTACTCGCTCCCGTACCTGTTCATCGTGATCATCCTGAGCACGCTGTTGGGCCGCGGCAGCATTGCGGTGCTGCTCGTCGCGATCGCGGCGGTCGGCTGGCTGACGACGGCGCGCATCGTGCACGGCCAGACACTGCAACTGAAGCGGCGAGAGTTCATCGAGGCGGCGCGCGCCACCGGGGTGTCGACGGCGGGGATCCTCGCGCGGCACGTCATCCCGAATCTCGCCGGCACCGTGGTGGTGTATGCGACGCTCACCGTGCCGCAGATGATCCTGTTCGAGAGCTTCCTCTCCTTCCTCGGCCTCGGCGTGCAGGAGCCGTACGCGAGCCTCGGCAACCTCATCAATGCGGGCGCGCAGGAAATGGAGTCGGCGCCGTGGATGCTGCTGGTTCCGGCTGCGCTCCTGGTGCTGCTGCTCGGATGCCTCAACCTCCTCGGCGACGGCCTGCGCGATGCCCTCGACCCACGTGAGCACTGAGGCCGCCCAAATGAGCGCATCGCAGCCGGTCCTCGCGCTCGAGGGGCTCACGGTCACGTTCGCGACCCCGGGCGGGGCGCTCAACGCGGTCGAGGACCTGTCGCTTTCGGTCGCGCCCGGGGAATGCCTGGGCGTGGTTGGCGAATCGGGCGCCGGCAAGAGCCAGGCGTTCCTCGCCGTCCTGGGACTGCTCGCGGCGAACGGGTGCGCTTCGGGAAGCGTGCGTTTCGCAGGCACCGAGCTCATCGGCCTCGGCTCAGCGGCACTCGATGCCGTGAGGGGCGCGCGCATCGGCATGGTATTCCAGGATCCGATGAGCTCGCTCACCCCGCATCTGACGGTCGGCGATCAGATCGCTGAAGTCATGGTGCGGCACCTGCATCTGCGCTGGGCGGCCGCGCGCGGCCGCGCGCTCGAGCTCCTCGAGCGCGTGCAGCTCACCGACCCGGCGCGGCGCATGCGCCAGTACCCGCACGAGCTCTCGGGCGGCATGCGCCAGCGCGCGGGCATCGCGATCGCGCTTGCCTGCGGACCGCAGCTCCTCATCGCGGACGAGCCGACCACGGCGCTGGATGTGACCGTGCAGGCGCAGATTCTCGCGCTGCTCGCGGGCCTGAAGCGTGAGCGTTCGATGGCGATGGTGCTGATCACCCACGACATGGGCGCGGTGGCCGGGGTCGCCGACCGCGTGGCCGTGATGCGCGCGGGACGTCTGGTCGAAGCGGCGGCGGTGACCGGGATCCTCAAGTCGCCCCGCGACCCTTACACGCGCGAGCTGGTGCGTGCGGCGGCGCCGCCCGCGCGCGAAGCCGATGCGGCGGGCGCGGCGCCGGGGAGCGCGGCGCTGGCGGTCTCGGGCCTCAGCGTCGAATTCCCGGTCAGCCGCGGCTGGCCGAGGTCCCCGGCGCGCCTCACGGCCCTGCGCGGCGTCGGCTTCGAGCTCGGCGCCGGGGAGTCGCTCGGGGTCGTCGGTGAGTCGGGCGGCGGGAAGTCGACCCTGGCGCGGGCGGTGCTCGCGCTGCTGTCCCCCTCGGCGGGAGAAGTCGTATGGATGGGCCGGGAGCTGCTGGCGCTCGGCTCCGCCGAGCTGCGCAGGTTGCGCGGCGAGCTGCAGATCGTCTTTCAGGACCCGTCGGGCTCGCTCGATCCGCGCATGACGGTGAGCGAGATCGTCGGTGAGCCACTCCTCGTGCATCGTCCCGAGCTCAGTCCCTCGGATCGCGTGGAAACCATCGCGGCAATGCTGCGCCGGGTGGGGCTCGGCGCCGAGCTCGCGGGCCGCTACCCGCACGAGCTCTCCGGCGGGCAGTGTCAGCGCGTCGCCATCGGGCGCGCCATGATCCTCAAGCCCCGCCTCCTCGTGTGCGACGAGCCCCTGAGCGCGCTCGATGGGCCGACACAGCGAGAGATCCTGGCGCTCCTCGAGGGATTGCGACGCGAGTCGAGGATGAGCCTGCTGTTCATCAGTCACGACCTCGCGGTCGTGCGGCGGCTCTGCGAGCGCGTCCTGGTGCTGTATCTCGGGACCATGATGGAGCTCGCGCGCTCGGAAAGCCTGTATTCGCGGCCCCGCCATCCCTACGCCCGGGAGCTGCTGGACGCCGTGCCGGTGGCCGACCCCGACATCCAGCCCGCCCGCCTCAGGGAAGCCCGGCCCGGCGAGCCGCCGTCGCCCCTCGCGCCGCCGAGCGGCTGCGTCTACCGCAGCCGCTGCCCGCACGCGTTGGCGATCTGCGCCGAGCGCGTGCCGGAGTGGGAGGAGAGCGGCGGGGGCGACCGCGTGGCCTGTCATCGCTGGCGGGAGCTGGTTAG
>Ga0307472_100000271_pt1 | contig 16909 bp, 16 predicted proteins | sample atmos_gasesAM5C__2_FD_204582 | JGI IMG/M metagenome (GOLD analysis project Ga0307472, IMG submission 204582) | Hardwood forest soil microbial communities from Morgan-Monroe State Forest, Indiana, United States - atmos_gasesAM5C_05 | ecosystem: Environmental > Terrestrial > Soil > Temperate...
TGATTTTCAGGTGACGCAGCAGCGTGTACAGGTCGTCCGTTTCGTAATCCCAGGTGGTGGCGGCAGGCGAGCGGCCATATCCGCGACGGTCGTAGCGCACCGTGTGGAACTGTTTGCAGAATGAGGGCCAGACGCCGTCCCAAATGGCGGAGTGCGCGATTCCGTCGTGAATCAAAACAATCGCGTCTGGGCCGGTTCCGCATTCGTCGTAGTAAATCTTTCCATTCGCGACTTCGACGAAATGGCCGGAGGCAGGCTCGTCCACGGCAGATGCTGAGATTGGAAGTGTGAGCGCGATGAACGCGACAAGCGGAGCAAACATTGAGCGGAAGACGTATTTTTCCACGGTTGCGGCCTCTCGTCACGTGAACGATGACTAGGACGACTTTTATATTAGGTTGAGGCGAGTCGCAAGCGGGTTTTGTCTGCTTGGCGCGGAAGACCGATTGGGAGCGCTCGTGTATGTGAATCTCACGCCCGCAAGCGATTGGGCGTACAATGCTTACCGTTTTCGAAGAAAGAAATCTTGCGTCTAATAAAGAAGGTCACTATGCAGCGGCGTGAATTCCTGAAGCTTGGAGCGGTTGCGGGCGGGACGGTCTTACTGGGCGGCACAGGCCGATTCGGCAGTCTCATAGGTGCCTCCAAGGAGATCCCAACCGTAGATCGGCTGGTCATGACCAATCTGGTCGACAACATTTATGACATCTTCGCCAAGGGCGGGACGATTGGCAACATCACGATCACTCGGAATACTTTGCCTTTTCCGTATGGATCGGACGTTATGCTGTTGTCAGAGCATGGGCTGGCTTATCACCTGCAGTCCTTCCGAGGAGATGAGGAAAAACAAATCCTCCTGGACTTCGCACTCACCCCACGCACGCTGACAAACAACTACCAAGGGCTAAGAGTCGATCCCGCCAAAGCCGACGCGCTCATCATCAGCCACGGGCATGTGGACCATTACGGAGGCCTGCTCGATGTGGCCCGCAGCCTTCAGGGACGCGCCAAACCAGGGCTCACTCTCTATGCGGGAGGACGCGATACGTTCTGCCATCGGTGGGTCGTGCAACCGGATGGGAAGAAGCTTGATTACGGTGAGCTAAAGCGGGATGAACTCGAAGCGCGGGGGTTGAGCGTCGTGCTCGCGGAGGAGCCGACCACAGTGGCAGGGCATGCGATTACCTCAGGTCACATTCCGCGAATTACCGATTTCGAGATGTCTCCTCCGGCCGCGCGACTCGAAGCCGGCCCGACCGGTTCGGCCTGCGAGGCCACGTTTCATTTCCCTCCGGGCACGGTAAAGATCGAAGCCAAGCCGGGTGATTTGGTGAAGGACATCTTCTGGGGAGAGCACGCCACCGCTTACAACGTGAAGGACCGGGGATTAGTGGTGATCTCATCGTGCGGCCATGCGGGCATCATCAACTCAGTCCGCCAGATCCAGAAGTCCACCGGGATCGACAAGGTGCATGCCGTGGTTGGCGGGTGGCACCTGGCCCCGTATCCTGATGAACTCATCGCCAAGACGGTGGCAGCCTTGAAGGAGATCAACCCGGACTACCTGATTCCCATGCACTGCACTGGCTTCCGCACCATGATGGCGGTCCAACGAGAGATGCCACAGAAGCTCATTATGCCCTCCACGGGCACGCGAGTGGTCTTCGGCGGCTAGGAGGGGCCGATCCTGCTTCTAATTGACGGGCAGGCGTCCTGGCCTGCAAAGACTGTCGACAGTAAGCTGACGATTTACTTTGGGGATGCGCTCGAAAAGATAAATTTCACAACATCGCATCTGCAGCGCAAGACTCGTGGTTTCGCGTTAAGGGAACAGTTCCGCGGTCGCGAGAGAATTTAAACCGGCAGCATTGTCGAAATTGATCCCTCCTGCGATGAGCACCTGGCCGCTCGTCAGCAAACTGGCCTTATGCTCAAAACGCTGAGTTTCCATATTTCCCGCCGGTGTGAAACTTCCGTTCACAGGATCGAACAATTCTGCTGAGGACAGGGCAGTGTTTCCGTCGATTCCGCCGGTCACAAGGACTTTCCCGTCAGTAAGTCTCGTTGCCGTGTGAAGTTCACGTGGTGACAGCATGCTCCCTGCGAGCGCGAAGGAGCCGGTTATAGGGTCGAAAAGTTCCGCCGTCGCCGTGACGCCATTTGAAGTTGCTCCTCCCGTCACGAGAACCGCACCGTTCATCAGCAAGGTTGCCGTGTGTGCCGTGCGTGCGACAGACATGCTACCTGTAGGCGTAAAAGTCCCGGTAGCAGGATTGTAGAGCTCCGCTGTCGAACCGCCTCCACTGTCTCCCCCCGCCAGGAGGACTCTACCGTCGCTCAAAACTGTGGCGGTGTGAAAGAACCGGGAGGCGATCATGTTGCCAGTCGGCGCGAATTCCCCCGTGGTAGGATCGAAAAGCTCCGCTGTTGCAGTGCCTCCACTGGTACCACTTCCTCCCGCCAAGAGTACTTTGCCGTTCGCGAGCAGCGTTGCCGTGTGACCGCTGCGTGCGACCACCATGTTTCCGGAAGAGGTGAAGAGGCCCGTGGAGGGATCGAATAGCTCCGCTGTTGCGTATGTAACGCCATTTCTATCGTCTCCGCCCGCGACGAGGACTTTGCCATTACCCAGCAATGTTGCCGTGTGAAAGACCCGGCGGACGCTCATTTCTCCAGTTGACGTGAACACCCCCGCGGCTGGATCGAATAGCTCCGCGGACGCGAGAGCGCTCAATACCAAACCACATCTCGGGCAACCCATAGACGCCGCCCAGTGCATTCCTCCGACTATGAGCACTTTCCCCTCGTTCAGCAAGGTCGCGGTGTGCTCCTCGCGAGCGTTTAACATGCTGCCTGTTGCCGTGAAACCCGAAGGGGGTGCGGAAACCTGAATTGAGTTCGAAGTCCCAGTGATCGCAGCCGTGACGCTGTCGGTCGCCGTAATCGTTTGACTGCCTGCGGTCTTCAGGGTCACCGAAAACGTCCCGGCACCGTTCGTCAGCGTTGAGTTCGCCGGCAATACAGCCTGGACGTCGGTGCTCGCGAAATGCACAGTCCCGGAATAAGTGGTGGCCACATTGTTTGAAGAGTCGAGCGCATTCACCGTGAAGTTGAAGGCCGTCCCGGCGGTGGCGACACCCGGAGCGGCGACGGAGAAGTGAGTAGCCACTGCAGCGCCGGTGACGTTGATCGAATTCGAAGTGCCGGTGATTGAAGCCGTGACCGTGTCGGTCGCCGTAATCGTTTGACTGCCTGCGGTCTTGAGCGTCACCGAAAAGGTTGCGGCCCCGTTCGTCAGCGTTGAGTTCGCCGGCAATACAGGCTGGACGTCGGTGCTCGTGAAGTGCACTGTACCGGTGTAGCCAGTCGCCGTGTTGTTGAAGGCGTCCAACGCTGTCACGGGTAAGCTAAAAGCCGTCCCCGTGATGGCCGTGCTCGGAGCGGTGACAGAGAAGTGAGACGCAGCGCCCGCGCTCAAGCTGATCATGTTCGAAGTGCCGGTGATCGAAGCCGTGACCGTGTCGGTCGCCGTGATTGTTTGGCTGCCGCCGGTCTTAAGCGTCACCGAAAAGGTCCCCGTGCCGTTCGTCAGCGTCGAGTTGGCCGGGAGGGCAGCTTGGCCGTCGGTGCTCGCGAAGTGGACCGTCCCGGAGTAGCGGGCGACCACATTGTTCGCGGCGTCGAGCGCAGTCACCATGAAGCTGACTGTCATGCCCGCGGTGGCGGAGGCCGGAGCGGTAACGGAGAAGTGAGTGGCGCTTTGAGAGCCGCCGCTCGCACCGCTGCCGCATGCACCGAGGACGCATAGAGCGCAGATCGAGACAGCGAGCAACAGAGAGCTTTTCATGGTCCCTCCCGTCGAGAGCGCAGTCGTTGAGCAGGAGGCCCGGGGCCTTGTTAATCGAGGTCAACCAAACCGGGAGCAGCGAATGTCGATTGCGGAGATTCTACGCTTGTTCCTGTTCAATCACCAGCGTTCGGGCCAGGTCACCGTGCGGAAGGTAGTGAGCCGAAAGCCAAGTTCGTTTCAAAAAGAAAAGACGATCCGACTTGAAATCTCTGAAAAAGGGCGACCGAGATTCGTTCAATCAATTTCGTCGAGTCCGATCTGCCCGGTGCGCTAAGGACGATTACGGCTATCGTCTCAATCATTTACTCATGCGTGATTCAGTGGCGTGATCGATCATGGGCAGGACGTTTTTTGCGGAGTCAGCGGTCTAGAAAAATTGAAGAGAGGAACTCCGACGATGTCGGAGCCCCTCCTCAAAATGCCGGTGGTTAGGTGCTGGGTCGAGGGCTACAGGGTTGACTTTCTCGTCCCTGCTGCGGTCTTGGCGGTGGGTGCCGTCGCCGTCTACGGCTTCCAGAAATCCGGGTCGGCTTTGATCCACTCGTCGGCCACATAGCTCATGTGTGGATTGAAGGCAAACAATTGATGTTGTTCCGATTCGATGGACGCGGCGACAAGCTCCTCGAGCTTCTTCATGCCCTCCGCGCCCATGGCCGCCTCGAATTGCTTGTTTTCCACCTGGAAGCCATGGTCGACTTCGGCAAGCGTTTTGCGCGCGGTGAGAACGAGATATGACCCGCCATCGCCCCCGAATACTTGCTCGAACAGGCCCCAGTGCGAGCCGGGAACTCCCTTCTCATACGCGGCTTTGACCAGCTTAACCAGCTCATTCCATTCTCTGCCGTGTCCTGGGCGGACATGATAAAGGGAGACTTCCATGTAACGCATTTGGGAGACATCGGCCAAAGGCCGCAGGCTCATTTCGTCGTTAAAAACGAAGACGGCCTGGTCTATGGAATCCAGTTGCGCGCTATCGGCTACGCTAGCGGCCTCGATTGCGGGAGCGAGGGTAGGATTCTTCTGGACCGCTGCGTTGTCTTTTTCCCAAGCTTCAAATGAAGGGTACGAAGTGAGGAACAAGGCGCGCTGCTTGCCCGAGAGCGACGTCATGCCGAGGTAGTGCGTCGGCCACTTGGCGCGGGCCATGGCCTGGACGAAGGCGCTTTCCGACGCATCGTGCACGAAGCCGGCTTTGCCGGGCTTGGTAAATTCCCGGGTGATCTGTAACACCCTTGGTATGGACGGGTTTGCCTGCGACTTCTCCTGTGCCGCAGTAATGCAACTGCATGTAAGCACGAGAGACAATCCCAGCAGAAATCGGCTGAGTTTATTCATGGACGTAAACCTCCTAATTTGCGAAATGGGGCCTAATTTGGATGGGGTCTATGAGACTGCCGAACGAACAGCGCCGGAATCTGGGCGGAGACTATCCGAGGCCAGGCATGATGTCAAGCGCCACCGACCGACGTATGATCGGTTACGAGTAGATGGGGAATGACCCACTTCAACGTGTAGCGGGTAGCTGGAAATTGGGTGTTTCCAAAACAACTTGCTACTGGGAGCAGATCCTTATCGTCTATTGCCGGCGGGTGCCGATCGTTCTGGCCTAAACGATTGCCACTCGCGGATTTGTTCGGACACCTCATTCTTCTCGCGCTCGTCTGTGGCATTTTCCCACCGACGCCGAAGCTCTTCGAGTCGGGCGTCCACAAATCCGGCTCGTCCTGATTTGCGTTCTGGTTTGTCGCGGCTACCGTATCCCATGTTTAGATTCCTCCTTTTTTTAAGTTGAGAATATCGCTACTGATCTCAGGCTGTCACGAAGGCATTTGTCCACATATTGTACCCCGCTTTACCGCTTAATCGCTGCAAGAGGCAGGGTCTCCCTTTTCACTCTTGTGCCGCGCGAGGACGAAGCGGAAATGAGGTCAAAAGGACGATAGGCTGCGCCTACTCCAGTCTGACGGAATCACCCCGGCGAACCTTGCCACCCTGCAACACGGAGGCATACACCCCAACATTAGCGTGGTTTTGCTGGACCGCCGTACGCAGGATACCCGGGTCTTTGGGGAGATCGCCCTGAGGAAGCGTCGTCATGACGCAGCGGCCGCAAGGACCGGTGATGCTCAGGCGAACAGCATCTCCAATCGCGACTATTTGCCCGATCCAGGCATTCTCCACGAATTCCTTCTCGCCGTTCGCCGTCTCTACCACAATGTTCGGGCGAAACCGCCGGATCTCGAAGCGTCCCTGTGGATACATCAGGCGTAGTCGATCGAGCGTGGCCGTGGTTAGCAAATGCACGAAGGCGCAGTCGAAAAACGTGCCCTCAGGCAGACCAAAGTCGGTGACGGCATCGCGGTGGTCGAGGCCCTCGATATCTAGCCAGTATTCCTCAGCTGCAGCCGCCGGTTGATCGGACGATGCGGAAAGTGTTACCTCACGCTTGAGCGCATTGGAAAGGGTCCGGTTGACGTCGGGTTGCTCACTATTGACGATGGCACCCTCTGGCAGGGTGATGCGGACCGGCGGCAGCCTGACACCGGGTCTTGGCGCGTCAGCCAGCGCGGCGCGGAAGTCGAATAACGTGGGCCACTTCCGCGGGTTTTTGGCGGTGGCAACCTTCCCGTCTAGACTGTCGACGAGCGCGTAGGCGCGATCACCTAATAGCCCGTCCTTGGTGATCTCGGTGGCATTCAGCTCTTCACCCATCATCGACTTGACTGGGTACCGCCAGAGAGAAACGATCGAACCAAGAACCTTTTGCGTCGATGTCATCGTTGGGCTCACCACCCCGTTGGGCCACCGTTCGTTAGCAATTCGGCGTTATGAGTTTGCGCCTGCCTCGAGCGCGGAGTCGACGACAATATCCGATCGGGTGGTGTTGACGATTGTCTTCAGCTCGGCTTGCTCCTCCGCGGGCACCTTGAACTTATTCAGCGTCTGCCGAAAATCGTCCAGGAATGCGTCCCACTCCTCGCCAGTAATCTTCAATTGGGCGTGAGAGTCAGCCATCGAAGGCGCTGCTGAAAGATATGAAGGCTGCCGGCGAAAAAGCCGCGAACGCACAACCTGTGTTCGTCTCGCAGGTGATTGAGGGGACGAAAGGCACCGTCTTCTACGTCTCGACGCTGCGCAGTTCGATGGGCGGCTTCGACAATAACCCTACCATGCGCGAGATTCTTGGTGAGGAAGGCTACAAAAAGTTCCTTCAAGGGAATGCGGATACTGTTGAAGAGGCCGATTCAACGCTCTTCCGTTTCTCACCCGAACTCAGCAATCCGCCCGACGATGTCGTTGCGGTGGCGCCTGGTTTCTGGCGCACAAAGGCTGCTGCGCCTGCAGCCGCTGCAAAACCAAAACCAAAAGAATAGTTCGTCAGGCTTCGGGGCCGTAGCTTCCGCCCCGAAGCCTTCTCATCCTCGAAGTGGGGTTCTTGCTGAGCCTGCCGTTCAATTTGCTCACCTGTGCGCCGACTGGCGCTGCCGAAGAATATGGATGGCAAAAAAAAGCGCTGGGAGCCGGGGGTCCCAGGATTAGCGCTATCACCATTCGGTATAGGCGATCCTGGCATCGAGTCTAGGATCCTTCGTCACCGGAAACCAATCTCTATTTCGTTGACTCGAGGGTAATAGAACCCTACGATTCGTGAAGTCGAGATCGAAATCGCGAATCCCGGTCCGGGTTGTAATGTTTAGCGACTTGAGGCGCGCAAAAGGACACATGATCTTCAAGCAGTTCTATCTCAATTGCCTCGCGCACGCTTCGTACCTCATTGGCGACGAGGAGACGGGCACAGCGGCTGCCGTCGATCCGCAACGGGACATCGAGCGGTATCTGGTATTTGCAGCAGAACATAAACTGCAAATCAGGCACGTAATATTGACTCATCTGCACGCGGATTTCGTAGCGGGGCACTTGGAGTTGCGAGACCGCGCGGGTGCAACGATTTATCTTGGTGCCAAGGCGCAGGCCGAATATCGCTTCACGCCGCTGGCGGACGGCAGCGTTGTCGAGTTCGGGCGCGTGCAGTTGAAGGCGCTCGAAACACCGGGCCACACGCCAGAATCGATTTCGATCCTCGTCTACGACCTGGAGCGCAGCGGGATCGAGCCGTATGCTGTGCTGACAGGCGACACATTGTTCGTTGGCGATGTCGGAAGACCGGACCTTCGTGGATCGCTAGGCTGGTCGGCCACCGACCTAGGCGGCTTGCTCTATGATTCCTTGCAATCCAAATTGCTTCCGCTGCCGGACGCGAGTCTGGTTTATCCAGCTCACGGCGCCGGGTCGCTTTGTGGGAAGGCCATCAGCAAGGAGACGGTATCGACGATAGGAGAGCAGCGGCGGTTGAATTACGCCCTGCAACCGATGGGCAAGAAAGCGTTCATCGAACTGGTCACCGCCGACCAACCCGAAGCGCCGCCGTATTTCGTCTACGATGCCGTGTTGAATAGTAAAGAGCGGCCTACCCTCGATGAATCGCTGGAGCGCAACTTGAAACCGCTGACGCTGAATGCGGTGCTGGCCTTGCAAGCGGAAGGTGCACAAATCCTCGATACGCGCGATCCCGAAGAATTCGGGGCGACGCACCTGGCGGGCAGCATCAACATCGGGCTCGGGGGCCAGTATGCAACGTGGGCCGGAACAATGCTCAACCACGCGCATCCGATCGTGATCATCGCTGCCCCCGGCCGGGAGAATGAATCGGCCGTCCGGCTGGGGCGCATCGGTTTCGATCACGTGGCTGGATACTTGCAGAACGGATTGCAAAGCCTCGAATCGCGACCGAACCTGATAGCGTTCATCGAGCGCCTGAGCCCGCAGTTCGTCGCGGAAGTCCTTGCGTTGAGTCAGCCGCCGCTGGCCGTAGACGTCCGCGCGCCACGCGAGCGTGAACAGAAACACATTGGCGGCAGCCTGAGCATCCCGCTCAATCATCTGGTTCAAAATATGGAAGCGCTGCCGAAAAACCGCCCGCTGCTGGTCTACTGCGCGGGAGGCTACCGATCGTCGATCGCCGCGAGCTTGTTGAAGGCCAGCGGATTTGACTCCGTCTGCGAAATTGCGGGAGGCATAGCGGCATGGGAGTCGGCGAACTTGCCAGTTCAAAGCGCCCAAGCATAAAGAGGCGATGGCGCTACACGCCTCTTATGTCCGCTCCTGGAAGCGGTGAAGCACCTGCTTCGGCGCGCTATTTCGTTGGGCATTTTGGCACCCCCTTGTTGTGGTTTTTATCACCACCGATTCGATGACTGACCCACTGCGCGGCAGCGGTTGACACACCGCGCATCGGCCATCAGAATACAAAAGGCGTGGCGGGTGGTTCGAAGGTCCTGCCTGGGGCAAAATTCATAAGCGCGTGCACGGCTATGCAGGGGAAGTGTGCGCGACAGCGAACGAATTCGAATTCGAAAGTGAGGAATGATGAGAACGACTTGTGTGCGAATTTTGGCGTCGTGCGCTTTGCTGGCAGTCAGTTCTGCGAGCGTCGGGGCTCAGACGACGACTTCGGCGGCGAAAAAAGAAACGCGCGCAAGTGCGACGATTCGGGCACTGCTGCCCGATTGCTTCGCCGCGGGAGGAACGGCTGCATCCATGGGCGCGTTCGCGGATGATTCGAAGAAGGGAGGATTCGACCTTGCGAACCTGGATCGATCCGTTTCCCCGTGCGCGGATTTCTATCAGTTCGCCAATGGCGGGTGGATGAAAAACAATCCGATACCGGCGGCTTACCCGAGATGGGGCTCGTTCACTATTCTTCAAGAACACAATCAGGATGTGTTGCACACGATCCTTGAAGACGCTGCGAAGGACAAAACCGCGCAGCCGGGATCGAATTGGCAGAAAATCGGCGATTTTTACGCGAGTTGCATGGATGAGAGCCAAGTGGAAGCGGCAGGGCTGAAGCCGCTCGAGCCTGAATTCGAAAGAATCGCGCAGATTAAGGATGCCGGGACCCTTCAGGCGGAAGTTGCGCGGTTGCAGAACGACGGCGTGGACGCAATTTTCAACTTTGGCTCGCAGACGGATTTTAAAGACAGCAACAGCATGATCGCGGGTATCGGGCAGGGTGGTTTGGGTCTGCCGGACCGGGATTACTACACACGCGAGGACGAGAAATCAAAAAAGCTTCGGGACGAGTATGTGCAGCATGTGACGAATATGTTCAAGCTGCTCGGGGACAACGACCCTACGGCTGCGGCGGAAGCAAGAACTGTGATGGATATCGAGATGCGGTTAGCAAAAGTGTCGATGCCACCCGTTGATTTGCGGAACCCCGACAAGATTTACCACAAAATGCCGGTTTCGCAGTTTCAGGAGCTCGCCCCCAACGTGAATTGGGACGGATACTTCAAAGAAATCGGCGCACCGCCAATCTCGCAAATCAACGTTTTCCAGCCGGATTTCATGAAGGAGGTGAGCGCCGCCTGGGTCTCGGTGCCTCTTGCGGATTGGAAGGTGTATCTGCGCTGGCAATTCGTGCACGCGGTGGCGACGGCACTGCCGAAAAGGTTCGTCGACGAAAATTTCGACTTTTACTCCAAAAAATTAACCGGGACGCCGGAAATCTTGCCGCGTTGGCGCCGCTGCGTGCGAGCGACGGACCAAAAGCTTGGCGAAGATTTAGGACAGTTTTACGTACAGCGGGCGTTTCCGCCGGAAGCGAAAGCCAAGGCGCTCGAGATGGTTCACAATCTCGTTGACGCGCTTCGCGCTGATCTCGCCACGCTCGATTGGATGAGTCCCGCTACGCGCGAGCAGGCCACCGCAAAGCTGAGCGCGATCAAGTTGAAAATCGGTTATCCGGATAAGTGGCGCGACTATTCGGACTACAAAGTGGATCGGGGGCCGTACGCCGCCAATTTTATCCGGGGAAACGAATTCGAGGCCGCGTACGACCTGAGGAAAATTGGAAAGCCGGTGGACCGGGCGGTGTGGAATATGACGCCGCCGACCGTGAATGCCTATTACAACTCGACGCGCAACGAAATCGTGTTTCCTGCGGGAATTTTGCAGCCGCCCTTCTACGATCCGAATCGCGATGATGCGATGAACTACGGCGGAATGGGCTCAGTCATCGGCCATGAGCTGACGCACGGTTTCGACGATCAGGGCAGCAAGTTTGATGCGATGGGCAATTTGAAAAACTGGTGGACGCCGGAGGATTTGAAGAATTTCCAGGCGCGCGGCGAGTGCATCGTGAAGCAGTTTGACAGCTTCGAGGTGGAGCCTGGCCTGCACGAAAACGGAAAGCTGGTGGAGGGCGAGAGCATTGCGGATCTTGGCGGTTTGACGATTTCGTACGCCGCGCTTCAGAAGACGCTCGAAGGAAAGCCGGCACCCGGGCCGATCGACGGCTTCACGCCCGATCAAAGGTTTTTCCTGGGTTGGGCGCAGGTGTGGGCAGGGAATATGAGGCCGGAGTATGCGCGGATGATCGTCAATACCAATCCGCATCCGCTGGATAGTTATCGGGTGAATGCACCGGTGTCAAATATGCCGGCGTTTGCGAGGGCGTTTGATTGCGCTGCGAATTCGAAAATGGTGCGGCCGGTGGCGGAACGGTGCCGGATTTGGTAAGGGCTTTTGAATCTGAATAAGCGGTGATTTTGGGCATAAGCAAACTAGAGAAGGTTTCTTTGTGCGTTTGATTTCAGGGCTTGCCATCGCTCGAAAGGGCACGGCATGCCGTTCCCTACTGAGAAAAAGCGGGGGTGGGAGTGACGGGCGTCGGTTCGTAGGCTTGAGTGGCAACCGCGATTGCGCGTTGATGTTCACGGTACCAGATGCATTCGCTGGCGCGCTGCCAGAGCCGACAGCCTTGCCAAAAAATGATGAGGAATTGAGAAAGCAGGAACGGTGCGAGGATCGACTCCGGACGGAGATGTTCCATCCAGATGTGCACGCCTACGGCGAAGACAATCCAGGCGATCAAACTTACCCGAAAATATAGCCAGAAAAGGGAACCGAAGTTGTGCCGCAAGAGTCCGGCGGCGCGACGAAGGGCTTTGTGCATGCGGCGCTCATCTTCGGCGACTGCGATGACTTGCGCCATGTCAAACCAGAGGCGAATGCAGATCAGCAGCAACAGAATGACGACTGCGGCGGCTTCGAAGAAATGAACTGCAGGCAGCGGTGAGATCGATTGCTTGTCAATGCGACCGTATATGCGATACGTGATTCCGCTGAGGATGAAAATCGGAATGAGCACGACCAAAAGATAAATCGTCAAGCGAACGAAACGCCAGAAATGGTGGCCGCAGGCTTCGAAGAAGGCGCCCGCGTGGAGCTGCAGGCCTGAGTAGTAAGTCGCCAGGATCCCACCCGTGGCGAAGATCATGAAGATCGTGAACAGTATCGCGGCCGAGAGTGAAGCCGATGTCGATCCGCCGAATGGGGATTCGGGATTCATCGCAAGGGAGCCGAAGGCTCCGAGGTTGAATCCGTGCACGAGCTGATCGGCGGCGAAGCTGTGGTCCAGAATTGCGGCGATACGTTCGTTGGTTCCGCGAGTCGCGAAGTAGGCCAACACAAAATTGACGATGTACATCAGCCAGAGGACGCGCTGGCGCCGCCATACGAGGGAGGCGCCGGAGAAGAATGTCCTCGGTCTTGCGTCTGCCATTACGAATTCCTCCGCTTCCGAATGCCAGCTATGCAAGCCAGGCGAGCAGCTGCGCAATCCACTGGCTGGCAAAGCCCCAGATGTTCGACAGCTTTTCTGTGGCGCGGCTGTCGGCTTTCACGACGTAGCTATTGTTGAAGAAATCGCGGTCCAGCCAGACTTGATGGCCGGGATCGACTTCCGCGGATACGACCTGAGCCTTGCGGTCGTAGACATAACGAGTCCAGCGGTCGCGGCCATCCCAATGCTCGGTTATCGACTGCTTGTCGTCGAAAGTGATCTTGACGTCAACCGGAAATATGAAATCGTCTTTGCGCTGCACGGTCACATAGGTGCGGTAGAGCACATCGCTGTTCTTTAGTGCTGTCTTCTCGGGCTCGTACCAATTTACGAGGTCGGAATGTGCGTCGAGAATGCGGTAGTCGAGCATTTGGGTGCCGGAGATGGCTTGATCGAAATACCAGCGCAAATCCTTGCCGGAGACTTCTTCGACGGTCTTGATGAAGTCTTCGCCGGTGGGATGGGTGAAGCGATAGCGCATGAAATAAGTATGCAGAGCCTGCCGTAATGTTTCTTCGCCGATGATTTTCTCGAGTGTGAGGAGGAGCGTGGCTGTTTTGCCGTAGGTGATGCCGCCATAAGCACCGTCGTCGTAAAAAAGCCACGCGAACCGGGTTATCGGATCAGTATTAGGCGTCATGAGATACGTGAGACGCTGTTCGTCGTCTTCGCTCAGCTGAAGGAATCGGAAGTTGAATATGGAGGCGGACTTGCCGTAGAGCGCGTCCATCCCTTTTGTTTCCATGTAGCTGTTAATGCCTTCGTCGAGCCAGGCTTCTTCAAATTCATTCGTCGCCACCATGCCATACCAGTATTGATGGCCGAATTCATGTTGGGCGACGAGTTCGGGGAGCAGCGCGCCTTTCGGCATCGACCAAGAGGTGTCTGCCGTGATAAGCGTTGGGTATTCCATGCCGCCGGCCTGGTAGCCGCCGTGCGGGGGATCGATCACGGTGAGCCGATCGTAGGGATAAGGGCCGATCCATTGATCGTAGAGCGCCAGAGTCCCCTTCAAGACTTGGACATAGCGCGGGGCGGATGACATATTTCCAGGTGACATCAAAACGTGCAACTTCACGGTGCCCGCGCTACCCGTCCAGGAGTCTTCGACGTCCGTGAAACTTGGACTGGCGCCCCAGGAAAAATCGTGCACGTCTTCGGAGTGGAAGGTAAGTGTCTTCGTGCCGTCGGAATTATTCGTAGATGCAACCAGATCGCCGCCTGCGCCTACGATTTCATTTTGAGGTAGCGTGATTTTCACGTCGAACGTACCGAAGTCGGCGAAGAATTCAGTGGTGTTGTGAAATTGATGGCAATTCCAGGCGTTCTTCCACCAGACGCCGACTTTGGGGAACCACTGGCCGACCATGAAAAAGTCGCGCAAATATCCGGTGCGAGCCACGACTTGAGGCAACTGATCGTTGAACGCAATCTTGAATTCCACATCAGCGCCTGCAGGAACGGCCGTGGGAAGTTCGATCTGCATTACGGTGCGATCGGCCGCGTTGTTATCGTCGGGATGTGTGAACTGCATCTGGTTCGTCAGGTCGCCGATGCCGGTGACTTCGAAATGTGTGATCGTGATCGCACCGAAATGTTCCGGCTTCCATTCGTAGTCGGGATCGTCGCGGCGATGCTCGGTCATGAAGGTGGATTGGGGCTGAAAGGCATTCAAATACAAGTGAAATGGAAAGGTTTTCTGAGGCTGGCCGGTGAGATTCCGGTGGCGCAGGGTTTCTGTGGCAGCGATCGTGTGCTTCGTGGTGTCGAGGCGCGCGTCAATTTGGTATGCGACGACGCGCGTGGATAGGGTTTGCTGCTTCGCCGCGTCAGGTGGCTTGACGGGTACGGGTACGGCCGCAGCGTGCCGCGTGGCGTTGGACTGACCGTATCCCGCCGGAAGCGCGACGCTGGCGAGAGCGAGCGCCAGAACGATTCGAAACCCCATCTGCCTCCAATGCCTCGTGTGCCCGGCAACTGATCTTACCTAAAGCGTGCGAAAAGAATATGATACGCGGGGCGATCATGGCAAGTTAGGTTCCGGGAAATCCTCGCGCTCCGCCAGTTCGAGTTGCGTTCCAAGCGACGCAGGATTGCGCCAAAGTTGACGCGTCTGCCTGACAAGACTAGACTTTAATTATCTGGGCGTATTTCTCGGCTCTCTTCTTAGAGGGATTCAGGAGTTGGTCGCAAATTCATGGTTTCTCCCGTGTTACAGCACAGGCGTCATCAGCAGATTCTGTCGGACGTGGTGCGCGAGTACATCGAGACGGGCGAGCCGGTCTCGTCGCGCAGCGTGGCGCGGCGGCACGTCGACCCGTTGAGCCCCGCGACGGTGCGCAACGTGATGGCCGACCTTGAAGATGGCGGTTTTCTCTTTCAGCCGCATACTTCGGCAGGAAGAGTGCCGACGGCCGCGGCGTACCGATTTTTTGTCGAGCAGGTGACGGCGCAGGCGACCGCGAGTCCGGAAGACCGGCTGTGGATTCGGCGGGAGCTCGAGGCAGTGAACACGCCGGAAGCGGTGATGGAGCGTGCCAGTCACGTGCTGGCGGCCGTTTCACGTGGGCTGGGAATCTTCATCGCGCCGCCACTGGCGCGCAGCGTCGTCGAGCATCTTCGTTTCCTACTGCTGCCGGATAATCGCGTGCTGGTGGTGCTGGTCGCTGCCGGCGGCCAGACGCGGGACAAATTGATTCGGCCGGAGCGGCAATTCCGTCAGGAAGACTTGGATCAGATCGCCGCATATTTGAACCATCACTACATCGGATGGACAATTGAGGCGATGCGGGCGGATTTGCGTGCGCAGCTTGCGCGCGACCGAGAACGCTACAGCCAATTGGCGGGCGACGCTTTGATGCTGTGCGATCCGAGCGTTTTGGGCAACATTGACGAGCGCAAAATCTATGTGGAAGGTGCCGCGCAAATGGCGGCTTCACCCGAATTTACGAATCAGGAGCAACTGCGCGAATTGCTCGAAGCGATCGAAGAGAAGGATCGTTTGATTGCGATCTTGAGCGGGTGCATCGAGGCGCCGGAACCGGTGCATGTGGAACTGGGAGTAGATCAGATTTCGAATGCGGGAAAGCATCTGGCTGTGGTTTCGGCATCTTATTCATCGGAAGGCGAAGTGCAAGGCGCGCTGGGCATCGTTGCGCCGATGCGGATGCACTACGAGCGCGTAATCACGGCCGTGGCCTTTATGTCGCAATTCTTTTCGGAAGAGAAAGAGGGGGTTTAGGGCGTGGCAGCGCAGAAGGGACAGCGAGGAGACGAGCAGCCGATGCCGGGCGTGGCGCCTGTGGAATCGAGCGGCAGCGACGCGGCTTTAGGAGCCGCTCCTGCCCCGGAAGCGGCGCTGGCCGAGCAGGTGCAGAAACTCGTCGCGGAGAAACAGGATCTAACGAATACGCTGGTTCGTCTCCAGGCAGATTTCGAGAACTACCGGAAGCGAATCGAGAAAGAGCGCGACCAAGCCAAGCACCGGGGCGTCGAGCATCTTATCGAGCAATTTCTTCCCGTGCTCGACGGGTTCGATCGAGCGCTCGCGGCTCACGACGATCCCGCTTATGAGGAGTACCGCAAGGGATTTGAGCTGATCCGGAAACAACTCTGGGATGTGCTCGCGAAACAAGGAGTTCATCGAATCGAATCCGTGGGTAAGGAATTCGATCCTAACGTGCATCATGCCATTGAGCATGTGCCGACGACCGACTATCCCGACGGCGCCGTGATTGATGAACTTCAGCCTGGTTACACATTTCATCATCGCGTGCTGCGCCCTGCGATGGTGCGTGTGGCGAGCGGCCGCAAGAATTGACGGCTTTGCTTCATTTCGTCAGGAATCCGTATTCCGAAACTTAGTAGGGCAGATTCATATCTCAATACACGAAAAGGACTGAAAAGCAGCGATGGCACCCAGCAAACAGCAGGATTTTTATGCAGTTTTAGAAGTTGAGCGCGACGCAACCGCTGACCAGATCAAGTCAGCGTACCGGAAAGCGGCGATGAAGTGGCATCCTGACCGCAATCCGAATAACAAGCACGAGGCTGAGCTAAATTTCCGTGCTGCGGCTGAAGCCTACAGCGTTTTGTCTGATCCGCAGAAGCGTTCGATTTACGATCGTTTCGGTCATGCCGGTTTGGGCAGCCGCGGATTCGAGTCCGGAGGATTCAACGCGTCCATCTTCGCGGACTTTCAGGATATCCTCGGTGACCTCTTCGGCTTCGAGGATATTCTCGGCGGCGGCCGGCGTCGCGGAGGAAGCCGCGCGCAGCGGGGGCAGCGCGGAGCTGACCTGCGCTACGACATAACGCTAACCTTTGAAGAAGCTGCGACCGGCGTCAGTACGAAGATTCACGTTTCGCGG
>Ga0307472_100000272_pt1 | contig 16874 bp, 23 predicted proteins | sample atmos_gasesAM5C__2_FD_204582 | JGI IMG/M metagenome (GOLD analysis project Ga0307472, IMG submission 204582) | Hardwood forest soil microbial communities from Morgan-Monroe State Forest, Indiana, United States - atmos_gasesAM5C_05 | ecosystem: Environmental > Terrestrial > Soil > Temperate...
CCTCGTGAAGCGCCACATCCGCAAGGGACGGGACCGGGCCAACCCCGAGGGAGGCATCCTCGAGCGGCCGGGCAGCATCGCCCTGGCGGACGTCCGGGTGGTCTGCAAGAAGTGCGATCAGCCGACCCGGGTGGGCGTGCGGGTCAGCGGGGACAAGAAGGTTCGCTTCTGCAAGAACTGCGACGCGAGCATCGATTGAGTACATCAACGACCACGATCGACGACGGAGGGGTCCTGACGCCCCGTCGAAGCGAGGCGAGGAAGAACGATGGCTGACGAGAAGGCAGACAAGCCGAAGGCCGAGAAGAAGGCGAAGCGGAAGGGCAAGGACGAGGTCAAGAAGGCCGGCTTCTCCGCCACCATCGAGGAGGGGCTGGAGGCCAAGCCCGCCCGCCTGAAGACCCGCTACCGCAAGGAGGGGGTTCCCTCGCTGATGAAGGAGTTCGGGTTCAAGAACCCGAACCAGGTCCCCCGCCTCGACAAGATCGTCATCAACATGGGCCTCGGTGAGGCCCTCGCCAACAACAAGATCCTCGAGTCGGCGGTGGATCAGCTGGGCGCCATCACCGGGCAGAAGCCGGTGGTCACCCGGGCCCGCAAGAGCATCGCCAACTTCAAGCTCCGTCAGGGGCAGGCGATCGGCGCGGCGGTCACCCTCCGCAACGACCGGATGTACGAGTTCATGGACCGGCTCATCAACGTGGCGCTCCCCCGGGTTCGCGACTTCAAGGGAGTGTCCAGCAAGGCATTCGACGGGAAGGGCAACTACACCCTCGGGGTGCGGGAGCAGATCATCTTCCCGGAGATCAACTACGACCAGATCGAGAAGGTGAAGGGGCTGAACATCAGCTTCGTCACCACCGCCGGAAGCGACGAGCGGGGGTTGGCCCTGCTCAAGCACTTCGGCATGCCCTTCCGGAACTAGAGAAACGAATGGCCAAGCTTTCGAAAATTGCCCAGGCGAAGCGCAAACCGAAGTTCGCGGTGCGCAAGTACAACCGCTGCCCGCTGTGCGGGCGGCCCCGCGCGTTCTTGAGGAAGTTCCAGATGTGCCGGATCTGCCTGCGCAACCGCGCACTGGCCGGCGAGGTGACGGGGGTCATCAAGAGCTCCTGGTAAGGAGCAGCACGTCCGCGGGCGCGGACCCTCCGAACGTCGACCCCGGGGATGGGCCCCGGGCGAGCGGGCGGAACGGCGGCTCGAGGGCGAACAACGAGGAGCCTGGAAGCGCCGGCACGATGTCCGGCAGCCGGGCGAAGGACGAAGGAAGAGCAGACATGCCAGTCAATGATCCAGTCGGCGACATGCTGACCCGCATCCGAAATGCCTCGCGGGCGCGCCACGACAAGGTGGTCATCCCCACCAGCAAGATGAAGGTGGCGGTGGCCCGGGTGCTGCGCGAGGCGGGCTACATCGCCGACTTCGTCGAGCACGACGTCAAGCCCCAGGGGGAGATCACCCTCCAGCTGAAGTACGGGCCGGACAAGAGCCCGGTCATCACCGGCATCCGGCGGATCAGCAAGCCCGGGCTCCGTCGCTACGTGCCGGTGCGCGACATTCGTCCGGTCCTCAACGGGATGGGCATCAGCATCCTCTCCACCAGCCGGGGCGTGCTCTCCGACGCCGAGGCCCGCAAGCAGAACATCGGCGGCGAGCTGATCTGCACGGTGTACTGACATGAGCCGAATCGGAAAGCTGGCCATCAAGCTGGACGGGAAGACCAAGGCCCAGGTGGGCGGCGAAGCGGTCGCCTTCGAGGGCCCCAAGGGAAAGATGAAGGTCCGGGTCCCCCCGACCATCACGGTCGAGGTGAAGGACGGGCAGATCCACGTGCACCGTCCCGACGACTCGCGCCAGGCCCGGAGCCTCCACGGGCTGGCCCGGAGCCTGCTGGCCAACGCCGCCAAGGGCGTGGCCTCGGGCTGGGAGCGCAAGCTCGACATCCGCGGGGTGGGCTTCCGCGCCGAGGTGAAGGGCAAGCAGATCCACTTCGCCCTCGGCTACAGCCACCCGGTGGTGTTCAACCTCCCCGAGGGGGTCACCGCCGAGGTCGACAAGGTGCCCCGCACCGAGGAGAGCCTGCCCACCATCGGGCTGACGCTGCGGAGCGTGGACCGGGAGACCCTGGGAGAGACCGCGGTGAAGATCCGCGCTCTTCGCCCTCCCGAGCCGTACAAGGGCAAGGGCATCAAGTACGCCGACGAGCGCGTCCGGCGGAAGGAAGGGAAGACCGGCACCGCCTAGCGCGGAGCTGCGGACACATCATCCGGGCGCGGGAGGTCCCCATCCGCCCCGGAAGGACACGAGGAACGCCATGTCGAGAGTCGAACAGCGACTGAAGAGGAAGAACCGGATCCGGCGCACCCTGTCGGGCACCGCGGAGCGGCCGCGGCTCACCGTGTACAAGAGCCTGAAGCACATCTACGCCCAGGTGGTGGACGACAGCAGTGGCCGCACCCTGGCCTTCGCCTCCAGCCTCTCCAAGGAATTCAAGAACTCGGACGCGGGGGACAAGAAGAGCGATGCCAAGCGCGTGGGCCAGCTGGTGGCCGAGAAGGCCAAGGCAGCCAAGGTGACGCGGGTGGTGTTCGACCGAAACGGCTTCCCGTACCACGGCCGCATCGCGGCGGTGGCGGAGGCGGCCCGCGAGGCCGGCCTCGAGTTCTAGGAAAGGTACTGACCACCGTGGCGACTCCCATCAATCCCAACGACCTCGATCTCAGCGACAAGGTCGTCAACATCAACCGCGTGGCCAAGGTGGTGAAGGGCGGCCGGCGGTTCAGCTTCTCCGCCCTGGTCGTGGTCGGCGACGGCAACGGCCACGTGGGCGTGGGCCTGGGCAAGGCCAACGAGGTGCCGGAGGCCATCCGCAAGGGTGGCGAGAACGCCAAGAAGAACATCTTCCGGGTTCCGCTCCAGGGTCACACCATCCCCCACGAGGTGCTCGGTCACTTCGGGGCCGGGCGGGTGCTGCTCAAGCCCGCCGCGGAAGGAACCGGGGTCATCGCCGGAGGCTCGGTGCGGGCGGTGCTGGAGGCGGCGGGGATCCGCAACATCCTCACCAAGAGCCAGGGCTCGCGAAACCCCCACAACGTGCTCAAGGCCACCGTGGCCGGCCTGAAGTCGCTTCGTTCGCCGGAGCAGGTCAGCCGGCTGCGCGGCCGGGACATCGAGCTGGCCAAGCACGCCTAGAGGAAAGACGAACCATGGGCCTTCGCATCAAGCTGACCAAGAGCTTCGCCGGAGCGAGCGACACCCAGCTCCGCACCATCGCCGGCCTGGGCCTGAGGAAGTTCGGCCAGGAGCGGCTGCTTCAAGACACTCCCGCGGTGCGGGGGATGATCTTCAAGGTCCGCCACCTGGTCTCGCAGCAGGTGGTGAAGGACAACCCCAAGAAGGCTTCCCGCCGGAAGCCCCGCCTGGTGCTCGCCCGCGAGGCCGCTCGGGCCCGCCGTGCCTCGAAGGAGCAGTGACGTCATGCCGAACCTCTCCGACCTCCGTCGTCCGCGGAACAGCTGGCACAGGAAGAAGCGGGTGGGCCGCGGGCAGGGATCTGGCCTGGGCAAGACCGCCGGCCGCGGCGGCAAGGGTCAGAAGGCCCGCACCGGGAACATGCGCTTCGAGGGCTTCGAGGGCGGTCAGAGCCCGCTCCAGCGGCGGTTGCCCAAGTTCGGGTTCACCCCGCCGAACCGGAAGCACTTCGCGGTGGTCAACGTCGGCGAGCTGGAGCGCTTCGCCGCCGGGACCAGCGTGGACGAGGCCGCCCTCCGTCAGGCCGGGCTGGTGAAGGGGAGCTGGGACGGGATCAAGCTCCTCGGCGAGGGCAAGCTGACTCGCAAGGTCACCGTGGCGGTGCACCGCGCCTCGGCCAAGGCCAAGGAGCTGGTGGAGAAGGCCGGCGGCTCCCTCCAGTTGCTTCCCCTGATGGTCCACCAGCCCGAGGCGGCTTCCCGCGCCCACGCCGGCAAGGGAGCGAAGTAGCCCACCGGTCCGGGGCTTGCTGCCCCGGGACAATCCGGTAGTCTCGCTGCACTCCTGATCATGTTCCGAGCGCTTACCAACGTCTTCCGGGTCGCCGAGCTGCGGGCGCGGCTGGCCTACACCCTGGCCCTCCTCGCCGTGTACCGGCTGGGCGTCTTCATCAACACCCCCGGCGTCGACCGGGTGCAGATGAACGCCTACATGATGGAGCAGAAGGCGCGCGGGGGGCTGGTCAACCTCTTCAACCTCTTCTCCGGCGGCGCGCTGGATCAGATGTCGATCTTCGGGCTGGGGATCATGCCCTACGTCTCGGCATCGATCATCATGCAGCTCCTCACGGTGGTGGTGCCCTCGCTGGAGCGACTGCAGAAGGAAGGCGCCGCCGGCCGGCAGAAGCTCAACCAGTACACCCGCTACGGGAGCATCGTCCTCTCGGTGGTGCAGGGCATCGGGATCGCCCGCTGGCTGGCCTCCCTCGGCCGCCACACCATCCCCGGCCGCTCGGGGCTGGAGATCGACCACGTGGTGGTCCCCAACGACTCGGTGTGGTTCACCTTCATGACGGTGATCACCCTCACCGCCGGCACCGCCTTCATCATGTGGCTGGGCGAGCGGATCACCGAGCGGGGGATCGGCAACGGGATCTCCCTGATCATCTTCGCCGGCATCGTGGCCCGGCTCCCCTCGGCCACCAGCCGGCTGTGGGAGCTCTCCAAGGACCGCTCCTGGCTGATCCCGGTCCTGGTGTTCTTCATGCTGCTGGTGGTGGGGGCGGTGGTCTACGTCGAGCGAGCGATGCGCCGGATCCCGGTGCAGTACGCCAAGCGGATGGCGGGGCGGACCATGTTCGCCGGCCAGGCCACCTACTTCCCGATGAAGGTCAACACCTCGGGAGTGATTCCCCCCATCTTCGCCGGGGCGATCCTCAGCTTCCCCGCCACGCTGGGGAACTGGATCCCCGGGCTGGCCGCCGTGCAGCACGCCCTGGAGAGCAACGCCTGGCTCTACGACGGGGTGTTCGTGCTGCTGATCATCTTCTTCAGCTACTTCTACACCACGCTCACCTTCCGGGCCGACGACGTCGCCGACAACATCAAGAAGCAAGGCGGCTACATCCCCGGCATCCGCCCCGGCCGGCAGACCGCGGAGTACATCAGCGGGGTCCTCAACCGGATCACCTTTGGCGGCGCGATCTACCTGGCGGTGATCTGCGTCATCCCCTCCATCCTCTCCAACCCGGCGTTCGGCGGATTGCCCTTCCAGTTCGGCGGCACCGCGCTGCTGATCGTGGTCGGCGTGGCGCTGGACACCGTGCAGCAGATCGAGGGGCACCTCATCAGCCGCAACTACGAAGGATTCGCCGGAGCCCGTGGTCCGCGCATCCGGGGTCGTCTGAGGCCTGCCGCCTGATTCGACCATGAATCTCGTGCTGCTGGGGCCACCGGGAGCAGGGAAGGGGACGCAGGCCAAGCGGCTGGTCGTTCGGTTCGGAGTTCCGCAGATCTCCACCGGTGACATCCTCCGGCAGGCGGTGAAGGACGGGACGCCGCTGGGGAAGCAGGCCGGCCCGCTGATGGCCAGCGGCCAGCTGGTGCCCGACGCCCTGGTGCTGGGCATCGTCAAGGAGCGGCTGCTCCAGCCCGACGCCGCCGACGGCTTCATCCTCGACGGCTTCCCGAGGACGGTGCCCCAGGCCGAGGCGCTCGATGCGGCCCTGAAGGCGCTCGGCAAGACGCTCGATGCGGTGGTCTCCCTGGAGGTGCCGATCGACACCCTGGTGGAGCGCATCTCGGGGCGGAGGAGCTGCCCGAAGGACGGGGCCATCTACCACGTGGTCCAGAACCCACCGCGCCGCGATGGGATCTGCGACCTCTGCGGCTCCGACCTGGTCCAGCGCGAGGACGACCGGGAGGACCGGGTCCGGACCCGGATGGAGGCCTATGCGGCGTCGACCGCGCCGCTCAAGGACTTCTATGCCCGCCGGGGGCTGCTCCGCATCGTCGACGGGGTGGGTGCCCCGGAGGCCATCGAAGCTGCCATCGCCCACGCCCTGAAGGCGCGCTAGAGACATCTGGCAGATGGCCGTGGAGCTGAAGAACGCCGGGGAGATCGACCGGATGCGCGCCGCCGGGCGCATCGTGGCGGAGATCCTCGATGCACTGGAGGCGAAGGTCGCCCCCGGGGTGAGCACCTGGGAACTCGACCAGCTGGCCGAGCGGCTCATCCGGGAGAAGGGCGCCCGGCCGGCCTTCAAGGGCTACCGCGGCTTCCCCGCCGTCCTCTGCACCAGCCTCAACCACGAGGTGGTGCACGGCATCCCCAGCAAGAGCCGGCTGCTGGCCGAGGGGGACCTCCTCAAGCTCGACTTCGGGGTGGTGGTGGACGGCTTCTTCGGCGACGCGGCCCGCACCGTGCCGGTGGGGCGCATCTCCGAGGCCGCCCGGCGCCTCTCCGAGGCCACCAGAGCCTCGCTGGAGGCCGCCATCCGGGCGATGGTGGCCGGGAACCGGGTGGGCGACATCGGCCACGCGGTGCAGAGCACCGTGGAGCCCCTGGGCTTCTCGGTGGTCCGCGACTTCGTCGGCCACGGCATCGGCCGCCGCCTCCACGAGGCCCCCCAGGTCCCCAACTACGGGCGTCCAGGGACACTGGAATTATTGCGACCGGGGATGGTCCTGGCGGTGGAGCCGATGGTGAATGCCGGCACGCCGGCGGTGGACGTCCTGGACGACGACTGGACGGCGGTCACGGTCGACGGGAAGCTCTCCAGCCACTGGGAGCACACCATCCTGGTCACCGACCGGGGCCCGGAGGTCCTCACCCGGGGCGCAGCGGGTGCAACGGGTTGAATTGTCGAGGGCTCCCCGGTACAAGAGCTTGCTTTCCGCGCGCCCCGGCTGGTATGGCGGCGCGCTTTCTGTTTTCGCAGGGTCCGTTTGCAAGGGGTCTCTTTGCCGAGGTTTCGAAGGTCCGAAAGGGTCGTAGTGCCGAAGGATGATGCCATCGAGGTGGAGGGGACGGTCATCGAGCCGCTCCCCAACGCCATGTTCCGGGTGGTCCTGGACAACGGGGGCCACAAGGTGCTCGCCCACATCTCCGGGAAGATGCGCATGCACTTCATCCGCATCCTCCCCGGCGACAAGGTGAAGCTGGAGCTCTCGCCGTACGACCTCACCCGGGGACGGATCACCTACCGGGCGAAGTAGCCACCCAGCGCAGAACGGAAGGAACGAAATTTCAGCGGGGCAGGGGAGTCGTCCCGGCCCGACCAGGAGTCAGGTGTCGCAATGAAGGTCCGTGCGTCGGTGAAGAAGATCTGTGACAAGTGCAAGGTGATCCGCCGCAAGCGGGTCGTCCGGGTGATCTGCGCGGCCAATCCGCGCCACAAGCAGAGGCAGGGCTAACACTTCCATGGCACGTATCGCCGGCATCGACCTTCCCCCCGCCAAGCGGGTGGTGATCTCCCTCCAGTACATCTACGGAATCGGCAACAAGAGCGCCCACGACATCGTCACCCGGGCCGGGGTGGACCTCGCCACCCGCACCAAGGACCTCACCGAGGAGCAGACCCGCGCCATCCGGGAGATCATCGAGTCCGACTACAAGGTGGAGGGCGACCTTCGCCGCGAAGTGACGATGAACATCAAGCGCCTGATGGACCTCGGCTGCTACCGGGGGCTCCGTCACCGCAAGGGACTCCCCGTCCGCGGCCAGCGCACCCACACCAACGCCCGGACCCGCAAGGGTCCCAAGCGGGGAATCATCCGCCCCAAGGCCACCGCTCCCGTCGCGCGGCCCTGAACCCCTCCTAGAGATCGAGCGAGAATCGAATGGCCGAAGAAGTCACGCCCCCCGCTGCTCCCGCCCCCGCTCCCGAGGCCTCTGCTGCGCCCGTTGCGGCCGAGAAGCGCATCAAGCGCAAGGGCAAGAAGAACATCCTCAACGGGGTGGTGCACATCCAGAGCACCTTCAACAACACCATCATCACCATCACCGACGTCTCGGGAAACGTCCTCTCCTGGTCCTCGGCCGGCGCCCGTGGCTTCAAGGGCAGCCGCAAGTCGACGCCCTTCGCCGCCCAGGTGGCGGCGGGTGACGCCGCGGCCAAGGCCATGGAGCACGGCTTGAAGAACGTCACGGTGATGGTGAAGGGCCCCGGCGCCGGGCGGGAGTCGGCGCTCCGCGCCCTGGCCTCGGCCGGGCTGAAGATCTCGCTGATCCGCGACGTGACCCCCATTCCGCACAACGGATGCCGGCAGCCCAAGCGCCGCCGCGTCTAGACCACCTCCAGGAGAACCGAACTTGGCCCGCTACACCGCCAGCGCCTGCCGCATCTGCCGCCGCGAAAATCTGAAGATGTACCTGAAGGGGGACCGCTGCTACACCGACAAGTGCGCCATCGAGCGCCGCCCCTATCCCCCCGGGCAGCACGGCCAGGGACGGGTGAAGTTCAGCGGCTACGGGGTCCAGCTCCGCGAGAAGCAGAAGGTCAAGCGGATGTATGGGCTGCTCGAGTCGCAGTTCCGGGGCTCGTTCCACCGCGCGGCCCACGCCAAGGGGAAGACCGGCGAGACCCTCCTCCAGCTGCTCGAGCTGCGGCTGGACAACGTGGTGTTCCGGATGGGATTCGCCGACACCCGGGCCGAGGCCCGGCAGCTGGTGCGGCACGGCCACTTCACGGTCAATGGCAAGCGGGTGAACATCCCCTCCTTCGAGGTGAAGCCGGGCAGCGTGATCGAGGTGGCGGAGAAGAGCCGGAAGATGATCCGCATCGCCGAGGCGCTGGAGACGGTGGACCGCCGCGGCGTCCCCCAGTGGATCGAGCTGGACAAGAAGGGCATGAAGGGCACGGTGAAGAGCGTCCCCAACCGCGAGGACCTCACCATGCCGATCCAGGAGCAGCTGATCGTCGAGCTGTACTCCAAGTAATTCCGCGGTAGCGGATGCAGTCGGAGACCGTCCTCCCGCCATTCGGGCGGGGATGTGGGTGACGGGACTCCAGAAAGAGGAAGCAGTCATGGCAGAGACGTTCAACGCGAAGAACTGGCGCGATCTCATCAAGCCCCGGCGGATGGAGGTCGACGCCGAGTCGCTCACCCAGACCTACGGGAAGTTCGTCGCCGAGCCGCTGGAGCGGGGCTTCGGGACCACCCTGGGCAACTCGCTGCGGCGGGTGCTGCTCAGCTCCCTGCAGGGTGCGGCGATCACCTCGGTGCGGATCGAGGGGGTGGACCACGAGTTCACCACCGTCCCCGAGGTCACCGAGGACGTGACCGACATCGTCCTCAACCTCAAGGAAGTCCTGCTCCGGATGCACACCAACGAGCAGAAGACGCTCCGGATCGAGGTGGAGGGCCCCAAGGAGGTCAAGGCCGGCGACATCATCGGCGACGACCAGGTGGAGATCCTCAACCCCGGCCACCACCTCTGCACCCTCTCCGAGGGCGGCAAGCTCCGGATGGAGATGAGCTGCCGCCGCGGCCGGGGCTACGTCCCGGCGGTGAACAACAAGAACCCCGGCGACCCCATCGGCACCATCCCCATCGACGCCCTGTTCTCCCCGGTGCGGAAGGTCAACTACCAGGTGACCAACGCCCGCGTCGGCCAGGTGACCGACTATGACAAGCTCTCCCTCGAGGTGTGGACCGACGGCTCGGTCACCCCCCAGGACGCGGTGGCCTACGCGGCGAAGATCATCAAGGAGCAGCTGACGGTCTTCATCAACTTCGACGAGACCGAGGAGCCGGTCATCGCCGAGACGCCGAAGGAAGAGGCCAAGCTCAACGAGAACCTCTTCCGCAGCGTGGACGAGCTGGAGCTCAGCGTCCGCTCGGCCAACTGCCTGCAGCAGGCCAACATCAAGACCATCGGAGATCTCGTACAGCGCACCGAGGCGGAGATGCTGAAGACCAAGAACTTCGGCCGGAAGTCCCTGAAGGAGATCAAGGAAATCCTCGCCGAGATGGGGCTCTCGCTGGGGATGAAGCTGGAGAACTGGCCGCAGCGTCCGAGCGCCGCCCCGGCCTCGGTCGAGCCCAAGGCGTAGCACGCAGCAGCAACACGGAGCCGGGGAACCCCTCCCCCCGGCTCCCTTCGACCCGGCGTACCTGACACGGCCCGGGAAAGGACGACCCAACGATGCGCCATCGCGTCGGACACAGGAAGCTGCAGAAGACCACCAGCCACCGGCTGGCGATGCTGGACAACATGGTGACCTCGCTCCTCGAGCACGAGGCCATCCGCACCACGGTGCCCAAGGCCAAGGAGGCCCGGCGGCTGGCGGAGCGGATCATCACCCTCGGCAAGCGGGGAGGACTGGCCAACGTCCGCCTGGCGGAGCGGAGGGTGCGCAGCCGCGCGGTGCTCCAGAAGGTCTTCGGCGAGCTCAAGGAGCGCTACGCCGCCCGGGCCGGGGGCTACACCCGCATCGTCCGGCTCGGCCACCGCACCGGCGACGCCGCGGAGATGGCCCTCCTCGAGCTGGTCGACCGGCCGGCCAAGGCCGGGAAGGCGGAGTAGGCCCTCCAGCCCTGCGGTGTCGAATTCAGCGCAGCTGGCCTTGCTCGAGCAGCACCACCTTGCCCTTCTTGGTGTGGAGCTCGAGGTCCGTCGCCCGGAGGTTGAAGGGGGCCAGCTTCCCGTTGTCGCCCATCAGCTGCTTGGGGGTGATGGTGACGAAGGCCTTGGGCTCCACGTGGCTGATCGCCGCCCGGTAGGTGTGGTTCACCACCACCACCACCTCCTCCCAGGCCCGGTCGCTTTCGTTGGAGAGCACGTAGGCCGGATGCTCCATCTCCTCCCCCACCACCAGCCGGGCGCCGAGCGAGGAGGTGTTCCGGGTCACCACCGGGGTGCCGGGGCAGGCCACGCCGATCCCCACCAGGCTGAGCACCGCCCAGGCGGCGAGGATGGCCGCCTTGTACTTGAAGTACCGGTCGGCGTTGCGGAAGTCCTCCCAGGTCTCGCGGAGGATGGCCACCACGTTCAGCGCGGTGCTCTCCGCCCCGTCGCGGATCCGGCTCTGGATCGGAAGCCCGTCCTCGTCGAGGGGCAGCGGGTCGCTGCGGGCGGCGCTCACCGTCCGTCCGGCGAGGTACGCAGCCTGGTGCGGGGGGAGGTTCCGGCCGGGAGGGCGCATGCGTCGAGGGCGATTGTAGCAGCCGGAACCGCCTTCCCGGGCGTTTCGGGCCCCGGGCTGCACCGGCCCGGTCCGCGTGTTCTAGTCCACACCGGGGGTCCTACCCCCGCGCCCCAGGGAGTCCGAGCCACGTGAAGGAGGTCTACATCGTCGCCACCGAGGAGTCCGAGCCGCTCGCCCCCGAGGCCATCGGCGAGGCCTTCGAGACCGACGACGTGGCGGTGGAGATGGAGGGGACCCCGGGCTGCTTCCGGCTCCGTTCCGCCGAGGCCGAGCTCCAAGTGCGCTTCGAGGCCCTGGAATCACCCCTGGGGTGGACCCCCGAGCTGCTCACCGGAAGCGACACCGCCCACGCCCGGCTCCGCCGCGCGCGCGGTCTGTACCGGCTGGGCTACCAGGCCGCCGAAGGACGACAGCCAGCAGTGGGTGTCTTCGAGGCCCTGTGGTGTGCCCGGGGAATTTTAGAGGTGCGGGAGGGTGTGCTGGTCGACGCCTCGGCCTTCAAGATCCACGAGCAGGACGACGTGCGGGAGATCACCGAGCTGGAGTTCGACATCCGGGACCACGTGAACCTCCACGCCCTGGAGGCCTCCCCGGGCGACGCGCCGCTGTGGGTGCACTCGCACGGGATGGCCAAGTTCGGTCAGCGCGACGTGGAGATCTTCCACCTCGCCGAGGAGGACCTGCTCCCCGCCGAGAGCTTCCTCCACGAGCTGTGCACCGACCTGGCCTTCGGCGAGGGCCCGGAGGCCAAGACGCCCCTGGAGACCAGCAACGGGGAGGCGTTCATGATCGTCTCCTCCGAGGAGGCGCGGCACGGGATGCTCGGCGTCCCCCTCGACACCTTCGAGGGCCACGAGGGCGACTACTGGACGGTGGTCTCCCCCGAGGGGCGCCACACCACCTCCGAGCTCCTCCGTCCGTACCGCGATCGCTTCGAGAAGGAGGATCCCGAGCGGAGCGAGGCCCTGGCCACCCAGGCCAGCGCGCTGCTTCCCGCATTCAAGGCCCGCTTCCACCGCAAGGGCCTGATGGAGCCGCTCACCTTCCTGGTGCGCGCCCCGTTCGAGACCCACCCCGAGGGCGAGCCCGTCCAGGAGAACCTCTGGATGGAGGTGCTGGCCTGGGAGGACGCCTCGCTCACCGGGAAGCTGGTGGACGGGGCGGCGCACACCACCGAGTGGAGGAAGGGAGCCCCGGTGGAGCTCGACGAGACCAGCATCAACGCGGTGGCGATGGGGCGGGACGGCCGTCCCCTCGACGACGAGGAGATGCACGGGGTGCTGCTGGCCGAGCGGCCGATGTAGCACCCAGGGGACCCTGGCGATGGACGTGCTCCTCTCCGACGAGGTGAAGGCCGCAGCCGACCGGGGCAGCCCGCTGGTGGTGCTGGAGTCGTCGGTGCTGGCCCAGGGCCTGCCGTTCCCCGCCTCGCTGGAGGCGGCCAGGGCCGCGGAGGAGGCGGTGCGCCGGGGCGGCGCGGTGCCGGCGGTGGTGGCGGTGGTGCAGGGCAGGGTGCGCTGCGGCCTCTCCACCGAGGAGGTGCGCGCCCTGGCCACCGGGCCCGATCCCCGCTGGAAGATCGCCAGCCGCGACCTCGCCCCGGCGCTGCTCCACCGCGCCACCGGGGGAACCACCGTCTCTGCCACCTGCGCCGTGGCGGCCGCCCTCGGCTTCCCCATCTTCGCCACCGGTGGGATCGGCGGCGTCCACCGCGGGGCAGCCGGCGACGTCTCCGCCGACCTCGACGCCCTGGCCCACTTTCCGGGGATGGTGGTCTGCTCCGGGGCGAAGAGCATCCTCGACCTCCCCCGCACCCTGGAGGCGCTGGAGGCGCGCTCGGTGCCGGTGGTGGGGTTCGGGACCAGCGAGTTCCCCGCCTTCTACGCCGACCGCTCCGGCCTGCCCCTCGAGCACCGGGCGGACACGCCCCGGCTCGCCGCGGAGCTGCTCCAGGCCCAGCGCGACGTGCTGGGGATGCCCCAGGCGGTGGTGCTGGCCGTGCCTCCGCCCCCGGAGGTCGCCCTCCCGAGGGAGGAGGTGGACCGGGCGCTCCTCCTCGCCGAGGAGGAGGCAACGCGCCAGGGCGTGTCCGGCAAGGCGCTCACTCCCTTCCTCCTCGCCCGGCTGGTGGAGGCCACCGGCGGCCGGACGCTGAAGGCCAATGTCGCCCTCCTCGCCCGGAACGCACGGGTCGCCGCGGAGGTGGCGGTGGCCTACGCCCGGCTGCGCGCCCCGACCTGGGAGGCCTGAGCGGCCGGCGACCGCGGACTGCACCGGCGCCGGGTCAGAACTCGATGCCGGTCGAGGTGGGCGTCGGCAGCGTCAGCGCCAGCCGCTTGGAGTCGGTCGACCCGTAGAACGCCTGGTACATGAAGTCGTCGGCCACCACCTGCTTCACGTAGGCCCGGGTCTCCTTGAAGGGCAGCGACTCGACGAAGAGGTCCACCGGGAGGCTGCCCAGCTGCACCGTCCACTGCAGGGTCACCACCGGCCCGGCGTTGTAGGCCGCGGCGATGAGCACCGGATGCACGAAGCGGCGGGAGAGCTGTCCCACGTACCAGGCGGAGAGGTCGAGGTTGAGCTCGGGCCGGTACAGCTCGTCGGGTTCGGGCGGATCCCGCTGGAGCTCCTTGGCGATGGAGCTGGCGGTCCGGGCCATCAGCTGCATCAGCCCCCGGGCCCGGGCAGCGCTCAGCCGGTCGGGCTGGAAGGCGCTCTCGCGGCGCATGATCGCGTAGAGCATCGATGACTGGACGCCCTGGGCCCGGGCCATCTCGTCGACGTGGGCGACGTAGGGCCGGGGGTAGAGGAGGGCCAGCGCCGCCGGGTCCTTCTGCCCGTAGGCCTTCCCCCACAGGAGCCGGTTGGCGAGGCTGTAGGCGGCCCAGGACTCGCCCACCCGGGCCAGCGCGGTGCCCACCCGCAGCGCCGCGTCCGGGGAGTGCACCGCCCCCAGCCGTGCCCGCAGCTCTTCCGCCGATTCACGCCACAGCCCGGCCTGGGCCAGGGCACGGGGGAGGGCCAGCTCCGGCGCGGCGACGACCTTGGTGCCGAGGCGGGGCCGCTCGGTGAACACCGCCTCGGGCTTGGCGCCCAGCTCCCGCAGCCGCTCCTGGGCGAGGAGTCCGTAGAAGGTCTGGGGATAGAGCTTGAGGATGTCCTGGTAGTCGTCCACCGGTTTGCCGCCGGCGAGGTGCTTCACCCGGACCCGCCAGTACTTCGCCTGCGGGACCAGGCTGCTCCGGGGGTAGCGCTCCTGAAGCTCGCGCAGCGCCCGGTCGGCCTCGGCCCAGTTGGTGGCGCGGATCTGCGCCAGGGCCCGGAACCAGCAGGCCTCGTCCCGCCGCTTCGACTCCGGATGGCGGCGCTCGAAGGCCTCCAGCGCGGTGGCTGCCTCCTGGAGCTTGCCGTCCTGCAGCGAGAGCCACCCGAGGAAGTAGTCGGCCTCCTCGGCGGCGGGGTCCGCCGGGAAGCGCTTGGAGATCTCCTGAAGCCGCTGGATCGCCGCCGGATGGTCGTTGAGCTTCAGCAGCCGGCGGGCGCGGACCAGCATCGCCTCGGCGGCCGTGCCCGGTGGCCCCTGGGCGGCGACGTCCAGGGCCCGCTCCGCCTCGTCGGCCCGGCTGAGCCCGTAGAGGGCCTGGGCGCGCAGCAGGGCCACCTCCGCCCGCTGCGTCGCGTCGGTCACCAGGCCGTTGGCCTCGCTGCGCTCGACCTCGGCCAGGGCCTGGCGGGCATCGCCGGCATCGAGGAACACCCGGGTGCGCTGCAGCCGCTCGTCGAGAGTCAGCGCCACCGCGGAGGCCGAGCTCCCCCGGAGCTGGGCGTCGGCGTCGAGGGCGGCCGGTGCCCGCGGATAGCGAACCAGGAGGGTATGGATGTCCTCCTGGGCCCCGGCGGTGTCACCCAGGGCCTGCCGGGCCTCGGCCCGTGCCGAGAGCAGCTCCGGGCCACCCAGGCCGGCCAGCGCCCGCTCCAGCATCGGGAGGGCCTGGCCCGGCTCTCCCACCCGCAGGAGGGCCTCGCCGGCCCGCGCCGCGGCCCGGCTCGCCACCACGCCCTGGCCCGACGAGGCCTCGGCGAAGGCCGCCGCGGCCCCCCGGAAGTCGTGGGTGTAGAAGAGCGCCTGGCCGATGGCGAAGCTGCGGTAGGGGGCCAGCAGGGGCGGCGCGGGGTGCTTGCGGAGCTGGACCAGCGCCTCCTTGACTTCCCCGCGGCTGAGGAGCAGCGAGCCCACCAGCAGCGACAGCTGAGGGGCGTGGGAGCAGCCCTGGCGGGTGCAGGCGGCCATCTCGGCCTGGGCGAGTTCCAGGGCAGAGGCGCGCTGCAGCCGGGTGGCCTCGAGCAATCGCTCCGACTGGCCGCGCGCCGGGGCGCTGGCCAGCCCTGCGAGGAGCAAGAGCCCGGGCACGGCGCGAGGGAGCCGGCGGGCGCGCGTGACCGGACGCGTCCCGGGACCAGCGGAGGCGGGCACCATGATTCGTGCCAGCCATGCTCGCACGAGGCGCCCACGCTTGTCCCCTCGTGACATCGCGGGATTGCGGCCCCCGGGCCCGCTCGTGGAGCAGCGCGGTTTGACATCCGAACGGACGCCCGCCTAAACCACCGCGCACTTCGGAGCGCAGTTCCGGAGAGGCGAGGGGAAAAGATTCGAACACACCGGTCCATCCTGAAATCCGCGTCGCCTCGTCCGGTGGCGCCGCCCGCCGCAACTGTCCGGTGCGGAGGGAAGCACTTGCCCTCGCCAGGCCATCTCGACGTCTCGCGGAGACTCGCCGATGAAACCGTGCCCGACTGACCTGCCCCAGACGATCAATCCTGAGGCCGGACCCAAGCGCGCTGGTGTCGAGGTGCATCGCAACCTGAACTGCGCCCACTACGACCACTGCCTCGACGAGGCGGTGCGCCGGGGCTGGCAGAGCTTCACCTGCGTCAAGTGCCCGCTCTACGCGAGCGCGGCGGCGCCGGCCCTCGGCATCGAGGCCTACGCCACCCAGCGCCGGGCGCTGTAGGTCCGTCCTTCGGGGCGTCCCTTCAGCGGAGCCCGGCGAGGATGACCACCACCCAGAAGCGCCCGCGTCCGTACCGGGGCGAGTCACCCCGGACGGCGCCGATCCCCACCAGCGAGTAGCGGGCGTCGTGCAGCCCGCGGGAGGCGGGCAGCGCGGCCAGGTCCTGCGCCACGTAGAGGTCGGCCGAGGCGGTGCGGGCGTCGCCGACGGCGCCGAAGACCTGGCTGTCCAGATCCGGCGCGCGCGGGTCGTCCCGGGCCAGCGCCGAGCGGGCCTGCCGGGCGGCGATGGCCTCCAGCGCCGCGTTTCGCTGCAGCGCCGGGAGCTGGAACTGGCTCCGCAGCTGCTCCAGTCGCTTGTAAGCCGCCGCCACCGGGTCGGCCTGGGTCTGGGCCGGCGAGGCGAGCAGCTCGACCAGGAGCACCTCCGAGCCGCCATCCCGCGACTGCCAGGCGAGGCCGAACCCCACCCGGTCGAAGGCCGGGTCGAGGAGGTTCTTCCGGTGTCCCGGGCTCTCCTCGATGGCCAGATGCGCCGCCAGCGGCCCGGAGGCCATGCCCAGGTTCTCCCCGGACGCACGGTAGGCGTAGCCGGCCTTCTCCAGCCGGTCGGGTAGCGTCTCGCCGTCCGGCGCGATGTGGGCGAAGAAGTGCTGGGCCGCCATCCGGTCGGCGTAGGCCTGCGCCACCGCGTCCAGCCGGGCATCGGCCTGGACGCCCGGGACGCCGGCGGTGGCCCGC
>Ga0307472_100000273_pt1 | contig 16841 bp, 14 predicted proteins | sample atmos_gasesAM5C__2_FD_204582 | JGI IMG/M metagenome (GOLD analysis project Ga0307472, IMG submission 204582) | Hardwood forest soil microbial communities from Morgan-Monroe State Forest, Indiana, United States - atmos_gasesAM5C_05 | ecosystem: Environmental > Terrestrial > Soil > Temperate...
TCGGCGGCAATGATGTGAGCGCCTACTGCGAAGCGGACTTTAGCGGCAATGATGCCACCAATGTTTATCAGACCGTGAACGGACACACCCTTCGTCTGCGCCTCTGCTTTTTCGACTTGAAACGCAGCAAGTGGGAAATTCTTGGCGGACAAACCTGGAGTTGGCTGACCCCCAACCGTAACGGGCTGGGTCCGAATCCCGCCGACTTAGCGATCACCTATAACGAGGATCAGAATATCGGTGTTGGCTTGCCGTACACTCGTGCTGCCGAGTTACGCGTCGCCTATCACTTCAACGATCATTTGGCGATGGGAATTGGTATTGAGGATCCAGATCAGTTGATAGGCGGGTTTGTTGCCCTTCCCGCGGCATTTAGCGCCACGCTTGGCCCCCAGTTTGACAATGGAAATCAAATAGGTGCTCCCAACCTTTTTCCAGACATCCTTCCCAAAGTCGCCTACGACACAAAAGTGGGAGGCAGACATTTGCATTTGGAAGCCGTCGGATTGGTTACGGGAGCGAGGGCCGCTGTCACGCCTATAGGAGGAACGTCGTTTTCAAAGCATTCGACTGTGGGGGGCGGCGGTTCGATAGCCGGCAACTTCGAACTATTCCGAAACTTCCTCTTCCTGGCCAATGGGTTTTGGAGCGACGGCGGCGGCCGCTACTTAGTGGCCGACGGACCACAATTAGTCCTTCGCCCGAACGCCGCAGGAACCAACATCTCTCCTTCCATGGTGCACGCGGGAGCGGGATCTGTGGGCTTTGAATGGATAGTGAATCCACAATCTGCATTCGCCATTTATTACGGAGCGGATTATTTCGGGCGGAATTTTTTTCCGGATACTACGAACATTGCCAAGCCAAGCACGATCATCGGGTATGGCGGCCCCGGCTCGCCGAACACCAACAACCGAGCCATTCAGGAAGTCACGTTCGATTGGCTGCAGACGTTCTGGAAAAGCGATATGCACGGGGCGCTTCAATCTTACGTGCAATATTCTTACCTGACTCGCGCTCCATGGTTTTTAGAATCAGGCGCGCCTAAGAACGCGCATCTCAGCATGGTGTACGCAGGCGTCCGCTACGTTTTGCCTTCGACATCAGGGTTCGTGCTACGCATACCTTATCCGGAATCCAAATGATAGGTCTGCTCGTAAAGGAGATGACCATGGCCGATAAAACACCTCCTATTATGGCCTCCGCAGCTAAATCGCAAGTTCCGGTCGCTTCAAACACGACGACACCGCTATCGGGGCAACAGCAGACTGCGGCGCAAACGCGAGCATTCATCATCGCCTGGTTTTTCACCGTGATTTTCTATTTCCTCGAATATGCGGTGAGGTCCAGTCCGTCCGTAATGATTCCAGAGCTGGAAGCCCACTTCAACACGACTTCGGTGGGGATCGCCGCGATTCTGGGCATCTATTACTACACCTACTCGACCATGAGTTTGGTGGCTGGCGCGGCGCTAGACCATTTAGGGGCAAAGCGCACAGTTCCCGTCGGAATTGCGATTCTTGGAGTCGGCTGTTTGCTGTTCAGTGTGCCGGCGGTAGGCGCAGGTGATGCTGGCCGGTTGCTACAGGGGGCCGGCTCGGCGTTCGCGTTCACTGGTGCTGTTTACTTGGCGGCGCACGGATTCCCGGCGCGTTATCTCGCAACTGCGATTGGCGCCACGCAATGCGTGGGAATGCTCGGCGGCGCGGCTGGACAGAATGTCGTCGGGCCGATGATCGAGCATGGTCTGGGCGCTCATGTTTTCTGGGTTGGTATAGGAGTGATTATCCTCGTGAATGGGGTGCTTCTGTATATCGCAACGCCCAAGGAGCAGTTGGGACCACACCTCCAGGAAGGCGGAGCGGGCTCGCTGCTGAGGCCGTACAAAGTTGTATTTTCAAACCCGCAGTCGTATCTCTGCGGCATCGTAGCCGGCTTGCTGTTCGCACCCACCACGATCGGGGACATGATCTGGGGAGTCGCCGCGTTTCAGAAGGATCTTCAATTCTCCTACCATAATGCAGTGGTCATCGCTTCCATGGTTCCGCTCGGCTGGGTTTTCGGATGCCCGCTCCTGGGTTGGCTCTCCGACCGCATCGGACGGCGAAAACCGGTAATCATCGGGAGCGCAGCGGTGATGCTGCTGGCGGCAGCGCAAATCGCTTTCAAGCCGCTGCCGATTTCAGTGAAGGTGGGAATGTTCATATTCGGGGTCGCATCTGGTGCAGCGATGATTCCTTACAGCACCATCAAGGAAGTCAACCCAGACAATGTGAAAGGCAGTGCGACGGGCGGTATCAATTTCCTTGTTTTTGCGATTACCGCGTTTCTGGGCCCGGTGTACGCCCATCGCATCGGCAGAGGCACTGGGAACGCGGTAAACCTGACGTTGCACTTTCAGCATGGTGCACTGTTTTGGATGGCCTGCTGCGCGGCGGCGATTGTGGTGACTTTCTTTCTTCGTGAGACAGGGCGCGCGGCACATCCACAACCAGCGCCAAAGTAAATGCAGGGCGTGGATCGGCTCAAATTCAAGGCAGAACTAACAAGTTCTCAGAGGAGGAATAGGCGATGGCACATCGAGTTGCGGATGAGTTGATCAGGAGGCTTGCAGAGGCTGGGGTCGAGCGGATTTATGGCGTGGTGGGTGACAGCTTGAATCCGGTCACCGATGCTTTGCGCCTAAACAACAAAGTGAAATGGATCCACGTCCGCCACGAGGAGGCTGGCGCCTATGCCGCTGGCGCCGAGGGTCAATTGACCGGCAAGCTTGGGGCGTGCGGGGGTAGCTGCGGTCCCGGCAACCTTCATTTGATCAACGGCCTATTCGACGCTCATCGCAGCAATGCTCCCGTGCTTGCGATCGCGTCACACATTCCCAGCAGCGAGGTCGGTACCGGATATTTCCAAGAGACCCACCCGGAAATCCTCTTTAAGGAGTGCAGCCATTATTGTGAGGCGATCTGGAATCCGAAGCAGTTTGAGCGCGTGCTACACATTGCGATGCAGAGCGCAGTCGGAAAAGGCGGAGTAGGAGTGATCGTGCTACCGGGCGATGTAGCCGGGGCGGAGCTGCCCGTCGATGGATCGCGTCGCTCGGTGGTCTCACAGCGGCCGACCATTCGTCCCAGTGAAAAGGACTTGGCGGAATTGGCAGAAATGATCAATTCCGCAAAGAAGGTGGTTCTTTTCTGCGGATTTGGGTGCGCCGACGCGCACGATGAGGTGATGGCTCTCGCGGAGAAGTTGAAATCCCCCGTCGGACATTCCTACCGCGGAAAGTCGTTCGTGCAATACGACAATCCATTCGACGTGGGAATGAGCGGACTGCTTGGCTATGGGGCAGCCTATCGCGCAATGCACGAATGCGATCTTCTGTTGATGCTGGGCACGGATTTTCCTTACGACAAATTCCTACCGACGAAGCCCAAGATCGTCCAAGTGGACATCCGCGTCGACCATCTCGGCCGACGGAGCAAACTGGACCTCGGATTGTGGGGCGATGTAGGCGAGACGCTCCGCGCACTTCTGCCGATGGTGGCTACGAAATCAGATCGCTCGTTCCTAGACGCGATGCTTGCGCGACAGAAAGAAGCAGTTCGGGGATTGAATGTTTACGTAGACCATATTAGTAAACGGACACCCATGCACCCGGAGCCCGTGGCGGCCGCTTTGAGTGAATTTGCGGCTCCCGATGCGATCTTTACGGCCGACACTGGGATGTGCAACGTCTGGTCTTCGCGATATATCCGTCCAACCAAAGACCGCCGACTGATCGGCTCCTTCACTCACGGCTCCATGGCGAACGCACTTCCCCAGTCCATTGGCGCCCAATTCGCCTATCCCGGAAGACAGGTCGTCGCAATGTGCGGCGACGGCGGATTTGCCATGAGCATGGGAGATATATTGACGATCACGCAGTACGACCTCCCGATCAAGCTCCTCGTGTTCAACAACAGCGCTCTTGGAATGGTGAAAGTCGAGATGGAGGTGGCGGGCCTTCCCGACTATCAAACGGACCTAAAGAATCCGAACTTCGCAAAGCTCGCCGAGGCCATCGGCATAATGGGAGTAAGAATCGAAAATCCGGCGGATGTCTCGTCGGGACTCAAGAAGGCGCTTCAGCATTCTGGTCCTGCGTTAATTGATGTAGTGACCGATCCAAATGCGCTTTCCATCCCTTCCCATGTCGTGCCGGAAATGGCTGTGGGGTTCGGTCTGGCCTTGGGGAAACTGGTGCTCGGCGGCCATATTGACGAGGTACTGGACACGATTGAGAACAATATTCGCCATATGGGCGGGGCGTTGGAAGCGATTTAGATCGATGTTCCACATATCTTAGTCCGCGTGGCAACGCAGTGTTCGAGCTAATTGCTACGGTGGCGATAGGAAAGGCGGGCGATCGAATCCGATGGAAAGGGTGGCCGACTATCGTGCATTCCGCGCGGACGCCTGCGCGAACAAGTGATCGAGATTAATCACAACCGCGCGAGAAGGCCACGTCCGTCACCGAGATATTGGAGATCAACATGCGATCCTGGCTCGCATTGAACTAGCTCTTGCGAATCCTTTTTCTCGAGTTACGTTTCCTGCCGCCCAGGGTCTGATTGACATACGCCCTTCTCTGGCCTGGATGGAGCCGATCTCACCTTCCTGCGAATGCCGGCGGTCGGCGAGCGTCAACAACTGTGCAGTTGTCAGCATGTTGACACCTTCCGGTGAGCATAGAACTTCGGGAGCGAAATAAGACTCGATCTTTCAAGGACCTACCTGTGAATGGATTTGGATGGTGAAGTGCCCTTTGTAAGGGTCGCCCGTCAGAGATCGGACGGTACTCCATCGATCATCCATCCTTTCGGCTGACGGCCTCAGCGCGGGCAATAGCGCACGCCGGTCTTGATGCCAACCTTCGAGAAACAGATCATTGGCGGAACTCAAAGAACGGCCCTTACAGGGGGCAACAGGGAGAACGGGCTCGAAGCAAATGAGATGCAGCGAGCAAACTCGGAGGCTGGTGAGTAAAGTAGCGGGTATAGCTGTGTTACTTGCAGGGGGGCTGCTCGCTGCAACGCTGTGCTTCGGCGCTCCCGCCAGCCCTTCCCAGATTCCCAGCATCTTTAAGCCGGAGTCGACCCCTGCCGACTCGATCTTTCGTTTGTCGCTGTTGGTCCTGTCAATTACGGGCCTGATTTTTGCAGTTGTCTTTAGCTTACTGGTGTATTCCGTCGTGAAGTACCGCCGGCGCGGCGCCGACGACGGCCGCGAGCCTCCACAAGTTTACGGCAGCAATCAGGTGGAACTCGCATGGACTGTGATCCCGGTCCTCATCGTGTTGGTGCTGTTCCTCGCAACTGCGCGCGTAATCCATTCCATTCAGGATGCCCGCAAGCCGTCCGGAGCGATCGAAGTCATCGCCATCGGCCATCAGTTCTGGTGGGAATTCCGCTACCCCGCTCTCGGCGTCGTCACAGCAAATGAACTGCACGTTCCAGTGAGCGATCCAGCGGATTCCTCGCCCACTTTCATTACATTGCTTTCAGCAGACACTGACCACAGTTTCTGGGTGCCGCGTCTTGCAGGAAAGACAGACTTGATTGCGAACCGCGTCAACCACACGTGGATCGACCCCCACGAGACCGGACTCTATCTCGGTCAATGCGCCCAGTACTGCGGAATACAACACGCCAAAATGCTGTTGCGCGTATACGTTGATTCGCGTGAACAATTTGACCAATGGGTCGAGGCGGAAAGAAAGCCGGCTGTGGCTGGTGGCACAGCGGAGGAAGGGCGCCGGATCTTTGAAACTACCGCTTGCGTAAATTGTCACGCCGTTTCGGGGACTGTGGCGAACGGTCGATTCGGTCCGGATCTCACTCATCTGATGAGCCGAGACACAATCGCCTCAGGAGCCGCTCCGAACACTCCCGACAATCTCCGAACTTGGATTCAGGATCCGGACTCCATCAAGCCGGGCTCGTTGATGCCCGCAATGCAGCTGAGCGAAAAAGATCTGGACGCTCTCACTGCTTACCTTGAGACGCTTCGATGAGAGCTAGGGAATAGAATGTCCTCAGAGACAATCGCACTCACTACAATTGGCGAGGCCGAACGGCCGATTGGCGAAAGACTCCACGATTGGGTCGTCACAGTCGATCACAAGAAGCTCGGGATTCTATACATCGTCTACGCACTTGTATTTCTCGTAGTTGGCGGCATCGAAGCGACCATCTTGCGGATCCAACTTATCGTTCCGCACAATCATTTCGTTTCTCCCGAAGTTTTCAACCGCATGATGACGATGCATGGCACCACGATGATTTTTTTTGTGGCCATGCCTATCCTGTTTGGTTTCGGCACGTATTTGATTCCCTTGATGATTGGCGCCAGGGACATGGCCTTTCCACGGCTGAACGCTTTCAGTTTTTGGATGACCGCGTTTGGAGGGTTGCTTCTGTACTTCAGTTTCGTCGGCGGCAATGGGCTTTACGGCGCCGGGAATGCTCCCGATGTTGGCTGGTGGGCTTATGCGCCACTTACCTCTCGCGCATTCTCAGTCGGGCACAGTACCGATTTCTGGACGCTGGCCTTGCTCGTGTCGGGTGTCGGCAGCATCGGCACCGCTGTAAATTTCATAGCCACGATTTTGTGCATGCGCTGCCCCGGGATGACTCTTGGAAAAATGCCGCTCCTGGCGTGGCTAAACTTCGTAATGGGCGGGATGGTCATCCTGGCGGTATCGCCGCTCACCGCAGCTCAGATCATGCTTTGCATTGATCGTTATCTCGGCGGGCACTTCTTTGACACGCAGGCGGGAGGTTCGGCAGTTCTTTGGATGCACTTCTTCTGGATTTTCGGCCACCCAGAGGTGTACGTCCTGATTATTCCCGCGTTCGCTTTCCTATCCGAAATTGTCCCTGTTTTCTCCCGCAAACCGATATTCGGGTATCCGGTGATGGTGGCGGCGACGGTGTGTATCGGCTTCGTGAGCCTTAGTGTCTGGGCTCACCACATGTTCACAGTCGGGATGAATTCCTACGCAAACAGCTTCTTCACGATCACCACGATGGCCGTCGGTGTTCCCACAGGAATTAAGATCTTCAATTGGCTGGGGACGATGTGGGGCGGGAAGATTCAGTTCCGGACTCCGATGCTTTTCTGCGTTGGCTTCCTGTTCCAATTTCTGATCGCCGGCCTTACGGGGATCATGCTGGGCGCTTCTCCGTTCAACTGGCAACTCAGCGGCTCCTATTTTGTGGTCGCGCATTTTCATTACGTCATCGTGGGAGGCATTCTTTTTGCACTCTTCGGAGCCTTTTACTACTGGTTCCCGAAGATGAGCGGCCGGATGTACAACGAGGTTCTTGGGAAATGGCACTTCTGGCTGTTCTTGATCGGCTTCCATATGACTTTTGATTTTATGCACATCCCGGGAATTCTAGGTATGCCTCGCCGGATCTACACGTACGAACCGGGGCGTGGATGGGAAATCTGGAACCTGATCGTCACAATCGGCGTGGTCTTTCAAGCAGCCGGCGTGATCGTGTTCGTTTTCAATCTTCTTTGGTCACTTTTCAAGGGCGAGCCGGCCGGAAACGATCCGTGGGATGCGTGGACGCTCGAGTGGTCAACAACTTCGCCTCCGCCCGAATATGACTTTGCCACGCTTCCCGTCGTTAAGAGCCGTCGTCCGCTCTGGGATCTAAAGCACCCAGAAGATCCGGATTGGAAATATGAATAGAGGAGAACGCGATTGAGCAGCGCGGCGTTTATACGAAATGCAGCGGAGACTGAATGGATTCTTCCCTCGCGCGGGCGCGTGGGGATGTTTTCCCTGATTGCCGCTGAATCCGCGATCTTCACGATTTTCGTGGTCGCGTATATTTTTTATATCGGCAAGTCCATGTCAGGCCCGATGCCGAAGGACGTGCTCGAAACTCCCATCTTCAACACCATTTGCCTGCTCTCGAGCAGTCTGACGATTCATCTGGCCGGGAGAGCGCTGCATAACGCAAGAGTTAACGCGTTTGGATTGTGGTGGTTCATCACGATGGTTCTCGGCTCCATTTTTCTGGTCGGAACGGGTCGAGAATGGCAGCGGATGATTTTCGAAAAAGGACTGACCATCAGTACGAATCTCTTTGGCACGACGTATTACTCGCTCGTCGGTCTGCACGCTTTTCACGTCACCGTAGGATTGATTGGGATTGTCCTTGCCATGATTTTTACACTCTTAGGCAAAGTGGAACCGGCGCACAGCGAGCGCGTCGACGTCTTTTCGATGTATTGGCATTTCGTTGATGCGGTCTGGGTCGTCGTTTTCACGGTGGTTTACGTCATCGGTCGCTGAGGGAAGCAGACTCATATGGTTTCTTCTAGTTCACGAGCGGAAGCACCCGACACGATGCCGGGTGGGGTCATTCTGCCGGCGCCAACAGCTTGGCCTATCATTCTTGCGTTCGGCATCACCCTGCTCGTCGCAGGACTGGTCACGAGCCCTTCGGTCAGCATTCTCGGCGCGATCCTGGCGGTGACTGGGTGCGTGGGTTGGTTCCGTGACGTCCTTCCGCAAGAGAAAGAGGAGACGATTCGAGTCACGGCGGAAGTGCCCGTCGTCGCTACTTCCAGGCGCGAAGTCGAAAGGCTCGCGATCGCGCCAGAACTCTCCCGCGCTCTTCTTCCACTAGAAACGTATCCGGTATCGGCAGGAATCAAGGGTGGCCTCGCCGGCAGTGTCGCGATGGCGGTACTCGCGTGCCTATACGGTTTGCTCAAACAAGGAAGCATCTGGTATCCGATCAACCTGCTTGCTGCGACTGCCTATTCTGAATTTCTCCGGTTCGGAGCGACATCGCTCAACACTTTCCATTTGGGCAGCTTTTCTGTTGCGGTCGTCATTCATCTGCTCACGTCTCTGTTGGTGGGACTGCTGTATGGAGCCATGCTGCCGATGTTTCCGCGCCGCCCCATTCTTTTGGGAGGCGTCGTAGCGCCGATTCTCTGGACAGGATTGCTGCACAGCATTCTGGAGCTACTAAATCCATTACTCAACCAGCATATCGACTGGCTATGGTTCGTCGCTTCGCAATTTGCTTTCGGTATCGTGGCCGGACTGGTCGTGGTACGCCAGCAGCGTGTTCCTATCACGCAGTTCGTGCCGTTTCTTGTGCGTGCCGGTATTGAGGCTCCGGGGATGACGAGAGAAAAGCCAGAGCAGGACGGGCCAAAATGAGGTTCCGACACCTCATCCTCGGGATCGCGAACCTCTCCGCTTTTGTTTTGTGCGGCTGTAGCGGCGCACCCGGCAGGCCGTCTCCGACCGAAGTACCAATCGTTCCGAGCGAAATTTCAGATTTCACGATCCTCTATGCACAGAACTGCTCTGGTTGCCACGGCCCGGAAGGAAAAGGCGGAGCGGCAATCGCTCTCGGCGATCCCGTGTACCTGGCGATTGCCGACGACGCGGTCATTCGCCGCGCCGCGACGAATGGAATTCCCGGCACTTCGATGCCCGCTTTTGCACAAAGTGCTGGCGGCATGCTCACCAGCAAACAAATCGATGTGATCGCTAGCGGTATTCGCGAGCGTTGGTCGAAACCTGATGTTTTGCTCGGCGCAAATCCACCTTCATATTCTTCATCGGAGCCTGGCGATCCCTCGCGCGGGTCGGAAGTCTATGTCAACTACTGTTCTTCGTGCCACGGTGCCGGGGGCCGAGGCGGCCAAAAGGCAAGCTCGATCGTGGACGGATCCCTCCTTGCCCTACTCACCGATCAAGAACTCCGAACAATCGTAATCGTGGGACGTCCTGAACTCGGCGCTCCAGACTGGCGAGGCAACATCCCGGGTAAACCGATGTCGGCGCAGGATGTCTCCGATGTGGTGGCTTGGCTTGCCTCCCAGCGTCCGAAATTTCCCGGCCAGCCCTATCCGAATATCGCCAAGACGACAGGAGAAGTTCGATGACCCTACCAGGCGGCCTCACGAGGCGCGATGTTCTAATGAAACTCGGAATCCTCTTCAACGGCATCATCGCCGCAATTCTCGCCGTGCCGATCGTGCGCTATCTTCTTTCTCCTGTTGCCCGCGAACGGAAGGGAGGCTATGAGTCATGGGTTCCTCTCGGCAGTCTCGACCAGTTTCCTTCCGGCCAGACTCGCCTCGCCACGTATCGAAATCCCGTTGCGAATCCAACGGATGGGGATACCGCAGATATTCCATGCTGGGTTCGGAATGTGGACGGGCAAACCTATCAGGTCTTTGCGATTAATTGTGCGCACCTCGGGTGTCCTGTTCGCTGGTTCCAGCAGTCCAGCCTGTTCATGTGTCCATGTCACGGTGGCGTGTATTACCAGGATGGCTCTCGCGCCTCCGGGCCTCCCGAGCGCGGATTATTCGAGTACCACTACAGGATTGAAAACGGGAAGCTGTTGATTCGAGCAGGTGAGATGCCCACCCCGGGCCACGCCTCTAATATCGTTCGAGAGATACGGCCATGCGTTTGATCGAATCTATCGGCGAGTGGCTGGACGCGCGCCTTCAGCTCGGCACGTCCATTCGCGAGACCATGGAACACCCCGTCCCGCGCGAAACCGCGAGCTGGTTTTATGTATTCGGCAGCGCCGCCTTCATTGTGTTCATACTTCAAATCGTCACCGGCATCATGCTCGCTCTTATCTATGTGCCGTCTGCGGGAGAGGCGTGGAGTAGCCTCCAGATTCTCAATCACAACGTATCGCTCGGCTGGTACATTCGCGCTCTTCACGGCTGGGGCTCGAACTTCATGGTGGCGATTGTCCTGATCCACATGGTCCAGGTTTTCCTCTTTGGCGCTTACAAATACCCGCGCGAACTCACCTGGATTGTGGGCGTTTTTCTTTTGATCGTCACACTTGGCATGGCCTTCACGGGTCAAGTTCTAAGGTTTGATCAGGATGCGTACTGGGGTCTCGGGATCGGTGCGTCGATCGCGAGCCGTGTTCCTGTCCTCGGTCCATGGATCGTCAACCTGATGCTTGGCGGCCCGATTATTGCTGGCGCAACGCTTTCACGATTCTTCGCGCTTCACGTCTTCGTCATCCCAGGACTTCTCATCGCATTCGTGGCCGTTCACCTTCTGATGGTTTTGAAACTCGGGATCAACGAATGGCCCATGCCGGGACGCGTGGTCCGCAAGGCCACCTATATTAAGGACTATCACGAGCTGACCAGGAAAGATGGCGTGCCTTTCGTTCCCGGCGCGATCTGGAAAGATATGTTTTTTGCGGCTTTCATTTTGCTCTCGATCGCTGTATGCGCCGCTTACTTCGGTCCGTTCGGCCCGTCGGGCCCACCTGATCCCACAATTATTCAAACCTCGCCGCGCCCGGATTTCTTCTTCCTTTGGCTTTACGCCGTGCTCTCGTTCTTGCCGCCCTCTATGGAGACTCCCGCTTTGCTCATCGGGCCTGTGGTCGCAATTCTCGGACTCCTGCTCTTGCCCTTCCTTTTCGGCGAAGGCGAAAAGAGTTGGCGGCGCAGGCCCATCGCCGTGCTCACGATTCTGTTGGTGGCGGTTGCGTTGGGAACGTTTACACATCTCGCTCAACATACGCCGTGGAGCCCCGTCATGGATGCGTGGAGCGGAGAGCCGATTCCGCACGAGTTTCTCCACAACCGCTCGGCACTCGAGCGGCAGGGCGCTTTGGTGTTCCAGGTGAAGCAGTGCCACAACTGCCACTCACTCGGCGACGAAGGCGGAAAGCGCGGGCCGGCTCTGGATAAGGTGGCCGTACGCTTGACCCAAGATCAGCTCATTCGGCAGGTAATCCAGGGTGGAGGCAACATGCCTGCGTATGGCAAGAATCTGAGCCCGGCGCAGACGACGGCCCTTGTCGCGTTCCTAGAGACATTACATCCCGCAGGACAATCACCGGCACGTAACGCCTCGCGCGCTCTCGCGCTCGAACCTGACACAGCAGCTCCGTCGAGCCATCAATGAAATTGCTATGACCTCTGACGCTCATGCCGTTTTGCAATCGTGGTCGGCTCCACTCGATGTCGACTTGGCTCTCTGCTTAGCCACCATTATTTACGTGCGGGGCTGGTCGCGTTTGCACACTCCTTTTCCGAACCTGTTTTCAGCGTGGAGGCTTGCGGCATTTCTGGCGGGAATCGTCTCCGTATGGATCGCAATCGGGTCGCCTGTCGACGCATTTGATGAGACCTCGCTCGCTGTCCACATGTTGCAGCATCTTCTGCTCATGGCCGTCGCCCCTCCCTTAATTCTCCTCGGCGCGCCGGCGCTGCCGCTTCTTCAGGGACTCCCGGAATCGTTAGCTCGCAAAGTTGTGGGCCCAGTTCTAAGATGGGCTCCAGTCAGACGGTTCGGACATCTCATCACAAATCCCGCCATTTGTTGGCTCGCCGCCACCCTGGCTTTGATCGGATGGCATGTTCCTAGGGTGTTTGAGCTGGCGTTGCGTTGGGACTGGCTGCACAACTTGGAGCATGCGTGCTTTCTAGGCGCGGGATTTTTGTTCTGGTGGCCGGTGGTCCAGCCCTGGCCAAGTACGGCAAGGTGGCCTCGGTGGTCCGTGCCCTTGTACCTTTTCGTAGCCACGTTGCCGTGTGACGCGCTCTCTGGGTTTCTCGCATTCTGCGATCGCGTAATCTATACCTCCTATCTTTCTGCACCCCGGCTCTTAAATATTTCAGCGCTCCAAGACCAGGAGTTAGCGGCCGCCTTCATGTGGGTCAGCGTAACGGTTATCTTCTTGGTTCCGGCGGTCGTTGTCACGATGCAGATTCTCTCACCGCAGAGAGCGCATTCGTCGGAGGAAGCCTGTGCCGAGTTGAACAGAATTGTGCGCATGCCACTGGATGTCTCGAAGTTGGAGGTCATCTAGGTATAGCATCTGAGCCGACAATTACCGCATTACAGGTGGCGCAAGTCGGGCAGCAATGCCGCGCGGGCCGCTTGTTTGCAGCCATGCCCGACTATTGGGCACTGACCAAACCAGAAGCGAATCTCTTGATTCTCATCAAGTTAGATGAAGATGCGCTCCGCGGCTATTGTCTCCGGCATCTAAAGAAACCCTTGAATTGGTCAGTATCAGTGCGATCAAAAGCAGCGCCGCTCCCAGCATACCTAGCGCCTTAAAGTGAAAGACCATTGCCGCTCCCGTCGCAGCACCCAAGACGAAGGCGATCCAAATCTTGCAGAGAAGCCCCATTTTTGAATCGGCAGCTTTCGCAGGCGGAGAATGCACTTCAAAGGAGTATTTTTCGGCTTCGGTAGAGATTAGGCTTGTGATCATCCCGGTGAGATACGTCGTGTGAACACTGATGCCACCGACATGACGAAATGCTCCATTTTGCAGCCCCAGTGCTAGAGACACGAAGATTACAAATATCTCAATTCCGTGGGTCACACCCGATGCCAACGCTAAAGAAGCGGCCACTATCAGAATCACTTCTATTCCCATGATAGTCGGAAGCAGCGGCCACGATGGCCACGCCTTCAGGGAGCGCACGATAATCGCACTCAGGAGAACCCCGATCAAAAAAGTGACAATGGCCGAGAGATGTCCGAGCATAGCTCGCCAATCGTGAGCGGCTACCGCAATCGCCCCAAGCACCAAATTGCCAGTCACGTGTCCAGTAAATGTTTTTGCGAGGACGAAGCTGGCCGCGTCGCCATATCCGCCAACGAAGGCAAGGCCGAAAGAGAGCCACGCGTCAGTCTGACGAATGGAGGAAGGCACAATTCTCCTTTGGCGCTTGTGCAGCACCCGTCCCTTAACTCGTGCAGTAATCGATCCTATGAAGCCGGTGCGAGGTGAATTTCGATTCTAATTTCGGGTTCAGAGGAACGGCTATTTTGCTGCGGCTGCCTTTTGGGTTTTCTTCTCGCCGAGAAAGGCTACCAGTTCGGGGTTCACGATCTCCGAGTGCGTCCACGTAATGCAGTGCGGCCCGTCCTTCACCACCGATAGGCGCGCTCCTTTAATCAGCTGGGCAGTCCGGAGCCCTGAGGCATTGATCGGCAGAATCCTATCCGCGTCCCCGTGAAGGACTAGAGCTGGGACATCAATTTTGCTTAGGTCCCTTCGGAAATCTTCATACCAGGTTGGCACGCAAGCGAGACTAGCGGTAGCTGAGCAGCCGGCTGCCACGTTCCAGCTTGCCTGGACAGCCTGTTCGCTGACACGCTTGTTGAGGAGGAGATCAGTGTTGTAGAAATTCTTGAAAAACTCCGTGAAGAAGGCGTAACGGTCCGCAACGACAGCTTTCTCGATCCCCTCGAAAACACTGCCGTGGAGCCCTTCCGGATTGTCTGGCGCCTTCAAAAGGAACGGCGGGACTCCCGAAATGATTACCGCCTTGCTGGTGCCCTTTGATCCGTATTTCCCAAAGTAGCGAGCTACTTCGCCGCCGCCCATGGAGAAGCCAACCAGCGAGAAATCACGCAAGCCCAGATGTGTTATCAGTTTGTGCAGATCCTCGGCGAAGGTGTCATAGTTGTAGCCCGTTGTTGGCTGGCTGGATTTGCCGAACCCTCTTCGGTCATAGGTGATGACGCGGTGCCCTGCAGCCAAAAGAACCGGCACCTGTTTCTCCCACGAGGCGCCGCTCAGTGGATATCCGTGAATCAAGACAACCGGCTGACCAGAGCCGTGGTCCTCGTAGTAGAGTTCGATTTTGGCCGAGTTTTCTTTTCCGACTCTAACGTATGGCATTGAACTTCTCCTCTCTCGTTTGTTTTAGGGTGTTGCGACGAGCCACCTCAGTGCAACCGTGCGTTCGTATAACAACCTCTCTGTGTCCGTTCTTCACTTCAAAAAGCATCTCGCATGCCATCAGGTCCCTCCTTGCGCTGTGCAAGATTGGTGAATTCGAACGGGTTATCGGAAATAGGTCAGTGGAAACGGAAACGTAAATTGATATACAGAGCAACTTCAATCGCATTATAAACCCGAATCACGGAACTCAGTCCTCGTTTTGTGGAGAGCCGGGTTTCGACGAAAACTGTCAACCACCTTCCTGCAGGTTCAGATCGATCGGTCTTTTCCGCGTGCCAAAATTTGAGTCCGTTAGAGTCCGATGAAAGAAATGTGCCGCGAGCTAGTGTTGAAAGCGGCCGATCAACTCCGACTGAGCCAGGATGTGACCCTTCATCGCGCGCTCGAGATCACCCTTTGCAACTCCGGCGGGAAGTTGTGTGGGCCGGTCAAGCGCGTAGAGTCGGAAGGAATACCGATGAGTCGCTCCGCGCGGAGGACATGGACCGCTATATCCGATTCGGCGGAAATCATTCGAGCCCTGTCGAGCGCCAGTCTCCAAATCTTTCGTCTTCGGCACGCCCTCCGGCAATTCCCTCACACTAGCGGGGAGATCGTAGAGAATCCAATGCACCCAGGTACCAGCCGGTGCATCCGGGTCATCCATGATCAAGGCAAATGCTTTGGTGCTGGGCGGCGGGTCATTCCAGGAAAGTGCTGGTGAGACGTCTGGACCATCGCAGGTAAATTTCGGCGGAATCACGCCGCCATTCGAAAATGCCGAGGACTTGATTTGAAACGGCGCCATGGGCTTTCCCGGCATACCCGCTCCTAACAAAAGATTCAACGCGAGGGCCGGCACCGAGGAAACGATGGCAGGAAGTCGACGCATTCTCCAGTTCACCCAGCGCTGATCGCGCCCTCGTTCATGCTAGGCGCGGGCCAGCTTCGTTTTCAACTTAATTTCTCAGCGGGGCCTGCGCGTCTTCCGCATTGGCCAAAGAGACCGCAAACAATATCGATAGTCCGAAAAGCGTCTCGCGCGTTTGCGTTTGTCCGCGCCCGTGTAGAATGCAAAGCGATTCTCCGCAACGAAAGAGGCTCCTGTGAAGACATGTAGACGTGTTTTCGGTCTGTGGCTTTTGTGCGCGACGGCGGCCGCTGCCCAGGTGACAGCGATCAAAGCCGGACGGCTCGTGGACGTCGATTCCGGAACGCTCCTCACTGACCAGGTGATTTTGATCCGCGATAGTCGCATCACCGCAGTGGGCAAATCACTCGCGATTCCCGCGGACGCGGCCGTGATCGACCTTTCCGCAATGACCGTTCTGCCGGGATTGATCGACTGCCATACGCACCTAGCGGATGGAGCCCACGAGACGGAGCCGTTGAAGCAGTTGACGAAGACCGCGGCGCAAGTGGCCCTTGAGTCCGTGCCGAACGCGCGGGTTACGTTGGAATCGGGATTCACGACGGTTCGTGATGTTGGCGTGTATCGCGCGTTCAACGACGTGGCTCTGCGCGATGCGATCACGCGTGGCGACATTATCGGACCGCGCATGTTTGTAGCCGGCGCCTACATCACAATTTCCGGCGGCGCAGGAGCGCTGACGGGCACCGCACCCGATATTACGCTTCCGTGGGATTTGCACTACGGCGAAGCAAACAGCCCGTGGCAGGTACGCGAGAAAATCCGCTTGCTGGCTAATCACGGCGTGGACCTGATCAAAGTGCTTTCGAGTGGCGCGGTTCTGGAGCACGGCAGCAATCCGAATTCGCAGGAATTCACAATGGAGGAACTACAAGCGGCTGTAGATGAGGCGGCTCATTTCGGGTTGCGCGTCGCCGCGCACGCGCATGCCCGGCAAGGCATCAAGAACGCGATTGTCGCGGGTGTTGCCTCAGTCGAGCACGCGACAATGATCGATGATGAAGGGATCGCGCTCGCGAAAGCCAACGGGACATACCTCGACATGGATATCTACGATGAAGAATGCATCGAGGAACAGGGGAAACGCGGAACTATTCCTGCGGATTTCCTGCAGCATGACGCTGAGCTGGGGCAGATCCAGCGCGACAACT
>Ga0307472_100000274_pt1 | contig 16823 bp, 15 predicted proteins | sample atmos_gasesAM5C__2_FD_204582 | JGI IMG/M metagenome (GOLD analysis project Ga0307472, IMG submission 204582) | Hardwood forest soil microbial communities from Morgan-Monroe State Forest, Indiana, United States - atmos_gasesAM5C_05 | ecosystem: Environmental > Terrestrial > Soil > Temperate...
ATGCCGTCAAGTATGTTCGCACAACTACTCGTGGGTAACTCTCGATTACGCAACTAATCCGGAGTTAGCCCCGTAGCCGAGTCATTTCTCGCGCGTTTGCCTGTATTGAGGCGCCGGCGTACAATGCACGGCCTGTGCCGGATACTTCCTCCATTATCGGCCGCACGATTTCCCACTACGCTGTCCTGGAAAAACTGGGCGGCGGTGGCATGGGCGTGGTCTACAAAGCCAAAGACACGCGCCTGGGCCGAAATGTTGCCCTGAAATTCCTGCCTGACGACGTTTCCCACGATCCTCAAGCGACCGAGCGGTTCCGCCGCGAAGCGCGCGCTGCCTCCGCCCTCAATCATCCCAACATCTGTACGATTTACGATATCGGAGAATTCGAAGACCGGCCGTTTCTCGCCATGGAGCTACTCGAGGGCCGGACGCTGAAACGCCGCATTGAGGGGAAGCCCATCGAAATATCAGCGCTTCTGGAGATCGGCATTCAGATCGCCAACGGCCTCGATGCGGCGCACGCGAAGGGCATCGTGCACCGCGACATCAAGCCCGCGAATATCTTTCTCGTCGAGCGGGGGCAAGCGAAAATTCTGGATTTTGGCCTGGCGAAGCTGACCCCTGTGCACCGGCACGCCGCCGAATCGGTGGGCGCTACATCCATGCACACGCAGACAAGTGTACTCAAAGAAGAGCACCTCACCAGTCCGGGAAGCTCCATGGGCACGGTCGCCTATATGTCGCCGGAACAGGCGCGCGGTGAAGAATTGGACGCACGCTCGGATCTGTTTTCGCTCGGCATCGTACTCTATGAAATGGCTACCGGCTCGGTTCCGTTCTCGGGCGCAACATCAGCGGTGATTTTCGACGGAATCCTGCATTCCGCGCCCGCGCCTGCAAAGGAACTGAATCCTCGTTTGCCCTTGGCGCTGGAAAACATTCTCGGCAAGGCGCTCGAGAAGGACCCCGACCTCCGGTGCCAGACGGCTGCTGAACTCCGCGCCGATCTGAAGCGCCTCAGCCGCGATATCGAATCGAGCCGCCGGCCCGCCGCCGAGAAAAGTGGTTCGGGTTCTGCTTTGCATGCAGCAGCAGCCCAGCCAAAATCCGTCGCGGTCCTCTACTTCGAAAACCAAAGCGGCTCGAAAGAGGACGAATACTTCCGCGACGGCATCACGGAAGACATCGTCACCGAGATTTCGAAGATCGCGCAGCTCCAGATATTCCCGCGTTCGGAGATGCTCGCTTTCCGCGACAAGCCGGTTACCGCGCAACAGATAGGCCAGCAGCTCGGCGCCGCCTACGTGCTCGAAGGCTCCATCCGCCGCGCCGGCAACCGCGTGCGTATCACCGCACAGCTTGTGGAAGCCGCGACGAGGCACTCCGTCTGGGCCGAGCGCTACGACCGGCAGATGGACGATGTCTTCGCCATCCAGGAGGAAATCGCGCGAAGTATTGCGCAGGCTCTGCGCATTACACTGACGCCACAGGAACAAAGGGAGATTGCTCGCAAGCCCACCGAAAACCCGCAAGCCTATGACTATTACCTGCGAGGACGAAGCTATGGTCGCCGGTGCACCCGGCCGGACTTGGAATATGCCGTGCAGATGTACGAACGTGCTATAGCGCTTGACTCGCGCTTTGCCCTGGCCTATGCCGGACTCGCCAACGTGTGCGGGCTTTTCTATGAATGGCACGAACAGAATTCAGGCTGGCTCGAAAAGGCCCTTGCCGCCTGTGAGCGCGCATTGCAGCTGGAGCCTGGGCTGGCCGAGGCGCTGGCTGCTCGCGCTCGCATCGATTGGGGACAGCGCAAATACGACGAGGCGATCCGAGACGCCCGTGCGGCACTCGAGCGCAAGCCCGACTGCGAGGGTGCCTACTGGACATTGGGCCAAGCCTTATTCGCCTCGGACCGCTGTGAGGAGATCGTCGCGCTGACGGCTCGCGGGTTGGAACTGAGTGGCGAGGACTACAACATCTACGTGCCGTTCGCACTCGCAGCAGAACGCTTGGGGCACCGGGAGTCTGCCCGCGAACTCCGCCAGCAACAAAATCGCGTCTTCGAGAGGCATCTTGAATGGGTTCCCGAGGATGCTCGCGCGCGCATCTTGCTAGCCGGCAACTACGCGTGGTTGGGCAGCCAAGCAGACGCGATGCGCGAGTTGCAAAGGGCAGTTGCGCTTCGCCCGAACGATTCAAACGTCCTTTACAATGCCGCCTGCCTTTACGGAATCCTTCAAATGAAGGTCGAGGCGCTCAGGCTGCTTAAGAGGGTAAATGAGGTGGGCTATTCGAGGTGGGATTGGGTGGCGCGGGACCCCGACTTAGCTTGCCTGCACGACGATCCTGAATTCCGCAAACTCGTCGGCCTCAGTGAACGCCCCGCGTCGTAGGAAATACTTCTTCAGCCGGAACCTCGACGATCAGCGCCATGCACATGCCGCGATCAGAAACCGACCCTCTATCCACGTCCCTATTCAGATTTCGCGGTTATACTCCCTGCATGAATTTCACACTGCCATCCGTCCAACTCTCATGACAGCGTCGCGGGACTTTCGCGGCATTGCGATTATCGGGACTGGGCTTATCGGCGGATCGTTTAGCCTTGCGGTGCGGCGCGAGTTCCCTGCGGCGCGCGTCGTTGGATTCGATCGCCCTGATGTGTTGGAACGCGCGTTGGCGCGCGAGGCAATCAGCGAAAGCGCGAGCGATATCGCATCGGCTGTTCAGGGCGCTGACCTGGTCTATATCGCGTTGCCGATTGGGGCGACGATCGACGCGCTGCCGAAAATTGCAGCTGCGGCGGACGCGAACGCGCTCGTCACCGATACTGGCAGCACGAAAACGCTGATATTCCAGCAGGCGCAGAAATATCTTCAAGGCGGCGCGCGATTTATTGGCGGGCACCCCATGGCGGGCAAGGAGAATTCGGGAATCGAGCACGCCGACGCAGATCTTTTTCGCGGGTCGCGTTATGCGCTGATTGCGTGGGAGAGCGATCCCGATCCACGTATCCAGCAATTTGCAGGGTTGCTCCGTCGCATCGCCGCAGAGCCCGTCTGGTGCGACGCGGAGACGCACGACTGGGCGGTAGGCATCGTCTCGCATCTGCCGCAGCTCGTATCCATCGCGCTCGCGCACGTAGTCGCGGACGAGACCGACGAAACCGGCTTGCCGCTCACACTCGCAGGGCCAGGCCTCGCGGACATGCTCCGCCTCGCCGGCAGTCCCTACGAAATCTGGCGCGACACCTGCCTAACGAACCGCGAAAACATCGCGCACGCGCTCGACCGCCTAACCCAAGCCATCGAATATCTCCGCACGCGCCTCGCTAGCAAGGACCTCGAGCAGGAATTCGACACCGCCAATGAAATCTACCGCGCGTTAAGAAATAAGTCTTTGTAACGCAGGGCTTCAGACGCGACTTTCGCGTGCCGGATGGGGTCAACCCTATTGGGACAGGCGGGAGTTGACGTTGTAGCGCCACCCCTTCAGGGTGGCATCGTCGTCGCTAAGTGCCAACGGCGGGACTCGAGGCTGGCGAACCCCGTTTGAGGTGCTTTTTGAAATACCAAGGTACTTAACCGAGTTACTGCATCATTTTGTTCGCTTTTCCTTCGCGCGAGGTCTATGCGCTTACCTTTGGCTAGCGTATTTGATTCGGCACGGCAACCAGGCGTCGATCGCGGATGTAGAATTGCTTGCCGCGCCAGCGAATGCGCTGCGGGAAGAAGCTCGTGAGCCATACGACGAACGCGAACGCGTCACGCACCGGCAGAAGCGCCAATTTCGTACGCAGCGCGCGGTCCTGCATGCCCCATAGGCCGACAACCCGCGCCATCTCGCTACGCAACACGACGTACGCGGCCACGTAGGCCAGTGCGATGGCCCCTGACGGCGCGAGAATCGCGGCGAGAATCGTCCACGGTAGCCCCTGTGTGAAAATCAGACCGAGGTGCCCCGTGGGACGCGAGTAGCGAATGCTCAAATTCCAGCGCACTTGATGCCGGAAGGCCTCGGCAAACGTCTCGCGCGGATAGACTATGGAGACCGGGAACGTGCTGACCTCGATGCGATGACCTTTCCTGGCAATGCGATTCCCTAACTCAAAATCATCACAGAAATAATCGCTGAGCGCTTCGAAATCGCCAATTTCCGCGAGATTTTTCTTCGTCGTCGCCATGACCGCGCCGAGCATGAAGTCGATCTTTCCGCCGAGCCAATTCACGAGCACCCCCGCGGCGAAATCGGTGCTGTTGCCGATCGCCTCGAGGCCGGCCGCGAACGTGCCGTCCGTGAGCCCGCGATAGAGGCACGTTACCCCGCCGACTCCTGGATCGCGAAAAACACCAGCAATCGCGCGCAAGAACCCGGGATCCACTCTTACATCGCTATCGGTGACGATCACAATTTCGTGGTGCGCTTCACGCACCATGCGGCACAGTTTGTTTACCTTGTCGCTCGCGCCGAGCGGCTCGGAGCCAACCAGCAGATGAATCGAGTGCCCCGGAAAATCCTGGATCAGCTTCCGGATGACGGGAACCGCGGGGTCTTGCTCATCGGAGACGCAAAAAAGAATTTCAAATTCAGGGTAATCCTGGCTGCAGAAGCTCGCGTAATTCTCGTATGTCTCGCGGTCAAGACCATAAATCGGTTTCAGGATGCTGATGGGCGGAGTGAAATCCGTAGGAAGCGTGCCACTCGCGGGTCGCGTGCCAAAAAATCGCCGCGCTGCGACAATAGCGATGACGTAGTAAGCGAAGGGAGCAAGCGCCACTAACATCAGGGCTGCTCGAATCACTCCCCACTCGGTCACACAATTAGCCTCGGCCCTTCCACACCATCGTCACGCCAATGCACACAAGCAGAACACCAAGCCAGCGCTGCCGCGTAACTTTTTCTCCGAGGAAGAGCGCGCCGCCGTAGGCGCCGACCACATAGCTGAGCGCCGTAACCGGGACCACGAAGCTGACGTTCTCGAGCGAGAGCATCCCCAGCAACGAGAAAAATCCAGCGGCCATCAGGAGCAGCGCGATCCACATCCATCCAACCCGCATCGCCCGCCCAAACACATTCAGCAATGCGCGCGGGCGAAAATCATGAACTTCCCCGATCGTTTTCATCGCTCGAGTGAGGCAGATTTCGCCCCCCGTACCTATCACGACGATTCCGAATACTAAGATGATTTCTATCATCAACCGCGCTCCAGAGTGGTGGTGGGCTCCATGGTGGGCTCCGGTGTGGTGTGGTCTGTGGTGCGCGGCGGAGTGTGGCCTACGATCAGCACGCCGCAGCAGATCACCAGGATGCCCGCCCAGCGCAGCGGCGTAATCACTTCGCCGAGCGCAAAATGGCCAAGGAGCGCGACGACTCCGTATGAGAATGAGGAAGCCGGTTGCACGAAGCTGTAATCGGCCCAGGAGAGCACAAGCGTGTAGGCGACGAAAAATCCAATGAGGGAGACGATTCCAAGCCAGATCATTCCAGAAGTGAAGATCGCCACAAAAAGATGGGCCAGCTCAGCGGGTGACCAATTGGGGATTTCGCCGAGGTCTTTCATACCCTTGCTGAGCAGAACATCGCCCAAAGGCCCGAAAATGACCATGATCAAAAGGAGGAAAAACGTTTTGAGGTGCAGCCCCGACCCGGGCGTCATGCGCTCGTGGATTCGCTCGCTACTCCGACCGAACTTCGCTGCTCCGGCACGTTCACAAGGACTTTCTTCTGCACGCCCTTCTTCGCCACTCGTTTACGGTCGGCGCGAAGCTTCATGAAATCCACGGCTTCGTGGAAGAGGCGCTTGCGCTCGTGTGAATCCCAAAGGGCGTCGCGAACGATGCGCCACGCGACGCGCGGGCGGAAATAATAATCGTCATAGAAGCGGTTGACGGAGTCGACCATATATTCGCGCGACAGGCCGGGATACTCGAGATGCGGAAGTTGGTGTCCGCCGGCATCGGTAACCGCTTCGCCCTTCAAGAAGCCTTCGCGCGTTCCCTGGCTGTACAGCTCGGTGCCCGGATACGCGTGCGCCATGGAAACCTGGATCGTTTCGCAGTCGAGCTCCTTGGCGTAGTCGATCGTCTTCTCGATCGTTTCTTTCGTTTCGCCTGGCAGCCCGATGATGAAATCGCCGTGAACGCGAATGCCGACTTTCTTGCAGTTCTGCACGAACGTCCTGCCCATCTCGATCGTCGCGCCCTTCTTAATGTTCTTAAGGATTTGCGGGTCGCCCGATTCGAATCCGACGATCAAAAGGCGCGCGCCGCCGTCGGCCATGGCTTTGAGCGTTTCGTAGTCGCTATGCACGCGTGCCGTGCAAGACCATTGAAAGCCCACAGGCTTGAATTCTTTGCAGAGCGCGAGGACACGATCCTTGCGAATGTTGAACGTGTCGTCGTCGAAGAAAAATTCCTTGGCTTGCGGAAACATTTTGTGCGCCTGTTTGAACTCGCGCGCCACCGATTCGACTCCTCGCACGCGCCAGGCATGGCCGGAGAGAGTTTGCGGCCAGAGGCAGAAAGTGCACAGAGCCGGGCAGCCGCGGGCGGTATAGAACGATACGAATGGATGCAGCAGGAATGGCACATTGTATTTTTCGATTTTGAGGTCGCGTTGGTAAACGTCTGTTGCGAAGGGAAGCGCATCGAGCTCTGCCGTTTGCAGCAGCGGGCCCGGGGGATTGTGGACCACCTTGCCATCTTTGATGTAACTGACGTTCGCAATTCCCGAGACGGGCTTACCATTCGCATAGTCCACGACGGCGTGATCGAATTCTCCGCGAACCACGAAATCGATATCAGGACTGGCAAGGAGACTTTCTGCAGGCTTGATCTGCACTTGCGGTCCCACGAAGCAAATCTTAATTCCGGATTTCTTTTCCTTCATGGCTTTCGCCATGCGGAGGTCGCTATAAAAGCCGACGGTAGAAGTAAACAGGACGACGAAATCGTAGTCCTTCGCAATTTCGATCACTTGGGCAGGAGTGATTCCGTGTGGGGGACCGTCGAGGAGACGGCTGCCGGGCAACATACCAGCGGGGTAGGAGAGCCAGACAGGATACCAATAGGATTCGATTTCGCGCGTGGCTGGCCAGCGCGATCCCGCTCCGCCGTCAAAATGCTCGAAGCTCGGCGGATTCAAAAACAGTGTCTTCATTGCAGACGACATTCGCCATCCCCCAGAGTGCAGACCGTCGTATAGGCACAAAAATAGCCGTAGATGTATTCGCTTGATTTTACCCCACTTCTCCGCGTATCCAAAGCCGAGGTTTGCCGGAGACCGTGTCTACTGAAACACCTTGGCCAGCTGGCCGGTGGCCTGCAGCAGCGAGAGTTGCCCCTGCTGGCGGGAAAATTCGGCATCGAGGAATGCTACCCATTTGTCGTTTTCATCGAGACGAGCCTGCTCGATGTCTCGCAGAGTGGCGCGGCCCTCGTCCAATTTCGTTTGTAGAATTTGCAGCGATTCCTGGGCGAGCTGAAGATCGAGGCGGGCCACTTCGTGAGCGGCGTCAAGCTCGCGAACATCGCGCGCTTTTTGCAATACATCGGCACGGACTTCCTGGCGTCTGTTCCCGAGAGCGAGTTCGGCTTCGCTCAGCTGGCTTTTCGCCAGTTTTACGTCGGCGAAGGTCTTGGAGCTGAAAATTGGAATGTGGACATCGACGCCGACAGTGACGTTGTTGCGCTGAAAGTGATTGAAGAATTCACTGTAGTTGTTGAATTTGCCGAGCACCTGGTACAAACCGACGGCGCTTACGGTGGGCCAGAACTCGCCCTTCGCTCCTTTGAGCAGATGGTAACGAGCGTCGCGTTCCTTTTCGGCTTCGGTGACGAATGGGCTAGTCTTGAGCGCGGCGGCGATCAAATCGCTCTCCTGCTCGTCCACTGCAAACGATGTTTCCTGGGTCTCGACTTCGACCGAGTGCTGTTCGGGCATACCCGTAAGGTTCTGAAGTTGCTGAGTGAGAATCGCGTCGCGGCCTTCCAGGTGAATGATGCGCTCTCGAATGCGCGCGAGAGTCAACTGGCTCCGAGTAATCTCAATCGGCAGCTCCTGGCCAGCTTCAGCGCGTTCGCGAGTGACGCCAGCAATCTTTTCCGCGCTGGCTCCCTCGCCGCGGAGCAGCTCGAGCGAATGGCGAACCTTCGCAAGTTCAAGGTAGGTGGTCGCGGTGCGAACGATAACGGCGTCGCGCGTGTGGTCGAGTTCGATCTTCTGGCTTGCGGCGCGGTCCTCGGCAGCTTTCAGTTGTCCGCGGAGAGGTAAATTAAAAACCGACTGCGTGTAGGACAAGCTAAAGAGGGCCGGAGCCTGGCCGCCAACGGTCGAGGGAAAGCCACTCGTATAAGCCGCACCTGAGCCTGTGTAAAGATTCGGCCGGAAATCGGCGAGGTTCACGCCGGCAGCATTCAGCGCGACGGTGTATTGCATCCGCGCGAGGGCAATCTCGCGGCTGTTCTGAAGGGCGAGCGTGACAGCCTGCCGCAAAGTGAGCTTTTCTGTATCCTGTGCGCGGAGCATCGGTGGGCCGAATAATGTCACCGTGCTAGCAAGAGCAAAGGCGAATCGCAGCGGCATTTTGCCAACGCCTATCGCCCAAATACTTCGACCATTTCGTGTGGATACCTCAGGGGTTAAAGCCCCTGAATCTGAGATCTTCTTCGGCACGGCTCCCCTTCGTGCCTCAGGATAAAAAGCCGTGCCCTGACGTAAGCAATCTGTGAGATGTCTTCTGATCGTATTCTCATTCATATCGAAGAGAGTCCGTTGGATGCAGGCTGGCCGCTCGACTCGCGGGCAGGTAGCCAAACAGGATGCCTGTTGAGCACGAAACGACAAACGCCAAAACTACCGAGACCCACGACACCGGGACGCGAATCCCCACCGCTTCCGGTATCACCCTCAAAACGAGATTGATCGCAACCGGAATCGAAACCGCGATCAAGATCCCGATCAGAGCTCCGGTCCCGCTGATCAGGAACGCTTCCATTAGAAACTGGTAAAGAATCGCGTCGCGCGGAGCCCCCACGGCTTTGCGAATACCAATCTCGCGCGTTCGCTCGGTGACCGTGACCAGCATGATGTTCATGATGCCGATCCCGCTGATCGTTAGCGCAATGAGCGCAATTACAACGAGAAGAACTGTCAATGCTTGCGAAATCCTTCGAGCCGACTCCAAAAGCGACGTGAGATTCTCCACGTCGTACTCAGCGCCTGGGCGGTGCCGGCCCTTTAAAACCTCCGTCACTTGTATCGTCACCCCAGGCACGGCTTCGGGCGAGTCTGCCTGGACGTACAACGTGCGCAAATATTCTCCTCCCGTATAGTAGGTCATCAGTCCGAAGGGGATGAGCACGGACTCGCGCGCAATTTCCGTCTCGCCGAAGGTGGAAATTCGCTCTCGAAATACGCCAATCACAGCGAAGCGCAGTTCGCCGACGCGAATTTCCTGACCCAATGGATCCTGGTTCGGAAACACTCGCGCCGCTAGTTCCTGGGTCAGCAAGCAAACCTTCGCGTGCGTCATCATGTCATCGGGATCGAAATAGCGGCCGCGAAAAACAACCAGCCTCCGAATCTGCTGGAAGCCGTCGGTTACTCCGACAAGCTTCACAGGCCGTTCGACACCGCCCGCGACGACGGTCATCGCAATATCCGAGGCTCCCGCGGCTACCGCGACTTCCGGGATCTGGGACTTCACCGCGTCCATATCGCCGAGTGAAATTTCGTCGCTCAATGTGAGACGCGAGGAGTTGTTTGAATGCGTGAGCCCGGCGTACACGAGATTGGAGCCGACGCCCTCGATCTGAGCGATGATGTAGCGCTTTCCGGCGAGCGCCACCGTGACAACGAGCACGATGCAGCCGCTGCCGATAATGACCCCGAGCATCGTCAACGCCGCGCGAAGCTTATTCCCGCGGAGCGCCTGAAGTGCTAGATGCCAGGTCTCGTTCCAGTATTCCGATTTGCTTCGTACGTTGGACATTGCAACCGTCGCTGATCGTCCGCCTTACCTTTTCTCGAATCTTCGGCCCGACCCCTGGATGAGCTTTTCGAGCAGAGCTACTTCGATTTTTCCAGGTGTTCGAGCCGTGTTTTCACTTCCTTGCGTCCTGGGTCGAGTTGCAGGGAAGCACGATATTGCTCAGCCGCTTCTGCGCGTTTGCCTTGGGCCTCGTATAGCCGCCCGAGCCACTCGCGCGCCGCAGCATGCGAAGGCCAGTCGCTGCGATCGGGCGTGCTGGCGAGATACGACTTCAGATCCTGTTCGGAGTGCGACGGATCAATCGCCGACAGCACCCCGTACACGCCGCGATAATAGGCCAGGCGAGGGTCGTTGGGATTCACGGCTGCCGCTCCGTCAATGGCCGCCTTCAGTTCAGCGGTTTTATTCTGTTTGATAAAATAGTTGGCAGCTTCGAAATAGGGCTCTACTTTGTTCGGCTTCGCGGCCAGCGCCCGCTGGTATTCGTTCCCGGCGGCGTCTTGCTTCTTGGTCACCTGAGCGTAGTAGAATGCCCTCGCGAGGTGCCCCTGGACAGGGTCGATCGCAGAGATCGCTTCCACCTGAGCTTTGGCTTCGTCCTTGTTGCCGCCGACAACCCACGGCGCATCGATATCGAATTCTTCGAGATCGCGCCGGGCCGCGATGTTCGATGGGTTCGTCGCAACGGCGTCTTCAAATTCCTTCTTCACTTTCTTTGCGAGGAAAAAACTGTGCTCGCGATCGGCCTTTCCGCCGTACGCGCGGCCGAGCCACAAATGGTAATCGGAGTTCTTGGGGTCGAGCTGGACGGATTTTTCGCCATTCGAGATGGCGTTGTCGTAGTCATGCAGTTCGTAGTAGCTGCGCCCGAGCCAAAAGAAAAGCTCGGCGTTGTTCGGATTCGCGCTTACCGCCGCCTGCAAGGTGGAGACGGCGCCCGAATAGTTTCCGGAATTGAATTGGCGGATGGCGTTTTGGAGCGAGGCGGAAGCATCCGCTGAAAAACCGGATTCAGCGACGCCGTCACTTACCGCAAATTGAAACAGAAAAAACACTGCGATGGAAACTGCGCACAACAGCCTGTGTCCGCGGTGCACTATTGTTTGGCCTCCGTTGCTCGAACGTCCATGCCATCCCGCAGCACTTGCAGATCGCCCGGCAGCACAACTCTGTCTCCGATTTGCAGACCACTGATCACTTCATACTTTTGCGCGCTCGCGATGCCAACAGTGATGTCGCGGCGGTGAATCTTGTCTCCGCCGTAGACGAAAACGAGATGCTGGCCGTTGTCATAACGCACGCCTGCGCGAGGGACCACGAGCGCTCCCTGGCGTGCGTGCACGAGGATGTGGACGTCCACGTTCACGTTGGGAAGCAATTCAAGCTTGTCGTTGTCGATCGAGCAGAGCACCTCACCGACGCTGCGAGCCCCCCGAGACACCACTTGCTTAGGAACCTGCTCGGTGCGACCCATCCACGTCTGACCCGGCTTCGCGTCCCATGCGACCTGCACAACTTGATTAGGTTCGAGTGCACCGAGGTCCGGCTCGTCCACAAAGGCGCGCACGCGCACATGCCGCAAGTCAGCCATCTCGGCAAGCGTGTCGCCCACTTTGACGTAGTCGCCCGCGTGCACTGGAAGCGAATAGAGAGTGCCATCGGAAGGAGCTACCACGGTGGCCGAGCGCAATTTTTCCTCGAGCGATTGCACCTGATCCCGTGCTTGTTTCGCACGAAGCTCTGCGTGTTCTGCGTCGCCGGTAGTTCGTTGCGCGAGAGCGGCTTTCTTTTGCCGGAGGGTTTCGAGGGTTGTGCGAGCCTGCGCGAGAGCGGCCTGGTTCTGCGCCACTTCATACAATGTGGCGGCTTGCTTGGCGGCGAGCTGCTCAAGCGCTTTTTGGGTCTGTTCCAGATTGGCGACGTTCGCCTGCGCCTTTGCCATGTCCCCATTTAGCTGGGCCAGTTCGTCGGGCGGCCCTCCGCCGCGCGCATTTCGCAGATCCGTCTGCGCTGACAGCAGATTCGCGCGAGCCTGCGAGAGTTGGGCGCGAATGTCGGACGAGTCAAGGGTGAGAACCAACTGCCCCCGATGGACGGCTTGGCCTTCGGTGACTGCGATTTTCTCGACGAACGTGGGGAATTCGGCACGCGCGATCGCCGGCGAAATGGGCTCTACCTTGCCATTACTCGAAATCGAGGCGCTCAAATCTTCGCGTTGGACGGGTACGTAATGAACAACCGGGGCTTGTCCCCGGCTAGCCAGCAAGATAATGAGGACCACCACACCGAGCCCACCGGCCAGGGTCGGAATGAGCCATTTTCTCTTACCGTTTTCCGCCATCTTGGGCGACGCTTGCGCGCGCAGCCTACCCCCAGAATCTCAAAATTGTAACAGACCCTTTCGAAGCTTGCCTACGGAAAGGCCGAAGGAGTGCCGCCAGGCGTACCTAAAGAAGATGCGCTACTCTTAGGATGGGATGCCGCTGGTATTCGTGATCGCTACGGACTGGAAGTTGCGTACCGGCGTTCGCGCCGAACTACGCGAGCGTGGAATTGATGCGCTGGGTATGGATTCGGCTGATGATGCAGGGAGGGCGCTCGCCGGAGGCGAGATGCCGGCAGTGGTGGTGCTGGAAGCGAATGCGGAGCTTGCCGGAAATCCTGCGATTCAGAGCCTCGTGGCGCGCGTGCCTACGGTTTTGGTAGCTTCACGCACCGAGGCTGTACCGCTGCCGCGCGTCGCGGCTGTGTTTTACCGGCCGGTACGCATTGGCGAGATTGTTGCGAAGGTTAGGGAGCTCCTGGCGCGCGGCGAAGTTGCTTAGCTGCGTTGGCTGCATCGACTGACTGCGAGGCTCGGATGATACAGTGCATTGCGCGTCATGCTAAAATTCCGGCATGAGCGAGACACCGCAGCCACAAACGAAAGCTCCGGCGCCCTCCGCACCTTCCGCGCCGGGACACTCCACCGATTATCACGCAACCGGCACCGGGCCAAAAATCCATCGCGTTTGCATCGGATGCAACAACATGTTTGAAGTGACGATGGATAATTACGAAGCGAAGCACTGCTCCACCTGCCATAAGGGATAGCAAGTCAAAACCTGCCGGTCTAAAGCCCGGCGCTACCACACCATGAGCCCACGACTGACAGATACCTGTACACGAAAGATATGAAGATCTACAACGGGGCGATCACCGTTCAGTCCAAGAAGGCGCGCGAAGTTTTCGATCTTACTTCGCAGATCAAAGCGGCGATGGAGAAGAGTACTTTTCGTGACGGCATTATTTTGGTCTCTGCGCTGCATGCGAATGCGGCGGTGGTCGTCAATGACAATGAGCCGGGTCTGCTCGAAGACCTCGATGCCTGGCTCGTCGAGGTTGCGCCCTTGCGCGATGACTTCAAACACAAAGGGCGGTTTGAAAGTAATGCGGCCGTCCATTTCCAGAGCCTTCTGCTGCATCACCAGGTGATTGTCGCCTTTACGGAGGGGCGACTCGACCTGGGCCCCAATCAAGCCATACTTTTCATTGAACTCGACGGCTTACGCCCGAAGCGAATCCTCGTCAAAGTAATGGGTGAGTGATCCTCGAGCAGGATTGTTCATCCCCTCGCGCCTCGCGGGATCTGCAGTTGACGCCAAGATCTGCGGCTGCCTGCGCACGGCTCGAATGTTAGAATTGTGTTTATATGAGCGCCGACTCCCTTATTTACGTGCATGACCTCTGCAAGCACTTCCGCACGTTTCGGAGGCGGGAGGGTGCTTGGGGCTCGATTCAGAATCTTTTCGTTCGAGACTATCGCACCGTAACGGCCGTCGATCGTGTTGGTTTCTCGATCGAGCGCGGAGAAATGGTGGGCTACATCGGCCCGAACGGCGCCGGTAAATCTACCACCATCAAAATGCTTACTGGGATTCTCGTGCCTACGAGCGGCGAAATTCGCGTCAACGGGTACGTTCCCTTCCGGCAGCGCCGGCAGTACGTGAAAACGATCGGCGTCGTGTTCGGCCAGCGGACGCAGCTCTGGTGGGACATTGCGGTGATTGAATCTTTCAAGTTGCTGCGACGGATTTACGACGTGCCACAGCGCGATTTCGACGCGCGCATGGAGCGCTTCAACGAAATTCTGGGGATCAACGATTACTTGCACACGCCGGTGCGCAAGCTTTCGCTTGGCGAGCGCATGCGTTGCGACCTGGCTGCCGCGCTGCTGCATAATCCGCCGTTGCTGTTTCTCGACGAGCCGACGATTGGCCTGGACGTCGTGGCGAAGGATCACATCCGCCACTTCCTGCGCGCTATCAATCGAGAATTTCACACCACGATTCTGCTTACCACGCACGACCTCGACGATATCGAGGAGCTGTGCCGCCGCATCATGATCATCGACCATGGGCGCGTGCTATTCGACGGACATCTCTACGATCTAAAGCAGAAGCTTTTGCGCACCAAGCAGATTAAGTTCGCGCTGAAGGACCGCGATCAGGTGGCTTGCCTGGAAGTCTTTGCGCGCGACGGGTTCGAACTCGAGCAAGTGGACGAGCTTACCTATCGTATCCGCTTTGACCGCGTGAAGATTGTCACAGCCGATCTGATTCGTCGCATCCTCGCGGCAGTGGAAGTTCGCGACCTATTGATTGAGGACGAGCCCATTGAGGAAATCGTCAAGCGCATCTACGCCGGCGAAGCGCTGCCCGAGGTCACGGTGTGAACGGCTTCGCCGACGCACTGGTGCCGTATGCGGAATTTGCGCGGGTCGGGTTCGTCAATATCCTCGCGTTTCGGCTGCGCTACTTCACCGGTATCATCACGTATTTTCTCAACGTCACGGTGTATTACTTCATCTGGAGCGCGGTTTTTCGATCGGCGCATTCGATTGCAGGGTTCAGCCTGCGACAGATCATTACCTACGTGAGCGTCGGCTGGATGATTCGGTCATTTTATTGGAACACGATCGACCAGGAGATGGCCTACGAAGTGATCGAGGGCAAGATCGCCATGGATTTGATCAAGCCGGTTTCGATCCAGTGGATGTGGATTTGCCGGGCGATGGGCGAATCGGCGTTTCGTCTTGGGCTGCTCACGTTGCCGACGGCGGTTGTCGTGGCGCTTGTGTTTCCTGTGCAAGGGCCGGCGTCGGGCGAGAATTTCGCGCTATTTCTTGTGAGCGTTCTGGGCAGCTTCTTTCTGATGGCTGCGATCAATTTCATGATTGGAACGTGCGCGATTCCTCTGAAGTCGATTTTGGCTTTGATTCGCGCGAAATATTGGCTGATCGAAATGCTGTCCGGGCTTTTGATCCCGATTTCATTTTTTCCGGATGCGGCACAGAAGATCATGGCGCGCATGCCGTTTGAGTACATCGCCTTCGTGCCGCTGCAGATTTATCTCGGAAAGCTCGACCGGGCCTCGGCTCTCCGCGCGCTCGGAACACAATGGCTCTGGGTAATCGCGATGCTCGCGTTGGCGCATTTTTGGTGGGAACGCGCGTCGCGCAAAATTACGATTCATGGCGGCTAGTCCGATGAGTTCGATGCCGATCAGTACTCCGGTGAAAGAAAAGACTGGCGCGGCTGCGCTCGCGGCCGGCGCGAATCGCCATGTACTTCTTTTGGCGGATTATTTCATGCAATACGCGAAAGTGCGGATTGGCTATCGCGGCGATTTCGTCGTCAGCCTACTGACTAGCTTCGCAGCCACGATTTTTCAGATCGCTTTCGTGGTTGTCTTATTCGAGAAAGCTCCGCAACTCGGTGGCTGGCGCTTCGAGGAAGTATTGTTCCTATACGGCTTCGCGTTGATACCCTACGGACTCTTCAATGTGATCAGCATGAATCTCTACGACTTCGGAAACAATTACATCATCGAAGGCAAATTTGATCGAATCCTGCTGCGCCCTATTTCGTCGCTATTTCAGGTGTTGTTTGAGACGTTCCGAATTGAATCGTTTCAGGAGGTTGCCACCGGAATTTTCTGCATGCTGTGGGCTGCGCGGAGACTCGGGATTGTTTGGACGCCCGCGAAGCTCGCGATGCTGCTATTTTTTGGCGTCTGCGCCGGCATCATCTATATCTCGATTTTCTTAATGCTTAGCACCGTCTCGTTCTGGTTCGAGGATCGCATCGGCGTGCATCCGCCTGTCTGGAACGTGATCGCGTTCGGACGATACCCGCTCTCTATCTATAGTCCTGTCGTACAGTTTTTTCTCTGCTGGGTAGTTCCGTTCGGACTGGCGTCATTCTATCCCAGCGTTAAACTGCTCGGCCGCTCCGTCACGCCGGAATATGCGCCGCTTGTCCCTGTTGTTGCTGTGGTGTTTCTTACACTCTCCATTTCACTTTGGAACTTTGGAACTCGCCACTATTCATCCACCGGTTCGTAAGCATGTGTCACCGGAACTGTTCTTGATGCTTTGGCTCCTGGCCGGGGTTGGAAGATCCAGGAGCAGGATGGTGCCGCCGCCCACAGGCTTGAAAACATAGATAGGCTGCGGCTACCTTCATGGTGTCTCATCCGGGTAGGCGACTAACCAGGACTTGGGCGAGCCTGATACTGAAGTCCATTGGAGTTACGGAGCGGAAGCAACCTCCAATCGAACCTGACTTCGACGGTCAGCAAAGGTAGGCGAGATTCCGCTTCCTTCGAGTCTTGGTGGTTATCCTCGGTCGATTTCCTCATGGAAAATAGATAATTATCGATAAATCCTACTCGCACGCAATATAAAAGGCGCCCACTTTGCGGTAGGTTTTGATCGCTCGCATCACCACCTACCGAAAGGAGCGCCGTTGTGAACCAAGCAAAGTATATTGGCATGGACGTTCATCAG
>Ga0307472_100000275_pt1 | contig 16799 bp, 19 predicted proteins | sample atmos_gasesAM5C__2_FD_204582 | JGI IMG/M metagenome (GOLD analysis project Ga0307472, IMG submission 204582) | Hardwood forest soil microbial communities from Morgan-Monroe State Forest, Indiana, United States - atmos_gasesAM5C_05 | ecosystem: Environmental > Terrestrial > Soil > Temperate...
CCGATTCGCTCGAGCATCTCCACGAAGGCAGAGAGCTCGGTGGTCGGGCGCGCGTCACCGCCGTCCTTCCGCGAGCGGAAGATGCGGCCGTAGTTGGCCATGCCGTAGCCCGCCGGCCGCTCCGCCACCGCGGTGCCCGGAGCGCCGGGAGGCGGGGCAGGGGCGGGAGCCGCCGTGCCATCGGCGGGCTTGGGAATGCTGCACTCCATGTCGATCACTCGCATCAGTCTCTCCTTCGTTCGAGGACACGCGGCGGCGTCATCTTGACCGCTTCACGCAATCGGGGTGGCGCCACCTCGCGATAGGCTTGCTGGACGAGGCTCGCGACCAGCTTCCAGTCGGGACGGCCGTCGATGCGCACCCCGACCCAGCCCCGCGGCCCGACGTACGGCGGCCGGAAGAACCGCTGGGGATCTAGGAAGACCAACGACTCCTGCTCGCCGAGTGGCGCGGGCAACCATACCGCGAGATGGTCAGCCCCGTGATGGTGATTGTCGAGTTGGGCGAACAGCTTTCCCTTCACCCGCCACGTGGGCTCACCCCACGCCACCTTCTCCGAGGTCTCGGGCAGGGCGAGGCAGATCGCGCGGAGCCGGTCCGTGGGAGTGCGCGCGGGGGGAGTGCGCGCGGGCCGGCGCTTCCGACCAACCAGACGTTTCGATCGCGCTCGCGTGGCCATGGAAAGTGATTCTAGCCGAAAGCGGCGGCGATCTTCCGTGCTCCATTAAACGATGCTATGGTGGCGGCCATCATGAACGACGCTCTCACCGCGCAGACCGTTGAGCTCCTCCAGCAGATGATCCGGAATCAGTGTGTGAACGACGGCACCATCGAATCCGGACAGGAGGTGCGCACCACCGATCTCCTCCGCACCTATCTCGAAGGCAGCGGCCTCGACCTCGAGGTCTACGAGCCCGACGGGGCAGCCGGCCGCGCGAGCCTCGTGGCCCGCATCGAGGGCAGCGATCCCACCGCGCCCACCCTCTGCCTCATGGGCCACACCGACGTGGTGCCCGTGACGCCCGCCACGTGGACGCGCGATCCCTTCGGCGGCGAGCTGGTGAAGGGCGAGGTGTGGGGGCGCGGCGCGGTCGACATGCTGAACCTCACCGCTTCGCAGGCGGTGGCCCTCAAGGCGCTGGCCAGGCAGGGCTGGCGGCCGCGGGGCACTCTTGTGTATCTCGCCTGTGCCGACGAGGAAGCAGGCGGCATGCTCGGGGCCGGTCACGTGTGCAAGCGTCACTGGGATTCCCTCCGCGCGGACTATCTCCTCACGGAGAACGGCGGTCTCGTGTCCTCGCACGGCGGCGAGCTGAACGTCACCGTGCACGTGGGCGAGAAGGGCGTGGCCTGGCGCCGGCTCCGCGTCACGGGCACGCCGGGTCACGGCTCCATGCCCTATGGCGCGGACAACGCGCTGGTCAAAGCCGCCCACGTGGTGAGCCGGCTCGCGGACTATCGCCCCGCCCCCTACGTGGACGACCTATGGCAGACCTTCGTGGACTCGCTCGGCGTCGACACTGCCTTGAAGGACGCGCTCCGCGATCCCTCTCGCGTCGACGAGGCCATCGCCAAGCTTCCCGCGGGGGTGGCCAAGTTCGCGTGGTCGACGACGCACACCACGTTTTCACCGAACATGTGCCGGGCCGGCGTGAAGACCAACGTCATCCCCGACGTCGTCGACATCGAGGTGGACATCCGCACCATTCCCGGGGACAACGAGGACGAGGTGCGCCGCCACATCGACAAGGCCCTCGGCGACCTGTCGGAAGAGGTGCAGGTGGAGAAGCTCTTCTCCAAGCAGGCCTCCGCGTCGCCCACGGGGACTCCGCTCTGGGACGTGCTGGGGCGCGTGGTGGACGGCCACTATCCCGGCGCGAAGCTCATGCCGCGCATGATCGTGGGGTTCACCGACGCACCCTATTTCCGCGAGCGCGGCGCCGTCGCCTACGGCTTCGGCCTTTTCTCGCGCGCCCTTACCGCCGAGGCCATGGTCGGCCGCTTCCACGGCAACGACGAGCGCGTCGACGTGGAGTCGCTCGCCCTCACCACCCAGGCCTGGCTCGACACCTGCCAGCTATTCCTCGAGTAGAGTGACGCGCGCTACACCACCGCCTCGATGACATAAGGCCCCGAAGCAGCAAGCCCCGCCGCGAACTGCTTGTTGAACTCCTCGGCAGTGGTGGCGCGGCTCGCGGGCACGCCCATGCCGCGGGCCAGCGCGACCCAGTCGAGATCGGGGCGCCCGATGTCGAGCATGTCCGCCGCCTTGCGGCCGGGCGTGCCCGCGCCCACGTTGGCCAGCTCGCCGCGCAGGATCGCGTAGGTCCGGTTGGCGAAGACCACCGTCGTCACGTTGAGGCTTTCCCTCGCCTGGGTCCACAGCGCCTGCACCGTGTACATGCCGCTGCCGTCGCCCTCGAGACAGACCACCTTGCGATCCGGGCAGGCGATGGCCGCGCCGGTGGCCAGCGGCATGCCGAGTCCGATCGATCCGCCCATGTTGTTCATCCAGTCGTGAGGCGGAGCGCCTGCGGTTTGCTTGAAGAATCCGCGCCCGGTGGTGACCGACTCGTCGGAGACGATGGCGCCTTCGGGGAGGAGCGCGCCGAGGGCGGCGGCGAGGGTGTCGGGGGTGAGGGCGCCCGTGGGCAGCCCGGGGCGACCGGGCTGCTGGACCACTTCGCCGTTCTTCTTCGCTCCCACGGCATCGGCGAGGGCCTCGAGGGCGCCGATGGAGTCCTCGGCCATGGTCGACAGCTGGTGAATCTGGCAGCCGTCGGGCGTGAGCACGCTGGGCTTGTCGGGATAGGCGAAGAACGCCACGGGCGCCTTGGCGCCGACGAGGATGAGATGGCGGATATCCTTCAGAACGGCCAGCGCCTGATCGACGGGATAGGGTAACCGCTCGATAGGCACACGCCCCGCGCCGCGCTGGATGCGCGCGTTCGAGCCCTGGGCGAGGATGCGCGCACCGGTGGTGGTGGCGATGCGTCCGGCGAGGGCCAGCCCGTGCTCGCGCACCGCCCGCCCGGTCAGCATGATCATGGCCGGCGCGCCGGATCGAAGTGCTTTCGCGCAGCGCTCAATCGCCTCCGCGCTCACCGGCGTGGGCGCGGCCACCGGGGCGACCGCGGCCACGCCGTCCGCCTCGTTCCACGCGGTGTCGGCGGGCAGGATGAGAGTGGCGATCTGGCCGGGCGCGGTGCGCGCGGCGACGATGGCGGCCGCTCCGTCGGCGGCCACGGTGCGCGCGCTTGGCGACGTGCGCACCCACGCCGAGACGGGACGCGCGATGCCCTCGATATCGGAAGTCAGCGGCGCGTCGTGCTTGATGTGATACGTGGCGTGCTCGCCGACGATGTTGACGATGCCCGAGCTGGCTTTCCGCGCGTTGTGAAGATTGGCCAGCCCGTTGCCGAGGCCGGGCCCCAGATGGAGCAGGGTGGCCGCCGGCTTGTCGGCCATACGCCAGTAGCCGTCGGCGGCCCCCGTGACCACGCCTTCGAAGAGACCGAGCACGCAGCGGATGCCGTCGACCTTGTCGAGGGCGGCCACGAAGTGCATTTCCGACGTGCCGGGATTCGTGAAGCACACGTTGATCCCGCCCGCCACCAGGGTTCGTACCAGGCTCTCCGCACCGTTCATCGTGGCCTCCTCGGCTCGAGGGATGCAGCGCGCGCGGCGAATCCGGCAGGGCTCGCGCCACTTGCGACCCGGCGCCGCAGCGCCGGGCGAGGGACCGACCATAGAGCACGCCTGCCGATTTCGCAACCCGACTGATTCCTCCGTTCGGAGCGCACGAATAGCCATATCGGATGCCCCGATATCTAAGACCAAACGGATCGATCGGGACTCTGTTGCTTTCTTGCGAACTTGGGCCGCCATGCAACCTGTCGCCGAGTGGACGACGTCTCAAGGGTGAGCAGAAAGCAGGAAGGGAAGCAGAGACGCCTCGGGAAGAGGCAAAGGAGAGAAAGATGAAGACGATCGCTGCAGCAGCTCTCAGCTTGGTGGTCGCGGTGTCGCTGACTCCTATCCCGGGCCTGGCGCAGAGCGTGAGTGCGGGCGGGAGCCACAATGTGTTGGCCCTGCTGGATGACCAGGACGTGCAGGGCGCGCGGGAGAACCAGGATCTGCAGTCTCCGCGGGAGAATCAGGATCTGCAGTCTCCGCGGGAGAATCAGGACTTGCAGTCCCCTCGGGCGAACCAGGATCTGCAGTCGCCGCGTGAGAACCAGGATCTGCAGTCGCCTCGGGCGAACCAGGACCTGCAGTCCCCGCGCGCGAACCAGGATCTGCAGTCGCCGCGTGAGAACCAGGATCTGCAGTCGCCGCGGGCGAACGAGGACCTGCAGTCCCCCCGCGCGAACCAGGATCTGCAGTCTCCCCGCGTGGAGACGATGAGTCCCGCGAGCGCGGTATCGCGGTAACGGTAGCGCGCGGGAAGACGACGGGATCGGCCGCCCGGGCGCCGTATCGGCTCGGGTGGCCGATCCGCGTCTGCCGGCTACCTCGAGGGAGAGGGGTCATGAAGCAGGCGGTGTTGTTTGTCGTGTTCTTGCTGGCGGTAGGGATGCTCGTCGGGGTCCCGGTGCTCGCTCACTTCTCACGACGGTGGTCGGATTGCTCCGGCAAGGTCGTGACCTTCACGGGGCCGCGCGGGGAGCCTGTGGAATGCGTGTGCTTCTCGGGGACTCTCGCGACGTGCTTCGATCCCGGCCCGTAGCTTCCTCTGGACAGTAGCGTCCTCAGGTCTGGAGGTCGCCTACCGCACCGGCCAGGGCCTCGAGCTCGGCGCGCCACGACGCGGGGGGAACCACGGGGCGCACGACGAACTTGGAGAAGCCCACTCCGATGAATCGCTCGATGAGCTGACGCAGGACGGGCAATCCCACGGGGGTGAGCTCGAGCGATCGCGGCCGGCGGGCGGCCATCACGCGCGCGGTGGCCGGATCGATGGGCACGCGGGCGTAGCCGATGCTCATTCCGAAGTGCTCGCCGCTGATCGAGCGCCCGGCCTTGGCGGCGGCTTCTTCGATGACCACCCGTCCCGCCGCCGCCTCTTCGGGAGTGCACAGTGACGGCAGCCATCCATCAGACAGCCGTCCACAGCGCTCGAGGGCGGCGGGTATCGTGCCGCCCAGCCAGACCTCGAGCGGCTGTTGCACGGGCAGAGGTGAAAGCTTGACCTCGCGCAGATTGCCGGCAGCGCCCTCGTGGCTCACCGTCTCACCCGCCCACAAGCGCCGCAACAGCGGCAGCGCCTCGTCGATGAATGTCCCGCGCTGCTTTGGCTCCACGCCGATCGCCTCACGCTCCGGCGGATAAGTGAGCCCGGGAACGAGGGTGACGAGCAGCCGTCCCCGGCACAGCACGTCCAGGCTCGCGAGCTGCTTGGCGAGCCGTAGCACGTTGCGCCCGGGCAACAGCATGGTGGTTCCGAGCTTCACTCGCGGATTGCTCGCCGCGGCCCAGGCGAGACCGACCACGGGATCGATCACGGGGCCGGTGAGCACCTCGGAGAGCCAGAGCGAGTCGAACCCCAGATCGTCCAGCCCCGTGACGAGCTCGGCCAGCGCGTCCGGCGTGGACGAAGCGCCGGCCGCTCCCACTCCGATGCGGATTTTCATGGCCCGATTCTAGCCCGTTTGTGTTGCGAGTGCGCGGCGCTGCCGGATGCTACCGGGTCACGCCCTGTCGGGCCCGAAGGAGCCAGATCAAGCCGATCTCCTGCTCCGTCCAGCCGTGCGTCCTGAGATGAGCGACCCAGGCCTTGACGGTCAGGGCGGGGACAATCTGGTCCTCCGCGTCGACCTCGATCCGGCCAGCACAGCGAACATCCTTCGGCGGAGTCTGGGGCAGCGGCGAGGGCATGACGGCCATGGTCGGTATCCTTTGTTTTCGGCGGTGACGGCGTCAAAGGGCGCGAGCACGTTCCGGGAAACAGCGGGGACGCGACGTCCGCCGATCTCTTCCGCGAAGAGGGGTCTAGTATACGCGTCGGCGAAGGGCGGTGGCGGGCTATGATTGGGCGGCTATTGAGGGAACGACCGATGACGGATAGGCGACGCGGACCCCGGAATGCAGGCAAAAAGACCACGGCTCCCTCGCCGACGGGACCCGGAGGCCCCGGCCCGCTGAGCGGCGTCACCGTGCTCGACCTGAGCGGCTACATCGCCGCTCCCTATGGTTGCACCTTGCTGGGGGATCTGGGCGCGACGGTCATCAAGGTCGAGCCACCCGAAGGTGACAATCTGCGCAACTACCCGTCGACCCTCGCCGGGGAGAGCCGGGCCTTCCTCGGCGTCAATCGCCGCAAGCGCGGGATCGTTCTCGACCTGAAGCAATCCGATGCCCTCGCGGTCTTGCGGCGGATGGTCGAAGGCGCGGACGTGCTCGTGCACAATTTCCGGCCTGCGGTGCCCGCCCGGCTCGGCATCGACTACGAGCGCATGAAGGCGATCAATCCGCGCCTGATCTACTGCGCGCTCACGGGCTATGGCGACCGGGGCCCGCTCAAGGACCGGGCCGGCTACGACCAGGTCTTGCAGACCATGACGGGGATCTGCGTCGAGCAGGGGAAGCCGGGAGATCCCGCCATCGTCTACGGATCCGCGGTGGATTTCTACGCGGCCTCCATGCTGGCCTTCGCGGTGTCCTCGGCCCTGTTCGAGCGGAGCCGCACCGGCGAGGGCCGCCAGGTGAAAGTGTCACTGCTCCGCAGCGCTCTGGCCATGCAATCCGCTCGTCTCGTGTGGGCGGAGGGCGAAGGGCGCGACGTGGCCCGTGACCTGCGCTCGGGCGGGATCAGCGGGCTCCACCCGACGAAGAGCGGCAGCCTCTACATCTCCGCCAACGCGCCGCATTTCTGGAAGGCCCTGTGCGAGCTGACCGGACTGCCCGAGCTGGCCGCCGATCCGCGTCTGGACACGATGAAGAAGCGCGCCGCACACACGAACGAGATCGTCCAGAAGATCCGGGCCGCTCTCGCCACCCGGACCGCCGTCGAATGGGAGGCGCGTCTCGGCGATCGTGTCCCATGCGCCGCCGCCCGCACCGTGGAGGACATGTTCGATCACCCGCAGGTGGAAGCAGAGGAGATCCTCGCGAGCTTCGAGCACCCGCGCCTCGGACGGTACCGCGCTCTCGCGCGGCCGATTGACATCGGGAACGGTCCTCCGCCTATCACCGCGCCGGCCTTCGGAGAGCATTCGCGGGAAATCCTCGCCGGCCTCGGCTACAGCGACGCGGAGATCGACCGATTGTGCAAGGCGGGGGCGGTGGGCGCGCCGGCGGAGGAGACTGGCGTCTGAGCGCGGTGGCCTTCCTGATGCGCAGCAAGCTCTTCGTGCCCGCCTCGCGGCCCGAGCTGTTCGCGAAGGCGCTGGCCGGCGAGGCCGACGCCATCTCCTTCGACCTGGAGGACGCGGTGCAGGAGAGCCGGAAGATCGAGGCGCGAAGCACGCTCCAGGCATTCCTGAAGGAAAGACACCGTGAACCCCGCGGCAAGGTCATCATCGTGCGAGTGAATGGGCTACGAACGCCGCACTTCGAGGCCGACGTGGCCGCGGTGACCTGGCCGGGCGTGGACATGATCAACCTGCCCAAGCCCGAGTCCGCCGACGCGATTCGGACCGCGGCAACCGTGCTCGCCCGGTACGAGGCGGAGCGCGGGATCACGCGGCCCATCGGCATTCTCGCGAACATCGAGTCGCCCCGAGGGCTGAGGCTCGCCGCCGAGATCGCCACGGCCGATGCGCGAGTGGCCGGACTGCAGCTCGGTCTCGGCGATCTCTTCGAGCCCTCGGGTATCGACCGGAAGGATGCTCAAGCGGTTCACAGCGTCCAGCTCGCGGTGCGAATCGCGGCCGCGGAGGCTGGGCGGTGGGCGTGCGACACGGTGTACGCGGCGGTCAGCGATCCGGAGGGATTCACCCGCGAAGCCGAGGCGGCGCGCCGGCTCGGCTATGTCGGGAAATCCTGCATCCATCCCACCCAGGTTCCCCTGGCCAACGCGGTGTTCCGCCCGAGCGATGCGGAGATCGCGGCGGCCACGCGCGTGGTCGACGCCGCGCGCGACGCGCAGGTCCGGGGGGTGGGCGCGTTCCTCGTGGATGGCCGCATGATAGATCTGCCCTTCATCGAGCGCGCCGAGGCCATCCTGGCCGCCGCCCGCCGGCTGGGCCTGCCTCTTTCCTGAAGTAAGCGATCGTCCTCAGCGCGACCTGGTCGCGCGCACGAGCAGGAAGGTCGGCCGCCGATGCTCGTCGACGAAGTCGGGGCGCCGACGGAGCGTCTCCTCGTCCGGGACAGGCTCGAGCACGCGCTCCACGGCGAGGCCGGCGTCGATGAGCCCGTTCAGGAGGGTGGCCATGGTGCGGTGGTATTTGCGCACGCCCTCGACGAACCAGTGCTGGTCGCGCCATCCCTCATCGGAATCGCGGTCGAGGGCCCAGTGCGTGCGCTTCCCCTCGCCATCCAGCGCCCAGCCGGTCGCCGGATCGACCGCGGTATAGATCGGATGCTCGGTCGAGTAGACGAGAACGCCGCCCGGGGCCAGCCATCCCGCGATGCGGCGAACGAGCCCCGCATAATCCTCCACGTAGTGGAAGGCGAGGGAGCTGACCACGAGGTCGAACCGCTCGGCGGGGAAGGTCACGCTCTCGAGGGCGTCGCGGAGATAGGTCACGCGCGGATGCGCATGCGTGGCGGCGGCGAGGGCGAGCATGCGCGCCGAGATGTCCACCCCGATCACCTCGGCCGCGCCTTGCTCCGCCAGGTGCGCGGCGAGCTGGCCCATGCCGCAGCCCAGGTCGAGCACGCGCTTCCCCTCGAATCCCGGGAGAAGCCGCATGAAGTGGGGGTGCTCGGCGGCCTGCGTCCAGCCCGCTCCGAAGCGCTCGAGACGGGAATAGCCGGCGAAGAATTCGGGGTCGTCGTAGATGTTTTGCGGAGCGCTCATCACCGACGGCCGAGCAGCCGGGCGAGGCAGTCGCGCCAGGACCGTCGCGGCGGCGCGAAGCTGATGCGTCCCGGGCCCGCGTGAATCTCGACGGCCAGCGGCGGAACCGGCGGCCAGCGGATCGTCACTGCCGCCCCACTGGCCCCCGCGCCCGTGGCATACGTCGCGTGTACCCGCGCCCCGGTCGACGGTGTCTGACCATGCCGCCCGTCGCCGAAGCGCACGGTGGCTGATCCGTCCGCGCCTCTGTCGACGACGAAGACGCGATCGCCGGGTCCGGACCTTTCGAGAGCTGCCACCTCGCGCCACGGCGAGGTGTCGACGGTCAGGACCAGACGCGAGCGGGTCTCGAGATAGGCGTCACCGGCGAGCCGGGACTGGTATTCGGCGAGGGAGTCGCCAAGGAAAGCGAGCAGCTCGACGAGGGCGATACCTGGATCACGCTGGATGCCGTCGTACCAGGGGAGCTCCCGCCGCACGATCGCCTCGAGGTCGCGAACGAGCCGCTTCACGCGATCATCGTCGAGCCCGCGGGCAGCCTCGCTCATCTCCGATGTCTAGAGCGCGCGCACGGCACGGAGGACATCGCCTGGATCCGGGCGAACCTGGAAGTTCCGGCTGACCGAGAACCATCGCACCACGCCGTCGCGATCCAGCACGATGGTGGCGGGACGAGGCACGTCCTGTCCCTCCGGCCCTCCGCGCTCGTGCACCAGTCCGAAGCGGCGTGCCACCGCGAGGTCGCGGTCGGCGAGGAATCGATAGGCGAGGCGGAGCCCTTCGGCCACCTTCTGGCTCTGCTCGTTGGGATCAGGCGAGATGGCCACGATCTCCACGCCGCTCTTCTCCGCCTCCGACAGCTGCGCTCCAAGACCTTGGAGCTCGGCCATGCAGAACGGTCACCAGTAGCCCCGGTAGAAGACGATGACCACCGGCTTCCTGCCGCGGTACTCCGCGAGCGACAGGGGCCGGCCCGTGGCATCGGGCAGGGTGAAGTCGGGCGCTCGCTCGCCCAGGTGAAGAGCGGTGGGCGTGGCCGGCACGCGGGCGGCAACGAAGTTGAGCCACGCGCCCGCCACGAGAAGAAGACCGGTGAAGCCGAGGGCGAGCCAGGCCGGCCAGCGCCGGCGCTGAGCGCGAGCCACCGCGAGCGCGGCGAGGGCCGTGGCCAGCGCGAAGGCGATCACGTAGCCCTCGGGATGATTCCGGATGATCGCGACCCGGAAGAGAAGCAGGTAGGCCGCGACGGCCCCGATGGCGACGGCCACGCTGAGTACGGAGAGCCGGGCCGAGGTGCTCACTCGACGATTCTGCCACGGGCAAGCTCCGCCGGCCACTTGTCGCCCGGCCCCACCACGAGAAATATGAGCGCCCCCGAGGAAGTGTTTGGTATCAAGGAGGGAGATGACCACCGCGCTCGCCGCCAAGCCGCCTGCCGCTGACCCGAAGGCCGTCGTGTCTGCCGCCGAGATGGGCGCCCGACAGCGCGAGATCTCCGTTTCCGAGTTCTTCACCAAGAATCGTCATCTCCTCGGCTTCGACAATCCGAGAAAAGCGCTTCTCACCTGCGTCAAGGAGGCGGTGGACAACGCGCTGGACGCGGCCGAGGAGGCGGGCATCCTGCCCGATGTCGTGGTGACGCTGGAGGTCGCGTCGAGCGACGACGCCGCGCCACCGCCGGCCAGCCAGGCCACGCGCTTCCGGGTGACCGTCATCGACAACGGGCCGGGTATCGTCCGCCACCAGATACCGCCGATCTTCGCCAAGCTGCTCTACGGCTCCAAGTTTCACCGGCTGCGCATGAGCCGCGGACAACAGGGCATCGGTATCTCGGCGGCCGGCATGTACGCCCAGCTCACCACGGGCAAGCCCGTGCAGATCACCTCGCGTACGGGGGCGCGGGCGGCCGCTCACTACTTCGAGGTCCAGATCGACACCAAGAAGAACGAGCCCCGCATCTTCGAGAGCAAGAAGATCGACTGGGAGCATCCGCGGGGCACCCAGGTGACGCTGGAAATCGAGGGGCGCTACCAGAAGGGCCGTGCTTCGGTGGACGAGTTTCTCGAGCAGGTGGCCATCGCCAATCCGCACGTGAAGCTCGTCTACAAGACACCGGAAGGGGAGAGCCGGGAGTACCCGCGTACCATCGAGGTGCTGCCTCCCCAGCCGCGCGAGATCAAGCCGCATCCCTACGGCATCGAGTTCGGCATTCTCCTCCGGATGCTCCACGACACGAAGAGCCACTCTCTCGCGGGGTTCCTCGCGGGCGACTTCAGCCGCGTCTCCTCCGCGGTGGCCCAGGAGATCTGCCACACCGCCAAGCTGTCGCCGGAGGCGCGGCCGCGCAACGTTCACGGCACGGACGCCGAGGCGCTCTACAAGGCCATCCAGGCGACCAAGATCATGGCGCCGCCGTCGAACTGCATCTCGCCCATCGGCGAGAAGGCCATCCTCCACGGCCTGTACAAGCAGATCAAAGGCGAGTTCTACACGGCGGTGACCCGCCCGCCCTCCGTGTACCGCGGCAATCCGTTCATCATCGAGGCGGGCCTGGCCTTCGGGAAGGGACCGGACCAGGCGCCCGCCACCCCCGACGCGCCCGCCGTCCCCCTCGCCGAGGGCGAGCAGGTCGACGACGACAACGAGCTGGCCCGCGTCATTCGCTATGCCAATCGCGTCCCACTGCTCTACCAGCAGTCGGCCTGCGCCACCTTCAAGGCCGCGCTGGAGACGGCGTGGCGGAACTACGGAGTGACCCAGTCCCGGGGCGCCCTTCCCGCCGGACCCATGGTGATTTTCGTGCACATGGCGTCGGTGTGGGTGCCGTTCACCAGTGAATCCAAGGAAGCGATCGCCGACTACGACGAGATCAGAAAGGATATCAAGCTCGCCCTGCAGGAATGCGGGCGCCGGCTGGGCATGTTCCTGCGCCGGCGCGAGCGCGCCAAGAGCGAGTTCCGGCGCCGCAACATCTTCGAGCTCTACATCGAGGAAGTCGTGGAGGCCTGCGCCCGGCTCAAGGGCGGCAAGCTGCCCAAGGAAAGGCTCAAGGCCCAGCTCCAGAAGATCGCCCTGAAGCGCACGGGCGGCACCCGAACCGACGAGATCCTGGGGCACGACGGCGGACCGGAGGGTCTGCCCCACTCGATCATCGTCACTCCCGACGGTCCTGAAGGGGAGGCTCCGGTGTTGCCGGGCGCCGCACCCGCCGAGGCTGCGCCGCCGGAAGAGGCGCGGGCGGAGGCTGCCGAGCCCACGGCGCGGCGAGGGAAAGGCAAGGCGGCCAGGCCGGCCAAAACCCGGGCGGTCAAGGCCAAGCCGGTCAAGGCCAGGACAAAGACGGCCAAGGGAAGGGCCAAGGCCAGAACGGCCAGACCCAAGGCGAAGACCGCGCAACGCAGGACGAAGGCGCCCACGCGCAAGAAGAGATAGAGAACGCCATGGCCAATGCCGTAGCCAAGAAGCCCGGACCGGTCGAGAAGAAGCTCATCAGCGTTGCCGACACGGTGATCACGGCGGCCGAGCGGAGCAAGGATCCCACCCTGGCCATTCCCGTGCGCAGCCTCGCCAACATCAACTTCAATGAGAAGCGCGGCATCATCGAGATGGGCCGGCGGAAGCAGGCGCGTACCTTCTTCAACGTGGCCATGGCGAAGAAGTTCATGCAGACGGTGCTCGTGGCCGATGCCCTGAGCGAGCTCCAGCGGGCCGGCCTCACCACCTCGCTGCGCGAGATCTACTACCGTACCAAGCACACCATGAAGGGCTCGCACGAGAACACCTTCGACAACCAGAACGAATCTGATCCGCTCATCGAGGATCTCGAGGTCACCCTGGCCGCCCTGCGCGAGGAGCTCCACGTGCGCGCGGAGAACGCGGGGAGCATTGTGGGGCCCGTGGTGTTCGGCGACGACGGCGACCGGGTGGACTGCGCGCGCCTGGGCAAGGGTGGCTACTCGGTCCCTTCCATCGTGGAGCCCGAATACATCGAGATCCGGCGCTGCACGGCGGACTTCGTCCTCCTCGTCGAAAAGGGAACACAGTGGAACCGCCTCTCCGAGGACAAGTTCTGGCGCCGCTACAACTGCGTCCTCCTCACCGGGAACGGCCAGCCCCCTCGGGGAGTGCGGCGCCTCGCCCGTCGTCTCCACGAGGAATACAAGCTGCCCGTGTACGTCCTCGTCGACAACGATCCGTGGGGCTACTACATCTACTCGGTGGTCAAGCAGGGCTCGATCAACCTCGCCTTCGAGAGCGAGCGCATGGCCATACCCAAGGCCAAGTTCATCGGGCTGTCCAGCGCCGACCCCGACCGCTACGGCCTTCCGCGCAACGTGGGCATCAAGCTCAACGACAAGGACATCGGCCGGGCCAAGGAGCTCGCGAAGTATCGCTGGTTCCAGAAGAAGGAGTGGCAGGAGGAGATCAAGCGGATGCTCGGGAGCGGCCTCAAGTACGAGCTCGACTCGCTGGCCAACAAGGACTTCCAGTACCTGACCAAGACCTACCTGCCGAGGAAGCTCAAAGAGCAGGACTGGCTGGACTAGCCCTCGGGCACGCCCAGCGAGTCCGCTATCCGCCGCGGATCACCGGCCCGCACGCCAGGCGAGTGCCGCTGTTCCCGGCCGGATCGGTGCGCAGATCATCCGGTCCTTCATGTACGACCAGGCTGGTCCCCGTGCCCTCGAAGAGGGACGCCGGCCCTTCCCTGAGATTCACTCGCGAATTGGTCACCTCGAGATGGCCCTGGCCCGTCGCGTCCACGGTGATGTTGGGCAGATCGCCCGCGTGAGGACCCTTCGGATTCGCTGAGCCGTGCTCGGCCTTGGTGGGATTGAAGTGCGGCCCCGCGGAGTCGAACGTCGGCGGCTCGCAGCGCGCGGCCGCGTGGATGTGAACCCCCTTGATCCCCGGGGGCAAGCCCTTGACGTCGAGCAGGATCCGCACCCCGTCGTCCTGCTCCAGGAACACCGCGCTCCCCACGATGTGCCCGGTTGCATCTTTGAGATTCGCCCCGGCCGAGGGCGGCGGCGAGGTCACTCCTGGAATATAGGGCAGGCTGCACGAGGTCACGGCGAGCGTAAGGACGATGATCCACGCCGCCGAGGCCGCCCCGGACACTCAGGCGCGCTCCATGACGACGATCGGGATCTCACGCGGGGGCTCCTGAGGCGAGCCGGGTGGCCGGCCGCGGGGAGCGGGTGACGATATGGTCATGGGCCTACCTCCGGGCGCCAGTCTGCCACGCGGACCTGTCCGTGACCAAGCCCTGAGCGAGAACTTCCCCCTTGACCGTGCCTTCGGCGATGTTGTACCAAGCAGGCACCGAGCACGAGGAACCGCCCCGCCCGTGGTACCAGGGCCAACCAGAGGAGAGCGCAATGACGCACAGACTCCTTCGACTGTTCACTCTGTTCGCGATACTCGGTCTCGCCGCCGCGGGCACCGCCGCCGCCCAGGAGTGCAGTGGCACCATCACCGCCGACGAGGCGATGAAGGCGGAGCTGGCGCGCTACGCCGCCCAGACCACCAACGACTTCGCGGCTATGGACAAGCTGTTCGGCAACGACCTCACGTACAACCATTCCTCGGCGGCCAGCGACGACAAGGCCAAGTACATCGACGCCATGCGCTCCGGCCGCACGAAGTACCGTAAGATGACCCCGAACAGTGATCTGAAGACGCGCACCTACGGCTGCCTCGCCATCATCACGGGTACCGCCGTGTACGAAGTGACGGCGGGTGGCCAGGATCGCACCGTGCCCCTGCGCTTCACGGCCATCTGGGCGAAGCGGCCCACCGGAGTCGAGTTCGTGTCGTGGCAGTCCACGGGAATTCCGAACCAGTAGCCGCCGAGAAGTTTCACGTCGCCCCTCGGCTCGTCTGAAGGGACTGGCTAGACGAGCCGAGGGCGATCGCCCTCCACGATGATTCGCCAGAGCACGCGGCTCTGGCTGCGGTCGTAGTCGCCGTGGGCCCGATGCATGGTGGCCCGGTCGTCGATGACCAGCACGTCGCCTTTCCGCCAGACGTGGTGATAGACGATATCCGGCCGGATCATCCGGTCGAGCAGCGCGCTCATGTAGGCGCGGCTCGCCTCGGACGTCATGCCGCTGATGTGGGCGGCCTTGGAGATGTGGAAGTACACCGCCCTCGATCCGTGCACGGGGTGGGTGCGCACCATCGGATGCTCGATGGGCCGGCCGTACTTCGCCTGATCTTCCTCGCGGGTGTCCACGTGTCCGTCCAGCCCATTGAAGGTGGTCAGCGATTCGAGGCGTCGGCGCTCTTCCTCGGGCAACGCGAGATAGGCCGCGCGCATGCTCGCCACGCTGGTGCCGCCGCCCTCTGACGGAATCTCGACCCCGTACAGGATGGTGGCGGCGGGCGGACACTCGCGGTTGGTGTGGTCGGTGTGCCACATCTCGGCGGGCTGCTGGCCGTTGCGATGCCAGATCAGCCCGATGAGCGGAAAGCCCGGCATGTTGTGCTGTGAATAGTGCTGCTCCATCGGGGGCCCGAACGCCGACGCGGCCGTGAGGTACTGGGCAGGGGTGAGGGACTGGCCGCGAAACACGAGAGCCAGATGATCGGCGAGGGCGCGGGAGAGCTCATGGCGGGTCGACTCGTCGATCGGCGCGGCCAGATTGACCCCGGCCACCTCGGCGCCGAGCGAGGGATGAAGCGAGGTGATCCGGAGACTCGTCATGACGCGTCCTCCATGCGAATTCACAGCCATGCGAAGTCACATCGGCCCAGCGTGGCCCCGAAGGTACCGCAGATCGCGAGCGTGTGGAAGGCCGGGGCGACGTTGTCGTCTCCGGCTCGCCGCCGCAGGTCGCGCGGTCGCCCTCGCCGTCTATCCAGGCTGAGAGCAGCCCTGGGGCTTGAAGACGCGCTCGGTCGACGCGGGGAACTTGAGCAGCTTCTCCGCGGGCCGGCGAGGGCGCGGCACGAATTCGCCGCCGCAGTTGGGGCATCGCCCGCCCAGCACCCCTTCGGCGCACGACCGACAGAACGTGCATTCGAAGGAGCACACCACGGCCTCCGTCGAATCGGGCGGCAGGTCGCGATCACAGCATTCGCAGCTCGGGCGCAGCTGGAGCATCAGTCGTTCTCCTTGAAAGTCACCATTCGCAACCAGTTTCGCAGTGGCGGCCCCGATCGCGCAAGGTCGTGTAGAGTCGAGCCCGCATGTCCGATCCATCGACACCTTCGGCGCCGCACGGGCGGCTCGGCGCGTTCCGGCATCGGGACTTCCGGCTCTTCTGGAGCGGGCAGCTCGTGTCCCTCATCGGCACGTGGATGCAGAGCGTGGGGCAGTCGTGGCTCGTGCTGGAGCTGACGGGATCGCCGTTCCAGCTCGGGCTCGTGAATACCCTCCAGTTCGCGCCCATCCTGCTCCTCTCGCCGGTGGGGGGCGCCCTCAGCGACCGGCTCGGCAAGCGCCGCATCCTCCTCGTGACCCAGGCCGCCATGATGGTGCAGGCCCTCGTGCTCGCGCTCCTCGTCCGCAGCGGCCACGTTCGCTACTGGCACGTGGCCGTGCTCGCCGTGATCTACGGCGTCGGGCGCGCCATCGACATCCCGGCCCGCCAGTCCTTCCTCACCGATCTCGTGGGCAGGCCCGACCTGCCCAACGCGGTGGCTCTCAACTCCGTGGTGTTCAACGGCGCGCGCATCGTGGGGCCGGGAGTGGCCGGCCTGCTCATCGCGCGCGTCGATGTGGCCGCCGCCTTCTTCCTGAACGCGGCGAGCTTCGTGGCCGTGCTCGCCGCGCTCGCCGCCATCCGCACCGAGGGCCATCCCGATCCCGCGGGGCGGCTCGGCATCC
>Ga0307472_100000276_pt1 | contig 16780 bp, 20 predicted proteins | sample atmos_gasesAM5C__2_FD_204582 | JGI IMG/M metagenome (GOLD analysis project Ga0307472, IMG submission 204582) | Hardwood forest soil microbial communities from Morgan-Monroe State Forest, Indiana, United States - atmos_gasesAM5C_05 | ecosystem: Environmental > Terrestrial > Soil > Temperate...
ATTAACCTGGCCCAACACCTGATTCGTATTCTGGGCGTAAATGGCGCTGGCGACGCCGAACCAGATGGCCAAGCTGAGAACCGTCGCTTTCACGGCAGTACGCGTCATCATCGTATTCCCCCAAAGTACAGATTGACTATTCGCTCCCCAGAGCCGGGGCGCTCCACGTTCGCTGTCATTATTCTAGGCCTTTCGTTGAGCATCTGTTACGCAAATAAAACGAGGCGCTTAGCCAACAGCTCACGTGGTTTCGTGACGGCAAGGTTATCGCGACCTATTTTTCGACTCCGTATTAACTAGTGAGAGAACAATTGCTGGCTTATATACGGGTATCGTCGTCCGGCAAACAAAACTCGAAAGAACGCGTAGTACTTTCGTTTGCCAATTTCGGGACTGGACAATCTAATGAACATTGCTAATCTTTACAGGTAGGAAGCCTTAATGCAACTCCAGGACCATCGGCGGGCCTACGAGATAGAACGGTACCGCCTTCAGCGAATCAACCGCAAGTCGAACACTGACCTTGTCATCATAGTTTTCGGGTCGATCTTCGGCTTTTTGGTCCTGTTCGCGCTACTGGTTTACATCACCTCCTCTTCGCAGTAGTCCAAATTGCTGTAATTACATTTATCGAATTGCCTTCTGGCTGGCGCACAGCCGTGGGTCTCACGATTTCTACTTCTTTTCTTTCACGTTCCCCTGAGCAACGGATAAAGAAAGAGGCCGACAGCAAGATCGTTGGTTGGGTTTGAGTTCGTTCCACGACTTCTCTTGCCGCAGGCTAAGAGGCTCACGAAGTAGAAGACCTGTTGACCTTTGCAGCCAATTGCTAGAGGATTCGCCTACCGGTGCGCGATCGTTACCCGTGACACGCTTCGACCACAATTCAGCTCATGCAATCTCGGAGGTCACCTACCGTGACATACTTCTCCATCAGCCGATCATTTCAGCCTCACACGCGTTCCCTGAATTTCCTGCTGGTTGCTGTATGCGCCTTCACTATTGCTGGATGTGGGAAAGGGGGAAAGTCCAGCAATGAGATCCGCATCGGCGTCATCATGCCTATCACGGGCCGGGAAGCGAAGCCCGGACAATACCAACGCGAGGGCATCGAACTGGCCATCAAACAGATCAACGACAACGGCGGGATCATGGTGAAGGAAAAAGGGAAAAAGCTTCCGGTTAAGGAAGTTTTCTATGATGACGGTTCGGATCAGGCCAAGTCTGCCGGGCTCGTTGAGCGCGCAATGACCACCGATGAAGTCACGGCGGTGATTGGCGGATACTCGACTGCTCTTGGCGAAGCCGAATCGGTGATGCCGGATCGTTATCAGACGCCTTGGATTACGCCGGGAGCGGCTGCGGCTCACATTTTTAGCCGCGGCTACACCTATACCTTCGGCACGCTCAGCTCTACAGAACTCCTTGGCTACACGACCGGAGAGTTTCTCGGCAGCCTCGCAGATGGGGGCAAGCTCAAGAAAGATCTTGCGGTGGCTCTGGCGCTTGAGAACACCGACCATGGCGTCGAGTACGGGCAGGGCGTCGAGCGGTGGATCCAGGAGCACCCGGGATATTTCCGTGTTGTCTTCAGCGAGAAATTTGACCTGGGCGGAACCGATTTTTCAGGTCTTCTGCAGAAGGTGAAAGGCTCCAAGGCAGACATCTTCCTGGCCGATGCTCACTTGCAGGATTACATCACCATGGAGCGGCAGTACATCCAGACCGGCATGTACCACCAGATGATCAGCTACGGCGCGCGCGGACCCGATCAAGACGCTCGAAAGGCTCTGGGCGACGCCACCAATTACATTTTTGCCGGTCTGTGGTGGTCAAAGAAATTGCCCTATCCGCAGGTGAAGAAGTTCGACGCTGACTATCAAGCGTTCGCGGGCCACGAGCCGGATTCATACTACCCCGCTCCGGCCTACGACGCGATGCGAGCCCTCGCCATGGCTATCGAGCAAGCAGGCAGCCTCAATAAGACCGCCATCCGCGATGCGCTGAAAAACGTTGAGTTGAAAGACTCTTTGATGCCGGGGCAGGTGCTTCGCTTCGGGAATACAGGGCAAGTCAACTTGCCGTTCGTGATCGTGCAAAATAAACCGGACGATAAGACGGACATCGTTTACCCGAAGGACGCCGCCACGGGAGACGCCATCGCGCCGAAGCCTCGGCACTAGACTAACCCTGCGATGAATATCGTCGATTTTCTGAACCTACTGGTGGCTGCTGTTCTGCTAGCCGGCGTATACGCCGCCATGTCGGTCGGGATGACCATTATCTATGGTGTCCTGAAAATCGTGAATCTTGCCCACGCGGGATTCCTGATGCTTGGCGCCTATTTTGTCTATGAGCTGTACACCCGGCTTCACATCGATCCGTTGCTCGGCGTGCTTCTTGCGTTCCCTTTGTTTTTCTTCATCGGAGTTGCTCTCTATTGGCTCCTGATACGCCGGATCCCGCGGTCGGACCAGCCGACTCTGTCGTCTCTTCTTCTCCTCTTCGGGCTTTGGCTGGTCCTTCAAAATCTGGGATATCTGATTTGGGGTAACGCCGATCGTGCCATCCTGACGCCGAGAACTTTTTCCACGTTTGAAATTGGCCCAATCATTTTTCCGACGATCCGTCTGGTGGTTTTCGGCGTGGCGCTTGCATCACTGGCAGGCCTCGAGTTCGTCTTGCACAAGACGTGGTTTGGCCGAGCTGTCCGCGCATTGATGCAGAATAGCGACGCGGGCCGCATCGCCGGTGTAAATGTGGAAAGGACGGCGCAAGTGGCTTTCGGCATAGGCATCGCTTTTGCCGGCGCTGCCGGAGGCCTGCTTGCGATGATGTACTCCTTCACGCCGGACTTTGGGGGATCATTTCTGCTCCGCGCTTTTGTCATAATTGTTTTCGGAGGACTTGAGTCCTTCGCAGGCGTGGCCGTCGGTGCGCTGATCCTGGCGCTCGTGGAAACTTTCAGCATTCTGGTAATTCCGTCCGGTTACCAACCAGCGATTGCGTTTTCACTTCTTGTACTTGCGCTGGTCATACTTCCGGATGGAATCGCTGGTCTCTGGAAGAAGCGGCAGCTCTGGACATGAACCAGAGCGCGCCGAGCAGTAAACATTCCATTTCCAAGCTCGTGACGAGCGCCCCACCTCTCGTTCTTCTCGCTATTTTGGCATTGATTCCTCTGGCGGAACCGGGGCCCAACACCATTCGGCTGCTCTTTGTCTCGCTCGTTTGGGTCACAGCCAGTGTCGCCTGGAACATTTTGGGAGGCTTCGCAGGTCAGGTCTCCTTCGGCTTTGCTGTTTTTTTCGGTCTCGGCGCCTATACCACAGCGATCTCGCTCAACGCGGGATTGGACCGTCTATCCTCGCTTGGGTTGGCCGCGATCGTGGGCGCGATCACTTCGCTCCTAATAGGCACGCCGACATTCCGGCTGCGAGGCCCTTACTTTGCGATCGCGACCATTGGGGTGAGCGAAGCCGTCCGTGTGGTAATGACCAATCTTGCCGTCACCGGCGGCGCGAGCGGTTACCGCATCGCCGAAAAAGGCGTCTTCAACCAACACCTGCATTTCTACATGGCCTTGGGCCTTGCAGCAGCAGCCGTGGCTATTTCCATGCGAATCAGATACTCCAAATTCGGCTTGGCGCTGATTGCGGTTCGCGAGGATGAAGATGCCGCTTCAGATCTCGGAGTGAATCCGTTTGCAACTAAGTTGCTAGGCCACGCGGTCGCTGCCGCTCTTACAGCAGCGGCTGGGGGTGTTTATGCCGGATATGCAGCGTTCGTTCACCCGAACGGTGTTTTTGGATTTGACATCAGTGTCGCGATACTCCTGATGCCCACCATTGGAGGGATAGGAACTATCTGGGGACCTGTGATCGGCGCCGTCGTATATGGCCTCGTTCAAGAGGAGTTGATCGCTTCGTTTCCTCAGTTTCACCTACTGCTTTACGGCGGCCTCCTGATTCTGATTATTTTGTTCGAACCCGGGGGAGTGCTGGGATTGCTTAAGAAATCGTTCCGATTGTTGCGCGCGAGGACTGGCATTGGCGTCCATACTTAAACTCGATCGCCTCTCAAAAAACTTTGCGGGGCTCGCAGCCTTGAAGGACGTGAGCTTCGAAGTGGAAGAAGGAGGGCTCTTCGGCCTGATCGGGCCGAACGGAGCCGGCAAGACGACTCTTCTCAGTATCATCGCGGGCTCGATCCAACCCACATCGGGATCGATCGTGTTTCAAGGACACGAAATCTCTGGGGCGAAGTCTTATCACGCCGTCCGCGTCGGGATTGCTCGAACGCACCAAATCCCAAAACCTTTCCGAGGACTTTCGGTTCTCGAAAACGTCGAAGTCGGTCTCCGCTTTGGCCACAGCAAGCGATCGGCGGATAAAACGAAAAGCGTAATGGAATTTCTCGAGCGAGTGGGCCTCGCGCCCCTCTCTCTCATGCCCGCTTCGACCCTATCAGTCGGCGATATGAAGCGATTGGAATTGGCTCGTACTCTGGCGGCGCGTCCGAGCCTTTTGCTTTGCGACGAGGTCTGCAGCGGACTCACCGAGACAGAAGCGGCGTCGATCCTGGAACTCTTGTGCGACATCCGCCGTGCCGGCACTTCAGTTCTTTATGTCGAACACAATCTCAGGGCCATAATGTCGATCTGCGACCGAGTGATAGTGATGAATTCCGGACAGAAACTCGCCGAGGGTCCGCCCGAAGCCGTGCAGAACAATCCCTCGGTCATCGAAGCCTACATCGGCAAGAGAGCGGGCGCGTAGATGGTGGAAGATCAAAATCCGGATCGATTGCTCAAAGTTGAAGAGCTCGAAGTGGCTTATGGAGCGATTCGCGTTGTGTGGGGTCTCAGCCTTGAAGTTGGTCGCCGGCAAGTCGTCAGCCTCATCGGACCGAACGGCGCCGGCAAGACGACCCTTCTCAAAGCGCTCGCGGGATTGCTGCCTGTCCGAAGAGGCAAAATCATCTTCGATGGAGAGGACATCTCGTCCGAGCCAGCAAATGAACGCGTGCGACACCACCTCTCGCTTGTTCCCGAAGGCCGGCAGTTGTGGTCCAGGATGACGGTGGAGGAAAATCTACTGATGGGTGCATTCCCCCCGCATCTCCGGTCAAAATCTCAGTCGAATTTGGAGCGGATTTACAAACTTTTTCCGAGACTGAGAGAGCGTCGTAAACAGCTTTGCGGAACTCTTTCCGGGGGCGAGCAGCAGATGTGCGCGATCGGGCGGGGATTGATGGCCGAGCCGTTGCTCCTGCTGTTGGACGAGCCGTCGCTGGGCCTGGCGCCGATCTTAGTCGATCAAGTTTTTCGGTTGGTTCAACAGATCGCCAAGGAAGGCGTCACGATTCTGCTCGCTGCGCAAAACGCGGAGTACGCTCTGGAAATTTCACAGCGCACCTACGTCATGGAATCGGGCCGTATCGTGCTCGAGGGGCCAAGTGAGGAGCTTCGATCGAGTGACCACGTTCGCCGCGCCTACCTCGGTGCCGTCGTCTAGCGGCCATCCCACTCGCGGGAGGACAAACTCATGAAATTAGTAGTCTCGGTACTAACTGTATTTCTAACGTTCACGATGTGGCCGCGCACTGCAACAACTCGGGCGGCACAAAAACCAGAAGAGCTTGCTCAGAAATCTGCGGAAGCCTGGCTCACCTTGGCCGATGCTGGAAAGTACGCAGAAACCTGGGACGAGGCCGCGGCGTATTTCAAAAATGCCGTCACCAAAGAGCGTTGGGTGAACGCCATGAAATCTACTCGCGCTCCGTTGGGTGCAGTGCGAACCAGAAAGCTCAAGAGCGCCACTTACACCAAGACGCTACCCGGAGCGCCTGATGGCGAATACGTGGTCATTCAGTACGACACCAGTTTTGAAAACAAAAAATCCGCTGTCGAGACCATCACTCCAATGCTCGACAAAGAGGGCAAGTGGCGCGTCTCCGGCTATTTCATTAAGTAGCGCTCTAGCCTGCCAATCCCAACCGCATTAGGTTCATAGCGCCAGCGCCGCATCGCTGAAAATGAAACAGGCCGTTCGCCTTCGCGAACGGCCTGTCGTTGCGTTCCACTCGCGGTGGCAAAACCTATTTCTGTCCCGCGGCCTTGGCGAAGAACGCCGCCGACCGACGCTCGATCTCATCCGGCGCTACGTCTTCGATATGCGTCGCCAGACCCCATTGATGGCCAAACGGATCTACGACATTGCCGAAACGATCGCCCCAGAACATATCCTGAAGCGGCATAGTTGACTTGGCGCCGGCGGAAACGGCGCGATTGTAAACCGCGTCAACGTCTTCAACGTACAAGAACAAGCTGCTACTCGGCGTGGCTGTCGGTGAAGGCGCCGCTGTCCGGCCGGGAAACTCGTCGCTGATGAATACGACCGAGTCGCCAATCTTGATTTCTGAATGGCCGATTTTGCCGTCTGGCGACGGCATCCGCATCAGTTCCTGCGCTCCGAATGCTTTCTTGTAGAAGTCGATCGCCTTCGCCGCATCGCGGCAGGTGAGCGACGGAGTGATCGTGTGATATCCCTTGGGAATCGGATTCGTAGCTTTTGCCATAGTTGGTCTCCTTTTATAGTTTCAGCTGCGTCTCAGCTGCCCGTGCGAGTGCCCCGGGCTCTGCATGGGCGGGTTTAAGCGAATTCTACATCGCGCTATGTCAATAGAGGAATAAAATCGCTCCCATTTTCGGGCGAGGGAATTTCTACGACGTATCTTCTTCGGTCTCTGCGGGATATGTCCGTCCACTATGGCCCGGATGCTCCGGCAGATCGCTTCAGCCCGCAATCTAGGCCGCTGCTCGCCGTCCTGGCAACCAGCGGCACGCTGTGAATGCCCGCCCGAAACCTTAGAAGCGGGCCAACATTGTAGACACAGGCGATTTTTGGAACTTTCCTATGTTATAGTAGAGATGCGCGCTCGGGGTATCGGGGTCTTTCGCAGTCGACGCGCGCGGACTGGCGGCCTGCCTTACTCGTTCGGATTTGCTTCACCGTAATGGTGTATAGAATCAGCTGCTTTAGAGCGCGATTCGTTCCGGCGAAGTTGGGATGCCTGGAGGGGCTGTTCCAGCGGGGCCGCAGCTAATCCTTGAAAAGGAGCCATTAAGTGACCACTACATTCAAGAAACGCCAAAAAGAAATGAAGCGCATGGAGAAGGCCCGCATGAAGGCGGAGCGCCGCGCTCAGAAGAAGCTTGAACCCCGCGCTGAGGGGGACGAAATTGCAACCAGCAACGAAGCATTTCACTTAAGCTTGCCGGGCGATGCGACGGACGTTGAACTCGGCCTCGATCCCGGAACCCGATTGTCCAAGTCCTAAAGCTGCGCGCCAAACTACTGCTTATTTTGTCTGGAGCTGTTAAGCGGCACAGGTCTCAGCCTGTGCCGCCACAGCACGTTCTGCCCGCCGAACCCTTCATTCATACGACGGATACGCCAGTGCCTTATTTACTTGAGCATTCGCGGAACCCTCTCCCCCTGCCGCGAATCAAATGGGTGTTATAATCACGGTTCGTCGGTAATTGTCGCAGTCATAGGCGGAAAGGGAGCACGGGGATGGGCGTTCAATTTTATGAATTGGTGAGTTGGGCGCGACGCCGCAAGGTCTTCGCCTCCCTCCTCGTTGCAGTAACCCTTGGCATCGGCATCATGATCGGCACGCTTATTTCGGGTCGTGCCCTCGCAACGCACGGGCAAAACGGCGCGAGCGGAGCTTCGCTGCTAGCCGTGCCCGATCCAATCACGCTATCGAATTCCTTTTCAACCATCTCCAAGAAAATCGGTCCTGCCGTCGTCAATATCTCCACCACCCAGGTGATCGAAAAACCGAAAGGCGGCGCGAAGCGTCCTCATCACCTGAATGATCCATTTCAAGATTTTTTCGATCGCTTCTTCGACTCTCCCGATAACGGGCCCGATGCGGAACGCAGCCTTGGTTCCGGCTTGATCGTGGATCGTAAAGGGTTCATTCTCACGAATGACCACGTAATCGACCAGGCCACGAAAATTCAAGTAACGATTGATGGCGACCCGACCAAATACAGCGCGCATCTTGTCGGGGCCGACAAAGATACCGACCTTGCCGTCGTTAAGATTGACGTCGGTCGCGAACTGCCGGTTGCGAAGCTCGGCAATTCCGACGGCACACAAGTTGGCGACTGGGTGCTCGCATTTGGCAGCCCGTTCGGCCTCAGTTCCACCGTTACTGCCGGAATTATCAGCGCTAAGGACCGTGCCACGGTCGGCAAACAGTTTCAGCACTTCATCCAGACCGACGCCGCGATCAATCCTGGAAACTCTGGCGGACCGCTGGTCAACATGGCCGGCGAAGTGATCGGCCTCAATACCGCGATCTACACGGGCAGCCGCGGATTTGAAGGCGTCGGCTTCGCTCTGCCCTCAAATACGGCAATCTCCGTTTACAACCAGCTGATCACCGTCGGTAAAGTCACCCGAGGCTCGATCGGCATCACCTTCCAGGAAGACCGCAGCAATAACCCTGTGCTGCTCAAAGAACTCGGCGCGCCGTACGGAATCGTCGTCGAAGCGATTGAGCCGGGCAGTCCCGCGGACAAGGCCGGTCTGAAGCCGGGCGATGTGATTACCAATATCAACGGCGCGCCCGTTCACACCGGCTCGGATCTCGTGAATCCGATTGCGCAAACTACGATTGGCCAGTCCGTGCAAGTCCGCTTCGTGCGCGACAAAATCGCCAAAGAAGTCTCGATGACCGTTGCCGACCGCTCGAAGATATTCCCGCAGACAGCGGTCAACCCCGAGGAGGGACCCGATCAGAGCGAAGAACCCGGCCAGTTCGGCCTCCACGTGGAAGAGCTCACGCCCGATCTCGCCCACAAGCTCGGTATGGGCAAACTTACCGGAGTCGTTGTCACGCAAGTCGAGCCCGCAAGTTTCGCCGAAGATATCGATTTTTCGCGCGGCGACGTCATCGTCGAAGTAAATCACGTCCCGATCAATGGCCTCGCTGACTATCGCCGTGAGATGGCCCAGCTGAAGCCCGGGCAGGACGTGCTATTCAAAGTCGCGCGCCATGCCGATAACGATCGCGTCCTGACGTTGTTTCTGGCCGGCGCAGTTCCATCGCAAATGGCTCAGTAGCCGGTCATTCCGCCGGACCCGTCCAGCGCGGCCGTCTGTCGCTGCTAGCCCTTGCATTCCCTTTGGTTGTCATTTAAGCTCACGCTCAAACTTGGCGCCTTGAGTTCCATTTCGAATTGCCGATAATTGGGGATGGGGCGATTGCGCCGCTAGGCATCACATCCTGAATTGTGAGCGTCGAAATGAAGATGAGTCCTGCCATGCGATGGCTGATGGTCACGTCCGCGCTGCTTGTGCTATCTGCGTCGGCATCCGCGGCGCAGTCCAGATCGAAACCACACTCGCATAAACCGGCCGCACATTCTCACAGATCTCATCCGTCCCATCCCATGCGCAATAATCGCCCGAAGCACCATGCGATGGAAACGACGCGAACTCCGCTCCTCGCGGTTCGTTACTTGCAGCCTCAGCGGGCGAGTTCTGTAGTTGCCGCGAGTTCATCGAGTTCGGCGTCATCCGCTTCGAAGTCTTCCGGACACTCTTCTCCCGCCTCCTCGAAGAAAAAGAAATCGAGCAAGAAGTCCCGCCACTCCCGCCGCGAGCCGACGCAAAAGGCCCCCACGGCCGACCGCATCTCTGAAATCCAGTCATCCCTTGCGCGCGGCGGATACTATCAGGGCGAGCCAAACGGAAAATGGGACGCCAACACAATTGCAGCGATGCAAAAATTTCAGTCCGGCAACGGCCTCGACCCGAGCGGAAAATTAGACGCTTCGAGTCTGCAGAAGCTCGGCCTCGGATCGGGCATCGCGGGCGTCTCCGCGCCAAAGCCCCCCTGCTGCTCCAACGCGCCGGTGCAGGGAAGTTCGTGCTGTTCAGCTTCGCCGGCCAGCGGTGCGCCGGCTACGTCAGTCCCTGCTCCTTCGACCGCGCCGAAACCAGCGACCGCTCCCCCGGCCGCGGACACCTCTGGCGCCAATTCCGCCTCAAACCCAGCGGCTGGCTCGGTATCCTCAACTGCAAGTTCTTCCGCTGCATCGACAGGCTCCGCCAAATCGTCCCAGCGCTAACCGTCTCATAAATGCTTCCTGGGGGTTCGGAGCGTTAGCTCGTAGAGTGCTTCCAATCCGTTCGATGGAGCGCAATAATCCACTTGTGGAAACTCGCTGCGCCCGCTGCAATTCGCCAATGACCTGCAATCCAGACGGTAAGTGTTGGTGTGCAGAACTTCCGCCGAGGAAAACGCTAGCGACTGAAGGAGGCTGCTTATGCCCCAGCTGCCTTGAGCATGATCTGAAAGCCGAGAGGGAAGAGACCGCATTGAAAAACCGCACCAAGTCGCTAGGCTAGCTTTTTCTCCAATCCGAATCACTCAGACCATAACTATCCTCAGACGTTTCACTAGCACAGGCTTCAGCCTGTGCCACCGTCACTCGCAGCGCAAACCTCACCACACCAGCGCCCGGCGCGAACGAGCTCTTCCAGCGCCGTCGCTTGATGGTGTATCGTCGCTCCGCGCATTTCGGGGCGAAAACGCTGGATGTTCTGGAAGACTGTCTCGAAGTTAATCTTTTTTGCCGGCTTGCTCTTCGCTGCTTCTGGTTTTATTTCACCTCCCTTAGCTCTTCTCGGTGGCCTCCTCTACGGATTTTCTCTTCCGCATCCATTCGTCTCTGAAAGCCGCGGGCTCTCGAAATACCTGCTGCAAGCCTCGGTCGTAGCGCTCGGGTTCGGAATGAATTTGCATCAGATCGTTCGCGCGGGACGATCCGGCGTTGTTTATACGGCGATAGGTATCGCCGCTACGATGCTGCTGGGAATTTACTTGGGCCGCGCCATCGCGGTTCGCAGGAAGGTTTCGTTTTTGATCACAGTGGGCACGGCGATTTGCGGGGGCAGCGCCATCGCAGCGGTCGCGCCGATCGCTCATGCCACGGATGAAGAAATCGCCGTATCGCTGGGTACAGTCTTCGTCCTGAATTCAGTGGCTCTTCTGCTTTTTCCGCCGATCGGCTACGCCTTGCACATGAGCCAGCCGCAATTCGGCCTCTGGGCCGCGCTAGCAATTCACGACACAAGCTCAGTGGTCGGCGCAGCCGCGAAGTACGGCAACGAAGCGCTGGCGATCGGCACCACCGTAAAATTAGCGCGCGCCCTCTGGATCCTTCCGATCGCCCTCTTCACCGCGTACAAATTGAAAAGCAAGACCAGCGTCCAATGGCCCCGGTTCATCCTGCTCTTCTGCCTCGCGGCCTTTGCGAATACGTACCTTCCGCAGTTCGCTCCGGCATACGCGGTCCTCAGCCGCGCTGGCAGAATCGGCCTGACGGTTACGCTCTACCTGATCGGCACGGGTCTTTCGAGAGCGACGCTCAAGCAGGTCGGCACGAAACCCCTGATGCTCGGCGTGCTGCTCTGGGCAGTGGTTGCGATCGCGTCGCTAATCGCAATCAAGTGGGGATTTATTTCGATATAGCGGCGCCGGCGCGCTTCGATTTGGAGCTGTTATGCCCTTGCGGCCTTGGAGACGTCCAGCTCGACCTCATCGATGTAGCACCAACCCCACGTCTCGCCGGGCTCGAACGACTTGATGATTGGGTGCTTCGTGCGATGAAAGTGTTTTGTCGCATGCTTGTTTTTCGACGAGTCGCAGCAACCCACATGCCCGCACTCCAGGCACAACCGCAGATGTACCCACGTGTCACCCATCTTCAAGCATTCTTCGCACCCGTTGGGCGTGCGCGGCGTGACGTCCCGAATTTCATTCATATGCGTGCAAGTTTGCATTCCATTTCCTCCATCACCGTCTTTCTGTCCGCAGCTTTCAATCTTACTCCGCGCGCCACATCCGTGAAAGCCGCTCCACGGCCCCAGTAGCGCAGGCTTCAGGTTACCCTGAGGAATGAAGGGCCTGCGCCCGCGTATCAACGCACCGCAAATCGCAAATCCTTGCCGCGTGCGGCCAGCGATTCTTCCTTATCAGCCGAGACCGCCTCTACTTCGCCGGTATGAGATCGAATTTCCCCGACCCTTCCTCATAAAAGAGCGCGCCTTCCGTCTTGTCACCGCCGCTCCAGTGTTTGTGGCCACCCGGGACTCGAATGAAATCTCCCGGCCCCACACGCTTTTCGCCCGCATCATCCTTATAGAGATAAGCGCCTTTGATAACGACCACCCACACATCGTTCGTGTGTGTGTGCATCCCCGCGTCGTACCCCGCCGTGAACTTCGTGAATGTTCCGTGAGCTCCCTTGTCCGGGTCGCCCCAAATGACGGCCATGGAGACGCCTGCCGTCGGCGATTGCTTGAACGTCGCGTGCTCTGCAGCCACATAAATCACCTTCTTATTATCCTTGCTCGACTCTTTCTGGGCCTGTACGACACCAACCGACGCCACGGCAATGATTAAAGCCGCCACCCCTGACACGACCAGTGACTTTTTCATTTTGGTTTCCTCCATGTGTTCTTCAGCCGGGGTTTCCATTTTGGCCGCCCGGATGGGCACCGTTATACACCAGAGATCTTGATCTTAGGAAGCGAGCCAGTCGTTTCAAGTTCTGGGCTGTAGCCGCGAGAAAGAACTGTTCGCGAACATGCTTCATTCTCCGTAAGCGCACCCTTCGCAGTCCGATCTGGTTTCTTCAGCTCCGCAAAGAGTGCTGGATTCGATACCTCATGATTAGCTTCTCCTATCGACTTACAGGTTCTGGCTGGGCCGCTGCCGAGCTCAGTGACGAGAAGACTGGAGCGCGCATCTCGGCACCGTATGTCTGTGACGCTCTGCGAGATTGCGTCTCTACAAGCGAATGGGAAGCCGAATCCAAGAGTTCAGCTCCCCATTCTTGCTTCTGTTGACGTTGCTCGGGTGCCTGCCAGTTCGAGTCTCAGGATAGAAACTCGTCGCGACATCGCGGCCGAGTTATGGTCTGACATCTGTCGGTTGCAGGAGCAGCGCAATTTCGCGCCCCCTTTCTCCGGTTGCAGTCTGCTTCTCACGATTGGACTTGAATAGCTGTCGTCCTTCACTGTCTCCTGTCCAAATCTGAGAAAGAAATCTGGTCTGTCCGTAACAGTTGAATACCAACTTGGGGTTCGGACGTCCATTTCTGGTTTCAACTGGGATCGTCATGAAGACCATAACAGCGTCGCCGTCTACTTGACGGAGCCGCTGAATGGCCTTTGTTCCAGTGCGTGCGGACTCGACGCGATATTCACCAGCGGGCAGCGTGTGATCCCCAGCTTGGAATGCAAAAGGAATCTTCACGGCCAACGTGGCCTGCTGCGCGTAGCAGGTGCCAGTTGCCACGACGGAGAGCAGTAATGCTGCGGCGACTATAGAGAGTTTCGTTTTCATCGGATTCCTCCTTTTCTTTCTATTTCCTGCGGACGGCGGTACGAATTCACCGCTGCCGGCCTGTGAATCGCATTGAAGTGAGGCTCACGGGCTGTCATCACTCTCGCGCGAGTGCTTTCGATCATCAATGCATGGCGAGTCAATTTTTGGTCATTCGGAGATACAGCGAAAACTCACAGAATCTAGGAGGGGTTCGCAATATAAGACAGTTCAATGGCGCCTGAAGCCTCGCGTCGATCGGCAGCCTCGTAATCGGAAGCTGCGTTGGCGACCGAGTCGAGACACTCCCTTCCTGATAGTTTGGGAAATCCGCTTATCTCGCGTGAGACGAATCGAGCGCATCAGTCCGGAGACCGCCCGTCGTTGAAGTCACGAACCCATTTGTTGTACTCTTGAGTTCCATTGGGTTCTGGAATGCGCGCTAAGTTCATCTTCGCTACGCTGGTCGGACTGTTGTTTTGCAGCTTAGCCACCCTTGAGATCACCGAACTCTTCGAACTCACAGACGGCAGCTTCAACGACTTCTCGCTCGTCGGCACTCAGCAAGCATCTTCGGCGGTTGTCGCTCAAAGTCTTGAGCTGCAGCCGAAGACTAATCCAATCGACGAGACCGAGCGGCCGACAGCCCGTCGCCTGCCCCCTGGCGCTTCTTATCACGCAAGAGATGTTCTCCACCTCCTCTGCATCATGAGGACATGACCTTTCCGTCTCCGGAATTGCGGCTCTTTTTCCTTCACAAATAAAGCCACCGGAAACTTCTTCACGGGCTATGGAAAGCCCTGGGGGAAATTTCTTGGCAATGTGCCTCACGAATCGGGAGTCACCCGACCAACGGCTGGTCTTCACGACCGGCGGAAAGAAAGGGCGAACAATGAAGTCTTCATGGGACGGAAATGATCCACAGGTCCTCAAGGAATTCCTGTATCAATTGATCTGCAAAGCGAAGAGGTCGGAAGACATAGATTCACTGGTGGAAGTCATCTTGACGATCCAGTCACCTCGCGTCGTTCCGAGCGGGCTTACCGAAGTGATCCCGATTGGTTCTGCAACTCGTAAGCATGGCGCGCAGAATGAGGGAGGAAGATCGTCATGAGCCAGAGAATGATAAGCATCGCAGGGATGATGACCAACTCGGGAGGCGACCTGTATCATGTCTGGCTGGAGGCTGCTGTTGCTGAGCTTCCGGGACCATACGAAGTCGAAGAAGCGCAGATTGCAAGACTTGATCTCGCGACCGGCGTCTCCAATCTTCCTGACGGCGACTACATTCTTGAATATTTCTATAGAAAGCCATTCTATGGAAACGCCCGCGTAAAATCAGGCAGACTGGTGATGTTATAGGCGGCGTAAAGCGCGCCGATCTTTGCGGCTGGGCCAAGTGTTTCGTCCAGTTGGGTACTCCGAAACTCAGTTCGGGACAAGGCGCCGGCTCGGCTGTCGGATAGGTGATGGCATAACGAAGTCGGCCTCACGACGAGCCGAGTAAACCGTGCGGCGTTTCTGATTTTCAACCTCTCCTCGTGTGCCCAAGGCTAGCCACGCAAATCATCTGCGTTCGTTGACTCTAGCGATGTCGTGTCGACTCATTTTGATGTGCCGGCCAATCAGGAGCATGGTCCGAGCAAATTGGTTGTGGTCGCGAACGGCATTCCGTCCGCTCCCGTTGCCGTTGTCGTCCAATAACGGGTGCCGCTCAGCTTTTACGGTCAGTTCGTTGCGGAGGGTATTTCCTTTGACGTAATCTCATACCGGAAGCCGTCGGGGTCGAGGGAGTCGAGTCGGCCTTCGGACGTCTCGGCCTGCGGATACATCAGGAATGAGACTGGCGCGCCACTCGATCCGGGTAGCGCGACATCATTCGCAAAGTTGTACGCCATCCAGTTCATCTCCCAAGAACCGAAGAGTCGCACACGAGCTTTCCTTACCATTTCGTCGTCCAGCGGTCGATTTCCCGGCGGTTCCTCGAGCACTACTTTTCGCACGTCTGCAGGATCGACCGGAACCCATCCGTAACCCGCGAGGTTGACTTCGGCGCGACAGTGTTGTGCCTTTGTCACGGTTTCTGTTGAAGGCCCCAGGCTCTTGTATCCTAAGTCCGATTTGGCGAGTCGAATTCCGTACGCGTCGCGCGCGGGAAGACCCGCGGCACGGGCCAGTCCGACATAGAGCGCATTGAGATCAGCGCACTTGCCACCCAGATCTTTGGACTCAAGCATGAAGCGAATGTCACCGAGACCGCATCCGCGCGTCTTGGGATTGCGAAAAGTGTTGTCTACTATCCACTCGTAAATTGCCCGCGCCTTATCGACGTCCGTCGTCGCACCCTTCGTGATTTCCATGGACGTTTCTTTAACGATTCCGTCATTTGGCTGAAGTTTGTTCGGGCGCAAGAAATAATCCAATTCCGCGCGGCTCGTTTGCGGCGCTTTCCCAGGTGCGGAAAGATCGACGGCGAAATTCTTGGTCGTAACCCGGCTCGTTACCGTAAGGATCGGCTTTACTCCGGGAGGAAATTCCGCGGCGATGATTCCAAGCGAGCTGGCCTCGCTGTCGAGAAGCTTCGCGGCACCTCCGTCGGCGTTGAATGTATTCGAAAGCGTTTTCTGGAATGGCGTCTGATTAATAAGCGCCGCGGGCACCCAGATGCGCGTCGTTCCGGAGGATTTCAGGACCTCAACCCGCGTTATCACGTCAAACGTGCGCCATGTCTCAGACGCTATCGCCTGCGCAGATAGTCTTGCCGCCCTTGAGAACACCAGGCCCGCTGATACTACGCCTGCTGATCGTAGAAAATCGCGACGGTTCACCCTCTCGTCTCCTAGGTCCTAATTCGCCTGTGCGTTTATTGCCCAACGCGGAGCATACGTGAATTCGCCGCTCACTGGCTGACCGCGGCGCTTCACGCGCAAACAGGGTAGCGTATTTATGAGCTGAAAGGAAAGTGGTCTCGCCGAGCCTTTCGGCCTTGCAGATGATTCTGCAACGCGGGATTGCTCCCGCGCTGCGGTCCTCGTTACCGCAGAAATCGCCATCCGTTCGCGATTAGAAATTTTTAGGTGGGTTTGTTTTCTGTTGTTTGAGCTGAATTCTAATCGCGGATTCGCGATTAGAAACTGCGGCAGGGGCCGATGGCGGGTGATGGTTCGCGCGTTGGGCGCGAGCTGCATATCCGCGCCTCCGATTCCGGCGATATGTCTCATCTCCTTAGCACCCTTTTGCTGCCGATTAGAAATTTGTAAATCGCTGAAACGGGGGCGGTTGGCGAGATTTCTAATCGCGGTACCGCCGATTAACTTCTGAGCTTTCGAAGCCATTTGAGTTGTCCTTTTGTGGGTTTGCGTTCCGC
>Ga0307472_100000277_pt1 | contig 16744 bp, 18 predicted proteins | sample atmos_gasesAM5C__2_FD_204582 | JGI IMG/M metagenome (GOLD analysis project Ga0307472, IMG submission 204582) | Hardwood forest soil microbial communities from Morgan-Monroe State Forest, Indiana, United States - atmos_gasesAM5C_05 | ecosystem: Environmental > Terrestrial > Soil > Temperate...
AAGCGCGAAAAAACCAGTCCCGGAGCGGAAATATTTTACCGATCCCGAGCTCCATCTAGTGATCGAGAAAGGTCCGGAGAATCTTCGACCGACTCGGGTGCTTGAGCTTGCGCACCGCCTTGGCCTCAATCTGGCGGATGCGCTCGCGCGTCACCATGAATTGCTGGCCGACCTCTTCCAACGTGTGGTCGTTGTTCATGCCGATGCCGAAGCGCATACGCAGCACGCGCTCCTCGCGCGGCGTCAGTGACGCCAGCACCCGCGTCGTCGTCTCGCGCAGGTTCGACTGGATCGCCGCGTCGATCGGCGCGATCGCGTTCTTGTCCTCGATGAAATCGCCGAGATGCGAGTCGTCCTCATCGCCGATAGGAGTCTCCAGCGAGACTGGCTCCTTTGCGATCTTGAGAACCTTGCGCACCCGCTCGAGCGGCACGGCGAGCTTCTCGGCGATTTCCTCCGGCGTCGGCTCGCGGCCGATCTCCAGGTATATCCGGCGCGACGTGCGCATGATCTTGCCGATCGATTCGATCATGTGCACGGGGACGCGAATGGTACGCGCCTGATCGGCGGTGGAGCGGGTGATCGCCTGGCGGATCCACCAGGTGGCATAGGTTGAGAACTTGTAGCCGCGACGATACTCGAACTTGTCGACCGCCTTCATCAGGCCGATGTTGCCTTCCTGGATCAGGTCGAGGAACTGCAGGCCGCGGTTGGTGTATTTCTTGGCGATCGAGATAACGAGACGCAGGTTGGCCTCGACCATCTCCTTCTTCGCTTGCCCCGCCTCGCGCTCGCCCTTCTGCACGATCTGCACGATCTTGCGAAACTCGGCGATCTCCAACCCGGCCTGATCGGCGAGCTTGTGGATCTCGGAGCACATCTCGACGACCTGGTCTTTGTCGCGCCCGACCAGGCTCTTCCAGCCCTGGCTGGGGAGCTTCGATATGCGGCCGACCCAGTGCGGGTCGAGCTCGGAGCCGCGATAATTCCGCAGGAAGTCGTCGCGCGCGACGCCATGGCTCTCGGCGAGGCGCATCAGGCGACCTTCGAAGCCGACCAGGCGCTTGTTGATGTCGTAGAGCTGTTCGACCAGCGCATCGATACGGGCCTGATTGATGCACAGCGACTTCACCTCGGCGATCAACTCGTCCTTCAATCGCTTGCACTTGCGCTCCTGCGCCGGCGACAGCGATGCGCTTTTCAGGCGGAACTGGGCATCCTGATCCTGCAGGCGGCGCAGCTGCCTGTAGGTGTCGGCGACCGTGTTGAACGTCTCCAACACCTTCGGCTTGAGCTCGGCCTCGATCGCCGCGAGCGAGATCGCGTTCTCCAGTTCGTCTTCGTCCATGTCGTCGTCGCCGGCCGTCGCGACGGCGGGAAGCGCCTGCGGAACGGCGGCGGCAGGCGGCCCGGCGGTCGGCGCTTCGGGGCCGGCGTCGGCGAGCGGCTTGCCGTCAGGGCCGACCGGCGCCGGCATCGCCTTGGCGTCGGGGCCGGCATAGGTCGCTTCGAGATCGATGATGTCGCGCAGGAAGACCTTGCCGTCATTCAGCTCGTCGCGCCATATGATGATGGCCTGGAACGTCAGCGGGCTCTCACACAGGCCGGCGATCATCGTCTCGCGACCGGCCTCGATGCGCTTCGCGACCGCCACCTCGCCCTCGCGCGAAAGAAGGTCGACCGACCCCATGTCGCGCAAATACATCCGCACGGGATCGTCGGTGCGGTCGCCGGCTACCGGCTTGTCCGGCTTGGCGATAGCCTTCGGCCGCGCTTCGACCAGTTCGCCCTCGCCTTCGTCGTCGTCGTCGGCATTGTCAGACGCACCACCATCGTCTTGCTCGGATTCCTCCTGCTCCACGACATCGATGCCCATCTCGTTGAACCGCGCCAGCAGGTTCTCGATCTGCTCGGAGGTGGCCTCCTCCGTGGGCATTGCCGCATTGAGCTGCTTGTAGGTGACGTAGCCGCGTTTCTTGGCGACCTTCATCATCTTCTTGATGGCGGCATCCGACACGTCGAGCAGCGGGCTATCCGCCGACGCCTGGGAGTCCTCCTTGGCCGGCTCCCCTTCGTCCTCGTGCGGCGTCGCCTTGGTCTTACTTGCCATGGGTCCTCTCCACACAGGCTGCGGCCTGCCGGTCGTCCGTTGACGCTGCTGCGATCCGGCAGCACGGAGGTTGGATCGTTCAGCGGTCGCCTATGTGTCGCTCGTGTAACGTCGGCGTGCCGACACGGGTGCGACCCGCCACGGCGATCGGCCGTGAGCATCGTCGGTACCCCGTCGGCCGCATCGCCAACCGCGGCCTCACGCCGTGTCGGCCGGCGGTTCCGGACGCCTGCCGAGGACTTCATCGATAAGCCCGAAGTCCTTGGCCATGTCCGCGGTCAGAAAATTGTCGCGCTCGAGCGCGTTCTCGATCTTCGGCAACGATTGGCCCGTGTGCTTCATGTAGATCTCGTTCAGGCGCCGCTTCAGGTTCAGGATTTCCTGTGCGTGAAGCATGATGTCGCTCGCCTGCCCCTCGAATCCGCCGGATACCTGGTGAACCATGAGGCGAGCATTGGGCAGCGCAAAACGCAAGCCCTTGCTGCCGCCCGCCAGCAGGAGCGAGCCCATGGACACCGCCTGTCCGATACACAGCGTTGAAATTTCCGGACGGATGAATTGCATCGTATCATAGATCGCGAGCCCGGCGGTGACGCTCCCGCCGGGCGAATTGATGTAGATCGAGATTTCCTTCTTCGGGATCTCCGCCTCCAGGAATAGAAGCTGCGCGACCACGAGCGCGGCCATGTGGTCCTCGATCGGACCGGTGATGAAGATGATGCGCTCCTTCAACAGACGCGAATAGATGTCGTAGGAGCGTTCCCCACGGATGGTCTGCTCGACCACGGTGGGGACGATGTAGTTCTGATAGACGTCGTGAGAATCGCTCATCTCGGCTCTTTTCATCTCACATCGCTGCGGCAATGCGAACACTTGCAGATCGTCATCGACGCACTCAGCGCCTGTTGAACAGCCATCGCAGTCGAACCCTTTTTCCATTTCCAACCGACCCGCGACGTCGAAGCCGCATCGTGGGGCCGTTTTTGTCTCGTGAACTCTGGATGGGGAACGACGCGCCGGCGCGCCCGACCGGGAGGGCCCGCGGCACGTTTCACCGGATGGCGGCGGTTCACGTCAGAACGCACCCAGCAAAACCGAGGCGATGATCACCATCACCGCAGATCGGCCAAGTCGATGTTGCCGTCCAGCCAGTCTTCGTTCTCGGCCAGCGCCCGATAGGCGGTCGCGATCTTCCTGCGATCGCCGCCCTCCTCCGGCGAGCGTGTTGTACCGACCATCCCACGCCTTTCCGGTTGCAGGCGGGAACGCACGTCTCGCGATCGCCGGTGCCTGACGGTCCGACCCCAACATTGGTAACCAAATGTTGGGACAAGTCGGCCCACTATCTCTTGGCGCGGCGGGGCGAGTTATCCAACTGATGGGGAGCCATCCGTTGAGTCGCACCACGCGTTGCTTCTTCCTGTGCCCGACAATGCCGGCAATATGGGCTCGATCGGGTCGAATAGCGAGCGTTATTATCGCGGTGTACGTCGGACGGAACCCTCGCACCACTCCATGACGTGGTTGTGAAAGCCCCGCTCGTCACCAAGTTAGGATGGCAATACAACGCCGATTGTCGGCAGCAGGGGATTGGCATGCCGTTGGTGCGGGATCAGGAACACTTCGAGTTCGCGCGGTTCGAGGGCGTCTATTTCTGGATGCGGGACAGTGCCAAGCAGGTCCTCTGCAAGGTCAGCCACGAGGCTTTGCGCGATCGCAGCGCCCGCGACGGGGACAACGCCAGCTTGGCGGATACCTTCGTGCGCCACCGCCAGCGCATCGAAACGATTGCCGGGGAAAAGTACGACCTGGGACACCGGGCGAACGATTTGATCCTCGTCCTCAGCCGGGATCTGGCGCCGATGCCGGCCTGATCGGCCACGCTAGGGCGCGCTCACGGCCTCACTTCGCCAGCAACCGCTCGGCGAGGAACTGCACACCGCGCACATAGGCGGTGTCGGTGTCGCCGCGAATCTGGCCCTGGGCATGAGCGATGAAGGTTTCGCTCGCGAGGTCGGCAATGCGAATATCCATGGTCGAGATCAAAGTCGAGACCTTGTGCACCACGGCGACGACCACGACCGCCGCGCCTGCCTTCTTCGCCACCATCTGCCAGCACCCGTCGCAGCGATAACGCGGCTCGGTCGCCGCGATCTCGTCGGCGAAGGGCGCGAGATCGACTGCGCGGTAGCGTCCGGATTGCTCCAGGATCTGCGTCAACGTGCGGGTGGCGAGCGCAAGCCGTTCGGCCTGACCGGGTTTCGATCCTTCGCCGCTCGTGTCAAGCAGCTCGAACGGCAGCACGGCGGCCGGGCGTGGCTCCTCGGCGTGCAGCGGCGTCGTTGCCGCAAGCGCCGCCAGCAACGCGACAATGGCGATCGGGCGCCGGCTATGTGACGGCCAGCAGATCATGGAACCTCCTTTCGCTCAACGTAGCGGACGCACCCCGACGGCAGGCGGTCGAACGGGTTGACCGCCGGCACGCGCAGCGGTTCCAAATGCCGCGTGTTGCGTGTCACAATTTGCAACCGGTGGCAACGAGCCGTCGCGGCCAGCACGATGCCGGCGAACGCCGGAGCCAAGCCTTGCTGCACGCGAAATCCGACAAGGTTCTAACAACGTGAGCTGCCGCGACATCGAATGCGAGAATGCGATCGGCGTAGAGATGCAGGAGGGTTTCGAGCCACGCGGTGAGGCCGGCCGCCTTGCGCCCGGCCCTTTCCCGGCGCGCCTTGCCAATTCCGATCTCCGCCACCGCGACCGCCGACAGGTAGAGGCGCTCGTTGTCGGCGCCGCCAGATTGGCCGCGGTAACGCCTTCGCGGGCGCCGCGGCCGCAACGACGTTGGTGTCTACGAGATACACGGGTGAGAATCAGAGCCCGATGCGGCGGATCGGCTGGCGATTGCGTTCTGGCGAATCGCCCGGCGCGAACGGCGCCGACATCAGCAGCCGGCCGAACGGAGTAACGCGCGCCAAGCGCTGGCATTCCGCCCGGGCTTGCAGCCACGCCTCACTCGCCCGGGACGGCGGTTTCCACACGATGGGCCTGTTCCGCCGGCCCCTGCGAGGGGACCAGACCGATGGCTTGAACGAGCTCGCGGATCTCCGCGCGCGCCATCACATGCGATACGGTCGGCTTGACGCCGAGCAGCAATTCGTCCAGCGGATCGAACGCGGTGAGGCCGACGGGAAAGAACTCCCGGAACACGACGCGCTCAGACAGGCCGGGGGCGCTGCGGAAGCCGATCTTCGTCGCGGCGAGGCCGAGGATGTCGGCGACCTGGCGCTGGTTGCGCGAAGCGAGCGGCGAGAGACGGTTGCGGACGATCACCCAGTCGGTCGGCCGGTCGCACACGCGGTGGCGTCCATCGGTTGCCACCGTAACCGCGTCGGAATAGAGCGACGGCTGCGGCGGGCCGCGGCCGGCGAGATCGAACGTTACGATCACGTCGAGATCGATGAAGCTGTCGTTGATCGGCGTCACCAGCGTGTCGGCAAGGCCGTGCGCGAGCAGGCTCAAATGGTCCTCGCCGCTCGGCGTGTCGATGACGATGAAGTCAAAATCACGCTGCACCTTGGCAAGCGACGACGTGAACCATTCCGCTTCGGCCTCGGCATTGATCGCAACGCTGTCGCTGTTCGCCCGCTCAACGGCGCAATGGTCGGGCAGCTCGAGCGGAAAGTTCTGCTCGACCGCCCAGTCCTGCCGGTTCTCGACGTAACGCGTGAGCGTGCGCTGCCGCGAGTCGAGATCGAACGACGCGACGCGCCGTCCTTCCTTCAACAGCGCGACGATGACATGCATGGCGACCGTCGATTTGCCGGTGCCGCCTTTATGGTTACCGACGACGACGACGTGAGGTCGCGAATGCGAAGCGTGATCAAATCCGTCCGACACGAAAGGCCCTTGCTGGACAAAACCGGTGCGCAATCATTCGGCCATTTTTTCCCAGGGCAGCCAAGGTCGTTCTGAAATAAAGCCTAACGGACCTGTGCAATTTCCGGCAATCTTAACGTTTGCCCCATCGCCGCAGCCTGCCCTGGACTTGATCCTGGGCACCGGCTTTCCGAAAGGAAATGCGACCAAGCAAAGAAGCGCGCGTTTCCCATTCAAACCTGACCGGAACGCGCGGCAGGTGATGAGACGCCGTCGAGCACCGCCGTCCGGCAAAGAAATCGCACGTCCTGTGAACCAGCTCACATCGAAGCCGGACCCGCGGGTCCAGGCTGCGATAGCCAACATGCATCGCTGAGGGTCGCGCCATGTCGATCAGCAGGCGTCGTCCGGACAAAACACGCGCGGCACTCGCCTCGACCTATATGGACGAGACCGTGAGGTCGCCGCTGACACGGGCGCGTTCCGCCGCCGACAGCAAGGCGGACAAGCCGCGCTCCAGCGCCATCGACCCCGACCTGCTGAGCGCCGAGATCGGCCTGCTGCTCGATCATATTTCCGGCCTTCCGGGACGCAGCCTGTCCTCCGCGCCGAGCGCGCGGTTGCCGCTCGGCTGCGATACCTACGACCAGGCCCTGGCGCGCTTCTTCGCCATCGACGACGAGGTACGCAAAGGCGAGGTGCCTTCGCCGGCCGACCTTCAGTTCCTGCTCGAGATGCGTGACTATCTCAACGGCCAGGCGTCACCCGCCACCGGCGCGACCATCGCCTTTTCCACGCTCGTGATCCGCAAGACGCCGGAAGCGCCCAATGTGAAGGCGGACGCCGAACGCGCCTATCCGGAATGGATCCCGATGGCGCGCGCGTTGCGGCAGACGATGGCCGGGCTGCAAATCGCCGCACTGCTGATCACGCTGGTTGTCGCATCACTCGGCGCGTATGCTTATTTTGGCAGCTCATTCCTCAATAATCTCGCCGCGCTCACCACACAGGACAAGTCGCTTGGTGCCGACATTGCGCGGGTCGAGGAAAAGGAAGCAAACCACCTCGACGGCGGCGTGATGCGCTATTGCGAAGGCATCACGCTGGTGCCGGATCCCGCCGACCCGAACAACAAGCTTGAGCGGTTCAACACGCCCACCCAGGCGCGGCTATGCGACGATCACAAGGATGTTCTGAGGAAATTTGAACTTGCCTATGCAAGCCTCGCCCGTTTCCACTTTCCGCGTGACGATCGCCAGCTCGTCGCGATGCTGGAAGCCCTGAGAGGCTACCTGCTGCCGGTGCTGATGGGCCTGCTCGGCTCGATCGCCTACGTCCTGCGCCGCTATCTGCGCGCCATCGGCGAGCGCATGCTCAACCCGCGCGACCTGCGCGAATACATCGTGCGCATCGTGCTCGGCACGCTGTGCGGCGTGGTGATCGGCTTCTTCACCAGCTCAAGCGGCGGCGACACCGTGCAGAACGGCAACGCGCTGATCATCCCCGTGTCGTTGACCGCCCCGGCGCTCGCCTTCCTCGCCGGCTACGGCGTCGAAGTGGTGTTCCGCATGCTCGACGGCGTGTCCGAACAGTTCTTCGCCGTGCGCAAATGACGATCATTGCAACAGCAGCAACAGCGAACGACCCGCCTTGGTCGCGAGCTCCTTGGCGTCGAGCGTGCCGTCATTGTCGGGATTCGCCGCTTTGAAGCGTCGCTCGACGATGGCGAGATATTCATTCTTGTCCAACGTGCCGTCGTGGTCGGGATCCGCGGCGGCGAGTTCCTTCGCGCTCACCCTCCCCCGCAGCTCACGCGCGTCGAGCGTACCATCATGGTCGCGGTCGAGTCGGTCGAACAGGGCCGCGCCGGCTTTCCTGGCCTCATCGAGATCCACGGTGCCGTCGTTGTCGGGATCGAGCATCTGCATCAGGCGGCTGCGCCGCGATTGCGCGGGCGCCGATGATCCGACAACGGCCATCGTGACGAACGCGACGGGGGCCGCAATGGCCATACGCTTCGTGATCATGTCGATCTCCTTTCTCGTCGATCCGTTTGGCCGGATTGTCGGGGCAGAAACGTTCGCACGGTGATATCGGTTCCGCCGCCACGATGCTATCGACCGGCTTTCACTTTTCCGGCATGCTTGCTGCTGCGGGGCCAAGTACGACGTTCCCCAAGGTCCAATCGACGCGGCCTTGGCCCGGGCGGCAAACTGAGCCGTCGCGCCGTGCAGGCGTCGCAACACCCACGACAGGCGGTGCGATGGAGGCCGATATGAGATTGATTACGGCGGTGGTGATGGCGGGCGCGGCATCGCTCGTAAGCGTATCCCCGTGTGCGGCGGCGGCGTTGCCGACGGTCACGGCAGCGGTCAAAACGGCTGTCCCGGCGACGCTCGTCGACGTCCATTGGCGGCGCCGCGACTCCAGGCATGGCGGTCATGTCTGGCGCCACGGCCGGGTGGTCAGCGGAATTGCAACGGGATCTTTCCTCGCGACGACGTCCTACGCGCACTGCGACTACTACGGCTGCGTTTTTCCGCCTCCTTATCCACGCTTCTCGTATGGTGGCTACCCCAAGTGTCCGGCTGACAGGGACGCTTTCGACCCCTATGGCAAGGCCTACGTGCCGGTGGGAAGCGCCTATTGCGCTGGCGGATATGTCGGCTATTGACGCGGCGACGTAACGGAACATCGCGGGCATGGACGCACCCGACACGGGCGCGCGGATTGACGCATCTCATTGTCGGATGCCGCGGGCGGTGTAAACTGTGAATTGAGCGACGTCGCGAACATGTATGCGGCCCCGCCATGCGTCGAATCATGATCACGGAAGTCGTCATGTTTCCGATCCGCAAGGATCTGACGCGCGAGCAGGTCGTGGAGCTCTACAAGAGCGCCGTCCCGGCGCCGCGAGCCAATCCCGAGCTCGTCCACGAAAGCTACCTGTACGACGCCGAGCGCAATCGCGGCGGCGGAATCTACGTGTGGAAGACGATCGATGCCGCGAAGCGGCGGCACGACAGCGAATGGTGCGCGCGGATGGCGCAGATTTTCGGCGGTGAGCCGACTTTCGAATATTTCGAGACCCCCGTCATCAACGATTACGCGGCGCGGCTCGAATGAGCTTGGCCGAGGCGCGCGACGGCGTTCGCTTCCCCGTATCGCCGAGCGCCAATCGCAGGGCTACGTCTACCTGCGGCCGTGAGCGGCCGATGCTCGACGCTCTGTCGCCACGAAGCAATGTGTGAACGGCCAGGCGGCGCGCTCGCGCAGGTGCCATCTGCGCGCCGTCTCCTGATCGTGCGCTGGCCACAAGGCGGAAAGCTCCTTGCCGCGGAAGCCGCCACGCACGCTCACCACCGCATCGTACCTGGTCACCTCATCGCAGCCGACCGCCCAGACCAGCCGGCTCGCGGCACTCGCAGTTCTACCGCGGCGCGGCTCGCACGCGACGAACAGCGGTGCGTGGCGCGCCGACCCCGCAGCCAGCGCGGTGATCTCTTCGTCCTCGAACTGATGCAGGAACAGGTTCGACGTGACGACGTCGACGCGCTCGCCCACGCCTTGCGCCAGAACTGCGAACACGTCGGCGATCACGGTTTCGAGCGTCCAGCCCAATGCGGCAAAGGCGGCACGCGTTTCCCCCGTCACGACGTCGTGCCGGTCGACCAGGACCAGCCGCACGGTGGGCCAGTGCGACGCCAGCCGGCGCGCCACGCGCAGCATGAAGATGCCGTCGCTGCCGCCGAGATCGAGGATGGTGCGCATCGCGCCGGTCGGGCCGTATTTCGCCAGCAGCCGCGCCATGATCGCGGCATGCCCCATCAGGCCGTTGAGACGAAGGATGTCGCGGCGCGAGCGCAACGCACGCGGATCGTGCGCGGGCAATTGATCGAGCCATTCGGGTTCGACGCGGCGGGCGTGCGTCATGGGCGGCGCCGTTCGTCAGATCGCGCGGAACAGCATGGTCTCGGCGATCAGGCCGGGACCAAACGACATGGCGCAGCCCACCGCGCCGCGCTCCGGCGAGCGTAGCAGCGCCTCAAGCACGAACATCACCGTCGCCGACGACATGTTGCCATAGCGCCGCAGCACCTCACGCGATGTCGCGAGCGCCGCCGGTGCGAGATCGAACGCGCGTTCGACCGCGTCGAGCACGGTACGCCCGCCAGGATGCACCGCCCACAAGTCGATCGAGCCAATCGGCGCGCCGTCGAGTACCTCGCCGACGCGCAGGCGCAAGGCGTCGTGGATCGCGGCCGGCACTTGACCGGACAAGATCATGTCGAAGCCGAAGTCGCGGATGGTCCAGGTGATGAGCTTGCGGGTGCCGGGCACGAGCAGCGCGCGGAAACTGTCGAGCGCCGCGCCCACCGGGTCGGCGGTGACCAGGCACGCGGCGCAGCCGTCGCCGAACAGCAAGAACGAGAGGATCTGCTCGAGATTGGTCGTCTCCTTGAGATGCAGCGTACACAGTTCCAGGTTCACGACGAGGACCCGGGCGGACGGCTCCGAGCGCACGATGTGGCGGGCGAGCTTGAGCGCGTTGATCGCGGCGTAGCAGCCCATGAATCCGATCATGGTGCGCTCGACCGAGGCCGGCAGTCGGCAGCGTTCGACCACCTCGATGTCGATCCCCGGGGCGGAGAACCCGGTGCAGCAGGTGATCAACAGGTGCGTGATGCGATCGCGCTCGCGGCCGAGATCGAGCCGTTCGATGGTCGCGGCGGCGAGCGCCGGCGCATACGCCTCGAACGCGCGCATACGTGCCGCGGTGTCGGGGAAATCGCCGCGCAGGTAGAAGTCGCCGGCGTCGACCGCGGGCCCCTCCGGGTCGGCCGCAGGAGCGAGGCACGAATAGCGGTGCTCGATGCCGGACTTGTCCGCCATGCGCTGGAACAGCGCGCCGACGCGCTGGTCGCCGTTGAACAGCGATTGCGCAAAGCGCAGGAACGCCGTGTGCACGTCGTGGGGTGGTACCGCCGTCGCGATGCGGTTGATGTAGGCGGTCGTCACGCCGTAGCCTCGTCCTGACAGGCTTGCGCGTGTCGTCCCCGGAGCGCGCCCCGTCTCCTGTTGGAGGCGAAATCTGTCTTCTTCAAGAATTTGCCTTGTGGCTAGGGATGACATCCGCCGCAATGAAGGCAGCCAACGTCAATTCATCGTGATTGCGGCCACGAAGCCGGCATTACGTGCCCACCCGCAGCGGGGCGCCGAGCTTGCGCAGGGTGGCGAGGACCGAAAGCGCGACGATCCTGCCGGTCTTGGGGTTCTCCTGCGACGGCACGTTCTCGATCGCCAGCGTGAAGCGCGCGGCGTCCGCTTCGACCTCGATGGTATGGCAGTTGCGCGAGACCGCGGGGTCGGCCCAGATGTCGATCATCGTGCGGTCGGGACCGATGCCGGCGAGCGACAGCGCGGCGACGACGTTAACGTTGGCCGGAAATCCGGCGGCGGCTTCGCGTGCCGTGCCGCTGAACACGCGCTTGGCCTCGTTGAGGCGGTCGACCGAAATGCCGTTCTGGACAAGATAGGGCGCGCCTTTGAGGCCCTCCGGCGGTTTGCGCGTGACCATCGTCACCGACCGGATCGTTCCTTCGTTGGCGGCAGCGACGGCGTCAAGGCCGAGGAGGCCGCCGGTCGGAACGATGATATGGCCGCCGTGTGCCTTGGCGAGATCGATCAGGTCGGGACGCGGAAGCAGCGCGCCGCAGCTCAGCACCATCACCTGCTTGCCGGCTTCGAGCATGGGACGGCAGATGCGTTCAAGCACGGAGGCTGGCGCGCATTCGATCGCGAGGTCGGCGTAATCGGGAAACGCCTCGAATGCGACCACCGGGCAGGCGATGCGCTGCGCGTCGAGCCAGGCCCGCGCCCTCGCCGGATCGCGCGCGGCAGCGCAGGCGAGGCTCGCGCCGGGAATGCCGTCGGCCAGCCCGCGGGCGAGCACGCGGCCGATCGTGCCGAGGCCGGCAATAGCGATGCGGGTCGACGACATGCGGGACAACCTCCGTGGGGCGGCATTCGCCTCTTACGCCGCGTCCCCCACTGCGGCAAGGCGCAGCTTGACCGGGACCATTCGATGCCGCAAATCTCGTCCATCCAAGGAGGAGTTGATGCGTAACGCAACGATGGGAATTGCGCTCGCGGCCGTCCTCGCGTCGGTCTTCGCCGACCCCGGCATAGCCCAGGATTACCCGAACCGCCCGGTAACCATGATCATTCCGTTCGCCGCCGGCGGCCCGACCGACGTGCTCGGCCGCGTGGTGGCGCAGCGTATGGGCGAAGTGCTCGGCCAGCAGGTGGTGGTGGAGAACGTCGGCGGCGCCGGCGGCATGACCGGCTCGAACCGCGTTGCCGTTGCGCCGGCGGACGGCTACCAGATGGTGCTCGGCACGGTCGGAACGCACGCTCAGGGACAGACACTCTACAAGAAGCCGCTCTACAATGCCGCGACCGATTTCACGCCGGTGGCGCTGATCGCCGAAGTGCCGATCGTCCTGATCGTGCGCAAGGACCTGCCGGTGAATGACCTCAAGGAGTTCATCGCCTACGCCAAGGCGAACCAGAACAAGATGCAATACGGATCGGCCGGCGCCGGATCGGCCACCCATCTCGGTTGCGTCGTGCTCAACTCCGTGATCGGAACCGACATCACCCACGTACCCTACCGCGGCACCGGTCCGGCGATGCAGGACCTGCAGGGCGGCCGCATCGATTTTCTGTGCGAGATCGTCAGCACGGCCAAACCGCAGATCGACGGCGGCGCGGTCAAGGCGATCGCGCTGATGACCAAGGAGCGTTCGCCCGCGCTGCCCAACGTGCCGACTGCACTCGAGCAAGGCACGCAAAATCTCGAAGCCTATACCTGGAACGCGATCTTCCTGCCCAAGAACGCGCCCGAGGCGATCGTCAAGACGCTCAACGGCGCCGCCGTGCAGGCGATGAAGACACCAACGGTGCGCGAGCGTCTCGAGGGTCTCGGCGCCTCGATCGTGTCCGACGACCACACCACGCCCGACTATCTCGGCAAGTTCGTCAAGAGCGAGATCGAAAAATGGGCGGCGCCGATCAAGGCGAGCGGCGCGAGCGGGGATTAGGAGGGTCGAGCAAAGCGAAGACGGTCGGGATGGGGTGAACTGCGTTCTCATTCCTCGGAATTTTCACACCACCCCACGGGTCGCTTCGCTCGCCGAACGGCATCAGCAATCAACATCAATCGGCTTTTCGCCATCCCCATTCGCACTACAATCGACTCCCCAGTCGGCATCGCATTGGAGACAGGACGTGGAAGGCTTCACGCGTACCGAGATCAAGACCAGTGGCGCCCGCATCGTGACCGTGCACGGCGGCTCGGGACCGCCGCTTCTGCTGATGCACGGCAATCCGTTCACGCATCTCTCGTGGGCCAAGTTCGCGCCGCGACTGGCGCAGGACTTCACCGTGGTGGCCACCGACCTGCGTGGCTACGGCGATTCCGAGAAGCCGCCGGGCGGCGACGATCATTCCGGCTATTCGTTCCGCGCCATGGCGCAGGATCAGGTCGAAGTGATGGCGGCGCTGGGATTTCCTCGCTTCGCCGCCGCCGGCCACGACCGCGGCGCACGCGTGCTTCACCGCATGTGCCTCGATCATCCCGACAAGGTCGAGCGCGCGGCGATCCTCGACATCATTCCGCAACACCACCTGCTCAACAACGTGACGCGCGCGTGGGGCAGATTTTCCTGGCATTGGTTCTTCATGATCCAGCCCTACGACTTGCCCGAGCGGCTGATGGGCGCCGACCCGGACTATTTCATCAGCAAAAAGCTCGCCAAGACGCCGCAGGGCCTGAGCTTGTTCGGCAAGGAGGCACTCGCCGAATACATGCGCTGCTTCCGCAATCCGGAAACGATCCACGCCATGTGCGAGGACTATCGCGCCACGTTCGGCGTCGACCTGGACATGGACACGGCGGATTTCGCAGCCGGACGCAGGATTGCCTGTCCCGTCATGCTGCTGTGGGGAGCGACCGGCGGCGTCGGGCGCAATCACGAGCCGGCAGTGATCTGGGCGAACTACGCGAGCAACATTATCGGCGCCAAGGCGCTGCCGTGCGGCCACTACCTCTCCGAAGAAGCGCCGGAAGAAACCTATCGCGAGCTGCGCGATTTTTTCGCGGCCGACCTGTTGAAGAAGCGATCGGCATAGCTGACCTCGTCGACGCCGAGGCTGGCGAACCATGTCGCCAACCCGTCGTGGCGCGGGAACCAGACGTCGGGAAACTGCCGGAAATAGCGCAGGACGTCGGCGAACTTCGCCGCCATCAGTGGACGGCCGCCGAAATTGGCGTGCGCTGTGAGATTGAGCAGCGCGCCGGGCTCGTTGCGGTAGAGAAAATCGAACGTATCCCGGTGGACGTCGAAATAGGGCTGCGGATGCTGGCGCAGCACGCGGTTGTCGGCGAAGTCGGTGTGCGGCAGGCCGACGATCGAACCGCCGTTGCTCCGAAGGATGCGCGGCAGATCCCAGTCGTTGACGTCGCCGTACCAGAGAAAGCCTTCGTTGCAGAGATGCCCGATAGTGGCGTCGGTCGAGGCGAGCACCGAGCTGAGCCAGCCTTGCGGCCGGATGCCGAGCACGTTTTCGAACACCGTCATGCAGCACCGAATGGTGTCGAGTTCCTCCGCCGACGACATATAGGCCAGCACGCCGTCCTGCGTGTAATTATGCGCGGCGATCTCATGGCCGCGCGCGAGCGCCGTCTTCGCCGCCTCGGGATAGAGCTCGATCGAGCGCGCGTTGGCGCACACCGTCGCCTTGATGCCGAACTCGTCGAGGAGGCGCATCAGCCGCCAGATGCCGGCATTGCCGCCGTATTGCGACCACGTCACGCCGGCACGGTCGTAAGTGCCCGGCTTGAGCGAGGTGGTCATGGGCGAATAGCTCGGCGCCCGACGGTCCGACCAGTTCTCGAACAGGATGGTGACGATCACGGCAATGCGGTTGCCGTGCGGCCAGCTGAAAGCTTCGGACATCTTGTTTTTCCTTGCCGAGAGCGATTTGCGCGGCAGCGCCGGCCGCCTCGAGCGCGTTTCAAGCCAAGTCGAATCGGAAAAGCACTCTCGTTTCTTCAGTTGGTTACATTTCCTGCGGAAAGCCGGTGCCCAACCGGATCAAGTCCGGGGCAGGCTTTTTTTCGGAAATTGCTCTCGCATATGCGCTCAAGGCGCGCGCCGAACCGACAGTCGAACGCCAGCATGCACGTGCCGCGCCGCCTTTCAACGCATGGCCGGCAGCGCAATCAAGAGGCGACCGCCGCCGGCATGGTAAGGAACTCGCGCACCACGTGCCACAGCAGGTGGCGGTTGATGCTGAACACGGGACTGTGGGCGACGTTCGGCAGGATGACGAACTGGCGGTCGCCGTTCGGCAGCTGCTGATAGAAGTCGATCAGGTCGGCCACGGTGGCGATGCCGTCATGCTCGCCGCGGATCAGCAGCACTGGCGACTGCACTTTCTTGGGATCGACCAGCGGCAGGTTTGCGGTCATGTCGAGATAGGTGCCGGTCGGCACCTGGTCGCCGTGCTTGAGCTCCTCGTCGGCGAGCGCGTCGGCCACCGCCGGATCGTAGCTGTTGGCGAGCCCGTCGCGGGTGAAGATCGAGCGGATCATGGCGCGGTCGCGCAGACGCGTGTTGTGGGTGCGATAATATTCGAGCCGCTCGGCGCGCTGTTTCAGCGTCGGAGAGCCTTCGCCCTTGTAGGTGAAGGCCGAGAGCACCAGCCGGTCGACATGCTCCGGCCTAACCTGGGCGAAGGCGCCGGCACGGATCGCGCCGGACGACGTGCCGAAGAAATGCATTTTCTGCCGTGCAGTCTCGCGCACCACCACGTCCATCGCCGCCTTGAGGTCCTCGACGCCACTGGCGATGTCGGAATTGCCCGAGGTGCGCGACGATCTTCCGTAGCCCTCGTGATCGATAGTCCACACGTCGAAGCCGTAACGCGCGAACACGTTCATGAGCGAGTATTCGCCCTTGCCGGGCACGGCGAGATCGTAGCTGGTGCGCGTCGAATTGGACGAGCCGTGGACGAGAAAGAGCACCGGCCGCGGCGGTTCGTCCGCCGCCGGCACGCCGACGCGCTTGCGCCAGAGGTTGAGCTTCACCTCGCCCTTGTTGGTCCAGTATTCCGCGCTCCAGATGTCGCTCGCGGAGGCTTGCGCGCCGGGCGTGCTGGGGGCGGCGGTCGCAGCGGCCTGCGCCTGCGCCGAAAGCGGCGGCAGGCCGGCGGCGAGCCCGGCGCCTAAACCGAGGCCGACGGTTTTGATGACGGCGCGGCGTGCGATCGGATGATCGTCTATCATGGCGTTCTCCCTGCGGGCGCGATCTCTGGCCGTTGATGCCGTCCGGCCCGATTGCAGCCGAGCTTAGCAAATTCCGGGCGCGGCGGCAGCGGGACAGGCCAAGCTGGTTTGCTCAGCGTCACGAATGGACAATGAACGCACTTTATCACCACGCTGATCGGTAACCGCGATCTGCTGGGCGGCCCGGCTCGAAACGTGATCCATTCAAATGAATCCGGATCGTGCTCCTTATTTCGGCGTGTTTTGACGGGCTTGCACCGGCCGTGACCGATCGAAACCGGATGCTGGGGGCGTTAACCGACCGCTATCGGCCGTGCGTTAGACTGCCACACGGCCCGATGCCTCCCTTGGGCAGGCATCAGCGCGCAATCAGGCTGAGTGGTATCGGGTCAGCCGTCCGATTG
>Ga0307472_100000278_pt1 | contig 16730 bp, 9 predicted proteins | sample atmos_gasesAM5C__2_FD_204582 | JGI IMG/M metagenome (GOLD analysis project Ga0307472, IMG submission 204582) | Hardwood forest soil microbial communities from Morgan-Monroe State Forest, Indiana, United States - atmos_gasesAM5C_05 | ecosystem: Environmental > Terrestrial > Soil > Temperate...
CGCGGACCTGAGCTCCGGGGCGCGCATCAGTTTCGGTTTCGATCCCGAGCGGGCGATCTGTTTCCCGGGCGCCCATGGCTGAGACCGCGGCAGGGGCAGGCTGGTACCGAAGGCTGGTGCTTGCGCTGCTGCTCGCGCCGGCGCTCTTGTGGCTCTTCGGGCTCATCATACTGCCGCACCTGGATCTCGCCGTACTGTCGTTCCGCGAGCGCGTCGCGCCGCGGGAGTACACGGCGAGTCTCGCCCAATACCGCAGCTTCTTCGGCGAGCCGCTCTACTGGCACGTGTTCGCGCGTACGGCGCTGCTGTCGGCGATCGCCACGCTGCTTACGCTGCTCATCGCGTTTCCGATCGCCTGGATCATCGCCAAGCTCGCCCGCGGCCGCATGAGCGCGCTGTTGTTCGTCGTCTGCCTGATTCCCTTCTGGGTCAGCGAGACGGTGCGCACTCTCGGGTGGATGATCCTGCTGCGCGAGTCGGGCGTGCTGCCCGCGATCCTCGTGCATCTCGGCATCACCGCACAGCCGGTCGAGCTTCTCTATCACGACGCGACCATCCTGGTCGGCCTGGTCTACACCTCGCTCCTCTTCATGGTGGTACCGCTCGTCGGGAGCCTCGAGAGTCTCGATAACTCACTCATCGAGGCCGCCTACGATCTCGGCGGCAAGGGCGGGTCGATCCTGCGCACCATCGTCATCCCGCACGCCGCGCCCGGCATCACCGCCGGCTGCATCGTCGTGTTCATGCTGACACTCGGCAACTACCTGACGCCGACGCTGCTCGGTGGCAAGAACTCCCTGTGGTTCACCGAGCAGATCTATACGCAGTTCATCACCCGCTTCAACTGGGAGCAGGGTGCGGCCTTCGGCTTCCTGCTGCTCGCCCTCTCGACGGCGATCGTGTGGCTCGGCCTCAAGGTCTCGGGACAACGGTTCAGCGACGTCATGAGGCGGGTGTGATCCCGAGCCTCCCCCGCCCCGCCTGGCTGCGTGCCGCGACCGCGCTGTACGTGGCGGCGTTCCTGCTGTTTTTGTTTTTGCCGCTTACGGTCGTAGCGGTGTTCGCCTTCAACGACGCGCCCTACCCCGCTCCTCCCTGGCACGGCTTCACGCTCGACTGGTTCCTCGGCAACGAGGCCGAGGGTCGCGTCGGGCTGTTCCGCGACTCCGAGCTCCTCGGCAGCATCTGGACGAGCGGCATCGTGGCGCTCTGGGTCACGGGGCTCTCGGTGGCGGTCGGCACCGCGAATGCGTTTCTCATGGAGCGCGAGCAGTTCCCCGGCCAGGGCATCCTCTCGATGCTGATGCTGACGCCGCTGGTCATCCCCGGCGTGATCCTCGGCATCTCGATCCTCGCGTTCGCGAGCCGCCTCGCGGACCTCTGCGGCGATCTCTTCGGGATCGAGGCGGACTTTCTCCGTCCCGGGTTGCCGCTCGTCGTGCTCGGCCAGTTCTCCTACATCGTCGCGATCGCGACGCTGACGATCAGTGCGCGCCTGAAGCGCTTCGACCGGAGCCTCGAGGACGCGGCGCTGAACCTCGGCGCCTCGCACGCCGCGGTCCTGCGCACGATCACATTGCCTTACCTGCGTCCGGCCATCATCGGCTCGGCCGCCATCGCCTTCCTCATGTCATTCGAGAACTTCAACACGACGCTGATGCTGGTGGGCTCGGATGCGCCCCTCACCATCATGATGTACGGCCGAATGCGCGAGGGCGCGACCCCGGTGCTGAACGCGGTCAGCCTCTTCCTCATGACCGCCTCGGCGCTGCTGGCGCTCACGCTCATGAGGCGCGGGAAGAGCCAGCCGTCCGGTTAAACCGTTTTCTTCGCGATAGGTAGAAAACCGGCCCTCCCGCTCAGATGACTTTTTCAGATAGCGCCAGTCAATTTCTCGACTTTGCCCGCGGAAGAAACTGTTGCACGCTCACGGACGGAGCGAATCCGTGAACGCCCGCCCCTCCAGCCCGCTGCCGGCACCCTCGGAACACAAGATCGCCACCATCGCGATCAGTCACCACCGCCTGCCGCTCGCCCCGCCCTTCAACGCGAGCTGGGACACGAAGCCCCGGACCCACTTCGACGCCACGATCGTGCGCGTCACGACCGACACCGGGCTGGTCGGAGTGGCCTCGGGCGACCGCATGCTCGGCTTCGAGGGTCACGAGGGACTCTTCATCGGGCGGGATCCGCTCGCGCTCGAGCGCCATTACCGCATCCTCTCCAACATCGATTTCCACTACGGACGCTGCTGGCCGCTCGACCTCGCGCTCTGGGACCTGGCGGGCAAGATCCTCCGCGTCCCCTGCTGGAAGCTCTTCGGCGGCCGCTCGAGCCGCATCCGCGCCTATGCCTCCTCGGGGACGTTGCGCGACCCGCGCGATCAGGGAGAGGCCGCGGAGCGTTACCTGGCGCAGGGCTTCACGGCACTCAAGCTGCGCTTCCGCCGCGGCAACTGGCGCGACGACATTCGCGCGCTCGAGTCGGTCCGCAGACGCGTCGACACGAGGCTCGAGCTCATGGTCGACTGCAACCAGGGCTGGCGCATGTCATGGGATACCGAGGCACCATGGGCTTTCAAGGACGCGCTCGCGGTGGCGCGCGAGCTCGAGCGGCTCAAGGTCTACTGGATGGAAGAGCCGCTGCACCGTGCCGACCACGCCGGCATGCGCATGCTGCGCGAAGCGACCGACGTGCGCATTGCCGCCGGCGAGATGACGCGGCAGATTCACGAGCTGCGCGATCTCATCAGCGCCGGCGCGGTCGACGTCGTGCAGCCGGATGCGGCGCTGGTCGGCGGTATCACGGGCCTGAGGCGTGTCGCGGTGATGGCGGAGGAGCACCATCTGATCTTCACCCCGCACACCTGGACCAACGGCATGGGCGTGACCGCGAACGCCCACCTGTCGGCGGGCTTGAGCAACGCCCCCTACCTCGAATTTCCCTTCGACCCGCCGGAATGGAGCCTCGAGCGGCGCGACTTCATGATGAGCACGCCCCTCGCCGTCGACGGCGAGGGCTGGATCACCCTGAGCGAAGCACCCGGGATGGGCTATGCGCTCGACGAGGCGCGGCTGCGCGCCACGCGGATCACCTAAACCAGGTCCACCAGCCCGCGCAACGGCGCGAGATGCTTCTCATAGTGGCGCCAGCGCTCCACCCGCGAGGCCGTGATCTTCTGGCGCACCTGCCAGCGGCTGGCGGTGAGCACGACACGCTCCGTCCGGTGAAACTCCAGGCAACGCGGATCCCATGGCAGGCCGACGAACTCCAGCATCCTGCGCGTCCAGCCCTCCTGGTCGGAGATCAGCGCTTCGTAGGGGATCTCCAGCATGGCGGCCGCCGGAAGCACGCTCCGCCAGTGACGCATCACGCGAACGTACTGGGTGTAATAGTGAGCGAGATCGTCGAGGTCGTTCGCGTAGGTGCCCATCCTGAAGAAGTCCTGGGAGTAGATCGACACGCAGGTGTCGAGCGGATGGCGCTGCATGTGGATGATCCGGGCGCGCGGGAAGGCTGCATGAAACAGTCCCGCGTAGAGAAAGTTGGCGGGCATCTTGTCGATCACGCGCGACGCCTCGGTCGACAGCGCCCGCAGACGCTCGAGATAGTCGGAGGCGATCTGAGCGATGACTTCGGACGGGCGCGCGCCCCGACTCCGCTCCGCCTCGAAGACCCCGAAGGCGCCCTCCCAGAACCGAAGTTCCCCGCCGCCGAAGACCGCCGGGTGCGAGGCGAGGATCTGCTCGGCGAGCGAGGTGCCGGACCTCGGCATGCCGATGATCAGCATGGGCAGCTCGGAGTCCGATCCGCCGCCGCCGCCGCTACGCTCAGCCATGAGCCGCGCATCGAAGCCGGCGATGATCTCGTCGACGCGCGCGGTGAACTTCTCCCGGCTGAAGCGCGGCCGGTGGCGCAGCGTCAGCTCATTCGCGCGGCGAAAGTTCTCGAACGCCTCGTCGTAACGCCCGAGATCGTCGAAGTACTTGCCGAGTGCGTACCGCAGCCCGCGCTCGTGTCCAAGCGGCAGGGGCTTCGCCAGCAGCCCTTCGACCCGCTGCAACCAGTCGCCGTCGGCATCGGTCATCTTGCGGCGCGCGACCAGGCTGCAGTAGAGCTCGGGCACGTTCGGATTGATCGCGAGCGCCCGCTCAAAGAGCTCGCGCGCCTCCGCCATCTGCCCACGATCGGCGTGCAGCTCGCCGAGCAGCGACATCCCTTCCACGTTTCGCGGTTCGAGCGCGAGCGCCGCGCGGCAATGCTCCTGGGCCTCGGCGGTCCGACCCCGCATGCGCAGGGTCGCGCCGAGGCCAATGCGAGCCTGCGCCGACGCGGGCTCGCGCGTCAGCGCGTCGCGGAAGGCGGCTTCCGCTTCATCCAGCCGCCGCAGATCGAACAGTACGTTGCCAAGGTTTCGGTGGCTGTCGGCACGTCCAGGATCGAGCGCGACCGCCTTGCGCCATACCGAAACCGCCTCCTCGCGTTCGCCCAGATCGCGCAGCGTGGCTCCGAGGTGGCTCAGGGCCTCGACGCTTGCGGGGTTCAGGGCCAGCGCCCGCCTGAAGCTCGTGGCCGCCTGCGCACGCCGCCCCGCCGCGGCCAGCGCCAGCCCGAGATTCACGTGCGTTTCCGGATCCTGCGGGAGCAGCTGCACCGCGCGCTGCAAGGCCGGCAGAGCATCACTCCCCTTTCGCAGCAGCGCGACGCTCAGGATCTTCCACAGCATTCCTTCCGCGGGATGGGCTTCGAGCAGCGCCCGGCAGCGCCGCTCGGCGGCATCGAGAGCCCCCGTGTGCAGCATGGTCACCAGGGTGGCCAGCTCGAGGCCGTGCTCCGCGGGCGCAGGCTGTGTGGCCGCCTGCATTCCATGGCAGTGCTTGTACTTCCTGCCGCTGCCGCACGGGCACGGGTCGTTGCGGCCCGGTTTGACGGTCGCGCTCACTGCTCGCGGTAGCGCGTCAGCGCATCACCCAGGGCGTCCTTGAGCGGACCGAGCCACGGCTCGAAGTGCTTCCACTGATCGAGCCCCTCGCGATTGAGGCCCCGGCGCACTTGTTCCGAGCTTGCGGTGCGCACGCTGCGCTGGGTCTCGTGGAACACAAGGCACTGCGGCTCGAACGGCAGCCTGCAGAAATCCAGCATGCGGCGCACGTTGCCCTCGAGGTCCTCGACCACCTCCTCGTGATAAACGCGCAGGATGTGCCCCGGAAGGACGCGGTCCCAGTGCTCCATGAGCTCGAGGTAGGTGCGGTAGTACCGCGCGATCTCCTCCGTGCCGTAGGTGAATTCCTGTCCGTTGGCGAACAGCTGCTTCAGGTTGCTGAAGCAGCAGGCCATCGGCTCGCGCCGCGCATCGATGATCCTGGCCTCGGGCATCATCAGATGCACGAGGCCGAGGTGGCGGAAATTGTTCGGGTTCTTGTCGATGAAGAATGGTTTGCCGGTGCGGTAGGCGCGCGTGTCGGCGAGGTACTTCTCGCCAAGCTGCCGGAAGTCCGCGTCCGTGAGGGTCTCGAGAATGCGCGGATAGCGGGACTGCGTCCCCTCCGACTCGCGCCCGCGCAGCACACTCACGATCTGCTGCACGTTGGGCAGCTCCTGCGTGCCTTCGACCTGCGAGTGTGAGGCGAGTATCTGCTCGAGCAGCGTCGAACCCGAGCGCGGCAGCCCGACGATGAAGATCGGGCCTCGCTGCGGTGTGCCCCAGCCCTTGCGGCTGGCGAAGAACTCCGTCGTGCAGACTTCGATCTGCCGGCGGGTGTTGTTCTCGGTGATCGCCGGCCGGTACCTGATCTCGGCGTGCTTGAGGCGATTGCCGAGCTCGTAGAAATGAATGGACTCGGCGTACTCGCCACGATCCTCGAGTGCCTTGGCGAGCGCGAAGCACAGGTGATAGCGATCGACGGCGCCCGTCGCCGACGCCGCGAGCGCCGCGCGCATCTGCTCCAGCTCCCGCTGCTCGAAGCGGTAGGTCTTGAGGTTGGCGAGGCTCCAGTAGGCATCGCCAAAATCCGGCCGCAGTTCAGCCGCCTTACGGTAGGAGGCTATCGCTTCGGGCGTCTTGCCGAGCGTCTTCAACGCATGGGCGATCGACAGGTGCACGTCGGCATCGCCCGGCGTCCCGAGCAGCCCGCGATAAATGCCGATGGCGCGTTCGTGCTCGCCGAGCCCGACCAGCGCCGCCGCCTCGAGCATGCGCAGGATACGGTTCCCGGGATCATCCTTGAGGAGCATTCCGAGGTGGCGGCGCGCTTCCTCATGCCGGTGCAGCTCGATCAGCACGCTGGCGTAATCCTGGCGCGCGGCGCGATAGTCCGGCGCCCGCTCCAGCACCGCCGCCAGCAGCAGCTCGGGGTCATCGTAGATCTTACGTGCGATACCGATGCGCGCGAGCAGGCGCATTCCCTCGACGTGATCGCCGTTTTGCAGCAGCCAGGCGCGGATCAGCGATTCGGCAGCGTCCAGGTCACCGTCCATGAAGAGCGCGGTAGCTGCCACGATCTCCCGTGGAAGGTTCCGGAGCGTCGCCACGTGACTGCCGGCCATGGTGGCGTTGCCCGCCTCCCCCGTCATGCGGTAGAGGCCCTCGAGCAGGCTCCAGCTGCCGGGCAAAGCGTGATTGAGGTTCACGGCCATGAGAAGGGCCTCGGTGGCCTCGGGCGCCTGCCGCAGCTGGATATGGCAACGGCCCCGCTCCTGATACAGGAGACTGAAGCGCGGGTGATGCCGCTCGAGTACCGCGAGCGTCTTCAACGCGTCGGGGATCCTGCCCAGGTTGCGCTGCGCGATGGCTGCGAGCAGCAGCGCATCACGGTGACCAGGCGCAGCGCTAAGCAGCGCTTCGGAGGCTGTCAGCGCCGCAGCGAAGTCGCGCGCGTTCAGCAGCGCATGGATCCGCGCCACCTCGGTAATCACCGCGGCCGGGCGGGTTTGGGCATCACTTGCGTCCATCAGGGCTCAAATAAAGAGGGCGGACCCCGGGGTCCGCCCTCCATTCTACTCAAGCCGGCCCGCCGGAGGCCGGATCGGCCGCTGGTCTCAGAACCGATAAGACATCAGCAGGTTGATGGTCCTCGGACGCAGCGGCACCTCCGCTTTGATGAACTGACCTGAACTCACGTTGGTCGGTCCGTACTCATCCGTCAGATTGGCGGCGTTGAGCGACAGACTCCAGTTGTCCTTGCTGACGCCGATCGCCGCGTCGTAAGTCGTGTAGCTCGGAATCGGATAGAGCAGCAGCGTCGTGACCGGCGGATTGCCGAACTGCGGATCGTTGCCGGGATGGTAATTCCGCGGCTCGTTGGTCATCGGGCCGACATGACTCGCGCCGACCCATGCGAACGGGTGGTAGCCCCCGTCCGTCGACCAGTCATAACGCGCCCGCAGATTGAACATCCACGGCGGCGAGAACGCCGGGGGCGTGCCCTTCGCGCCCAGCGCGTTCTCGATCACGGCGCCCTTGTCGACCGTGATGCACTCCCCCTTCGGCGTCGGGTTGTTCGCCGTCTTGGGGTTGTTCGGATCGACGCCGACCGACTCGAGACACGGGGCGTTCGTCTGAGTCGACTGGTTGACCGAGCTCGATCCCTGGATGCTCAGTCCGCCGGCGATGCGCGCGCTGAACTGGACCTCGAAGCCCTTGATGGTGAAGTCGGGCCCCTGCACGTTGAAGGTCGTGTTGCCGAAGAACGCCGGCTCGAACAGCGACAGCTGCTCATCCTTCCACTTCATGTAGTACGCCGAGGCGTTGATCAGCAGCCGGTGGTCAAAGAACTCGCTCTTGAAGCCGATCTCGTTGTTGATCAGGTTGTCGGAATTGACGCCGGCCGGCTTCTCGTACTGGTTGGTGGTGCTGCAAGCCGCCCCCCCAGCCGTGGTGCCGACGCAGAACGGGATCACGGCCTTCAGGCTGACGACGCCGTTGGCCGAGCTGGTGCGGTTGAAGCTGCCTGGCCGGAAGCCCTGTGAGAAGGTGTAATACGCCATGACGTCAGGCGTGATGTGCCAGGTCAGGTTCGCGCGCCAGCGCGACCCCGACTCGCTCTTGTTCAGGTCCATCGGGAAGCCGCAGTACCCCGGCGTATGGGTACACACACCGTTGAGGTGGTCGAGAATGAGACCGGTTCCGGGGGCGATGCCGGCAGCGGACGCTCCCGAAGTGGTCTCGCTGTACCACTCCGAGCCGTGCTCGAACTCATCGTAGTGGTAGAGACGGCCACCACCGGTCAGCGTCAGCACCTTCGGGATCAGATCGAAGTCGACGGACGCAAAGAATGCCCGCTGCCTGTAGCCGCGCTGCTCGTCCTCGCCGAACGCGTTGTTCATATTGGTCCGCAGAGTGGGGTCCGAGGCAAACGTGCCCGGTATCGGGCCGACGGCGGAGAAGCAGTCCGGACCCGTACCGGCGAGGCCCGCGGCGGCCTGCGCCGCCGTGTTGCACTGTGGTATTCCCAGGTAATTGAAGTTCATGTTGTCGTCGATGACGAACTTCTCCCAGTAGAAGCCGCCGAGCACGCGCACGCGGTTCTCCGGATCGGTGCTGATACGCAGCTCATGGCTCTGGTGCGTGTTGTGAACGATGTCGCGCCACGCACCGACCGGCGCATAGCACTGCAGCTTGTGGGTCGCCAGGATCGGAAAGTTCGCCGGGTTGAAGTAACCGGCGCCCGGGCCCACGCAACCGTAATACGAGCCGGTGGTGCTGCGCATGTAGTTGGAGTAGTCCTGCTGCCCGTCGATGTTGCGGTCCATGTAGCTGCCGGCGTAGACGAGGCTCACGTTCCCCGGCAGCCTGCCGTTCAGCGTCCATGACGTGCTCTCGTACTTGTCCTTGTTCCAGGCGGGCGTGAACGCCGTGATCTGATACGGCTGCAGCACCGTACCGTTCGCGTCGGCGGGATAGGTGTAGAAGTAGCCCTGCGAGTTCATGTCCTGGTAGTTCTGCTGCAGCAGCAGATTCCAGTCGTCATTCATCTTCCACAAGACCGACAGGCGAAAGCCCTGGTACTCCGCGCTGTTGAGATTGTTGCCGAGCAGAGCGGCATTGTTGGCCGAGGCTCCGGTGCTGGCGGCGACCGACCCCACCTGGTAGGAGATGGTCGACGGCACATTGTCGATGTAGCCGCCCTGATGCTCGTTGAACATCACCGCACGCAGACCGAGCGTGCCCTCGATGAGCGGTACGTTGAGCACCGCGTTCAGCTTGCTGTTGGGGTCGCCATGGGCGGTCACGCCGTAACCGGCATTGAATTCAGCCGATGTGGCGTTCAGGTTCGGCTTGTTCGTGATGTAACGAACGGCGCCGGCCTGCGCGCCGCCACCGAAGAGCGTTCCCTGGGGTCCCTCGAGGACCTCGATGCGCTCCATGTCGACGACGTAGACATCGTTGTTACGTGCCGGGAAGGTCATCGACTGATCGTCGAGGTAGAGCGCGACGTTGGGAAATGCTGCGGTAGTCGATTGCGACTGATTACCGGAGCCGATGCCGCCGAGGCCGCGGATGTAAATGTTGCCGGTGCCCGGGCCGTTGCCGCTGAAGGTCACGTTCGGCGTGTACTTGAGCAGGTCGTCGAAGTTGGTCACGTTTAGCTGCGACAGCTGCTCGCCGGTGATCGCCTGCACCGTGATCGGGACGTCCTGCAGTCTCTCGCTGCGACGCTCAGCCGTGACGACCACTTCCGCGAGACCGCCGGTGTCGGCAGTCGACGTTGCCTGATCCGCGGGCGCGGTCAGATCGGACGGCGCCCCCAGCGCAAGCGCCGGTGCGCCCAGGACTGCCGCCACGGCCGCAGAAATCTTTGGATTGACCTTCATCGCGTTGCTCCCCCGAGACTGGTTGTGATTTCGCCACGCGAGCCCTGGACGCTCCGGCGCTCTACACGGACTTTCTATACCACAGATTCACGGTGCGCTTGAATAAACACGCCGTCCTCTTTTACGCAGGCGCAGCATAGGCGGCTCCCCGCCACCGCCACCTCCACCCCGCATCCGATGCATCGACGCAACACCTAGCGTTTCACAGCCATAGGCGGCCCTGGAAGCCGAGAAAAAGAATGGGACCATCGGAAAAAGGCATTGACGGGCACTCAGTGGACGGCCCACACCGGGCGGGACCCCGGGCCAGGACCGCGGTCGAGCTGCCGGGCTCTGCGGACTGTGCGTATATCGACTCCATGGTCATCGCAGGTAGCGTCCGGGCTGTCATATGATCGTAGCATCCGATGAGGAGGATGCCGGAGCCGTCGCACTGCGAGGCTCGAGGAAGAAGTAACAGCGCGTTCCACACCCTGGGGGGAAGCCGTGATCAAGAACAACCGGGTTAGACTGGCCGTTGCGACCGTGCTGAGCGGCTGTGCTGCCGCTGCCGCGCATGCCGATGCGGGCCCCGCCCCTCCGGGCGCTGCGGGTCCTGCCACTGCCCCCGCTGAGAGCGGCGGCCTCGCTGAAGTGGTGGTGACCGCGGAGCGCCGTACCGAGACGGTGCAGAATGTCCCGATCACCATCCAGGCAATCACGGGCGATCAGCTCTCGCAGATGCAGGTTCAGACGTTCGATGACGTCCTCAAATACCTGCCGAACGTAACCTTCAGCCCGAATGGTCCCGGCCAGGGCAACATCTACATGCGCGGCCTGAGCGCGGGCTTTGCCGGCAACCAGTCGAGTGCCGCAATCGACCCGTTCCCCAACGTCGCGCTCTACCTCGATGACCAGTCGATGACCTTTCCGGCCCGCAACGTCGACGTCTACATGGCCGACATGGAGCGCGTCGAGGTCCTCGAGGGCCCGCAGGGCACGTTGTTCGGCGGTGGCGCCGAGGCCGGCGCTGTGCGCTACATCACCAACAAACCGAAGCTGAACGTGACCGAGGGCAACGCCGGGGCCTCCTACGGCACGACGGCGCACGGCGATCCCAACTCCTCGGCGATTGCGGTGATCAACCTCCCGGTCCTTCAGGACACGCTCGCCGTGCGTGCGGTTATCTATACCGATCGCCGCGGCGGCTACATCGACAACGTGCCGAGCTCGTTCACCCGGGCGCCGAACTCGACGGACCCGGGGCCCGCTTCCTTCGGACTCACCTACCCGGCAAACACCCCGACCGCGAACAACTTCAATTTGGCGCAGCGAGCGCAGAACCCTGTCACCTATAACGGCCTGCGCGTGCAGGCGCTGTGGCAGATCAATCCGGACTGGAGCCTGCTGATCCAGCAGAGCTACCAGAACATGGAAGCCGACGGCTCGTTCCAGCAATACCCGATCGGCAGCGACGGCCAGGTACTCGGGCCCTGGGAGGAAACCTCCTTCGTGCCCCAGTGGGACAAGGACAAGTGGGAGAACACCGCGTGGACGCTCAACGGCAAGCTTGGTGACTTCAAGGCCGTGTACACGGGCTCGTACCTCTCGCGCACCATCGACAACGAGGTGGATTACACGAACTACACGCGCTCGGGCGGCGGCTTCTACTACACCTGCGCGGGCGGTCCTGCAGGGACCGGCCTGATCGGCGCGGGCGTCGGCCCGCTCACCTGCTTCTCGCCCGTGCTGTCCTGGAACGACCACGTCGAGACCACGCACCAGAGCCACGAGCTGCGCTTCAGTACGCCGGACGACTGGCGCCTGCGCGCCCTGGTCGGCGGATTCTGGGAGGACTTCAACATCAAGGACGACATGAACTTCCGCTACACGACGATCCCGTCATGCGGGGCGCTGGGCTCCGCGGCGCTCGCCGCCTACGCGGCCGGTACCGCGGTCTGCAAGGGGAACGTGATCCCCTACCCCGGCGCGGCGGCGATCGATCCGAGCGTTCGCGATGACAATGTCGCTTTCGGCGAGGACCTGGAGCGCGGCTACCGGCAGTGGGCGCTCTTCTCCTCGATCGACTACGACCTGATTCCGAAGGTGCTGACGCTGACCGGGGGAACGCGTTACTACCATTACACCGACTTCATGCACGGCTCCCAGTACTCGACCAGCACTGGCTGTGCCGGTGTTCCGAACGGCGCGTGCGTGGGCTCCAACCTGACGGCGGCGACACATGCGGCGAGCTACAGTGGCTTCAAGAGCCGCGGGAACCTGACCTGGCACGTAACGCCCGACGCGATGCTCTATTACACGTTCTCGCAGGGCTTCCGACCGGGTGCCGGCAACCGCAAGAACAGCGCCGAGGTCAAGATCGACATCAACCCGATCACGGGTCAGCCGACCGTCGGTGTCGATCCAAATCCGACGCTCGTCAAGCAGTTCCGCAAGCCCTACACCTACCCGCCGGATACGCTGACCAACAACGAGATCGGCTGGAAGACCGAGTGGCTCAACCACCGGCTGCTGGTGAACGGCTCGGCCTACGTCATGGATTGGAAGGACGTGCAGACGCTGATCTACAACCCACCCGTCTATGGCAACACGACATTCGGCGTGCAGGGTCCCGACTACCGGATCAAGGGCGTCGAGCTGCAGCTCGTCTGGCGGGCCACCGATGGGCTGACGCTGCAGGGCTCGCTCTCGCACAACAACGCATCCGAGACGAACTCCCCCTGCATCCAATCCGTGGGTGGAGCGGGCGCCCCGAATGGGATCGCGGGCAACCCTACGCCGGCCGGCAGCTGCATCGCGCAGGTGTGGGACTCGACCCAGCACATGAATGTCCCCGTGCTCAACCCGCTCGGCGCGGTGGGTGCGACCCCGGCCTTCTCACCGACGATCCAGTACAACCTGCACGCACGCTATGACTGGGAAGCGAACGACTACAAGATGTTCTTCACGGTCGGTGCGAGCCACACGGGCGACATGAACAACGAGCCGAGCAGTTTCACCCCCGGCGTGCCCGGAACCGTTCCGACCACGACGTGGTTGCTGTACAACCAGCCGGCCTACACGGTCTACGACGCGCAGTTCGGGCTCTCCAAGGACAACTGGCGCGTCGAGCTCTATGGCCAGAACCTCGGCAACTCCAGTGCGAGCCTGTTCACCACCTCCGGGCAGTTCATCGAGGCCCAGGTTCCGCTGCGGCCGCGCGTGCTCGGCCTGACGATCGGCATGAAGTTCTGAGCCCTCCGGCTATTGCGCTAGACTCGAAGGCGGGCGGCATGCCCGCCTTCTCTTTGTCCGCCCATGGCCCGCGTGAGCAATGACCCCCGCCCTACGGACGCTGCCGAGGCACACTACCTCCTCGCGCAGACCCTCGAGGAGCAGGGTCAGCTCGAGCGCGCGGCCGAGAGCCTGACCCGGGCGACAACGCTCCGTCCCGGGTTTGCGGACGCCCATAATGATCTCGGACGCGTGCTTCTCGCGCTCGGGCGCACCGACGCCGCCGTCGCCAGCTGCCACCGTGCGCTCGAGCTTCGTCCACGGTTCGCGGCAGCCCTCGGCAATCTCGCCAACGCCGAGCTGGCGCGGGGCGCACTCGGGGCGGCGATCGAGGGATATCGTCGGGTCATCGCGCTCGAGCCCGCTCTGGCTGAGGCCCACCGCAATCTCGGCAGTGCGCTCATCGAGGCCGGCGAGGCCGAGGCCGGTCTCGAGGCCCTGCGGCGCGCGGTGCAGCTGCGGCCGGACTTCGCGGCCGCGGTCACGCAGCTTGCTCGCGCACTGACCGTTCGTGGTCGCGCGGCCGAAGCGCTGCCTCACTACGAGCGACTGCTCGCGCACGACCGCCGCCCGGAGGCGCTCAACGACTTCGGCACCCTGCTCAGCGGGCTCGGCCGCTTCGAGTCGGCGGCCGGCTGCTTTCGCGAGGCACTCGCCACGGCGCCGCGGGATGCGCGGCTGCACGCCAACCTCGGCTACGTGCTCCACTGCCTGGGCGATCATCGCGCCGCCATCGATCACTCACGACGCGCCATCGAGCTCGATCCGCGGCTGCCGGAGGGGTACCTCCATCTCGGCAACGCCCTCCTGGCGATCAACGAGATGCACGCTGCAGAGGCTGCCTACCGCGCGGGGCTCGAGATTGCCCCCGAGCATGCGCCGCTCCATACCGCGCACGCGATGGCCGAGCGGGCTCTCGGCCGCGTCGACGAAGCGGCCGCCAGTACCCGGCGCGCGCTCGCGCTCCGTCCCGACGCAGCCGATGCGGTCGCCTTGCTCGGCAGTCTCGCGATCGACCGCGGCCGGTTCGAGGAGGCCGAGGCACAGCTGCGGCGCGCGCTCGCCCTGAGTCCGGACCTGCCGGAGGCGCTGATCGGCCTGACCGCGGTACGAAAGATGACCGCCGCCGATGCCCCGTGGCGGGACGCGGCTGTGCGGGCGCTCTCGCGCGGACTCCCGCTCGCACACGCCATCGGCCTGCGTCACGCACTCGGCAAGTACTGCGACGACCTCGGCGAGGTCGATTCGGCATTCGAGCACCACCGCAGGGGACACGAGCTCGCGCGGCTTAGCCGGCCACCCTACGACCGCGCGGCCACCGCGGCGCGCGTGACGCGGACGCTGACAGCATTCGACCGGCGCGCCCTCGAGGAGCTGCGCCCGGCCGGGCTCGCCACCGAGCGCGCCGTGTTCGTCCTCGGGATGCCCCGTTCGGGCACGACGCTCGCCGAGCAGATTCTCGCCTCGCACAGCCGGGTGCACGGAGCGGGCGAGGTTCTCTTCTGGCAATTCGCAGCCGATGCCGAGCTCGCCGCGCCGGCCGAGCAGCGCGCGGCGACGATCACCTCGCTGGGCCGGCGATACCTGGAGCTCCTCGAGGCGTTGCCAGCCTCGGCCGCGCGGGTCATCGACAAGCTGCCGAGCAACTTCAGGAATCTCGGGCTCATCCATGCGGCGCTCCCCGAGGCGCGGTTCATCCACCTCGAACGCAATCCCCTCGACACCTGTCTGTCGATCTATTTCCAGGGGTTCTCCGCCGCCCACGCCTATGCGAGCGATCTCGGCGACCTCGCTCACTACTACCGGGAATACCGCCGCCTCATGGCGCACTGGCGGGCGACCTTGCCGACGCAGCTGCTGCTCGAAGTTCCCTACGAGGCGCTCGTCGAGGACCCGGAGCGCTGGAGCCGCCGCATGCTCGAGCACATCGGGCTCGCGTGGGAACCGCGCTGCCTCGAATTCCACCGCACCGACCGGCCGGTGCTGACCGCGAGCAACTGGCAGGTTCGTCAGCCCATCAGCAAGGGCTCGATCGGACGCTGGCGTCGTTACGAGCGCCAGCTCGCGCCCCTGCGCGAGGCCCTCGGCACGGACCTGCCCGGGTCCTGAATCATCATGCCCGCCGCCGCGCGTTACGTCCTCGCAATCGATCAGGGCACGACGTCCACCCGTGCCATCGCCTTCGACATCAATGCGCGGGCCGTCGCTCTCGCCCGGCTCGAGCACGCCCAGCACTTCCCCGCTCCGGCCTGGGTCGAGCACGATCCGGAGGACATCTGGCGCGACACCCTCGCCGTCGCGGCCGAGGCGATCGGCCGCTGCGGCGGCGCGCAGTCGATCGCCGCGCTCGGCATCACCAATCAGCGCGAGACCACCGTCGTCTGGGAGCGTGGCAGCGGACGGCCGATCCACCGCGCGATCGTCTGGCAGGACCGGCGCACGGCGGACGAATGCACCCGGCTGAAGACCGAGGGAGCCGAGGCTTTGGTGCGCGAGAGGACCGGGCTCCTTCTCGATCCCTATTTCTCCGCGACCAAGGTCGCCTGGATCCTCGATCACGTCCCGGGCGCGCGCTCGCGCGCCGAGCGGGGCGAGCTCGCCTTCGGGACGATGGACACCTTTCTTCTCTGGCGGCTCACGGGCGCCCGTGTGCACGCCACCGACGTCACCAACGCCTCGCGCACGCTGCTGTTCGACATCCATCGCCAGTGTTGGGACGAGGAGCTGCTGCGCCTGCTGCGCGTACCGCAGGCACTCCTCCCCGAGGTGCGCGACAGCAGCGCCTTCTTCGGCTCGACCGCGCCCGCCCTCTTCGGCCGCGCCCTGCCGATCTGCGGCATCGCAGGCGACCAGCAGGCCGCGCTCATCGGCCAGGCCTGCTTCGCGCCCGGCATGGCTAAGTCCACCTACGGCACCGGCTGTTTCCTCCTCCTCAACACCGGCGACGCCGCGGTCGCTTCCACCAATCGCATGCTCACTACGGCCGCCTATAGACTTGCCGGGCGCATGAGCTACGCGATGGAGGGCTCGATCTTCGTCGCCGGCGCGGCTATCAAATGGCTGCGGGACGGGCTCAAGGTCATCGACGACGCCGCCGCGACCGCGGCGCTCGCCGCGCGCGTACCCGATGACCACGGCGTGTATCTGGTGCCGGCCTTCGTCGGCCTCGGCGCGCCTTACTGGGAGCCTGGCGCGCGAGGCGTGATCTGCGGGCTGACGCTCGATGCCTCACCTGCGCACCTCGTACGCGCGGCGCTCGAGTCCGTCGCCTATCAGACACTGGATCTCACGAGCGCGATGGCGCGCGACGGCGCGCACCGCGCCGACGCCTTCCGGGTCGACGGGGGTATGGCGGCGAACGACTGGTTCTGCCAGTTCCTCGCCGACATTCTCGATGCACGGGTCGAGCGGCCCGTCGAGCTCGAGACCACGGCGCTCGGAGCGGCATTCCTCGCCGGGCTGGCGGCCGGAGTCTGGAAGGATCTCGAGTCGGTGGCCGCGACCTGGCAGAAGGCCGCGGAATTCTCGCCTTCGATGCCTGCGGCGCGTCGTGTGCGCCTGCTCGAGGGCTGGCGACGTGCCATCGAGCGTACGCTCCGATGACTCTTTTAGATGGGGCTATTCCTTTTGTACGCTTGACGCCC
>Ga0307472_100000284_pt1 | contig 16600 bp, 7 predicted proteins | sample atmos_gasesAM5C__2_FD_204582 | JGI IMG/M metagenome (GOLD analysis project Ga0307472, IMG submission 204582) | Hardwood forest soil microbial communities from Morgan-Monroe State Forest, Indiana, United States - atmos_gasesAM5C_05 | ecosystem: Environmental > Terrestrial > Soil > Temperate...
AGCCGGGACCTCGAGGGCCACGGGGCGGATCACCCGAAGTGGTAGCCGATCCGGAAGCTGAGGACCGGCAAGGGTACCTCGGCACCGAAGTGGACGAGGTCGCGGGCGTCGTGCTCCACGTCGGGGGGCGTGCCCGGCGGGACCACCAGCGTGTCGCTGTGGCTGACGGTGACCTGGACCCCCAGATCGACGCCGATGGCGAACCCGCTCCGCCAGACCCACTGCCAGCCGATGCGCGGGGTGACGACCCAGCTCTCCACGTGCCCCGAGGCCACGCCGGTGAAGCCTCCCATCTTCTCCGTGACCTGTCCGTCGAGGTTCTGGTGACCGAAGCCGCACCCCACGTAGAACGTCCCGCGGAACGGATAGACGCGGAGCGCGACCTCCCAGGCGGAGAAGTCGTTGAGCTCGCCCTTGGTCGTGTCGCTCTGCGCCCCGGCCCAGTTGAGGAGCGCGTCGGAGGCGAACTTGGGGAAATAGCTCCAGTTGCCGGCGACGCCAATGTAGGGATGCACCCGGGCATAACCCTCGATGAGCAGCGGCCGCGGAAGGGTGAGCACCCCGAGGTTGATCCCGACGCGGAAGCGGGCAGGATCGTCTTCCGGCGCCCGCAGCGCCTCTGACCGCGCCCACTCTCCAGCGAGCAGGACTCCCAGCACCGCCCAGCGGCGAAGCTCCATCGTCTCCCTCCAAGGATAGCGGAGCGCGGCATGTGGCCTCAGGTCGGGGGGCCTCCGCAACTTCTCTGCTCACCGGGCGGTCGCCCGAGCGCGACACCGACGGAATTTTCGATGCCGGCCCCCGCACGCCCACACCCGGTGTTAAAGACGCTCCCCTCCCATGCTGGAAACAGTCACCAAGGGCTTCCGGGCGGCGAAGAACCGTCTGGCCGGGAAGCAGGAGATCACTCCCGAGCTGATCGACGAGTCGCTGCGCGACATCCGCGTCTCGCTTCTCGAGGCCGACGTGGCCTTCGAGGTGGTCAAGTCCTTCGTCGCCCGGGTGCGCGAGAAGGCCCTCGGCTCCACGGTCCAGACCACGGTCACCGACAAGCAGGGCCGGAAGCACAAGGTGTCGGCCGGCGACCACTTCATCAAGGTCTGCCACGACGAGCTGGAAGCCCTGATGGGGCCGGTGGACACCTCCCTGCGCTTCAAGCCCAAGGGCGGGGTCACCAGCATCATGCTGGTCGGGCTCCAGGGCTCGGGGAAAACGACCACCGCCGGAAAGCTGGCCAGCTACCTCCAGAAGAAGGGCAAGCGGCCGCTGCTGGTGGCCGCAGACATCTACCGTCCGGCGGCGGTGGAGCAGCTGCAGATCCTCGGTAAGCGGCTCGCGGTCCCGGTGTTCTTCCAGGCCGACACCGCGCCGGCCGAGCTGGCGACGAGGGGCATCGAGGCGGCCCGGGCTCAGAAGTGCGACGTGGTGCTCATCGACACCGCCGGTCGACTGGCGATCGACGAGCAGCTGATGGACGAGCTGGGGCAGATCAAGGCCACCGTCCATCCCGACGACATCCTGCTGGTCTGCGACGCGATGATCGGTCAGGACGCGGTGCGGACCGCGGCGGAGTTCGACCGCCGGCTGGCGCTGGACGGGTTCATCCTCACCAAGCTCGACGGTGATGCGCGCGGAGGTGCGGCGCTGTCGATCAAGGAGGTGACCGGCAAGCCGATCAAGTTCCTCGGCATCGGCGAGTCGCTGGACAAGCTGGAGGAGTTCCGCCCCGACGGGCTGGCCAGCCGGATCCTCGGGTTCGGAGACATCGTCGGCCTGATGCAGGACTTCGAGCAGGTGGTCGACGAGAAGAAGGCCGAGGAGGACGCCAAGAAGCTGCTCTCCGGCCAGTTCTCGATGAAGGAGTTCGTGGAGCAGATCCGCACCGTGCGGAAGATGGGCCCGCTGAAAGATCTCCTCGAGAAGTTCCCCATCTTCGGAGAGATGACCGAGCAGCTGAACCCCGACGAGAAGGAGCTGGGGAAGATCGAGGCGATGTACGACTCGATGACCGAGGCCGAGCGGGCCCGGCCCACGCTGATCGACGACTCGCGGATGTCGCGCATCGCCCGCGGCTCGGGGCGGAAGAAGCAGGACGTCCAGGAGCTGCTGGGCAAGCACAAGATGATGCAGGACGTGATGGGCGCGGTGGGCCAGAACCCTGGCCTGCTCGGGCGCATCCCCGGCTTCAAGCAGCTCGGTCAGCTCTCCCGGATGAAGAACATGGACCTGAGCTCGGTCTTCGGGAAGGACGCCAAGATGATGGAGCAGGCGTTCTCCGGCGGGGCGATGCCGATGCAGATTCCGCAGATCCAGCCGGGCTACTCCGCGCCGATGGGCCAGGCGGCGATGGCCCGGGCCCGCCTGGCCGGCTACTCCGATGCGCCGATGAGCAAGCCGGTCGACCGTGACGCGCTCCGCGACAAGCGGAAGCGCGAGCGCCAGGCCCGGAAGAAGAACCGGAAGCGCCGGTAGTTGGCCGTTCTGCCGACTCGGCTCTCCGGTCCCCACCGAGGTCGAGTCGAGGTGTTTGACACCATTTCGGGCACGGGGCGTGCACGGCCGTTGCGCTCAGGTTTGGCGCTGGAAGGCGGCCAGCTCGTTCCAGTGAGCGTCGGGCGCGGGGGAATCCGGCGCTACGTCGAGGCGGTCGACAGCGCTACTCCGCCTCGCCAGGCGGATCGTCGGAGCGCGGCACCACCAACCCCCGTGAGAGGCGCCGCAAGACTCGGAGCTTCTGGCGGTGCTTGTAGCGGGCGTGGGCGTTCTCGCCCTGCTCGTTGGTCTCCGCGGTCCGGGCGTCCATCAGCTGGAACTCGACGAGGGTAAAGCCGATGCGCCCCTTGCGTTGCCGGCGGTCCAGGTCCGGCGGCGGCAGCCACTCGTCGAGGCGGAGCGGCACGTCGACCACGAAGTTGAGCACCCGGTAGTTGCTCCCGCTGAACTCGTTCCACCCGCTCCCCTCCCGGGCCTCGAAGTCGGGATCGAGGTGGAGCTCCTGGGCGAAGGCGCTGAAGTGCGGGAAGTCGCGGAGCAACGACTTGAAGGGAAGGAGCGAGTTCTCGGTCTGCCCCGGGACGAGGAAGTTGAAGGGGAAGAGCCGCTGAGTGAGGAAGTAGAGCGTGGGGAGGATGTCCGCCCGGGTCCGGGTGATGATCCGGAATCGCGTCTTGTCGTAGACCTGCGCGGCCACGTTCTCCTTCTTGGCCAGCAGCTTGGTGATGAACGACTCGCGGGTCTTCACCGAGGTGCTGTACTCGAGGACCGGCAGGCCCTTCTCCCGCGCCTCGGCCAGGACGCCGTTCACCTTGGCAGTCACCATCCGCGAGATGTCCGCCTCCGACACCGCGAGGCGGTAGAGGAGGTCCCGGCTCTCGATATGCTGAACCACGTGCATGACCTTGAGGACGATGCAGGCGATGCGGCGCAGCCGATGCGGCTCCTTGGCCCCGGAGGCGAGGAGGAAGAGGTCGTGGATCTCCGCGGGTTGGGCCACCGCGTCCGCCACGCGGTAGGAGAAGGTCTTGCGAAGGTACTCCACCGCCTCGGCGAGCACCGACCTCGCCCAGGCCTCGTCGTGGGGAGTGCTGAGGTCCAAGCAGCAGAGTCGGAGGAAGCGGTCCACCTCGTCGCGGTCGCGGAAGTGCAACCGCCGCCAGTCGATCACCGAGCCGCCCCGGAGGATGAGCCGCACCCGCTCCAGCTCCTTGAGCCCCATCTCGGACACCGAGCGGACGGGGAGGTCGGGCAGCTTCGGCTCGGTGGGGAGGCGCATGACTGGAGGGCCCGGCACTCGATGCCCGGGCGAGTTGGGCCCTTCCTACGAGACCGGCGAGGCGGGCGCAAGCCTCCGGAATCCGACGGGAAAGACCCACCTCAGCGTCAGGTGGAGGACTTCATGCGTGTCGCAACGATGGGGCGCCGCGGACACCTTTCGCCTCGTCGATGCGCTCCGAGGACCCCTCCCGGCAGGTCGCCCACCGTGTGCCGAGGAGCACCGAGAAGCCAGCGAGCGGATCGGACGGCCCCCGTCCCCCGCGCACAGGCCTCAGAACGTGAACGGGAAGTCCACCGGCTCGCCCGGCTGGTACTTGTGCTTCGGGAACGTCCAGCTCTTCACCAGCCCGGTGAGGCAGGTCGCCATGTATGACGACCTGAACTGGTCGGTGACCGCGTTGATCCCGGTGGTCTTCCCCGAGGTCTGGATGGTCCAGTGCATCACCAGGGTGCCGTGCAGGTTGCCGTCGCGGGCCTTCTGCTCGTTCACGCAGCGCACGATGGACGGCTTGTTGGCCAGCACCACCGACATGATGTCGCCCTTGGGCAGCCGGTCAGGCACCTCGGTGTTCGACGTGCCAGGCGCCGGGGGGACGTAGGCGTTCCGCTTGCTCTTGCTCTCGTCGGAGGACTTCTTCTCCCCGTTGGTTCCGAACACCTCGTCGAACAGGTCGTCGGCCTTGCTCTTGCTCCCGCCCTTGCTCGGGGGCGGCTCGGCGGAGGCGACCGCGTCATCCCCACCGGAGCTGTGGGAGCTGCTGCCGCCCTTGCTCCGGCTTCCCTTCCCGGTGCGACGGCTGCCCGTCGACTCCCCGGGAAGAACGGCGGGCGTCACTTTTGCCACCGGAGGCGCCACCGGCGGGGTGACGGCGGCCGCGGGCGGCGACGCCGGCGGGGTGGCCTGGGCCACCGGAGGCGTGGGCGGCTTGGCCGGCTCCGGCGGCGGGGAGGGAGGACGGGCGGCGACCTCGGCCACCTTCTCCGTCCTCTGGAAGAGGTAGAGCATGCCGGTCACCAGGCCGGCGACCACCACTGCGGCGACGCCGATTCCGATGAACAGCCCCTTGCGGCTGGCCTGCCGATGGGGGCGGGTAGCGTAGCCGTAGCTCGGAGCGAACGTCGGCCGCTCCACCTGCGTCACCGGAGTCCGCGCCTCGGAGCGCGTCGCGGTGCGACCGTTGACCGGTGCCGCAGGCACCTCCTGGGTCACCGGCGGAACCTCGAGCAGGCTGCGGGTCGCCGGCCCCGGCTCGGGGGCAGGAGGCGGCGCGTCGGGCTTGCTCAGCGCGTCGATCTCCTCCTTGACCAGGCTGGCCAGCGCCGACGAGGCGGAGGGCCTCCACCCGCCGGCATCGGGCACCGGGGTCGGGACCTCCGAGCGCATGGTGCGCATCACCCCACCGGCGCTGAACGCCGACTCCACCGGCATCGATACCACCGCGCCACCCACCGCGGGCGTGCCCGCCGCCGGGGAGTAGAGCGGCCGGGCCGGGCGTGGGGCGAGCCAGGTCGCCAGCTCCGCCACCTCGGAGAGCGGCATCCAGTCCTCGAAGCCCTGCCGCCAGGTCAAGCTGTCCGGGCCGATCTCGCCGCGGTCCCAGTGATCCCTGATCGCCTGGGGCGTCAGGGGGCCGGTCTGCTTCTCGTCGATGGCCACGTACCACTCGTGCGCCACCGGGGGAGCATCGGTGGCCGGCGGCACGTTGCCCTCGGCCATCGCCGCCAGCCGGGCCATGGTGTCGCCATCCATCACCCGGGTGTCGTCGACCGCCCGGTCGGGCGGTGTCTCGGTCCGCTCACCCAGCGCGGTCTCGAAGGCCGCGCCGATCTCCTCGTCGTCCACGTCGCTGAAAATGGAATTCTCTCCTGTAGGCGCTTCCAAGGGCGGGGTGGGCGCCGGTGAGTCCTCGAGTCCCTTCAACGCAAGGTCGTCCTCGTCGATCTGCCGGCGGACGATGATCACGTGGTTGCACTTCTTGCACCGGACCTTGACCCCGTTCGCGCCGACCTTGTCGTCGCTGATCATGTACTGGGCGTGACAGCTGTCGCAGACGAAGCGCATCGGTCGGGACGGCTCTTAAGCGTACAAGGGGGCCCCCAGGGGGGGTCAAGGAAAGCTCAGGACTTCCGGGCTGGAACCTCGACGTTGGTGCCCACTGCCTGGCGCAGGATGGAGAGATCCTCTGACACCGCAAACGTCATCAGCTCACGGATCTTCACCTTGCCCTGCACCCGGAACGAGGCGCCGGTTTCGCCCTGGACGAGCTTCTTCACCACTTCCACATCTCCCGAGGTGAACAGCGCACAGCGGACCCCGGTCAGTTCTGCCCCCTCGAGGTAATCCCGGACCGGGTCCGGATCGGTACGACGCAGCACCTCGGGAGCCAGGCGGGTGAGGGCGGCACGCAGCGGCTCGGTGAGCACCGACTCCAGCGCTTGACGCTCGAGCTCGATGGCCTGGGCCGGCGCGGTCCAGCGCATCTGGTAGCCGGCGAGGCTGACCGCGGCCTGGTACACCGCGGTGAGGCGATCGGCTCCGAAGCGGGAGGCAAAGATCAGCTCCGGGCGGAGGAGGGCCAGCGTCCGCCCCAGCTGGGCATGGGTGTCCTTGGCCTGCGGGTCACCGAAGAACTTCCCGCCGATCTTCAGGCACACCGGCTGGGCGTGGACGATCTCCACCCCCAGGAGCGGGTCGGGAGCGGGCTCGGTGGAGCGCTTGGCCAGCTTGTCCCGGGTGGCGACGAGGAAGGGCGAGAACAGCTCCACCGCCTCCATCCCCAGAAGGCGCGCCACCGCCCGGTAGTGGTGGATCTGGTACTCCTGCGCGGTGGAGACGTCGATGCGGTGCTTCTTCGGAACCAGCCCCACCTGGGCCAGTGGCATTGCCGAGAGCTGACCCGCGGCCTGGAAGAGCACGCCCATCAGCTCGGCGAAGGGGCTGCGCACCCGGGGATGGAGGAGGTTGGCGGCCCACAGCCGGTCTCCGAGCGTCGCCCGCGGCGTCTCCCGCTTCTTGGCGTACGGACCGAGCTTGGAAAGGATCTCCTTCTCCGAGGGACCGGCCTCTCCGAGGAGCCCCGACACCACCTGCGCGGCGAGCCACGCCCCGTCGTAGTCCTTCCGCCGAGCGGCGACCTCGGCGAGCTGGCTGGCCACCTTCTTCGGATTCTGGGTGTGGGCCAGGGCCCGGCGGAGCGCGACCATCGCCTTGTCCTCGTTCCCCTGACCCTGGAGGAGGAGATCGGCGTAGGTCTCCTGCACCAATGCATCGTCGGGGAGGCCCGCCGCGGCGACCTGGTAGGCCATCAACGCGCTCTCGGGCTGCTTGAGGATCTGGAGGTAGAGATCGCCCAGGGTCCGCCACAGCGCCATCCGCGCCGACTCGGTGTCGTCGGTCTTGGGCAGCCGCTGGATCATCCGGGCGTAGTTCTCCTCCAGCGGCTTCCACTGCTTGGCCGCGCCGAGGAGGGCCTCGATGGCGGTGAAGGCCTCGATGAACCGGGGATCGAGATCGAGCGCGGCGTTGAAGGCCTCCACCGCGCGATCGGTGTCGCGCAGGTCGTCACGGAGGCTCTCGCCCAGGGCGAACCACACCCGCTTGGCCCGCTGGGGATCGGCGCGCAGCTCGGGCTGGGCCAGCATCCGCTCCAGCACCTCCGCCACTTTCCCCGGCTGCCGGGTCTCGCGGTAGAGGATGTACAGGGCGTCCATCACCTCCAGCGACTCGGGGCGAATCTGCAGCGCCTGGGCGTAGGCATCGATGGCCAGGTGTGAGTCCTTGAGCTTCTCCTTGGCCAGCCGCCCCAGCTCCAGCGCCACCTCGGCCTTGGGCTCCCCGTCGAGTACGCCGACCAGCGCCTGGCGGTACTCGGCGGCACGGTCCCAGCGCCCTGCCCCGTCGGCCAGCTGGACCAGGGCCCGGAGGCTGGGTTCGTGGCCGGGGTCGATGGCCAGCGCCTTGTCGAAGTGGTTCTGCGCCCGGTCGTGCTGCTGGAGCGCGATGTGGACCTCGCCGATCTGCCAGTAGATCTCGACGATCTCCAGATCGGTCAGGTCCTCTCGGTGGTGGATGAGGATGGTCTGATAGATCTTGAGGGCCTGGTCGTACCGTCCGGACTGGACCAGCAGATTGCCGTAGCCCTCCAGGGCCGGGAGGTAGGTGGAGTCGAGCTGGTAGGCCTCCTCGTAGCTGGCCAGCGCCCGGTCGCGCCGCCCCAGCTTCTCCTGCACGTAGCCCATCCGGTACACCTGCCGGCAGAGCTCGCGCTCCAGCGCCTCGTCCTTCTCGCTGCCGAGACGGGCCTTGAGGTCTCGGATGACGACGTCGAGCATCTTCTCCGCCTGCTCCCACTTCTCCTTGGCGATGGAGATGTCGGAGAGCGGGAGTGCCGCCTCGGCCAGCTCGGGGTCGAGGCGCACCGCCTCCTCGTACCACTGGGCGGCCGCCTCGGCGTCCTCCCGGCGCTCGCTGTGGTACTTGCCGATGGCCAGATAGGCGCGGGCCTTGGCCCCGGCCTCGTCGGTGGCCTGGGCCTCGGCCACCAGGGTCTGCTCGAAGGCCTCCCAGTTCTGCTCGCTGGCGTGGATGCCCCGCAGCGCCTGGAGCGAGGGGAGGTAGTCGGGGTTGATCCGCAACGCCTCGGCGTAGCAAGCCTTCGCCGAGTCGACGTCCATCAGCATGTCCTCGTTGATCTTCCCCATCCGGTGGAGCACCTCCACCGCCTTGGGGTCCCGCCCCAGCGCCTGGGCCTCCTGGTTGAGCATCTCCAGGGCGAAGGGCCAGTTGCCGCTCCGCTCGTACACCGTGCCCAGTGCATGCAGCGCCGCGGCGTGACCGGGGAAGATCTCCAGCGCCATCTGGAAGGCGTTGGCCGCCTTGTCGGTCTGGTGGAGGTGGCTCCGCAGCACCTCGCCGGTCTCGACGATCAGGTCGGCCTGTTCCTCGGGCTCGGTGGCCAGCTGGATGTGGCGCTCCAGCACGCCCACCAGGTCCTCCCAGCGCTCCTGGGCACGGCGCAGCCGCTCCAGCGACTTGATCGCCTGGAGGTTGGTGGGATCGAGGGCCAGCACTCCCTCGATGCAGGCGTCGGCATTGGCCGGGTTCTGGTAGCGGTCCTCCCAGATCGCCGCGGAGTGGAAGAGGATCTTGACCTTCGTCCGGTAGTCCTCGGTCAGCTCGAGCTGCCGCTCGTAGATGGCCAGGAGATCTGCCGGCCGGTCGAGCTTGGTGTAGAGCCGCTCCAGCGAGTCGAGCGCCTCGCCGTTCCGGGGGTCGAGTTCCAGCGCCTGTCGGTAGGCCTCGACCGCCGCCTCCTCGTCGCCGATCTCGCGCTCCTGGACCTCGGCGACCTTGAGCTGGAGCTGGCTCCGCTCCTCGAGGTTGGGGAGGAGGTCGCGGGTCCGGACCAGGGTGGCGGCGAGGTCGCCCCACATGTGCTGCTCGCGGTAGAGGGTGGCCAGCTCTCCCAGGGTCTCCACGTCGGGCTCGAGCTCCAGTGACCGCATCAGCGCCGCAGCCGACTCCTCGGGGTCCTTGAGCCGCTCGCGGTGGATGCGGGCCACCTCGCGGAGAATCGCCTTGCGCGCTTCGAGCGAGGGAGCGGCCTCCATCTTCTGCTCCAGGGAGACGATCAGCTCCCGGTCGCGCCCGCGACGCCCGAACATCCCCGCCATGGCGTCGAGGGCCGAGGCGTTGGTGGGGTCGAACTCCAGGATCTTCCGCAGCGCGGCCTCGGCCTCGCCGGGGTCATCGAGGTTCCGGTCCTGCACCCGGGCCAGGACCAGGTAGAGCCGCTCCGCCAGGGGGCCCTTGGGAAGCTCGTCGGCCACCTGCTCGTAGACCGCCGCCAGCTCCTCGAAGGAGCCGGTCTCCTCCGCCAGCCGCTCCACCCCCTCGCGGAGCGAGTCGTCGGAGGGGTCGAGCTGCAGGGCCCGGCAGAGGGCGAGGAAGGCGCCGTCCTTCTGCCCCAGCCTCTGCTCGCGGATCCGCCCCAGCTCCCGCAGCGCCTTGATCTTGTCCTCGTCGGTGACGAGGTTGGGGAGGTAGCGGTCCAGCGCCGAGGCGTGGGCCCGCCAGTCACCGGCATCGGCGTAGAGCTTCAGCACCCGCTCGTAGGCGTCGCGGTTGGCAGGGTCGAACTCCAGCACCCGCTCGAGGATCGGCGCCGCCGACTCTGGCTTGCCGGCCTGGGAGATCCACACCTCGGCGATCTCGAAGAGGGTGGAGACCACCCCCTCCCGTTCCTCCAGCCGCTGCCACACCTCGGCCTTCAGCTCCAGGACCCGCACCGCATCGCCGAAGGCCCGCAGCTGGGTGAAGAGCTTCCCCACCCGGTCCAGGTCAGGCACGGTGTGCGGCTCGATCTCCAGGGCCCGGCGGGAGGCATCGAGCGCCTCCTCCCGGCGCCCCATCTCCCCCAGCACCTCGGCCAGGCGCACCCGCAGCGCCTTCACCCCCTCGGTGCCTTCTTGCAGAGGCACCAGTCGGCGGAGGACGGCCACCAGCTCCTCGCGCCGGCCCAGCTGCTCGTCGATGTCGCGCAGCGTTTCCAGCGCGCTCCGGTTGCGGGCGTCGCGCTCCAGCGCGGCGCGGAGCGGAGGCACCGCCTCCTCGGGACGGCCCAATTTCCTGTAGAGGATGCGGCCCAGCTTCTCGTTGAGGGTCACCTGGATGCGGGGGTCGGCAGTCTGGGGAATCTTCCCCGCCAGCAGCGCCCGGAGGTCCTCCCAGCGCTCGGCCTTTTCCAGCGCCTGCTCCAGAGCTCCGAAGGCCTGGTCGCTCTTGGGATTCTTCTGGAAGAGCTCGCTGTACAGCTCGATGGAGGCCTCGAGGTCGGCCAGCCCCTCGGCGGAGACCTTCACCATCTTGGAGAGGATGCGCTCCCGTTCCGCCCCGCTGGTGAGGTCGCGCTGGATGCGCAGCACCCCGAAGAGCCGGTTGGGCGGGCCGCTCCGCTCGTAGATCGCCTCCAGCAGCCGGGCGGCGGGAAGGTGGGTCTTGTCCAGCGCCAGGAGCCGCTCGAAGGCGTCGGTGGCCCGGGGCTCGTCCTCCAGCTCGTCCTGGGCGACCTGCCCAAGGCGGAAGAGGATGTTCACCCGCTCGTTGACGTCGGGGGTCACCTTCTCCAGCTCGTCGAGCACCGCCACCAGCCGGTCGGTGCGGCCCGCCTGCCCGTAGAGCCGGGCCAGCGCGGTGAGGGCAGGAAAGGCCAGGGCCGGGTCCTGCTCTCGCGCCTTCTCCAGCACGTCGATCGCCTTGGCCGGCGCGGAGAGGCGCTGCTCGTACAGCTCGCCCAGCTTGAGGAGCACCGCCGCGGCCTCCTTGGTCTCGGCGATCCGCGGCAGCTCCTCCTCGTAGGCCCGCGCCAGCTGGTCGTGGGCCCGGGCCGGGTCGGCGATGCGCTCCAGGCGCAACCGCAGCGAGGCGTCGTTGGGGTCCTCGGCGAAGGCGCGGCGAAGGACGGTGAAGACCGCGGCCGGGTCACGCGCCGCCTCGTGCAGCCCGGCCAGCTCGATCAGCAGTTGCTTGCGCTCGAAGGCGTCGGGAGAAACCCCGATTCGGAGGGCGAGGAGGGCGGCGAGCTTCGGGGCGTCGGCCGCGGTCCGGTAGGCGGCGAGGAGCACGTCCACCGCCGCCTTGTGCTGCGGCTCGCGCTGGGTCCAGGCCTCCAGCTGGGCCAGCGCTCCGGGATGCTTGGGCTGAGCGGCGAGGATCTGCCCGTACAGCTCCAGCGACCCGAGCTTGTCGAGCAACCGCGTCTCGCGGACCACCGCCAGGCGGAAGCGAAGGTCGAGGTCCAGGTCTCCGCCGGGGAGGGCCAGCCGTCTGGCCACCACGTCGGCCAGCTCCGGCCACCGCTGCTGCTTCTCGCAGTAGCTGTCCAGCCGCTCCAGCGCCTTGGCGTCGTCGGGCTTCAGCTCCAGCAGGCGGCGCAAGGTGGCCATCGCCCCCACGGTGTCGTTGAGGGCCGAGTCCTGAAGGCCGGCGATCTCGAAGAGAAGCGCCGCGCGCACCGCGGGGTCGTCGGAGACCGAGAGCTGCCTGCGGTAGACCTCGAGCAGCTCCGGGGCCCGGCCGGAGGCCTGGTAGAGGCGGGCCAGCGCGCTCAGCGCCTCGGCGTCGGAGGGAACCAGCTCCAGCAGCCGCCGCCAGGCCTCGATGCCCTCCTTGGCGTGGCCCAGCGTCTCCTGGGTCTTGGCCAGGGCGCGGAGGATGGCCACCCGGGCGTTGTCCTCGGAGGCCCGGGGGAGGATCTCCTCCAGGAGGCCGGCCAGCTCGTCACCACCCTCGGCCCGCTCGGCGAGGTTGACCGCCAGCGAGAGCGAGGCCTCCTCGTCGGGGAGCTCGCGGAGCGCCCGGCTGGCGGAGACGAAGGCCAGCTCGGGGTTCTGCATCGGCCCGGCGTAGAGCTTGGCGACCTTCCGGAGCAGCGAGGCGCGCTCGGCGGCCACCGACTCGGTGGAGGCGCGCGACTCGAGCATCTGCACCAGCCGGAGGTGATCTCCCCCGGAGGTGAAGATCGGCTCCAGCGCCTCGGCGGCCTCGCCGCGGAGCGGGCTGTCGCTCCGGGCCATCTCCTCGAGGGCGCCGATGGCTCCGGCGTGGCCCTGCTTCCTCAGCAGCACGTCCTCGAAGATGTCCAGCCCACCCCGCGGATCGCGGAGGCGGCTGAGGCGCAACCGTCCCAGCCGCACCATCAGGTCGAACATCTCCTCCTGGCGGCCGGCGGCCTCGGCGAGCTGGATCTCCCGCACGATGAGCGAGGCCAGCTCCGGCCAGCGCTCGCTCTCGGTGAGCACCTTCCCCAGCAGCTTGATCGCGTTCTCGTCGTCGGGCTTCCGGGCCAGCACCTCGCCGTAGCACTGGGCGGCGAGCTGCTTGTCGGAGAGGGTCTCCTCGGCCAGCGTGCCGAGGCGGAAGAGCAGGTCGATCTGCTTCGGCGGCGAAGGCTCGGCCATCACCATTCGCTTCATCACCGAGGCCAGCTCGCGCGAGTCCCCGGTACGGGTGTGGATGCGGGCCAGGGCCTCGAGCACCGCGACGTTCTTCGGCTCGCGCCGGGCCAGCTCCTCGTAGGCCCGGGCGGCCAGGTCCAGCCGCTCCAGCCGTTCGCCCCACAGCACGGCCAGCCGCCGCCACAGCTCGGTGGAGGTGGCGTTGGTGACGCCCCGCTCCAGCTGGTCCTGGTAGGCAGCGGCGAGCTCCTCGAAGGCCCCGGTCTCGGCAGCGAGGCGCTCCAGCTGCTCCCGGGCCTCGGCGCTCTCCGGCATCTCCCCGAAGGCCCGCACCCGGGCGGCGAAGGCCAGGTCGCGCTGGCCGAGCGACTCGCGGAGGTTGGCGATCTCCTCCAGGAGCGGGACGCGCTCGTTGGGAGGCGCGCCGGCGAGCCGCAGCTCCAGGACGTCTACCAGGTGCCGGACGTCGTTCAGGCTCCGGTACACCGGCTCGAGGAGGCGCGCCGCATCGGGTCGCACCGCGGGGAGCTCGAGCAGCCGCTCCAGCCCGGCGACGGCATTGGAGTCGTTGGAGGAGACGCCGAGAAGACGGGCGTAACCCTCCACCGCGGCGGGCAGCTCCTTCTCCCGCTCCAGCAACTGAGCCCGGCGGAGGAGGTGGGACTTCTGGATCTCCCCGGTGGTGGAGGCGGCGAGCTGGGCCAGCACGTCGGCCTGCTCCTCGAAGCGACGACCCCGGGCGTAGAGGCGATCCAGCGCCTCGAGCCCGTCCACCGCGAGGCGGAGCGCCAGGGCCTCCTTGTAGGCGTCGATCGCCCGGACATCGTCCGCCGCCGCCTCCAGCGACTCTCCGGCCTTCATCAGCAGACCCCGCCGCTCCACCGGCTCGCCGGCCAGCTGCGCCTTGCGGAGGACCACCTCGGCGAACTGCTTGGCGTTCTTGGTCTGCTCGAAGAGCTTGCCCAGCGCGTCGAGCGCCTGCCGGTCCTGAGGCGCCTCGACGAGGAGCGCCTGCCAGTCCTTGATCGCCTCGTCGCTCTGGGCGAGGTGCTCGCGGAGCTCGGCGGCGCGTCGGAGCCAGGCCACGGTGTCCGGGCCCCCCGACTTGGCCTCGCTGCTGGCCACCTTCTCGTAGATCTCCGCCAGCTCCTCGTAGCTTCCGGTGATCCGGGCGAGCCTTTCCAGATCTGCCCGCGCGCCGGGACGGTCGATGCTGGAGGCGAAGGCGGCGGTGGCCGAGAGGAACGCCCGGTCGGGCTGCCCCATGTCTCGCTCCTGGATGGAGCGGATCTCCTGGGCCAGGCGAATCTTCTCGTCGGTCAGGGCATCGGCCATCCGCGCCTCGCGGATGCCGACCCGGCGGGCGTGCTCTCCGGAGCGGGCGAGGACGGGGTCGAGGGTGTCCAGCGCACTCCGGCTGTCGGGGGCGTGGGAGCGAGCCCAGGAGTCGAGGAGGTCCAGGCTCGCGGTGTGACCGGGGTCCTCGGCGAGCACCTGCCCCAGCAGCTGCAGCGCCCCGCTGGTGTCTTGCAGCTTGTCGCGGCGGAGCTGGGCCAGCCGGAAGGTCGCCTCCCGGCCCTGGGGACTCTGGCCCTCCTGGGCGCGGCGCAGCTCGAGGGCGAAGGCCAGGTTCTCGAACTTGCCCATCGCCGCGTAGAGCCGGTCGAGCGCGGAGACGGCCTCGCGATTCAGCGGGTCGGACTCGGAGATGCGGCGCCAGGCGGCGGCGGCGCGCTCCTTGTCGTCCAGCTTCCCTTCCAGGAGCAGCGCCATCTCCCGCCACAGGGCGATGCGCTCGGCGGGATCGGCGACCACCCCGGCCAGGGTGTCCAGGGCCGGGACCAGCCGGGTCCAGTTCTCGGTGGCGCGGAGCAGCCGCTGCAGGGCGCGGAGGGCATCGCCGTTCTTCGGCTCGACGGCGAGGACCGCCTCCAGCTGGGTGATCGCCCCGTGGCGATCGTCGAGCTTCTTCTCCTGGACGTCCGCCAGCTCGCGGTGGAGTGCCACCTTGGCCTGGCCGACGTCGTCGCGGGCCACCAGCTCCTTGAGGACGTTGGCGAACCCGTCCATCGCATCGGCGTCCTCCGCGGCGCGCCGGGCGGCGGTGCGGAGGTTGGGGTCGCTGGGAGACAGGCGCAGTGCGCGGGACAGCGCGGCGAAGGCCAGCTCGGGCTGCCGGAGGTGGTGGAGATGCACGTGGGCGGCCTGCTGCAGGGCCAGCACGCGCTCCAGCTGGTCCTGCGTGGTCTCCGCCACCAGGTCGAGCGCCGAGACGAGCTTCCGGTGCTCCTTCACCGCCTCGTAGGCAGGGATGAGCGCACGCGCGGCCTCGGCGCGCACCGTCTCGTCCTTGAGGAGATCCTCGAGGGCGGCGAGCGCCTCGGCATCATTGGGCTTTTTGTGCAGGACGGCGGAATACGCCTTGACGGAATCGGCACCGGTCCCCAAACGCGCGGCCTCCCGAGGGCTTGACCGCGAAGCCTACCAAATTCGCTGGGTTCCGCTGCCCCGCCGATGGGGTGCGCGGGTGTGCGCGGAGCAGGCCCCAGGCGCACCACCGCCCACCGAGGCACGGGTCAGCTCCGGAGGCCGATCTGGGCGAGGGCGCCCGCGACCACCCGGTCGCAGCGCGGGGCCTCGAACGGGTAGAGCGTGGCCAGGGCCTCGCCGGTGCGCTGCTCGAGCGCCGTCCGGAGGGTGCTCTTCGCCCGGGAGAGGCGTTGCTTCACCGCCTCCGGGGTCAGCTCGAGGAGGTCGGCCACCTCGGCGGTGGAGAGCTGCTGCACCTCGCGAAGGACGAACACCGTCCGGTAGAGGGTGGGCAGCTCGTCGACCAGACCCTCCACCATGCGCAACAGCTCCGAGCGGGCCAGGATGTGCTCCGGGCCCGCGTCCTCTCGGTCCATCGACGGTACCTCCTCCAGGGCTTCCACCCCCACCTGGGGCCACCGACGCTCCCGGCGTAGCTTCTGCAGCGCTTCGTTGATCCCGATGCGGAGCAGCCAGGTCGAGAACCGGGCCCCTCCGCCAAACTGCTGCAGGCGGCTGAAGGCCAGCACGTAGGTCTGCTGCATCAGCTCTTCCACCGCGTCCTCGTCGCGAATCACGGAGCGGATGGCCCGGTAGAGCCGGGCGTTGTTCCGACGCATCAGCAGCTCGAAGAGCGGCGTTTCCCCCGAAACGACGCGCTGCACCAGCGTTTCATCGGGCGAGGGATCGACTGCGGGCTGCGGGGATTGGGGGGACATGGGTGGGGCTTGTCGAACAATGCCTTGGATGCCCGGGGGGTACGAGCGGTGACAGTGTGGTCACCTCCCGGGCCCCCGGTCATCCAATCCGGGGAGCACCCGGCGCCCGGGAGAGGAGGCATCCGATGACGACTGCACTGGTGCTGTTCGGTATCGCTGCCGTGGGAGGACTGGTGATGGTCACCATGATCCTCCGGGGAGCCCCGCGCCCACCGCTGGCGCTGGCCCTGGGCCACGGGGCACTGGCCGCGGCGGGACTGGTGGCGCTGATCCTGGTCGTGGTCGGGCCCGACGCACCGTCGATGGCCAAGACCGCGCTGGTGATCTTCCTGATCGCGGCGCTCGGCGGCTTCTACCTCATCGCCCAGCACCTCCAGAACAAGCCACTTCCTGTATCGGTGGTTCTCGTTCACGCCGCGGTGGCAGTGGTCGCCTTCCTGATCCTCCTCGCCACCGTGCTGAAGGTGGCATGAAAGGCCTGCGTGTCCTCGGCCATCCACTCCATCCCCTCCTGAGCGACTTCCCGATGGTCCTGCTTCTGCTCTGGGTGGCGATGGACGTGGCGGCGATCGCCTTGGGCTCTCCCACGTTGTGGGGGATGGCCCGGTGGGCTCTGGTGGCGG
>Ga0307472_100000285_pt1 | contig 16567 bp, 16 predicted proteins | sample atmos_gasesAM5C__2_FD_204582 | JGI IMG/M metagenome (GOLD analysis project Ga0307472, IMG submission 204582) | Hardwood forest soil microbial communities from Morgan-Monroe State Forest, Indiana, United States - atmos_gasesAM5C_05 | ecosystem: Environmental > Terrestrial > Soil > Temperate...
GGTAACAGCGCGATCTACATCGAGGATCCGAACGGCTACACGGTCGAGCTCTACTGCGACTGAAGAAGCGGGGCACCATCGGAGCGACCTGATCGGTGTCGCGATGAGCCTCAAAAACCATGCTGTCCGCTGGGGATGACGCTCTGGATCGAGCGGACGCGGGCGGAGCCGGACGCGCTCGGCTAGCCCGCCGCTACGCCGGAGCGTGGATGAAGGGCAGGAGCGCGTAGCGAGCCCGCTCGACCTCGATCGCGAGGACGACCCGCTGAGCGGGATTGTCGCGGAACGGAAACGGCTTACCCGTGTACTTCCGCGAGATCCGATCCATCGTCTTGAAGTCGGCGTCGGGCCGGCGCTCGACGATTCGGCCGCGGATCTGCGCTTCTCGATACGGATTGTCCATCGCGACGATCGAGAGGCCGACCCGCGCATCGCGCCGGGTGTTCTTGGCCTTCAGCGATCCCTCGCCGGTGCTCACGAGAATCAGATCGGCGTCGAGATCGACCCAGACCGGCGCGACCTGGGGCGATCCGTCGGCCATCAAGGTCGCGAGGTGGGCGAAGTTCGCGCCGCGCACGAGCGCCTTGACGTCGTCGGAGAGCTTGAGCGGCATGGCAAAACCTCCTCGGTTGCCTACTTCTCGACCGGCGTGTCGTCCCGTCCGCCCCACTCGCTCCAGGAGCCGTCGTAGACCGCGACGTCCGGGCGCCCGACCACGTGGAAGCCGAGTGCCAGCACGGACGCCGTCACCCCCGACCCGCAGGACGTGATCACGGGCTTGCGGAGATCGATTCCGGCCCCTTCGAGCTTCTTCCGGATGGCGTTGGCCGGCAAGAACGTGCCGTCCTTCTGATAGAGCTCGTCGTACGGAAGGTTGAGGCTCCCGGGGATGTGCCCCGCCCGGAGCCCCGCGCGCGGCTCGGGCTCCGTCCCGGCGAAGCGGCCGCGCGAGCGCGCGTCGAGCACCTGGGCCTTGTGTGTCTTGACGTTTTGCCGCATGGTGGCGAGGTCGCGCACGAGGCTCCGGCGCAGGCGCGCGGTGAAGCGGCGAGGCTTCGGCGTCGGGACCCCCGCTTCCACGGGGCGACCCTCGGCCCGCCACCGCGGCAGACCGCCGTCGAGCACGAAGACCTTGTCGTGACCGAACGCGCGAAACGTCCACCAGACGCGGGCGGCGCTCGCCACGCCGCGCGTGTCGTAGACGATCACGCGGTCACGGCTTCCGATTCCCAGGCACCCAACAGCCTGCGCGAACTCGGAGGCGCGCGGCAGCATGTGCGGGAGCGTCGTGCTCCGGTCGGCGATCGCGTCGATGTCGAAGAAGACCGCGCCCGGGATGTGCGCCTGCGCGAACTCGGCGCGCGCGTCGCGCTGGAGGTGAGGCATGTGCCAGGAGCCGTCGAGCACCCGGACGTCGCGGCGGCCCAGGTTCCGGGCGAGCCACTCGGTGGCGACGAGCGCCGAGGTCACCGCGCGACCTTTCCGTCTTCGAGGCGGAGGGTCTTGATGTCGTTCATGATGACCTCGGGAAAGAGATACGCGGTCGTGTAGATCTCGCGCACGATCGCGTGCTCGTCGAGCAAGAACACCTTGAGCACGTGCGCGAGCGGTCCGGCCGGCCGGCCGTGCGCGTCGACCTCGAGGCGCACGTCTTGACCGAAGCCGTCGAGGAGCGGCTCCAGGCTGCGCGGCCGCTCGGTCGTGAGAAACGCCCACTCCACGCCGTTCGGCGCCGCGCCCGCGGCGTAGTGACGCATCACAGAGGGCGTGTCGCGCGCCGGATCGAAGCTCAGCGAGACCAGGCGCACGCGATCCCGCAGCACGGCATCTTCCGCGACCCGGTGGCGCACGGTGTGGAAGACCTGGTAGGCGAGGGGACAGCCTCGCGCGTCGGCGCACGAGGTGTAGATGAACCCGAGCAAGGTGATCTTGCCGCCGGTGAAGCGCGAGAGCGGGAGCCTCCGGCCCTCGGTGTCGAGCACGGTCCCGTCCGGCGCGGGCATGATGGCGTGAAGGGCGTAGCTGCCGGCCGGCGGCGGCACGAAGTCCATCCTGACGGCCGCGGGCACCGTATCGTCGGGCTCGTGCGCATGTGCAACGGCCCTCGTGGCGACGGCTTCCGGGACAACGACGACACACGCTGCGACGACGACCCCCACGGCGGCCGCGACCGCCGCGAGGAGCATCACGATCAGCGCCCGGCGCCGCTCAGCGCAAGGTCGCGGTGCGCTCGAGCCCATACGCGGCCTTCATCGCCTTCGAGCCGAGCTTCATGTGGTGGGCGCGGCCGAGCTTCTCCTTGTAGAAGTCGACCTCGAAGGCCGGCTTGAGCTCCCTGCCGTCCCAGGAAAAGCCGCGCACGAACTGCTCGTCGTCCGCGCCGCCCTTGTCCCAGTTCGCGAGCAGCGAGGAGGCGATGTAGACGCGCGTGCCGTCCCAGCTCTGCGAGATCATGTTGACCTGCTTGCCGGTGACGCGCTCGTACGTCTGCTTGGGCTGCTCCGGATTCGAGAGGTCGAAATAGCGGGTCTTGCCGTCCATGAACGTGTTGACCCAGAGGCCCGTGCCGTCCTTGTTGATGCTGATGTCGACCGGCAGCGGGATCTTCGTCGGATCGCCGATGACGCCGACTTCCTTGGCCTGCCACTCGCCGGAGGCGTCCGGCTTGACGAGCCAGAGTTTCGAGGTGAGCGCGGAGGCGGTGATCGCCCAGCTGTCGCCGTCCTTCAGCGACCAGCGGACCTCGAGCGGCGCGCCGGGCACGCTCAGCACCTTCTTCGGCTTCATCGCCTTGAGATCCCACACCACCATCGTATTGCCGAACTTCTTCATCGCCTCGGCGTCCTTCACCAGATCGCCGAGCGCGCGCATGTAGTTCTTGCGGCCCGTGAAGCTCGACGTCAGCATCACGTTCTTCTGCGGATTGATCGCGACGTCGTAGCCGTAGCCGTCGCCGCCGTCGGTCGTCGGCATCGGGTAGGTGGCGACCAGCTCGCCCTTGTTGCTGTAGAGCGCCATCCCGGTCACGCCGCCGCCGTCCTTGGTGTTCGACAGCCCCTGGACGATCATGCGCCCGGGCATCGCGTAGAAGGTGTGCGGTCCGACGTAGCCGGTCTTGGCCGGCATGTCCGAGATGGTCCGCACGAGCTTGGGCCACGCCGGATCCGTCCCGACGTCGAAGATCGAGATGCGGCTACTGTCGAGGCCGCCGGCCCACAGGTAGCGGCGGTCGTCGGTGAAGCCCATGTGATGCGCCTCGCCCTGGCCGCGCACCGAGACCTTGCTGATCACCTTGCCGTACTTGCTCGACGCGGGGTTCACGTCGAGGGTGACGAGCTTGTCCGAGCCGTCGCCCATGCCCTTCACCCCGAGCGCCCACACGTAGAGATAGTCCTCCTGGCCCTTGATCAAGTTGCCCATGTAGGGCGAGTTGCAGGTCTCGTCGGCGACGGCCGGAGAGACGGCGGTGCCGGCGAATGCCAGAAAGCCGGCGATCACGCCGGCGCACGCTGTGCGGATTCGATTGCCATGCATGCATGGCCTCCTTGGTGAATCGGGTGAACGGCGGGCGGCGGCCTACTCGCGGGTGATTCTCGCGCCGAGCGCCTTCAGGCGCGAGTCGATTCGCTCGTATCCGCGGTCGACCTGCTGCACGTTGCGGATGACCGAGCGGCCCTGGGCCGTGAGCGCCGCGGCGATCAGGGCCATGCCGGCGCGGATGTCGGGCGACACGATGGTCGCGCCGTGCAGGCGGCTGGGCCCGATCACGAGCGCGCGGTGCGGATCGCTCAGGAGGATACGCGCGCCCATCGCGATCAGGCTGTCGACGAAGAAGAGCCGGCTCTCGAAGAGCTTCTCGTGGATCAGCACCGTGCCCTCGCACTGGGTCGCGAGCACCAGGGCCAGCGGCGTCAGGTCGGCCGGGAAGCCCGGCCACGGGGCGTCGTCGACCTTGGCGATGCCGCCGTCGACGTCGGGCGCGATGATCCGCTTCTGCGCCGCCGGCACCTGAAGGCTCGTGCCCTCCACGTCGGTCTCGATGCCCAGGCGCGCGAGGACGAGCCGGATCATCCGGAGGTGATCGGGCGCCACCTCGCGCACGCGCAGCGCGCCACCCGTCATCGCCGCCACCGCGACGAAGGAGCCGATCTCGATATGGTCCGGGCCGACCCGGTGCCGGGCCGGCCTGAGCTCGCGGACGCCGTCGATCTCGAGGACGTTGCTGCCGATCCCCCCGATCCGGGCCCCCATCGCGTTGAGGGCATGACAGAGTCCCTGCACGTGAGGCTCCGAGGCCGCATTCAGGAGCCGGGTTTTCCCATCGGCCGTGGCGGCCGCCATCACCGCGGTCTCGGTGCCGGTGACGCTCGCCTCGTCGAGGAAGACTTCGGCGCCGCGGAAGCGCCCGGCGAGCTCCAGGCGGTAGTACGCGTCGTCCAGGGTGATCCGGGCGCCGAGCTCGCGGAGCGCCAGGAGGTGGGTATCGAGCCGCCGGCGACCGATCTTGTCGCCGCCCGGACGCGGCAGGACCGCGAGACCGGTCCGGGCCAGCAGGGGCGCGGCCAGGAGAAACGACGCCCGGATCTCCGCCGCCAGCCCGGCGTCCGGCCGCGATTCCCTCAGCCCCGCCGCGTCGACCGTGACCACGTGGTCGCCGGTCCATTCGGCGGACACGCCGAGGGCACGAACCAGCTCGATCAGGGTGGCCACGTCTCGAATCCGCGGGACGTTCTCGATCACCACGTTGCCGGAGGCGAGCAGTGAGGCGGCGAGCAACGGCAGAGCCTCGTTCTTGTTGCCGCTCGGGATGACCTCGCCCCCGATCGGGTGGCCGCCCTCGATTACGAAGCGGTCCGCTTCCGTCGAATCCATAGAAGGGTCAAGGAGGAGTCTACGTTAAACGCCGCGGCCGAAGCCAAACAATGTCAGGCAGTCCCGAGGCTGCTGACATTTCCGTCATGCCCGGGGCCTGGAAGGCCCGATTTGCGGCCACCATGTAAGGCCTTCACTACGGTAAGGACTTTTCCAGGACTTCTTGCCCTGGTGCATCAGCTTGAAATCACTGGCCTGACGTTGGATGGCTGGTTCGGCAGCGCATGGCTCGCTGCGGTTTAATTTTTGCAAGAAAGGCCTATCGGTGACTTTATTATGAGAAAGGAATGGCGGTGCTGATTCTCGCCATAAACCTCCGGTGACGGATTACCTTCCGGACACCCCGTGTGTCGCCCGCGCCTACTGTCCCGGTTGTGAGCCCGATGCCGACCCCAGCCAGGAGATTCTCGACGTGCGCTGGTGCGAATCCCACTCGCCGGCCCGCGATGGCGCCGATGACGAAGTGGTGACCGCCTCCGCGTACCTCTCGGGGAGCGCCGAGGCGGGCGGCGACGACAACCGGCGCTGGTGCGACATCCTTCACGGCCGCCGCTAGCTTCAGCCTAGCTCCCAGACGCCGTCAGCTCGTCGAGCGAGCGGATGATCCGGTGCGGCTGGACGGCGCTGCCGTGCGGTAGCCCGAGCCCACCCCGGTCCATCCACACGCCGGTGAGCCCGAGCCGCTGAGGCGCCCCGACGTCCCATTCCAGGTGGTCGCCGACCATCAGCGCCTCGCCGGGTTTCATCCGGAGTGCCCCCAGCGCGTGCCGGTACACCGCCTCGTCGGGCTTGCCCGCCCCGAATTCCCCTTCGATCACGATCGCGTCGAAGTAGCGCGCGAGGTCGTGCCGCTCGATCTTGTAGCGCTGCTGGCTGGCGTCGCCATTGGTCACCAGCGCGAGGGGGATGCCCCGCCGGCGTAGCTGCGTCAGGCAGGCGAGCGAGTCGGGGAAGAGCCGCATCACGGCCCGCCGCCTCGCGGCGTAGTCGCGCGCGATCGCCTCGGCGAGGTCCGGCGCGGGGCGGCCCAGGCGCTCGAGCGCGAATTCGACGATGTGCTGCCAGGCCCCGAGCATGTTCACGCGCTCGCGGCGGTGGCGCGCCGGATCGTCCCAGAACCACCGCCGCGTCTCGGCGATGGCGGCCACCAGGGTCGCGGGGTCGATCCCGGCCAGGACGCCGCACTCGGTACACGCCTCGGTCCAGCTGCGATCGACGCCGCCGGAGTAGTCGAGCAGCGTGTCGTCCAGGTCGAACAGCAGCGCCTTCACGTTCATGCCGGGTCCAGCTCCACGACCAGGCCGTTGCCCCAGCCGTATTTCTTCTCCGAGAGCTTGCGCGCCGCGCGCGCCAGCTCGGGCTCGGCCTTCGCGTCGACCACCCGCGCGTGGGCCGCGAACGAGCGGCGCCCGACGCGCACGGCCACGCGCGGCTCCGCCCTGAGATTCTTGACCCACTGCGCCCGCTCGCGATGCTCGGCGACCAGGTAGTAGCGGCCGCCGCGCTGGGTGAACCAGATCTCGATCTCGCGCGGCCGGCTCGTGCGTCGTCCCGTCGTCGTCAAGTAGAGATACTTGGCAGTCCTGGACCCGGCCGGCTTGGCCATCAGCCGTGCGCGATGACTCCCAGGAGCGTCTCGACAGCCCGGAGCATGAGCGGGAAGTCCATGCTCGGCTGCTCGAGGCCCGTGGCCGCGACCATCGCCGGGAGCAGCGGGAAGTGGACGAAGCCGACCCGCGGCGGGCGCGGCATGTCGCGAACCGCGTGGAGAGTCCAGTAGAGGGTCTGGTTGCAGAGATAGGTGCCGGCGGTATTCGACGTGTAGGCGGGAATGCCCTCGTCGAGGAGGGCCTTGAGCATCGCCCGCAGCGGCAAGGTCGGGAAGTAGGCCGTCGGCCCGTCCGGTACGCAGGGCTCGCCGCTCGCCCGGTAGCCCGCGTTGTCCGGCACCTCGTAGTCCATGACGTTGACGGCCACGCGCTCGAGCGCGATCCGCGCGCGTCCGGCGGCAAGCCCCAGGTGGAGCACCGCCTCGGGATTGCTCTCCGCGAGCAGCGCGCCGAGCCGCGCCGCCGTGTCGGCGTGATGCACCGGCAGGACCACGCCCTGCACGCCGAAGTCTCCGACGCGCCGCCCGTCGACCGCCTTGGCGAGCCCTTCGGTGGGGTTGACGGAGTGAGCGCCGAACGGCTCGAAGCCGGTCACGAGGATCGTTCTCACGCGCCTAGTCTGCCACAGCGGCCGTCACCGGCGCTGCACCGGCGTCAGCCGCGCTGCACGAGCGGCGAAAGCCGCGGAAGCGTGAGGACCACGGCCAGCCCGACCGCCGTCAGGATGAGCCACGACGCCGTGTAGCCGCCGGTCGCTTCGAGCACTAGCCCGAAGATCGGCGGACCGATGAGCGTACCGCTCCACGAGCAGGCGGTGGCCGCGCCGGTGAGCAGCCCGGCGTGGCGCGGTCCGCCGATCTCGGCGACCAGGGCGAAGTAGAGCCCCACCCAGCCGAAGGCGCCGGCGCCGGCGACGAAGGCGAGGGGATAGGCGAGCCATTCGGGCAGCGAGCTCCCGAGGGCGAGCATGGCGTACGCGGCCGCGCCGATCGCCGCGCTGGCGACGACGCCGGGTCGCCGACGGCCGCCGAAGGAGCGATCGGAAACGACGCCCCAGAGGACGCGGCTGACCGTCCCGCCGACCTGGGCGATCGCGAGGAACTGAGCCGCTCGCACCGCGGAGACGCCGAACGAGTCCTTCGCGTAGAGCACGAGGTACGCCATGAGGGACGACTGGGCGATCGAGAGCGCGAGCCCGCAGCCGAAGACGACGAGGATCGGCGGCCGCCGGAGGAACTCGCCGAGCTCGGAAAGGCGCGGCCGCTCGACCGGGCTCGCGGCCGATGGAGCGGGCCGCGAGCGGTAGAGGATCGCGACCAGGGTCGCGGACAGCAGCGAGAGCAGCCCCGCGGTGGCGAGCGCGCGCCGCCAGCTCCAGGCGCGCGCAATCGGCGGCAGGAGCAGCGCCGCCGTCAGCCCGCCCAGCGTGAGCCCGGTTTGCTTGATGCCCATAGCGATCCCGCGCTCGCGCGGCGGAAACCACTCGACCACGGCCCGGCCCGTCGCGGGATTCAGCACGCTGAAGCCGAATCCGCCCGCCACGAGCAGGACGAGCAGCAAGCCGTAGCCCGGGCTCCACGCCGCCAGCGCGATCATCGCGCCGACCAGGAGCTGGCCGAGCGCGAACGTGAGGCGCACTCCCAGGCGATCGGTGAACCAGCCCGCCGGCAAGGCCATCAGCACGCCGCCCAGATAGACCGCGGGCAAGAAGAGCCCGGCCTGAACGCGCGAGAGCGCCAGCGACTCGAGGAGGAACGGCGCGAGCGGCGCCACCGCCAGCGCGGTGAGCGCGCCGAGCGCGTGGGCCACGGTTACGAGCGCCAGGATCGGCCAGCGAGATCTCAGGTCTTACCCCCGAGTGTGACGGGTGTCGGCCCTAGGATAGGTTCTCATCCCGCTCTCATCGATGCTTCATCTGCCCTCGGCACGCTGAAGCAAACGCCTCGAGAGGTGAGACATGAAGTCGGGGATCACGATCGGGGCCGGCGCCGGACTCGTCGGCGGCCTCGTCGCCGCGTTCATCCTGGCGATCCTGGGAATCAAGGGCCACGAGGGGCAGATCACGCGCGCGATCATACTGGTCTCGCCAATCGTCGGGTCCGGCAGCTTCGTGGTTGGCGGTCTGATCCAGGTCGCGGTGGCCACGGCCCTCGGTGCGCTCTTCGGTGTCCTCTACGAGTGCGCGGGCCTCGGTCGTGAGTCGGTGGCCGCCTGGGCGACGTTCTACGCCATCGCCTGGTGGGTCGTCGGCTGGTTCGCGGTGATGCCGCGCCCGCTTCGGTTCGCGCCGTGGGAGGCGGTCGAGGACCCGGCGCTGTTCCAGCTCGCGTTTGCCGGGCTGCTCGCATGCCTGGGCTTCGGGGCCGCGCTCGCCGGCGCGTTCACCCTGTTCGGGCGGGCCGAAGCTTCGATAAGAGCCGCGCGTCTGCGTGCGGCGCGCGTGGCTCCGTCGAACGGCGCGCTTAGCGCCGACCGGCGCTAGTCAGCGGGCGTCGGGCGCGCTCGCCTCGACCCGTGAGAGCAGCGCGACGGGAAAGCGCGCTAGCAGGTCGGTCAGGCGCACCACGCCCTGCACGACGTCGCCCGTGAGCTCGTTGCGCCAGGCGCCCGAAGGCAGCTCGAGCGTCGTGTTCAGCCAGTTGCCCTCGAGGCGCATCACCAGCCGCGGCACCACCGTGACCGCGCTGTCGCCGCGCGCGAACGCCACGACGTGATCCGCCCTGGCGCCGATCGCCGCAAGCGGGCGATAGGCGCCGTCCGCGCCGAACGGCGCCGGACGCTGGCGGCGCAGCTGCAGGGCCTGGCGGATGACCCAGAGCTTCGGCAGGCCCTCGTCGCTTCGCGCCATGATCTGCTCGGGCGTCGCCCGATCGAGCGCGGCGAGCAGACGGCGCCGTAGCGCGTAGTCGACCGGCCGGCGGTTGTCAGGGTCCACCAGGCTCAGGTCCCACAGCTCGGTCCCCTGATAGATGTCGGGGACGCCGGGGGCGGTGAGCTTCAGCAAGGTCTGCGCGAGTGAATTGATGCGGCCCGGGGCGATCAGCGGCGCGACGAACGCTTCCACGTCGACCGTGAAGGTGACATCGGCCATCGCGGCCTCGACGAAGGCGCGCAGCGCGGCCTCGTACGTCTCGTTCGGCGTCGTCCACGAAGTGTGGGCCTTGGCCTCGCGCGCCGCCTTCTGCATGTACTCGAGCAGGCGGTCGGTCTCGATAGGCCAGGCACCGACCAGGGTCTGGTCGAAGAGGTACTCCGCGTTGCGGTCCGGCCACTCGCCGTGATGGTGCCGCGCGTTCAGCGCCGCCCAGCGTCGCACGGCCTCGCCCCAGCGCTCGGGCATCTCGGACAGGAGATCGAGCCGGGCGCGCACGTCCTCGCTGCGCTTGGTGTCGTGGGTGGAGGTCGCGAGCATCGTCCGCGGCCAGAGCTCGAGCACCTCGTCGCACGCGTGGTGGAACTCCTCGACGCCAACGCCGAAGCGCGATGGGTCGCCGCCGACCTCGTTGAGCGACACGAGCCGGTTGAAGGCATAGAAGGCGGTGTCCTCCACGCCCTTGGCCATGACCGGCCCCGAGAGCTGCTGGAATCGCATCGTCAGCTCGGTCTCGAGCTCGCCGACCAGCCGCCGCCGGAGCAGGTCGCGGAGGAACTCGAACAGCTCGCCGTCGAGGTCGGGCCGGTGGGCGCGCGCGGTCTCGGTCGCCTCGACGATCCGGCGCGCGTCGTCCTCGTCGACGGCGGCGGGCTCGGCCCGCACGTAGGAGCGATAGACGGGGAAGCACGCGAGCGTGTCGCGCAGCGCCTCGTGCAGCTCGTGGCGCGTGTAGTCGCGATAGCGTCGCCGCCGCTCGCAGATCTCGAGGAAGAGCGCGGTCAGCCGGTTGAGATCGCTGCCCATCGTCTCGCGCATCACCTGGTGCTTCCGGGCGCGTGCCACCTCGGCCCAGTCGGTCGATTCGCCGGTGAGCTCGGCATAGAGCTCGGTCAGCGCCTTCTCGCCCTCAGGGTCGATGAAGAGCCCCGAGACGCGATTGAGGAAGTCGTAGCCGGTGGTGCCGTCGACCGGCCAGGAGTCTCGCAGCGATTCGCCCGGCTCGAGGATCTTCTCGACGGTGATCCACGCCTCCGGCCCGGCCTCGCGTAGTCGATCCAGGTACGCCTCGGGGTCGCGCAGGCCATCGGGATGGTCGATGCGCAGGCCGTCGAGCGTGCCGTCGGCGAGCCAGGCCAGCACGAGCCGGTGCGTGTCGCGAAAGACGTGCTCGTGCTCCACGCGCAGCCCGACCAGCCCGTTGATGTCGAAGAACCGGCGGTAGCCGAGATCGCGCGCCGCCGCGCGCCAGTGGGCGAGACGGAAGTTCTGGCGCTCGAGCACCGAATCGAGCAGGTCGACGCTCGCGTTCACCTCCAACACCACCGCGTCGATCGCCTTGGCCGTGTCCGGCCGCTCGGCGAAGAGCCGCCCGAGCGCTTCGTAGAGGAAGCTCTTGTGCCAGTCTCGACGCTCGACGCTCGCGCGATCGGTGGCCGTCGGCGAGGGAAGCTCGCTGAGCGCGTCGGCAATGAACGCGAGCGCCTTGGAGCCCGTCCGCTCCGCGGCGGTCGCCAGCAGGATGTCGAGCGACTGGGGCGAGACGGGGAACACGTGGTCGTGATAGCGGATCGTGAACGCGACGCCGTCTCGCGCCAGGCGCAGATCGCCGCGCTCGAGCACGCGGCCGTAGTGGTCGGCGAGCACCGGGAGGAGCACGACGTTGCGCAGCCGCGTCTCGGGCGGATCCCAGTCGACGTCGAAGTACGAGGCGTAGCGGCTCGCGGGCCCGTTTTCGAGCACGTCCCACCACCAGGGGTTGTCGGCGCTGATGGCCATGTGGTTCGGGACGATGTCGAGCACCTGGCCGAGGCCGGCGCTGCCCAGCGCCTCGGACAGCCGCGCGTGGCCCCGCGCGCCGCCGAGCTCGCGATTGACCGCCCGCGGATCGACGATGTCGTAGCCGTGCGTGCTGCCCTTCGCGGCCTGCAGATACGGCGAGCAGTAGAGGTGACTGATCCCGAGTGCCGCCAGATAGTCCGCGATCGACGCGGCCGCTTCGAAGTCGAAGCCGGCGTGGAGCTGGACCCGGTAGGTGGCGCGGAGCTGTCTCTGCACGTCAGCGCGGACGGTCGGCGGCGCGTCGGGACGCCGGGACCGGTCCATGCAAGAAAGCCTAGTCCGGGGCCCAGGACCGGGACAACACGGGTAATCGCCGCGGCCTCTCTCGGGTGTTTACCGCGCGGCCGTGGCCGTCGGTCGAGAGTTGAGCGATACTTCTAAGGCATGCTGATCGCCCAGATCACCGACACGCATATCAAGCCCGAAGGGACGCTCGCGTACGGGCGCGTCGACACCGCGCCGTACCTCGCGCGCGCCGTGGAGCATCTGCTCGCGCTGAAGCCGCGTCCCGACGTCGTGCTCGCGACGGGCGATCTGGTCGACGGGGGGCGCCCGGACGAGTACCGCCGCCTGCACGACCTGCTGGCGCCGCTGACCATGCCGGTCTACCTGATCCCCGGCAACCACGACGAGCGCGGGGCGCTCGCCGCCGCCTTCCCGGACCACGCCTATCTTCCGCGCGGCGGCCGGTTCATGCAGTACGTCGTCGAGGGCCACCCGGTGCGGCTGATCGCGCTCGATACCCTCGTGCCCGGCCGGGTCGGTGGTCTGCTATGCGCGGAGCGACTGAGCTGGCTGGCGGCGCGGCTCGCCGAAGCGCCCGAGCGCCCGACCGTGATCTTCATGCACCATCCGCCGTTCGTGACCGGAATCGCGCGGATGGACGAGCACGGCCTGGCCAACTCGGGGGAATTCGCCGAAGTCGTCGGCCGGCATCGCCACGTCCAGCGCATCGTGTGCGGCCATCTGCACCGGCCGATCCAGGCCCTCGTCGGAGGGACTCTCGCCACGACCGCGCCGAGCACGGCGCACCAGGTCGCACTCGACCTGGAGGACGAGCCCCTGGCGTTCACGATGGAGCCGCCGGCCTGCCAGCTCCACGTCTACCGTGCCGAGACGGGGCTGATCACGCACACGAGCTACATCGGCCAGTTCGACGGGCCGTACCTGTTCGCCAGCGGCGCCAGGCGCGCCGGGTAGGCGCGAGGCGCAGCCTCGATACCTTCGGTCAGCGGGACTGCTGCAGCAGGGACTCGGCGGCCTCCATCAGGCTCTCCGACAAGGTCGGGTGCGTGTGGATGGTGGCCGCGAGATCCTCGACGGTCATCGCCGTCTCGATCGCGAGCGCGCCCTCGGCGATGAGCTCGCCCGCGCCGGGGCCCACGATTCCCACGCCGAGCACGCGCCCCGTGTCCGGGTCGGCGATGAGCTTCGTCAGGCCGTCGGTGCGGCCGAGGGTCAGGGCGCGGCCTGAGGCGGCCCATTCGCGCCTGGCGACCTTCACGGCCCGCCCCTCGCGCGCCGCGTCGGCCTCGGTGAGTCCGCACCAGGCCACCTCGGGGTCGGTGAACACGACCGCCGGCACGACGACGTTGTCGAACGCCGCCGGGCGGCCCGCGATCACTTCCGCGGCGACCTTGCCCTGGCGCATGGCGCGATGGGCGAGCATCGGCTCGCCGGTGACGTCGCCGACGGCGTAGATCGCCGGGTCGGCCGTCCGGCAGCGATCGTTCACGGCGACGAAGCCGCGCGCGTCGACGCTCGCCTTCGTATGCTCGAGCCCGAGTCCCGCGCTGGCCGGTCGCCGGCCGACCGCGACCAGCACGCGATCGAAGGTCTGCGTGTCGCCCGGCTCGAGCCGCGCCTCGACGGCCGAGCCCTTCTCGTCGAGCGAGGCCACCTTCGTGCCCAGCTGGATTTTCGCGAAGAGCTTCTCGCAGCGGCGGGCCAGCGGCTGGACGAGCGCCCGATCCACCCCCGGCAGGAGCCCGTCGGTCATCTCGACGACGGTCACCTGGCTGCCGAGCGCCGCGTAGACCTGGCCGAGCTCGAGACCGATGTAGCCGCCGCCGATCACGAGGAGTCGCTCGGGCACCTCGGCGAGCTCGAGCGCCGCGGTCGAGTCGATGACGCGGTCGCCGGGGAGCGAGAGGTTGGGCAGACGCGCCGGCGCCGAGCCCGTCGCGACGATGGCGTGCTTGAAGCGCACCTTCTGCGGCTCGTCGCCCTCGACGTAGAGCTCGCGCGAGCTTTCGAACACGGCGCGGCCGCCGATGACCTCGACGCTCTTGGCTTTCGCCACCGACGCCAGACCGCGCGCGAGGCGGCCGACGACGCGCTCGCTCTTCCACTTCCTGAGCGGGTCGAGCGAGACGCGCGGCTCGCCGAAATCGACGCCGAGCTCGCGGGCGCGCTCGGCGTCCTCGATGAGCGCCGCGACGTGGAGCAGCGCCTTGGACGGGATGCAGCCCTCGAAGAGGCAGGCGCCGCCGAGCCGCTTGCCCGCGTCGATCACGACGGTCTCCAGGCCCAGCTCGGCGCAGCGAAACGCCGCCGAGTAGCCACCGGGCCCGCCGCCCACGACGGCCACGTCCACCTCGACGACGAGGTCGCCCATCACCACGGCGGGATCCGTCCGAGTCCCTAGTCGACCTGGCCGCGGACCGCCCAGGCGCGGGCGATCAGGTGAATACTGCCGTCGGGCTTGGTCGCCATCGTCATCGTCGCGCGGATCCGCTCGCGGAGCGCGGCGCGCCGCTCCTCGGTGAGCGACATGCAGTAGCCGGGCGCCGGAGCCTGCCCGCCGAGGAACGGGGTCCAGTAGTCGTCGAAATCCTTGAAGACCGTCGGCACGTCGATCGCCATCACACGGACCTGCGCGAGGCCGGCCGACTCGAAGAGCTCGACCAGCGGCCCCGGCCGCGCGATCGGGAATCGGCGTCCCTCGTCGAGCTCGAGCGCGGGCGGATCGAGCGCCACCGCCGCATCCCAGAAGCGGCGCATCAGCTGCATCTCGCCGGCGTAGTCCCAGACGTAGGCCGCCACGGTGCCGCCTTGTGACAGCGCGCGCTTCATCTCCGCCAGGGCGCGCGCCTGGTCCGCGACGAAGTTGAGCATGAGCCCGGAGACGACGACGTCGTGCTCGCCGTCCTTGACCGGCAGGGTCTGCGCGTCGCCGGGCCGAAAGCTCACGCGCGGATCCGTCACGCGCGCCCGGGCGTACTCGAGATACTCCGCAGAGCGGTCGACGCCGACGACGGCGTCGGGCGAGCAGCGCGCGACGATCGCGTCGGTCAGAGCGCCGGTCCCGCAGCCGACGTCGAGCCAGCGGAGGCTCTCGGGCGGGTCGAGCCAGCGCAGAAACTCCCGCGCGACGAGACTGCTCCAGCGACCCACATACGGCTCATAGGCGTTGCCGCTCGACCAGGTGTCACGATGGTCGGGCATCAGAATCTCCTCCTTCTACAGTTGCGTATTCCACTTACGCGCGAGCATTGCGCACCAAATCCCCACACCGGCGGATCCAATCACCACTCCAGCAGAAGCTGCTCGGGGCGCTCGAGCCGACGCACGATGGCCGCGGCGAAGCGCGCGCCGTCGGCCCCGTCGGCGATGCGATGGTCGAACGTGAGCGAGATCGGCAGGAGCATCCGGGGCACGATCTTTCCGTCGTGCACGACCGGCTCTTCCCGCCCGCGGGCCACGCCCAGGATGGCGACCTCGGGATAATTGATGATCGGGATCGCGCCCGTCCCGCCGAGCGCGCCGATGTTCGTGATCGTGAACGTGCCCCCGCGCAGGTCCTCGAGCGTCGCCTTGCCCTCTCGGACCCGTTGCGCGAGCGCCGCCAGCTCGCGCTGCACCTCGACGAGCGGCTTCTTGTCGACGTCGCGGATGACCGGCACGATGAGGCCGCGCTCGGTCGCCACCGCGACGCCCAGATGGCAATAGCGCTTGACGATCAGCTCGCCCGCCGCCGGATCGAGGCTCGCGTTGAACTGCGGATGCTCCTGCAGCGCCAGCGCGGCGGCCTTGAGCAGAAAGCTCGTCAGGGTCAAGGTGAGGCCGCGCTCGCGCGCGGGCTCGAGGCTGCGCCGGATGATCGCGTCGAGCTCCGTGACGTCGGCGCGGTCGAAGTGCGTCACGTGCGGGATGAGCGTCGCCGAGAGCGTCATGCGCTCGGCGATCGTGCGGCGCAGGTGGGACAGCGGCTGTCGCTCGATCGGCCCCCACTGCTCGAATCGGGGTAGAGCAGGCGGCGCGACGCCGACCGCCGCCAGAGGCCTCGCCACCGCCTCGCGCTCCGGACCCCGCCCATCCGCGACCGTCGCCCCGCGCGGCCGGCTCGCCCCACCGACGGCTGCCTTGACGTCGTCATCCGTCACGCGCCCGCCCGGCCCCGTACCCCGGACCGCGTGCAGGTCCACCCCGAGCTCGCGCGCGAGTCGCCGCGTCGCCGGCGTGGCCGGCACCGGCCCCGTCCCGACCGGCGGCGCCTGCGGCGTCATGACCGCCGAGCGCCCGCCGTCGCCTGCGGCTCTCGGCGAAGCCGTGTCTTTGCCCGTCGCTGAGACCGATGCCGACGCCGCCGATACCGATACCGCCGATGCCGGCGCTGCCGTGGAGCGAGCCTTTGTCGCCGCCGTTGCGGACGCGCCGCCGCGGCCGGACGGAGCGGCGCCGTCGTCGAAGGTCACGAGGACGTCGCCTACTTTGACGCTCTGCCCGGGACGGACGTGAATGCGCGCCACGCGCCCCGCGAACGGCGAGGGAATCTCGACGGTGGCCTTGTCGGTCTCCACCTCGAGCAGCGGCGCGTCCTCGACGAGGACGTCGCCTTCGTTGACGAGCACCTTGACGATCTCGGCCTCGGTGAGCCCCTCGCCCAGATCGGGAAGCACAAACGGTCGAGACATGGTCGCCTGGGTACTCTTCACCGCGTCAGAACGCGAGGGTCTCGCGGGCGGCGGCGACGACACGAGGCACGTCGGGGACGTTGGCCTTCTCGCGCGCGAAGCCGACGAACGGCACGTCGAGCGCGGTGACGCGGCGGATGGGCGCCTCCAGGGACAGGAAGGCGCCGTCCATGATCGAGGCCGCGATCTCGGCGCCGGGGCCGAAGCTCCTCGGCGCTTCGTGGACGACCACCGCG
>Ga0307472_100000286_pt1 | contig 16544 bp, 12 predicted proteins | sample atmos_gasesAM5C__2_FD_204582 | JGI IMG/M metagenome (GOLD analysis project Ga0307472, IMG submission 204582) | Hardwood forest soil microbial communities from Morgan-Monroe State Forest, Indiana, United States - atmos_gasesAM5C_05 | ecosystem: Environmental > Terrestrial > Soil > Temperate...
GAAATCCGCCTAACGGAGTTACTTCAGGTGGAAACCGTCGCAACACGCCGTAGTTCTCAGCAAAGTGCGATTGCTTCGTCCGGAGCGCATTAAATATCGGATTGTCGAGTGGATGCATTTGCGTATTTCGCGAAGAATCCTTGTCCGCCAGAGCGGTCCGTCGCCTGTGCCGAAGTCGCCTGATTGATACAAAATTAGATGTTCGGTGCCTATTTCGGCTATCCGATTCTTGCGATTGATCTATCGCTGGCCCGACCATTTTGGATCCACACTTGACACTCCGAATCGAGTCCCGACCTCCCCCTATCCCACGTTTGCACATTGACTTACAGCCAGCCACAGCCTAGCATGACGCGAACAGGAGGAACGCTTGGAGCAGGAGAGCCTGCCGGGAGTTCGCCGAGTCCTGTTTAGCGTCGTCGCTATTTTTGGCATTTTTCTTCTGTCGCTGCTCGCTTCTCGATCGCCCGCACCCAAGTCCGCCAAAGCCCCTGATTCGGAATTCTCCGCTAGTCGTGCTCGCGTGGTTCTCGATCGGCTCGTGGGGGACGGCAATCCGCATCCCACCGGAAGTCCGGCGAATGACGCCGTTCGTGCGCGAATTCTCGACGAATTCTCAAAGCTCGGCTATGCCCCTGAGGTGCAAACCGGGTTCGCGTGCGACGAATATGGAACGTGCGCGACCGTGAATAATGTCGTCGCCCGCCTCGACGGCGCCGAGCCTGGCCAATCCGTTCTGCTCGCGGCGCACTACGACTCCGTGCCCGCCGGTCCGGGCGCATCCGATGACGGCGTCGGCGCCGCAACCGTGCTGGAATCCGCGCGCGCGATGAAAATTCTGCCAAGGCCGCGTCATTCCATCATTTTCTTGATCGACGACGGCGAAGAAGCTGGCCTCCTCGGCGCTCGAGTCTTTGTCGATCAACATCGCTGGGCCAAGGAAATCGTCGCTGCCGTCAACGTTGACACCCGCGGCACTTCTGGGCCAAGCCTGATGTTCGAAACGGGCTCGGCCAATTACTCGATCGTGCAACTCTACGCGAAGCACGCGAGCTTTCCTGCTACGAACGCATTCGCGTATTTCGCCTACAAACTTCTCCCCAACGATACCGATTTCACCGTGTTCAAGGCCGCCGGTTACCAGGGCGCGAATTTTGCTTTTATTGGCGACGTCGTTCAATACCACACGTCACTCGACAACTTGCAAAATTCGAGTCCCGCAAGCCTCCAGCACGATGGCGACAACGCGCTGCCTATGCTTCTCGCCCTCGCCAACGGTGACCTTTCGAATTTTCCGCCGCGCGAAGCTGCATTTTTTGACGTCTTCGAGCACTGGACGATTTACTGGCCGGCTTCGTGGACGCTCGCGATCTCCATCGTCGCCACGCTGCTTCTTTTCGCCGAAATCGCCTGGCTCATCTACCGCAAACGACTCGCGGTCTCGGCGTTGCTGTGGGGAATCTTCGCATGGCTGTCTATCATCATCGTTACGTCGATCAACGCCTGGATCATTGAGCGCATCCTGATGCGTGCCGGCGCGATGGCGGCCAACTGGGTCGCTCATCCGGTCCCGATTCAGGGTGTATTTTGGTTTCTGGCGTTGGCAGTCGTTTCGACCGTAGCGTTCGCTTTTTCGCGTCACGCTGGTTTTCTGGGCCTATGGGCAGGCGTTTGGATCGGATGGGCGATACTTTCGATCGCTTCCGCGGCTTATACGCACGGCATCGCCTACTTGTTTCCACTTTGTCTGTGCGTAGCCGTGCTGGCGGCAATACCGCTCGTTTTCAGCAGTGCGCAAACTTCCGAGAAGGGATTCGCGGCGGGGATTTTGCCGCTGACCGTGGCCGCGATTTGCGGCTTTGAGCTGGCTCTTCTTCTCTACACCGCGCTCGGCAATCATTTTCTCCTCGGAATCGCTGTTGTTGTTGCTGTGCTGCTCACGCCTTTGGCTCCTTTCTGCGCGGATCTGCTGGAAGTGCGCGGCCTTTCGCGAATCGCGTTACCCACAATCGCGATTGTTGTCACCGTTCTCGCTGCGCTCGCGGCCGTTGTCGTTCCCGCGTTTTCAGCGAAGTCGCCTGAACGAGTAAACATCGCCTTCTGGCAGGATGGCGACACGGGAAAGTCGGTCTGGATCGTCCAGCCGGAATCGCGCCGATTACCAGAACCGATTCGGCTCGCCACGAATTTCGCTCGGCAGGAGTCAGGACCGTTTCCGTGGAGCAGCACCACCGCTTTTGTCGCGGATGCGCCGCACCAGGACTTCGCGCCTCCTACGTTCACCATACTTGAATCGTCACAGGAAGGATCGAAACGCAGCTATCGCGCGCTGATGCGTTCGGAGCGAGGCGCTCCGGCAGTGATGGTTTTCTTTCCGCCCGATTCTGGCGTTGAATCGGCACGCATGGAAGATGAGCCGATCCAACCCGAAACCGAGCGTGTCCGAAGATATCTGAATGGTTGGATTGTCTATGATTGCTTGACGGTTCCCGCGAAAGGCGCGCAGCTAAGGTTTACGCTGCCGACAGGAAAATCGGTCGTCGTTTACACTCTCGACGAATCGTACAAACTGCCCGACGAGGGCGCATTTTTAATTAAATCGCGCCCCCTCACGGCCACCCCTTCCGGCGACGGCGACATCTCGCTCGTCAGCCGTCGCGTCGAACTCAATCCATAACCGGCGCCGCTAACCTGAAGCCTGCCCTGCCTGGGTTCTGGCGGATCGCACTTCTCACTACGGCTGCGCTTTCACTTCCTGAATCTTGCCTTCAGCATCCTGCACCACCACGAAGCGCGACTTCGCCGCCGACGCTTTTTGCTCCTGCGTCATCTTCGCTACCTCAACGACGCTGGGTTCGTGGCTACTAACCACCTGAGCCTTTCCCATCTCTAACGCCTTGTCGTAGTTCTGGTAGGTAGTCGGAAGGAACGGGCCGTCATTTTTCCCGCTCACATTCGAAGCGGGGACCCATACGGGATGGTGCGTGACGCCGCCGGCCGCGGAGCCTCCGCCTCCACCCCCACCGCCCGAGTTCGAAGCTCCGGTCCCGGCTCCGCCCGCCACGGCAGTGCCGCCACCGGCGTGCTGCGCGTGTGCTGTTCCAACTCCAAAGCAAAGAATGAAAACTGCCATCGCAATTAGCTGTTTCATCTGCGCCCCTTTTCGGGGGCTCCGCCGCCGGGGACGTCCGGCAAGCCCGCAACATCTCCTCGTATACTAAAACAACACAGAAGGAAGAAAATGGGCCGTCCGTACCATGGGTACTGTCGAAAAATCGGCGCGAATTCGCTAGGACTGGGCGGTGCCTCTTGAGCACCTGCGGACGGCACTAGAGCTGTTCCACGCCGCAGCCCCGGCTTAGGTACGCGACTCTCGCGGCGAATCCGCTCCGCCGCTGCCACCTTGCGCTATTCGGTAGCGAATCAAATCCTCAACGTCCCCCAGCTTGTCGCCCAGCAGATTCAGCTTTCGCGCCAATCCCTGGATTTCGGACTCTGCCCGCCGGTTCACATCGAAATCGAGCTCGCCGCGCAACCGGTCTTTCGTGTCCTGCCGATTCTGGCTCATCATGATCACCGGCGCCTGAATCGCCGCGAGCATCGAAAGGAACAGATTCAGCAGAATGAACGGGTACGGATCCCAGGCGGCTCTTCCGAGGACAATGTTGATCCCCGAATAGACAACGATCGCGACGGCAAATGTGATGATGAACGTCCACGACCCGCCGAAGCCCGCCACCATGTCCGCGATCCGCTCGCCGAATGTCGTTTCCTTCTCAATCATCACGTTCGGATTCCGGCTCGCCCGAACGCGAACCAATTGCTGCGATGCGTGAAATTGCCGGCCCAGCACGGTCAGCATGTCCATTCCCGCGTGCGGCTTGCGCTCCAATAAAATCAATATGTCATTGCGATCCACTTCGATCGCCACCGTCTCTTCCGTCGCGACCGCGTTCGTCTGGTGCGGCGTCTTTTCAAGCATTGACGCAAAGCCAAAAAATTCACCGGCCGCCGGCTGGTCGACGAGCACTTCTTGTTGATCTTCGTCCACCGTCGTCACCCGCACGGTGCCGGACACGAGAATGTATGCTTTCTCGCCGGGATCGCCGATTTTGTAGATGCGTTGGCGCGGCGCGAATCGCTTCAGCTCCACCTGCCCCGCAAGGACTGCGGCTTCATCGTCATCCAGCAATGCGAACAGTGGAACCTGCTTCAATGCCTCTGGCGTACACGACATCGTTCACCTCTCGCACATAAATTGAATTTCCGCCGCATCACTTCACGCTTCGAAAATTGCGACAGCCACCCCACGTCCAATGCGCGAAAGCCTACCACGCTGCGCAGTTTCCGCAGTAGGGGCACGGCATGCCGTGCCCTCTCGACCACCGCGAGAACGTCCCATCGTCATCGTGTGCGCAGATGACGCGCAACTCAGAAACCCCTCGCGCACCGCAATTGCTTGCCACGCGAACCGTCAGCTAGAATGCATGGTTCTGTGACTGCACAAAATCATCTCGACATTCGCTTCCACGACACGCTCACCGACAGGCTCGAACCTCTCCAGCCCGTGCACAAAGGTGAAGTCCGCATCTACACCTGCGGCCCCACTGTCTACGATTTTGCCCACATTGGCAATTTCCGCACTTTCGTTTTTCAGGACATCCTGCGCCGATTCCTCCGCTCGGCCGGCTACCGCGTCCTGCAGGTGATGAACCTCACGGACGTTGACGATCGCATCATCGCCAACGCGACCGCGGCCAAACTCTCGCTTCGCGAGTACACCGAAAAATACATCGACGCCTTTCTCGAGGATATGCGCTCGCTCAATCTCGAGATGCCTGAAGAGCTCGTGCGCGCCACCGATCACATTGACGATATGGTCGCTCTGATCGAGCGTCTCACGAAAAAGGGCTTCACCTATCCGAGCGACGGCTCCATCTATTACCGCATCGCGAAATTTCCCGCGTACGGAAAGCTTTCGAAGATCGACGTTAGCGGAATGAAACCGGGCGCCCGAGCCGATACCGATCGCTATGAAAAAGACGACGTCCGCGATTTTGCTCTCTGGAAAGCTCCCAAACCCGGCGAATTTTTCTGGGAGACGGCAGTCGGCCCCGGGCGACCCGGCTGGCACATCGAATGCGCCGCGATGTCCATGAAGTATCTCGGCGAGACGCTGGACATCCACACGGGCGGCATCGACCTCGCCTTCCCCCACCACGAAAACGAAATCGCAGAGAGCGAAGCCGCCACCGGAAAGCAGTTCGCGAAGCTCTGGCTGCACGCCGAGCACCTGATCATCGAAGGCGAAAAGATGTCCAAGTCGCTCGGCAATTTCTATACGCTGCGCGATCTCTTCGCGAAGGGCTACAAGCCCTCGACGATCCGCTTCCTCCTTCTCTCCGTTCCCTACAATCGCCAGCTGAATTTCACAATGGATGGGCTGAAACAGGCCGAAAGCTCGGTCGAGCGGATGCGCAACTTCGTCACGCGCCTGAAATCGGAAAGGTTTGGCGCCGGTTCAAATCCCGAAATGCCCAAACGCGCCGCGGAAGCGGAAAGGGATTTTGACGCGGCGCTTGCCGACGACCTCAACACGGCCGTCGCGCTCGCCGCTATTTTCGATCTGATCCGCGACGTGAATACGGCCATGGATCGCGGCGACTTTCTTCAGCAGGATGCCCCTCGCCTCGTCGCGGCAATGGAGAAATTCGATCAAATTCTCGCTGTACTCAATGACGACGATGCCGAACGCCTCGCCAAGCTCGGCTTCGGCCCTTCGCAGCCTCGCATGGCGCCCGAACAGATCGAAGCTCTCATCGAAGAGCGCCAGGCCGCCAAGAAACGCCGCGATTTCAAACGCTCCGATGAAATTCGCAAACAGCTTGCAGACTCTGGTATCATTGTCGAAGACGTAAAAGACGGCACCGTTCGCTGGAAATACAAATGAGCATCTCCAAAAAACACCAACTCTCGCTCCATAGCCAGCCGTCCGACGAGCGCCCCAACCTCTACGGCGTAGACTAAGTCCTCTTCCTCTAATGGTTGTTCCCGGCATGTTCCGGCAGGAATCCGTGCGCGTGCCGAACAAAAATCCATTCTCGGAGGAAGTAATGCAAGCGACCGACACGAAAGCTGATTCAAAGATTGCCGCAAAATCGAATGGCGCCACGGCGAAGCTGCCGCACCTCGTCACCGCATTGCCCGGCCCCAAAGCAAAACAGCTCGTGGAACGCGATCGTGCCGTCGTGTCGCCGTCCTACACGCGCGATTATCCGCTCGTCGCTAAGACCGGCCGCGGCGCCATGATTGAAGACGTTGACGGCAACATATTCCTCGATTTCGCCGCGGGCATCGCCGTTGTCGCCACCGGCCATTGCCATCCCGAGGTCGTTGCCGCGATTCAACGCCAGGCCGCAGAACTGATCCACATGTCCGGCACGGATTTTTATTATCCGAATCTGGTCGAACTCGCCGAGAAGCTCGCCTCTATCGCGCCCGGTAAAGAGCCGAAGCGCGTCTACTTCGGAAATTCCGGCGCCGAAGCGATTGAAGCAGCCATCAAGCTCGTCAAATATCACACGAAGCGCGACAAACTCATCGCCTTCCACGGCGCTTTCCACGGCCGCACCATGGGCGCACTCTCGCTCACCGCCAGCCGCTCCATTCAACGCAAGGGTTTCGGCACGCTCCTTTCCGGCGTCTTCCACATGCCCTTTCCGGACACCTATCGCGGCACCTATGGCATCCGCCCTGAGTTTGCCTCGGCCGATTGCTTGAGCTACCTCGAAAACGAACTGTTCCGCCGCCGCGTCGATCCCGAAGAGGTCGCCGGAATATTTATCGAGCCCATTCAGGGTGAGGGCGGCTACCTGCCTGCGCCTGCCGATTTCCTGCAGGGTCTCCAGCGCATCTGCCGCAAGTACGGCATCCTATTCGTGGCCGACGAAGTGCAGTCCGGCATGGGCCGCACCGGCAAGTGGTGGGCATCCGATCACGCAGGGATCGAGCCGGACATCATTTGCACGGCGAAGGGAATCGCTTCAGGCATGCCGCTTAGCGCGATGGTCGCCCGCGCGGACGTCATGAACTGGGTTCCCGGCGCCCACGCCTCCACGTTCGGCGGCAACCCGGTCTGCATCGCGGCCTCGCTCGCCACTCTCGGCCTCCTCGAGCGGCAATACATGGCCAACGCCGCGCGCATGGGCGACTACATTATGAAGCGCACTGCCGACTGGCGCGAGAAGCACAAAATCGTCGGCGAGATTCGCGGCAAGGGCCTGATGATCGGCATCGAGTTCGTCCGCGATCAGAAAACCAAGGAAAAAGCCACCGACCTGCGCAACAAGCTAGTTCAAATGGCATTTCACAAGGGCCTGCTGGTTCTAGGCTCAGGCGACACAACACTGCGCCTCTGCCCCCCACTCCTGATCGACGAAGCCCAGGCCGACTTCGCGCTAAACACACTCGACGCCTGCATCACCGAAATCGAGCGCAGCCTCTAGCAGCGTAGGCTTCAGCCTACGTCACAAGTAGCAAGAGGCAGCACGTCCGGAATTGTGACCACCATGTAGAATTGCACAGGTGTAAAGTGGCACAGGCACTCTTGCCTGTGCGCAGTTGCAAGTGCACCAAGCATGATTCAAGCTCAGCGATGGAGTTCAGATGTTCGCCCGTCTCGTTTTCGCCGCCGTCAATTTCGCCGCTCGTAACGGCCTCGCCGAATCATCCACCGAAAGCTCATCCGCGAAAGCCAAGGCCCGCCAAACCGGCGTCCGCGGTGAAACGTTCGCTTACTGGTACCTCCGCCGCCATGGCTACACTCTCGTCGCGCGCAACTACACAGTGCCAGGCATTAAAGGTGAAATCGATCTGATCGGCTACGACGGCCGCGCTCTCGCCTTCGTCGAAGTGAAAACTCGTTCGACGAGAGCACAAACGCAATCCACACCCGAAGACGCCGTGAATGCCGACAAGCGCCGCAACCTCGCCCGCATGGCGCGCCAATTCCTTCGCTCGCGCCGCATCGATTCCGCCAGCTGCCGCTTTGATGTTCTTGCGATTGAGTCGCACGCCGGGAAAAAGCCGGTCGTTCGCCTGCACAAATCCGCCTTCGGCATGGCTGCCGAATTGTCCTAGTCCTGCGGCCTCAGTGGAATTTCTTCTCCAGCACAGGCAAAGTCTCAATCAAGACGTGACCCACTACCGCGAGACTTCGCGGGTCAACTTTGTCCAAGGTGTCCTGAGGAGTGTGCCAATATGTCGCCAAGATGTCGAAATCGATGACGTCGCACCCAGGCACGCCGCGCCGGATGAACGAGAGGTGATCGTCAAGGGAGGTGACTGTGCCTTCGTTGACAAAGACATTCCCATAACCAAGTCGCGCAGCGGTCGCCCAGATGAGGTCCGTAAGCCACGGCGTCGAATTGGTGTCTCGCTTGACCTTTAGATTGGACGATCCAATCATGTCGACAAGAATCATTGCTTTGACGCGTTTAAGGTCTCCAGAGAGTGCCATGCTCGCCGCCATCTCGCGGCTGCCATAGGTGTTATTCGTATCAGTCCACTGGACGCTATCCTTGTCGGTCCACTGGCCCTGCGCTTCTTCACCGTCGAAAAATACAATCCACACATTGAGAGCGCTCTTTATCTCGCGGCCACAGAAAAGCCGCGCCAGCTCAAGCATCGTGCCCGTGCCCGAACCTCCGTCGTCGGCGCCAACGAAGTTCGCCATGCGCAGGGTGTCATAGTGCGTGGTGTAGAGGACGATGTCGCTACCTACACCGGGAATCTTGGCAATGATGTTTTTCATTGCAATATCACCGAGTGGCGTCGAGCCATGGAAATCGTGCTCTTCGACCTGGCACCCAAACCTCTTGAGCTCGCCGATGATATAAGTCTGCGCGCGACGAATTCCACCAGAGCCTGGCGGTCGCGGTCCGATTTCGACCAATTGCCGCACGTGTTCGTAAGCTTGGGCGCCGTCGAAGCCTCCAGTAGCAGGCGGTGGCAAGGCCGCTGGAGAATTCGCCGCCCGATTTACCGGCAAGTCGTCCGAAGCTGCGCGGTTTACGCCAGGGGGATGGCTACTGCAAGAGAGACAGCACAAGAAAGCCAGATTCGCAGCGACGATGCCGCACCTGCGTATCTCGACCATCCGAGTGCGCTCCACTAAGGCGAGCTGCTTGACGTTCATAATACATTCTCCGCGATGTCGGCTAAGCAGAGATGTAATCTCCGAATGACGGAATACCTGGAGGTGGTCCGTGTGCTTCATAAACGCATTATCGAAACAACTGACCCGCCTATGGAAATGGCACACCAGATGCTATAACCTCCCTTGGCTCTTTACATCGCATAGTAAAATAGCTGCAATCTAGCCGAAACCATTGGCCTCGGACCGCAGCGTGGCAGGAATCTGGCCAAGGAGGGAAGTTTGCCGGAGCTTCGTAGGGACCCGATCACCGGCCGCTGGGTCATCATTTCCACAGAACGGGGTAAGCGGCCACTCGATTTCGTTCGCGAAAGCGTTCAGATCAAGGGAACTCCCGCCTGTCCCTTTTGTCCCGGCAACGAAGGCAAGACGCCTCCTGAAATTCTGGCCTACGGGCGCAATGGCACCGGCAAAGACACGCCGGGCTGGTCACTCCGCGTTGTGCCCAATAAATTTCCAGCTCTCGGTATCGAAGGCGGCCTGGATCGCGAGGGTGAAGGTCTTTTTGATCGCATGAACGGCGTGGGCGCTCACGAAGTGATTGTCGAAACGCCCGACCACATGAAGACGCTGGCCAGCCTCGGCGAGAAAGCAGTTGAAGAGGTTTTCTGGGCTTACCGCGATCGCATGCTCGACCTGAAAAACGATCGCCGCTTCCGCTACATCCTGCTCTTCAAGAACCACGGCGAGCCGGCCGGCGCCACACTCGAACACACCCATTCGCAATTAATCGCGCTGCCCATCGTTCCCAAGCGCGTCCGCGAAGAGGTGGACAGCGCCAAACACTACTACGACGAAAAAGAGCGCTGCATTTTCTGCGACATGATCCGCCAGGAAGTGGAAACCGCCTCGCGCGTAATCCTCGAGAATGACTACTTCATCGCGCTGGCTCCCTACGCTCCGCGTTTCCCGTTCGAAACGTGGATACTTCCGCGCCGTCACAGCTCCGCGTTTGAAAACATGCCCACGCCTTACTACGGAAGTCTCGCAAAAATCATTCACGACTTCCTCTCCCGCCTCGATAGCGTGCTCACGTTCCCGTCCTACAATTACGTGATCCACACCTCGCCGATCGGCGAAGAGATCAACGACCACTACCACTGGCACATCGAAATCATGCCCAAGCTGACGAAGGTCGCGGGCTTCGAATGGGGCACCGGCTTTTACATCAACCCCACTCCGCCCGAAGAAGCCGCCCGCTTCCTCCGCGACGCAAAGTGACGATCCGATAAGGCTCTCGCACCATCCCGTCACGCAGTTCGGTCAAAAAGAAGCACGATCGACGCAGAACTCGCAGCCATTTTCTGACTCAGCTGCCATTCCGTAACGCCGGCTTGTCCTGAGCTACGAAGGGCGTCCCGCCGGCTCTTTTGATTCTTCCTGGTGTCTCTCGGCTTGAATGACGCTCCTCAAAAACAAAAACGCCCACGAAGAAGAAATCCTTCGTGGGCGCTAAATGAATTACGGTTCGCTGCGTTTTACGTCTGCGTCTCCGAATTATCCTGCACCCGCGGTGCCGGTATCGGATCGGGAGCAGGACTCGCCGCCGGCGTAGCGCCGCCGTCTCGACCCGCACCCGGATCGCTCGAAGCCGTGCCAGTTCCGTTCGGCTTAGGCGCAGGAGACGAATCCGGCGCCGGCGCCGCCGCCGGGCCATTGCGAGAAGGCTTCAGCGTGAACGTAACGCCGCGCTTGGCGTTCTCATCCACCGTGCGCTGCAAGTCCACCTCGTCCATGTCCACGATGCTCTCGGTGCTGTAGCTCGTCAGATAGTGCAGCTTGTTGTCCACGAGCCAGTAATCACTAGCCGTGTACATCGTGCCGTCTTTCAGATATACGAGCACCGTCGGCGTCGTGGCAGCCACGTTTCCCGTATCGGGGTTCGTGTTCGGACTTCCCTCCGGCACCTGCGCGTCGAGTGATCCGCCGAACGAGGGCCGCTGGAAGTAATCATCCGAAGGCGTCGCATTGTCCGACGAATTGTTGTCCAACCCCGAGCTATATGGAGCAGGGTATGTTACGTCGTAGTTGGGATGGATAGGATAGGGATACGCATATGCCGGGTAGCCCCAGAATCCCCAGCCAGGTCCCCACCACCAAGGTCCCCACCATCCGCCCCAACCCCAGCCCCAACCAAATCCGAATCCCCAACCCCAGCCGAATCCAAAGCCGAAGCCGCAGCCGAAGCAGCCGAAACGATCGTGGAAACGGTCACGGTCGCGGAAACCACGGTCGCGGAAACCACGGTCGTGGAAACCATTGTTGAAGCCGTTCCGCGAACCGCTCCTCATGGACACGTTGCGGAAGTTGTTTCCATGGAACGCGCCGGTGTTCGACGTGCCTCGGTTCGTCGAGCCGCGGAAGCCGTTGCTCGAGCTGAGTCCGCGGCCGCTACTGAAAGAAGAACCGCTGTGGCCGAACGACGTTCCGAGCGTGTGCCCGGAGCCGATGTGGCCGGTGAATCCGCGGCGACCGCTCACCGATCGCGACGTGCCTCCCAACGAAGAACCGCTCGATCCAAATCGCGAACCGCTCATCGAGCTGCCCGTTAGGGAAGCGCTCGATCCCGAATGCGATCCGGACATCGATGAGCTGCCGAAGTGCGAGCCCTCAATGTTCGATACTCCGCGATTCGGTGAAATCGAGTTGCGCGTCGCGGACGATCCCAGCATGCTGCTGCGTCCCGACAGCGACGATCCGCTGCTGAGATTTCCTGCGCGCGAGTTTGACGCTACCGACGGCGAATTCGATCCCCGCGAGGCGCCCGCCGCGCCCGAGGTTGATGAATTGCCCGCGAACGAACGAGCGGTCGAATTGCCCGCTGCTGAATTACCTGAATTGACGCCCGCGTGCGTGCCCGCCGTGTTTCCGGTGTTGGGACCACGCGCGCTCCCAGTGTTACCTGAGAACGAATGCCAGTTGCCGTCCGCATTCGCCCGTGTCGCTCCGCGTCCCGCCGGCCAACCCGAAGTGCGAGCGTTCAACGAATTTGAACGCCCCGCACTCGATCCCGTGCCGCCGTTCCGCGCGTTCGACGAATTTCCGCCCGAGCGGCCGCTATTCGTTCCATTCGAACGCGCTCCGCCATACGCGCCACTCGATCGCCCGCCGCCGTATCCGCGCGACGCATACCCACCGCCGCCTCGGCCATACGCACCTCGAGCCGCACTACTCGGCGGTCCGCCGCGGTATGCACCGCCGCCACCGCCGCGGTACACACCACCACCACCGCCGCGATACGCTCCGCCGCCACCGCCTCCATGGAATCCGCCGCCTCCACCACCGCCACCGTGGAAGCCGCCTCCGCCACCACCTCCTCCATGGAAACCGCCACCACCACCGCCTCCTCCGTGTCCGCCTCCGCCACGCTGCGCGAATGCAGACTTCGGAGCGCACACCAATGCCACCAACGCGATAAATGCAAATATGAATTTAATGAAGGTGGATTGCTTCATCTATGTACCCTCCACCGGACGCCGGGAGCCGGGGACAGCTCCGCTAAGATTCCCGGTGATTTTACACCTAATTTGATTGCCGCGGCACGATTATGGTTGCAGATTTCGAACTTCATGTATCAACGCCCGTTACCTCTCTTCGCGCCGCCTCACGAATTCTCCTGAAACCGCGGCGGGAGACACCCCGTCACAACACTTAACACGCGCCCGCCGATTTAGTTGCGCGAGCGGAGTATCTAGTAAGCGTTTGTTTGAAACGCTCGCGTCACTCCGATGGTGGCCATGTTACAATTGAATCGGTTGCTCCTGCCCTCTCTCTAAAATTCAAACACGCGTAGACGCGCAAAAAAAGGAGCGTCCCGTGGATCGCAACTACGACCTGTTCGAGATACTTCCCGATGGTTCGCCTATTTGGCGGTGTACCGTCGCCGGCCATGAAACCGCAGTTCAGCAATTGCGCGAATTAGCCAGGCAAACAGACAACGAAGTCCGCATCATGCACCTTTCCTCCAACACCGTCATCGCAGTTCTCAACGTTCCTCCCGCATAGCGCCACTGCCAGCCCAAACCCCAGCTCTCATCACCCAGTTCCGTCGCCTTTTGTACCGCCGGCCTCTGGTCGGCGTTTTTGAATTTTGCCTTTGCATTTTCTTCAGTGTCATTCCGAGCGAAGGACGAGGCCCGCTGTCCGAATTTGCACAATGGCCGTCCTGAAAACGAGCATCGGGTCAACGCACCGCGCATTAAGTGATTCACAATGTGGCCCTTAGTATTGGCACGTGTGATGCGGATACCTCCGCCAGACGGGGGCACAAACATGTCATTTTTCCGCGATTTGAGAATTGCGTTTCACTCGCTCTTGCGCACTCGCGGGTTTGCGGTCATCGTGATCCTTACCCTGGCGCTCGGCATCGGTGCCAACGCTGCCATCTTCACACTCGTCCGCGGCGTCCTCCTCAAGCCCCTCGTCAATCGTGACGAGGACCGGCTCATCTACATCCGGCAGAGCGCGCTTGGCATCGGCGACGAAAACACCGCGTTTTCCGTTCCCGAGATCCACGATTTGCGCGCCAGCGTCAAGACCCTCAGCTCGTTCGGCGAGTTCTCCACCATCGGTTTCACCATGATCGGCCTCGGCGAGCCTTGCGAAGTTAGGGCCGGAGTAGTCGACGGCTCGTATTTCGACGTGATGGGCCTTCATCCTGTCCTCGGGCGTCTCATTGAACCTCAAGACGACGGTCCCAACGCAGCCGGCGTCGTTGTTCTCACGTACCGTTTCTGGTCGACCACCCTTAAGAAAGATCCCTCGGTCCTCGGGAAAACCCTTCGTCTCGGCAGCGTTGGCGAACGCTCCGCCACCATCATCGGCGTGCTCGAACCCTCCGTCCCTTATCCCGAAGATACGGAGATCATCGCCAACGTGGTGACCAGCCCGCATCATCTTTCCGCCACCATGGTCACCGGGCGCGTCCATCGCATGACCGAACTCTTCGGTCGCCTCTCCCCCGGCTCCACCCTCGACGATGCCCGCACCGAATTGCGCTCCGTCTACTCGACAATCAAGAAAGACCATCCCGAAGCCTATTCATCCGAAGCCGACTTCCGCATTGATGCGAAGCTTTTCCACGAGCAGATCACCTCCGGCGCTCGCACGATTCTTCTCGTTCTTCTCGCCGCCTCCGCGCTCGTTTTCATCATCGCCTGCTCCAACGTCGCGAATCTGATTCTCGCCCGCACCGTTCGCCGCGAAGGCGAACTGGCGATCCGTGCAGCGCTCGGCGCAGGGACGGGCGCGCTGCGCCGCATGCTCTTGGCAGAAAGTCTCTTGCTTTGTGGGGCTGGTGCCGTCCTCGGTGTGCTCAGCGCGCAGCCGCTGGTAGCCGTACTGGCTCGCTACGCTTCGCGCTTCTCTGTTCGCGCCCTCGATTTGACTGTCGATTCCAGCCTGCTCTGGGTGGGAGCCGCGCTGGCCGTCGTCGCCGCAGTGGTTTTGGCGTATGTCCCGCGCCTGCCTTCCGCCGACGCGGCCAACGGACTCAACATATCCAGCGGCAGCATCCGGATCACAGGCAGCACCAGCCGCCGCCAGCGGATTTTCGCGGTGACGCAAATCGCCGCGTCGTTCGTGCTGCTGGCCGGAGCCAGCACGCTGATCACTACGCTGATCGCGCTGCAAACGGCGCGCACGGGTCTCGACACCCGCCACGTCCTCGTCATCAACGTGCCCGTCATGTCCCACGGAAAAACGCCCCAGCAAATCGTCGATTTCTACAAGGAATCGATGCGCCGCATCGATGCGTTACCGGGCGTCAGCAAGACCGCGTTCGGCATGCTCGTTCCCTGGCGCGATGGTGGTTTCGGTCCCGGCTTTCAATTCTCCGCCGATGGTCACGTCCATGAGCAAAGCAAAGAGGATCCTCGCGCGCAGATGCGCGCCGTCTCTCCCGGTTTCTTTGCCTCGCTCGGCGTTCCGCTCATCGCCGGTCGGGATTTCAACGACCTCGATGGCAGGGATACGGACAAAGATAAGGACAAAGATAAAGATAAAGAGCCCGTCGTCATCGTCAGTGAGAGTCTCGCGCGACGCATGTTTCCCGGCGGGGACGCCGTCAATCGCCACGTCTATTGGACGGATCCGGTGCTGCAATTCGCCCCCGGGCTGAGCGTTGCCCCTCACCGCATCATTGGCGTCACCGCCGATATCGACGATGCGCACGTCGTTCCTGGACCCACCCTCACGGTCTACAACTCCATTGAAGAAGGCCCGATGTTTGGCGGGCGCCTTTTCATCCACACCGACACAAATCATCCCTATTCGCTCGTCACGCCAGTCACTCGCACAATTCGCGAAATGTCCGCCGATCAGCCCATTGAACACGCCGCCACTCTCGAAGACGTACGCGGCGAAGCGCTAGCGCCCGAACGCCTGAATTCGTTGGTGTTCGGAGTGTTCGCGGTTGTCGCGTTGGCGATTGCAGTGGTAGGCGTAGCAGGCGTGCTCGCGTTTTCAGTCAGCGCGCGGACGCGAGAATTTGGCATCCGCCTCGCGCTCGGCTCGCAGCCGGAGCAGCTCCTCAGAAGTGTGATCACAGAAGGCGCCGCGATGGCTGTAGGGGGCGTCGTTGCAGGCGCAGCGTTCGGGTTCGTGCTGGCGCGCCTGGCAGGCAGCTATTTCCTCGACATGAAAATGCCCGGCGCCCTGCCAGTCGTCGCCTCCGCCTTCGTGCTGCTGGCAGTCGCCGTCATCGCCTCGATGCTACCGGCAGCCCGCGCCGCCCGCGTCGACGTAATTCAAGCCCTCCGCTCAGAGTGACGGCTACGCCCTTGTGGCGCGATTCGCCTCGCCACTAATGTGGCTCAGGTCCCTCCCGACCGATTTTCGGTCGGGATGACCTCAGGCTTTCGCCCCTGGACCGCCGGCGTCTCGCCGGCTCTTTTGAATTTGCCTTTTGCCTTACGTACCGCCGGCTCGTCCTAAGGAACGAAGGGCGTCTCGCCGGCTCTTTTGCCTGCGGCTTTATGCCCGACGTCAGGGCACGGCTTCAGCCGTGCCGAAAACACGCGAAAGAAATGCGGCTTCAGCCGCTGAGGCGTTTTGCCGTGTTTCGTTGCACTCGCCCGCCGAAGCTAGAAAGGCTACCTCGCCGCCGTTTGTCTTGGTTTTCAGTAGCGTAGGCTTCAGTTTACCCCGAGGAATGAAGGGCCTGCGCCCCAAGCCGCTACGCGCCACCGCTCACCAATGCTTGGCGTAACCGTCCTCACGTTCTTTTCGTACCGCGGGTGCTTTTACGATTACTGCGCGCGGCCGGCGCCGTTGCCTTTCAGTAGCACAGGCAATCCTGTTTACCCTGAGAACCGAAGGGCCTGTGCCAACG
>Ga0307472_100000287_pt1 | contig 16531 bp, 17 predicted proteins | sample atmos_gasesAM5C__2_FD_204582 | JGI IMG/M metagenome (GOLD analysis project Ga0307472, IMG submission 204582) | Hardwood forest soil microbial communities from Morgan-Monroe State Forest, Indiana, United States - atmos_gasesAM5C_05 | ecosystem: Environmental > Terrestrial > Soil > Temperate...
GTCGTCCTCCCGCGCGGGAGAGGACGTAGTGGTGCCCCACCGGGAGGACGAGCGCGGCCTGCGGTCTGGCGTAGCACAAGACCGCACATCCCGCGAAGTCGCAGAGCGGGCAGCGGGAAAGGAAGAGACAGCGGCCATCCGCCGCCTGATCGGCGTCGCAGAGCGGATCGATCGGCTGGTTGGCAAGCGCCCCGTCCCGACAATCGATCCGGACCTTTCGCGGTGTCTTCGGGGAACGGAGTCCGCCCGAGGGCGAGCAGCCGAGCTGCGGATCGCAGGTCTGACCCGCTCCGCAGGATGCCGGGGGGCCTCCCTCGCAGGCACCGCTCGCGCAGGTGTCACCGACTGTGCACGCGTTGCCGTCGTTGCACTGAACGCCGTCGGGCTTGGCGGTCCGGACACAATCCCCGGCGCCGTCGCACGCGTTCACACCACAGAAGTCGAACCGCTCGCCGCACGGCGAGCCGGCACTCTCGAATTGGCACGACGCGGAGCAGCAATCGCCGCCCACGGTGTTCCCGTCATCGCACTGCTCACCGGGCTCGAGCGTACCGTCTCCACAGGTCGCGAGCGCGTTGCTGGCGAGGGCAAGGGCGAGAACGCAGACGCCGCGCCAGCCGATCCGCGCCGGATGCCCCGTGATCGGGAGGGCATCCAGGCCGGATGTTCGCACGTCGGGACGCTAAACCCTCCGGCGGCTGATCGTCAAGTAGGGGCTCCTGCCTCGGCGTCCAGCTCCGGCCCGAGGAGCTCTGCCACCCGGGTGCGACGGTAGTCGAAGATGTGCGCGAGCGTCCGGCGGACGACGAGCGCGTGCGCGAGCGTTCCTAGCGCGCCGAGCGGCATCTCGTAGTCGACGGCGTCGGCGATCAGGGTGCCGCCGGGGATCTCGGCGAAGGAGTGCTCGTGGCGCCAGTGGCGGTAGGGGCCCGCCAGCTGGAGGTCGATGAAGCGGGCGGGGGGCTCGACGAGCTCGATTCGGGTGCGCCAGCGAACGGGGATGCCGAAGATCCGCAGGCGGTAGTCGAGGAGCGTGCCCGCCGCCATGCGGATGGGCAATGGCGTCAGGAGACGGAAGCCGACGGACGGGGGAGCGAGCAGGGCGAGGTTGGCGGCGTCGGTGAAGAAGGCGAACACCTCCTCGCGCGGCCTGGCGACCCGCTGGTTGCGCGTCAGGCGGTAGGCCAACCGGAGGTTCCCGGGCTCACTTCGGCTCGTAGAGGCCGATCAGGTTCCCGGACGGGTCGGTGACGGAAGCGAGCGCGCCGAACTCCTCGTGCCGGACGGGCTCCGCGACGCGCGCGCCCTTCCGCTTCAGCTCGGCCACGGTGCCCTCGAGGTCGCGCACCTGGAGCGAGACGTGGGTCGCCGGAACGGCATGATGCTCGGTCGAGCGTGCGTGGAGCGCGATCCGGCCCTCCGTGCCGACCGCGAATTCGGCCCACCCCTGCTCGATATAGAGCGGCTTCAGCCCCAGCGTGTCCCGATAGAAGGCGACCGCCGCATCCCAGTCGTCCACGTAGTAGACGGTCGTGTAGACGCGCTCGATGGGCATGGCCTAGCGCGGGACGTCGCGCAGCCCGGGCCGGGGCGCGTTCACCAGGCAGGCCATGTTCCCCGGCGGGTGGCGGTTCTCGTACATGAGCTGATGGACGTGCGGGATCTGGTCGAACGTGAACGTCTCGGAGAGGCAGGGATCGACCTTGCCCGCGATGACCAGGTCGTTCAGCGCCTTCGCCTGCTCGTCGTTGGCGAAGTGCGACCCCTGGAAGCGCTTCTGCCGCATCCAGAGGTAGCGCAGGTCGGCGACCGCGTTGTAGCCGCTCGTGCCGGCGCAGATGACCACCATGCCGCCCGTGTCGCAGACGAAGATCGAGGTCGGGACGGTGTCCTCTCCGGGGTGCTCGAAGACGATGCGCGGGCTCTTGCGCTCGCCGACGACCTCCCAGATGGCCGCGCCGAAGGCCCGCGCGCCGCGCAGCCACTCACCGTACGCCTGGGCGTCCTTCCAGTGCGGCAGCATCCCCCAGTGGGAGAACTTCTTGCGGTTGATGCAGCCCTTGGCGCCGAGCCGCTGGCAGAACTCGACCTTGTCGTCGCTGGAGATGACCGCGACGGGGATTCCGCCCATCGCGCGGGTGATCTGGATCGCCTGGCAGCCGAGTCCGCCGGCACCACCCCACACCAGCACGACGTCACCCGCCCGGACGGTGTGCGGAGGCCAGGCGGCCAGCATGCGGTACGCGGTCGCCCCGACGAGCATGTAGGCGGCGGCCGCTTCCCAGGTGAGCTGCGGGGGCTTGGGGAGGCACTGGTGCGCCTGCACCCGCGTGAACTGCGCGAAGCTCCCCCAGCTGGTCTCGTACCCCCAGATGCGGAAGCTCGGTCCGAACATCGGATCGCCGCCCGCGCGGAGGACGGGATCGTCCTGGCTCCACACGCCGCAGTGGATCACGACCTCGTCGCCGACCTTGAGGTTGCGGACGGCGCTGCCGACCTTCCACACGATCCCGGAGGCGTCGCTCCCGCCGATGTGGAACGGATGCGGATCCGGGAAGTAGGTGTCCTTCTGGCGGCCCTTGATGACGTCGACGGGCGAGCCGAGCGATGCCCAGACGTTGTTGTAGTTGACGCCCGCCGCCATCACCCAGACGAGCGCCTCGTCGGGCCGGAGCTCGCTCGGTACCTCGATCTCCTCGACCTGGAAGGCCTTGGTGGGCTGGCCGAAGCGGTCGGCGCGGATCACCTGCGCCAGCATGCGATCCGGGACCTGACCGAGAGGTGGGGTGTCGCCGAGCGCGTGCAGGGCTTTCATGAGCCTCCCATCCTCGACAGGAACTGCTGCAGGTTGGTGAAGCGCATCGTCATGTTGGTGCGCTTCTCGTCGCCGATCGTCGAGCGCGGACGGTCGGCGTAGTTGTGCCCGGGGTAGAGAATGGTCTCGTCGGGCAGGGCGGCGAGGACCTGCGTGAGGCTCCGGTACATGTCCTCCGGGTTCGAGCCGGGAAGATCGACGCGGCCACAGGAGCCGATGAAGAGCGTGTCGCCCGAGACGAGCGCATTGCCGACCAGGAAACACTGCGAGCCCGGCGTGTGACCGGGGGTGTGGAGCAGCTTCACCTTGAGGTTCCCGATCTTCAGGTCGTCGCCGCCCTCGACGGGGACGAGGTCGGAGGCGGAGAGCCCGGTCAGGCGATGCACGAACGGCAGCTCCGCCTTGTGGACGACCACCTTGGCAGGCACCTTCGCGACCAGCTCGGCAGCGCCGCGGATCTGGTGCCCCATGAGATCGCCGCCCAGGTGGTCGGGGTGGAAGTGCGTGACCAGATCGGTGGTGATGCGATAGCCGTCGGCCTCGGCGGTGCGGACGAGCGCGTCGACGTCCCAGGCGGCGTCGACGACCGCGGCCTCGTGGGTGGTCGGGTCCCCGAGCAGATAGACGTAGTTCTGCATCGGCCCGAGCGCGAGCTGCTTGAAGTAGATCGGCTGCTTCATCAGTCGCTCCGTCGGGCCCCGCGATCGCGGCGAGCGCGCTCCTCGGCTTCGCGCTTGAGCGGTCGCTCCCAGAGGAACTCCTTCTCGCCCAGATGATGACCGATCCAGCGGGAGAGGACGAAGAGGAGATCGGAGAGGCGGTTCAGGTAGGCGAGCGGCCACTCGCCGACGTCTTCGACGGCCATCAGCCGCAGCACGTCGCGCTCCGCTCTCCGGCACACGGTGCGGGCAAGATGGAGCGCCGCGCTCACCCGCCCGCCACCCGGGAGGACGAACGAGCGCAGCGGCTCGAGGTCCTTCTGGCAGCGGTCGATGCAGCGCTCGAGGGCTTTCACCTCCGCCTCGCCGACGCGAAACATGCCCGGACGGAAGGTCTCGGCGGGCGTGGCGAGCTCGCCACCCAGGTCGAAGAGCTCGTTCTGGAGCCCGCGCAGCATCTCGTCGAGCTCGCGGCACGCCGGCACCCGGTCGAGCTCGGTCGCGTTCAGGGCGCGCGCCGCGCCCAGGGTCGCGTTCAGCTCGTCGACCGTTCCGTAGGCCTCGAGGCGCGGGCTGTCCTTGCGCGCCCGCGCGCCGCCGACCAGATCGGTCTCCCCACGGTCGCCGCGCCGCGTGTACACGCGCGTGATGCGGATCGCCACGCGGCAGTCCTAGCGTCGCTCGAAGAGCGAGTCCACCCCGGCAGGGGAAGGGACGGTCCGCGCGACGTGGAGGTTCTCCTCGACGTGGGGAGGGCATGCCATCCCCACGAGGGCAGCCGTCACGCCGGACGTCGAACGTACGAACTGGAGAGCGCGCTGGGCCGCCGTCTCGAGGCCGGGGAGGGCGTCCGCGACCTGCGGTGGAAGGCGCTGCGCGAGCTGCCCCTGGAGGATGGACGCGCTCGCCACCGTCGCGACGCCCAGGCGCGTGGCGGCCTCGAACGTCGTCATCGCCTCGCCTTCGACGCGCTGGGTCGCCGCTGCATGCGCTTCCGGCATGGCGAGGTTGTAGGGTAGCTGGATCACCTTGAAGTGATGACCGGGGCCGCCCGCGGCGGCCTCGGCAGCCCGCACCAGCTCCTCGAGGGAGAGGTGATCGCGCGCCCCGGACGGCTTGCGGAAGCCGTTCCAGGTGGCGACCCCGTAGCGACCGATGCGCCCGAGCGCGACCTCCCGCTCGAGGCACTCGAAGGCCGCGCGAATGCGGGTGAGAAACTCGGCGCGCGAGACCGCCGTCAGCTGCGTCTCCGGGTTGTGCACGTAGTAGACGTCGACGGTGGCGACCCCGAGGTTGCGCAGGCTCCGGGCGAGCTGGTTCTCGAGGTAGCGTGGCGTCATGCAGTGCGCGCCGCCCACCACGTCCTCGGGCGCTATCACGCCGGGACGGATGTAGGTATCGACGACGTACTGCGAGGGATCGGGAGGCACCCCGCCGTCGAACGCCAGGTAGCCACCCTTGGTGCAGAAGACGAGCTGCTCGCGGCGGAAGCTCCCGTCCCGCTCGAGCGCGGCGAGCGCCTGGCCGAGCACCCGCTCGCTCCGCTGGGCGCGGTAGTTGATGGCGGTGTCGAAGAGATTGCAGCCGAGATTGGCCGCGTAGACGATCGCTTCCCCGTAACCGCGGTCGGCCTCGTCGTCCTCGTCCCCCAGGTAGGTGCCGAGCCCGATCGAGGAGACGGTCAGGCCGTCGAGCGCGCGGAAATGGGCGGCGGGCAGCTCCCGGGCAAACGCTTCGGCAAACGTGCGCGTCCCGGCCGCCGTGGCGCCCCCCATCGGTCAGCCTGCCACGGCGTGCGGGCGTCGGGCGTGGCGCTTGATCAGCTCGCGTAGGCGCGGCGGATCGATCGGCTTCTTGTACACGACGTCGTCGACGCCGGCCATCTTGCTCCGCTTGATGACGTGATCCTTGTCGAAATGGAATGCCGTCATCAGCACGACCGGCAGCCCGGTGTAGCGCCGCCGCACTTCCTGGAAGAGCTGATAGCCGTCGAGGTCCGGCATGACGACGTCGGAGAGCACCAGGTCGATCGCCATGCTCTCGAGCCGGGTGAGGGCCTCGCGGCCTCCGGTGGCGACCACGACCTCGCAGCCTTCCTGCGTGAGGAGGTCGCGCAGCGACTGGCAGACGCCGAGGTCGTCGTCGACCACGAGGATGCGGATGCCGCGCAGCTCGGGGTCGCCCTGTGCGGTGACCGTGCCGCGCGTCGAGCCGGCGCCGGTCGGCGTCCGGAGATCGGTCATCTGCGTCCCTGGCAGGTACTCGCGGGTCGCGTACTCGGTCCCGTGCGCCATCTCGGAGACCCGGTTGACGATGCTCTGGATGCGGCCGAGCGCGTCGTGGATCGATTCCAGGCGCTCGCTCTCCACCACGAAGTCGTCGTCGGACGAGATCTTCGCGACGTGCGCCTCGAGGAGATTCAGGTTGTTGACGATGACCTCCAGCGGGTTGTTGATCTCGTGGGCCAGCCCAATCGCCACCTCGCCCAGGGTGGCGAGCTGGTCGTGGCGACGGATCTCGCGCAGGTCCTTCGCGAAGCCGATGGAGCCGAGCTCCGGTCCGTCGAGGTCGCGGATGATCGATCCGGCGATCACCACCGGGAGGCGCATCCCGTTCTTGGCGACGAACACGGTCTCGCAGTTCTTTCCCTGGCGGAGCTCGCGCATCACCTTGCGAGCCTCGTCGAGGTCGGGATAGAGCCGCGTGACGTGCTGTCCCAGCACCTCCTCCGGCGCATACCCGAGCGTGCGCCGCGCCCCGTCGTTGTAGAAGCTGATGATCCCCTGACGATCCACGGCGACGACGATGTCAGGGGAGCTCTCGAGTAGTTTCTCGAAGTAGATGGCGGGAAGGCGAGGAGCGGTCGACATGCGCAGGTGCAACGGATGATCGTAGGCGGCGGCCCGCGCAGGGTCAAGGTGGCGCTCCTACTCGCCGCGAGTCTGAACCTCCTGGCGTCGTGCTTCTGGCATACGTACGGGAAGGCCGCGGCGACCCACGCCGATCTGCTCGTGGCCATGGCGCGCAAGGGGACGGACCTGGTCGCCGGCGGGCGGCTGACGGCCGAGAGCATGCCGGAGCTCACCTACCCGCTGGAGCGTGCTGATGCCTTCGCGCGGACCGCCACGGCACGCAGTGCGGACCATCCGCCCGCCTCGCTCCTCGCCCTCGACGATTTGCGAGCACGCTACCAGGCGTTCCTGGACGCCCTCGACCGCGTCCGGCGCGAGAAGAGCGGCGATGCGGCGCGCGCGGCACTCGCCGAGCCCCTCGCCGCCGTCGAGCGGGCAGGCGAGACGGTGCGGACGGCGCTTCGTGCAGAGGGCCGGCTCTAGCAATGGACGGTCAGCTGCGCGGCAGCAGCGTGACCCGCTTGTCGTCCTTCAGCGTTGCGAGGAGACCGGAGACGCTCTGCCCCAGCTGCGGATGGATCAGCTGGGGGGCGAGCTCGGCGAGCGGGAGGAGGACGAAGCGGCGCTTGTGCAGCTCCGGGTGCGGAATCTTGAGCGAGCGCTTGTCGACGACGTCCTGGTCGCAGAAGAGGATGTCGAGGTCGATCACGCGCGAGCCCCAGCGCTTCCCCTTGACGCGCTTGCGTCCCATGGCTGCCTCGATTGCCTTCAGCCGCCGGAGCAGCGCATCGGGCGGAAACTCCGTCTCCACCTCGATCACGCTGTTGACGAACCAGGTCTTCGCGTCGCCGAGAGGCTCGCTCTCGTAGAGCGACGAGGCGCGGGCGAGCCGCGTGCCCGGGAGCTTCGACACCCGCTCGATGGCCTCGAGGGTGTTGGCCTTGCGGTCCCCCAGGTTGGATCCGATGCCGATGTAGACGCGGTGAGGCATCCGGTTGCCCGCTGCTCCACGGGAGGAGGACGGGGGGTCGGTGCTAGAGCCCGAGGCCCCGCAGTCGCTCCACCGCCTCGCGCAGCCGCTCAGTGGAAGAACACAGCGTAAATCGGACGTATCCCTCCCCCGCCTCACCGAATCCGTTTCCCGGGGTCACCACGACTCCGGCCTCGGTGAGGCAGCGCATGGCGAAACCCGCCGCCGTTTGGCCGCGCGGCAACGGCACCCAGACGTAGAACGTCCCCGCCGGCGGATCGCAGACGAGGCCCAGCTCGGCGAGCCCGTGCACGAGGACGTCGCGACGCTCGCGGTACATCGCTCGCAGCCGCTCGACGACGGCATAGTCGCCCGTCAGGGCCGCGATGCCGGCCTCCTGCACCGCCTGGAAGACGCCCGAGTCGACGTTGGTCTTCACCTTGCCGAGTCCGGCGATCAGCTCGGGATGCCCGACAGCGAATCCGACCCGCCAGCCGGTCATGTTGAAGGTCTTGGAGAGCGAGTGGAACTCGATCGCCACCTCGCGCCCACCCGGGATCTCGAGGATGCTGGGCGGTCGATCGCCGAAGTAGATCTCGGCGTAGGCGGCGTCGTGGCAGAGGATCACCTCGTGGCGGGTGGCGAAGCGGATCGCCTCCTCGAAGAACGCGCGTGGCGCGACGGCCGAGGTCGGATTGTTCGGATAGCTGAGCCAGAGGAGCTTCGCGCGGCGGGCGACGTCCGTCGGCACGGCGGCGAGCTCGGGGAGAAAGCCGTTCTCCCGGCGGAGCGGAAGCCGGTAGCTGACGCCGCCGTTGAAGCTCGTCCCGATGTGGTAGACGGGGTATCCGGGATCCGGAACGAGGACGACGTCGCCCGGATCGACGAAGGCGACCGCCATGTTCGCGATGCCTTCCTTGGAGCCGATCAGCGAGACCACCTCGGTGGCGGGATCGACGCCGAGGCCGTAACGGTCGCGCATCCACCCGGCGGCGGCCTGACGGAAGCTCAGCAGCCCTTCGTAGTCGGGATAGCGGTGATTGGCGGGATTCCCCGCGGCCTCCCGCAGCCGTGCCACGATGTGCGGCGGCGTGGGCGTATCGGGATCGCCGATCCCGAGGTTGATCAGGTCGACGCCGCGGGCGGCCACCTCGCGCTTGAGACGGTCGATTTCAGCGAACAGATAGGGCGGAAGCCGCTGGATTCGCTCAGCTTTCTTGATCGGTACGGGCACGGGGACCCGCTTCTAGCCCAGTCAGCGCTGCTTCACAACGGGTGTTTTATCAAGATCGTGGGGTGCTGACGCGCTGAACGTGCGGGATGGTGCGGGCGATGCCGAGACGGAGGGCGGGCGGCACCAGACCGCCGTCGAACATCTCCGCCAGACGTCTCGGGTCGATGCTCGTCAGGTGCCCGGGATCTTCCGCCAGATCGCCGGCACGCTCGACGATCGCGTCGGAGATCGCCGCGAGGGCAGGGCGCGCTTCGTGCTGCAGGTCGAGCGTCGGGACGGCGGGGCGCTCCCCGGGCGCCTGGGCCAGGTAGGTCTCCTGGATGGCGCGCGCCGCCGCCAGCTGTGCACGAAAGAGCGCCTCGACCGATTCGGGAGAGAGATCGCGCGCCCGGGCGCGCGTCCGGACGCGCGCGATGACGCGGTCCTCCTGCGCAGGGTCCGCGACCGGCAGCCCGGCGGTCTCCTTCGCGGCGGCGACCGCCGGCATGAGCGCGAGGCGCAGGTCGATGAGCGAGACGAGGGCCGCCAGGTCGGAGTCGAAGGCAGAACGGCGATTCTGGCGGGTGGCACCGAACCATCGCGCGCGCAGCTCGGCGAGCGTGCCGTCCTCCTCGCGGGCGCGGAGCCACGCGTCGAGCTCGGCGGCGCGCAACGGGTCGCGCGCGAGGTAGGCCTTGCGATCGCGAGTGAGCGGGCCCAGCCGGACCGTGTCGGGCAGCGCGGCGGCGAGGACGTCGGCCTCCACGTCGTCGGTCAGCACCGCATCGGCTTGGTCGTCGCGTAGCAGTCCGGTCAGCGCGTCGTTGGGGCTCGGTAGCAAGCCGACGTGTGGGAAGAACCGGTGCGCCACCTGCTCGAGATGGCCGCCGGCGTTCACGGCGAGCCGGATCGTCGGTCGGTCGAGCTCGGCGGTCGTGGACGCGAGGCCGGTCCGGACGAGCACGACGGCGGTCACCTCGAGGACCGGCCGGGTGAAGGTGCCGATCACCGCCCGCTCGGGGCGGAGGGTGATGCCTCCCATCGCCACGTCGAAGCGTCCGGCGGTGAGGTCGGCGGCGAGCTCCGGCCAGCGGAAGCGGACGAGCTCGAGCGGTCGATCCGTGTCGTGCGCGAACCGGCGCGCCACCTCCACGTCGAACCCGGTGAACTCCTCGCGCCGCTCGAGGCTGAAGGGCGGATAGTCGCCGCTCGTCCCGACGCGCAGCGGAGGTGGTCCGGGATGATGGCTCCGGAGGCAGGCGACGGCGACCAGCAGCGGGACGACGGCCCGGAGCAGGCGCCGGGCGCCGCGGCCGGTCATCAGAGCCCGAGCACGTCGCGCATCGTGTAGATGCCGGACGGGCGGTCGGCGACCCAGAGCGCGGCGCGCAGCGCGCCGCGGGCGAGGCAGTCGCGGCTCTGCGCCCGGTGCGTCAGCTCGAGACGCTCCCCGAGGCCGCCGAAGACGACCGTATGGTCGCCGACCGCATCGCCGGCGCGGAGACCGACGATGCCGATCTCCTCGGGTCGCCGCGCCCCGACCAGGCCTTCGCGCGCCAGCACCCGCGCCCGCTCGAACTCCTGCCGGCGGGCGCCCGCCACCGCGCGGCCGAGGGCCAGCGCCGTGCCGCTCGGCGCGTCCTTCTTCGCATGGTGGTGCAGCTCGACGATCTCCGCCTCGAAGCTCGCGTCGAGGAGGCGCGCCGCGCTCGCCACGAGCTCGGACAGCACCGTGACGCCGACGCTCATGTTGGGAGCGATCACCGCCCGGGTGGATCCGGCGAGCGTGCGGAGCTCGCGATCCTGCGCCGGGTCGAGACCGGTGGTGCCAATCACGAGGCCGGCACCGCGCTCGGCGGCGACCCGCGCGTGGGCGAGCGTCGCCGCCGGCGTCGTGAAGTCGAGGACGACGGTCTCGCGACGGCAGACCGGGGCCAGCTCGGCCCCGATCGGAACGCCCAGCGCGCCGCTCCCCGCGATCTCGCCCGCGTCGCGGCCGAGGGCCGGGTGTCCCGGCGCCTCGATGGCTCCCACGACACGCAGGCGGGCGTCCTCGCGCGCCAGCGCCACCAGCAGCCGCCCCATGCGCCCGGCGGCGCCGCAGACGATCACGCCGACGGGTGCCGGGCGGGCCTCAGACAAGTTCGTACTCGCGGAGCACCTTCTCGAGCTTCGCGCGAGCGGGCGGGCTGATGGGGGTGAGCGGGAGGCGGAACTCGTCGGCGCACCGACCCATCAGGGCGAGGGCCGTCTTCACCGGAATGGGATTCACCTCGAGGGACATCGCCTGCACCAACGGAAGGAGCCGGAGCATGAGCGTTCGTCCGCGCTCAAGATCGCCCGCCAGCAGCGCGTCGGCCAGGGCCGAAAAGTCTCGCGGGACGATGTTCGCCACGACGGAGATCACTCCTTTCCCGCCCGCCGCCATGATCGGCAAGGTCAGGATGTCGTCGCCGGAGTAGACCGCGAAGTCGGGCCCCGTCGCGTGGATCACCTCGAGCACCTGCGCGAGCGAGCCGCTCGCCTCCTTCACGCCGACGATGTTCGGAATGCGCGAAAGCCGCCCCATCGTCTCGGGGCTGATGTTGGACGCCGTTCGCCCCGGGATGTTGTAGACGATGAGCGGCAGCCGCGTCGCCTCGGCGACGGCCGCGTAGTGGCGGTATATCCCCTCCTGCGTCGGCTTGTTGTAGTAGGGCGAGATCAAGAGCGCGCCGTCGGCGCCGGCCTCCTCGGCCGCACGCGTCAGCCGGATCGCCTCGGCGGTGGAGTTCGACCCCGTTCCCGCGATCACCGGAACGCGTCCACGCACCAGGTGCACGACCTCCCGCACGATCGCGATGTGCTCGTCGTGGGTGAGCGTCGCGGATTCCCCGGTCGAGCCGCAGGGCACGACCCCGTGCACACCGCCCGCGATCTGCGCCTCGGTCAGGTCGGCGAGTGCCCGCTGATCGATGTTGCCCCCCGCGAAGGGCGTGATGAGCGCCGTCAGACAGCCCGTGAACATCGTCTACACCTCGATCCGTCCCTCGTAGACCTCGACGGCGTCGCCCGTCATGAGGACTCGGTCGTCGTCGCGCCAGTCGATCTCCAGCTCGCCCCCCGGCAGCGCCACCACCGCCCGGCGGGCGGCCCGCCCGGTGCGGGCAGCGGCGACGGCGACGGCGCACGCTCCCGTGCCGCACGCCATGGTCTCGCCGGCGCCCCGCTCCCACACCCGCATCACGAGGCGCTCGCGCCCCGCGAGGCGCACGAACTCGGTGTTCACCCGCCGGGGGAAGAAAGGATGATGCTCGAACCGCGGCCCCAGCTCGGCGAGCGGCAGGGTGGCCACGTCGTCGACGAAGACGACGCAGTGCGGGTTCCCCATCGAGAGGCAGGTCACCTGGAACGTCCGGCCCCCGACCTCGAGCGGATGCTCGATGACCTCGCCGTCCGCGGCGACCGGGATGGCGCGGCCCTCCCACACCGGTGCACCCATGTCGACGGTGACGCGCGCGACCCGTCCCTTCGCGAGCTGGGCGTGGAGGGTCTTCACCCCCGCGTCGGTCTCGACGCGGAGCGGACTCGCCCTCAGGAGTTGCCGGTCGTGCACGAACTTCGCGAGCCCGCGGATGCCGTTGCCGCACATCTCCGCCCGGCTGCCGTCGGCGTTGTAAATGACCATCCGGCAGTCGGCGTCTCCGTTGCTCGGCGGTCGGACGAGGATGAGCCCGTCCGCCCCGATCCCTCGCCGCCGGTCGCAGAGGCGGGGTGCCAGCTCGGCGGGGTCGCCCGGGAAGCCCTCGCGCGCGTCGACGTAGATGAAGTCGTTCGCGGTCCCGTGGAGTTTGGCGAAGCTGAGGGTGGTCATTCGACCCCGTTCGGCCCTTATCGTGCGACCCTTACCTTGCGCTGCGTCGGAGCGTCAACCGCGCTCGACTGCACGGCCGTGCGAAGGCGCCCGCGAGCGGCCGGTTGCATTCCGCGCCGGGCGGATGATTCTCTGCGCCTCATGCCCCTCACGCCCGGCGACGCCGAGCAGGTGCGCGAGCGCTTCGGGACGCCGTGCTACGTCTACGACCGTGCGGCGCTCGAGGCCGCAGCGCGCGCGGCCCTCGATTTCCCGCGCGCCTTCGGGTTCACGCTCCGCTACGCGATGAAGGCGAACCCCAACCTCGCCATCCTGAAGCTGTTCCGGGGGCTGGGACTCCACATCGATGCGTCGAGCGATCCCGAGGTGGAACGCGCCCTGCGCGCGGGTTTCCCTCCCGGGCACATCCAGCTCACCTCGCAGGTGCCGTCCCGCCGGCTCGAGGAGTTCGTCGACCGGGGCGTCATCTACAACGCCTGCTCCCTCCATCAGCTCGACCGCTACGGGCGGGCCTTCTCGGGGCGGGAGGTGACGATCCGCGTGAACCCGGGCCTCGGTAGCGGTTCCACCCAGCGCACCAATACGGGAGGACCGGCCTCGAGCTTCGGCATCTGGCACGCCCAGCTGGACGAGGCGAAGGCCCTCGCCGCCCGGCACGGGCTGACGGTCCGGGGCTTGCACACGCACATCGGCTCGGGAGCCGATCCCGCCGTCTGGACCCGCGTCGCACACCTCGTGCTCGAGATCGCCGATCGCCTGCGCGACGTGACCACCGTGAGCCTCGGGGGCGGCTTCAAGGTGGCCCGCGTCCCCGGCGAGCAGGCGACGGATCTCTTCGCCATCGGCACGCTGGTGAGGGAGGCGTTCATCGCCTTCCAGAAGCGCACCGGCCGGGCGCTCCATCTCGAGGTCGAGCCCGGCACGTACCTCGTCGCCAACGCCGGCTTCGTGGTGGCGACCTGCGTCGACGTGGTGAACACCGGACCCGACGGTTACCTCTTCGCCAAGCTCGACGCCGGCATGACCGAAATCACGCGTCCCTCGCTCTACGGCGCGCAGCATCCGATCACCGTGATGGCCGGCGAGCGGCCGCGCGCGCGGGTGGTGTTCGTCGGACCGTGCTGTGAATCGGGTGACGTGCTCACCCCGGCGCCCGGCGATCCCGAGGCGCTCGCCCCACGGGAGGTGTCGCGACCGGAGATCGGCGACCTGATCGTGGTGGGAGGCGCCGGCGCCTACTGTGCCGGCATGTGCACCGCCAACTACAACTCCTACCCGCAGGCGCCAGAGGTGCTGCGCGAGCTCGACGGGAGCCTCCGGCTCGTGCGACGGCGGCAGTCGCTCGACGAGATGCTCACGACCGAAGCGGGGTAGGACGTCGCGTGCGGCTCACGGCGCGTCGCCCGCGTACTCGACCTCCACGGGTCCCGCGGGCGCGCTCTGGGAGCCGTCCCGCGTGACCGCCACGACCCGGTAGAGATAGCTCGCGCCGCGGACGGCATCGTGGTCGATCCACTCGAGGTGGCGCTCCTTGCGGAACCGCGTCTGATCGTCGAGGTCGAGCCGACCGACGTGCACGAAGATCGGCCGGGCAGCCTCCGCGGGTGCGCGGTCGATCACGAAGTGATCGAGGTCGTTCATGCGCTGTCCGCCGCTGTAGCGGAGCGGCCGCTGCCAGGTGAGTCGCACGCCGTCGGCGACGATGGCAGCCGTCAGGTCCTCGGCGGGCTCCGGCCGGACCAGCTCGGGAGCCACCGGCGGCCCCTTCCGCCCGCAGGCGGCGAGCAGGAGCGCCCCGACGAGGGCGACCGTCCGCGTGTTGGCGGTCACCGTCCGTCTTCTCGCTCGGCGCGCGCCAGCTGGCGGTGGACCTCGCGCGGCGCCGTGCCGCCCAGGACGCGGCGTCGAGCGACCGAGCGCGCGGGGGTGAGATTGCGGACGAGCGCCGGGGTCAGGTGGGGCGAGTAGCTGCGGAGCGTCGCCGCATCGAGCTCGCGCAGCCCGCGGCCGGTCGCCGTGCAGTGCCGGACGAGCGCGCCGACCAGGGCGTGCGCGCGCCGGAAGGGGATGCCGCGCTCGACGAGCAGATCAGCGAGGTCGGTGGCCAGCAGGAGGCCGTCGGCTGCCGCCGCCATCCGCTCGGTCCGGAAGCCCAGTCCCGGCAGCATCGCCGTGAAGACAGCGAGGCACTGGCGGAGCGTCCCGGCGGCATCGAACAGGGCCGGCTTGTCCTCCTGCAGATCGCGATTGTAGGCGAGCGGCAGGCCCTTCAACGTGGTGAGGAGCGCGACGAGCGCCCCCGTCACGCGGCCGGTCTTCCCCCGCACCAGCTCCGCGACGTCGGGATTCTTCTTCTGTGGCATCATCGAGCTCCCGGTCGCGAAGGCGTCGGGCAGCTCGAGGAAGCCGAACTCGTCGGTCGACCAGAGGACGAGGTCCTCGGCGAGACGGGAGAGGTGTACGGCCGCGATCGCCGCCGCGGCCAGGAACTCGACCGCCGTGTCGCGATCGGCCACCGCGTCGATGCTGTTCTGGCTGACGCGCGCGAAGCCGAGCTCGCGCGCCAGGAACTTCCGGTCGAGCGGGAATCCGGCGCCGGCGAGCGCACCGGCGCCGAGGGGCAGCTCGTCGGCCCGCGCCTGGCAGTCACGGAAGCGGGCCCGATCGCGGGCGAACATCTCGCGATAGGCGAGCAGGTGGTGGGCGAGAAGGATCGGCTGGGCCCGCTGCAGGTGCGTGTATCCCGGAATGATCGCATCGCGGTGCCGGCGCGCGAGCGCCACCAGCACGCGCTGCAGCCGCGTGAGCGCCGCGTCGGCCTCGTCGCACTCGGCGCGAATCCAGAGGCGGAGGTCGAGCGCGACCTGATCGTTGCGGCTCCGTCCGGTGTGGAGCTTGCCCCCGAGCGGCCCGAGCCGCTCGACGAGCCGCCGCTCGATGGCCATGTGGATGTCCTCGTCGGAGGCGAGGAAGTGGAAGCGGCCGCCGTCGAGCTCGCGCCGGATCGCCGCCAGGCCCCGTTCCAGTCGCGTTCCCTCTCGCCGCGAGAGCAGCTTGGCCCGCACCAGTGCGCGGACGTGCGCCCGGCTGCCGGTGAGGTCGTGGGGATAGAGGATGCGATCGACGGGCAGCGAGGTGGTGAAGGCTTCCGCGTCGGGCGCGGGCGGAACGGGCAGGCGTCCGGCCCAGGCCTTTTCGCTGCGCGCCCGCGACGGGCGTTTCATGGGCCGCGCTCGACCAGCGCCCGGATGCGGAGCCGAAGGGCCGCGAGCCGGATGAACCCGCCCGCGTCCTCCTGTCGGTAGCCCCCGGCCTCGTCGAAGCTCACCAGCCGTGGGTCGTAGAGCGAGCGCGGCGCCTGGCGTCCGACGATGCGGACGCTGCCACGGTAGAGCCGGAGCCGCGCCGTGCCGGTCACCGCCCGCATCGCCTCGTCGATCGCCGCCTGCAGCATCAGGCGCTCGGGCGCGAACCAGTATCCATAGTAGACCATCTCGGCGTAGCGCGGCACGAGTCCGTCGCGCAGGTGCGCGACTTCCCGGTCGAGGGTCAAAGATTCGACCGCCTGGAAGGCGGCGCGCAGCACGGTGCCGCCGGGCGTCTCGTAGACGCCTCGCGACTTCATGCCGACGTAGCGGTTCTCGACCACGTCGACGCGGCCGATGCCATGTGCGCCCGCGACGGTGTTCAGGCGTGCGAGGAGCGCCGCGGGCGACAGGCGCTCGCCGTTCACGGCCACCGGCACGCCCGCGGCCAGCTCGACCTCGATCTCCTCGGCGGTGTCGGGTGCGCGCTCGGGCGCGACGGTGAGCTGGAACATGTCCTCGTACGGGGCCCGCCACGGATCCTCGAGGATGCCGCCCTCGTAGCTCACGTGGAGGAGGTTGCGGTCGGTGGAGTAGGGCTTCTCGGCCGTCACCGTGATCGGGATGCGCTGTGCCTCGGCGTACGCGATCAGGTCGCCCCGTCCGCGGAAGTCCCATTCGCGCCAGGGTGCGATGATGCGGAGCTCGGGGGCGAGGGCCGCGTAGGTGAGCTCGAACCGCACCTGGTCGTTGCCCTTGCCGGTGGCGCCGTGCGCCACGGCGTCGCCACCCTCCTGGCGGGCAATCTCCACCTGGCGCCGCGCGATGAGGGGACGGGCGATCGAGGTCCCGAGCAGATACTGG
>Ga0307472_100000288_pt1 | contig 16520 bp, 32 predicted proteins | sample atmos_gasesAM5C__2_FD_204582 | JGI IMG/M metagenome (GOLD analysis project Ga0307472, IMG submission 204582) | Hardwood forest soil microbial communities from Morgan-Monroe State Forest, Indiana, United States - atmos_gasesAM5C_05 | ecosystem: Environmental > Terrestrial > Soil > Temperate...
CAAATGGGACGCTACATGCACGTCTTCCCGGCGTCCGAGTTCTTCCGGGAGATCCGGGACTGCTACCGGTCCGCCGCGCTCCGGATCCCCTGGATGTCGACGGACGACCTTCCGGACTGGACCGTCGACCGGCCGGAGTGGAACGATCAGGACCTCGTCCTGATCTTCTGGGGCCGGATGCCGTCGGTGCCGGAGCGCCGGAGGGCGACGCTCGTCTTCCGGTACACGGAGTCCGTCGGGGATCCGGAGCTCCTGATCCAGGCCCAGCGGGACCTGATGACAGACTTCGCGGCGTCCGCGCGCCTGCCGGACCTGCTCCTGGCGGGCTGCCCGGCCGTCGCGGACTACTGGGAGCCCCTCTGCCGTGCCGTCGCGGTCGCCCCGATGGGCTACGAGCCCGCGGTCCTCGGGGAGCCCTGCTGGGCAACGAAGAAGCGCTTCGACGTCGCCTACCGCGGACACTACGTCGACCGGCGGACGTGGCTCCTCCGGCGACTCGAGGGACGTTTCCGGCGTCGCCTGCACTGGATCCACAACTTCGGACTGGAACGGAAGCGTGCCCTGGACGCCTGTCGGGTGGATCTGTACATCGGCCACTCGGTCGAGTACGGCTTCCCGGGTGCCCGCCTCTGGCAGTCAATCGCCTCGTCGGCCGCGCTCCTGACGGAGCCCCGGGACGTCTGGCCTGCGGTCCGGGGCCGTCACTACGTCGAGCTGCCGCTGGCGAACCACGACGCGCCGACGATCTTTCTGGATGAGATCGAACGGATCCTGGAGTCCGCGCCCCTCGACGAGATCTCCCGGACGGCCCACCGGGAGCTCTCCGCGTACACGATCGACCGCTGCATGTCCGAGTTCGTCGTCCCAGCCGTCTCAAAGGTGAGCGCATGATCCCAGTGATCCTGAGTCTGACCCCGACCGGCATGGTCCCGACGAAGGCCATGACGCCGAACGTCCCGATCGACGTCGACGAGATCGTCGAGGACGTCGTCGCCTGCGCGGAGGTCGGGATCACCTCGGTCCATCTGCACGCCCGGGACAAGGACGGGAAGCCGACGCACCGGGCGGAGATCTACGGGCGCCTGATCGAGGGGATCCGGAAGGCCGTCCCGGGACTCGTCGTCTGCGTCTCGCTGTCCGGCCGGACCGTCCAGGACTTCGCGAAGCGCGCCGCGCCCCTCGGCCTCCAGGGGGCTGCGAAGCCGGACATGGGCTCGCTGACGCTCTCGTCGCTGAACTTCACGGGGCAAGCGTCCGTCAACGAGCCGGAGACGATCAAAGCGTTGGCTCACGACATGCTGATGCGGGGGATCGTCCCGGAGCTCGAGATCTTCGACCTGGGGATGGTCAACTACGCGGGCTACCTGATCGAGAAGGCGCTCCTGCACCCGCCGTACTATGCGAACATCTTCCTGGGGAACATCGCCGGGGCCCAGTTCGATCTCGCCCACGCCGGGCTGCTCGTCCGGGACCTGCCGGAGAAGACCTACTGGTCCTTCGGCGGGATCGGCGACGCCCAGCTCGGCGCGAACGTCCTGGCACTCGTTTCCGGCGGCGGTGTCAGGGTCGGCCTCGAAGATTCGATCTACATGGATCGGGACCGGACGATCCTTGCGGCGAACCTCGCTATGGTGGAGCGGATCCACCGGATCGCCGGTCTGGTCGGCCGCCGGGTCATGCGTCCGGCGGAGTTCCGGTCCCTGATGGACATGCCGGAGGGAGGGAGACCGTCGTGACGAAGCCATTCGTGATGTTCGGCTACTCGCACCTGTTCGGAGACATCGTCGACTGCATCGACTCCGTCGACGGACGTCTCGAGGCGATCTACCTGAACGTCCCGGAGACGGTCAAGGAAGGACGTCCGACGCTCTATCAGCGCATCACTCGGCTTCCCTGGAAGGTCCATGTCCGGGAACTTCCGATGCTGCGGTCCCTGGTCGACTCGCAGTACCTTGTCCGGTCCGAGGGCTACAGGTACGTCCTGGGGTTCTCCCGGAAGCAGGCCGCGCCGCTCCTGCGGGAGCTCTGGGACAAGTACAACGTCAGCGCCGCCGAGCCTCTCGTTCACCTGACGGCGATCCGGCAGATGGGCTCCGAGGTCGGTCACTGGTCGATCGTTAACGCCGGGGCGATCGTCGGCTCCTGGACCCGGATCGGCAAGCATGTCATCGTGAACCGCGGGGCGAACATCGCCCACGACTGCGAGGTCGGCGACCACTGCTTCATCGCCCCGTCGGCGACCCTGTGCAGTCACGTCCGCCTGCGGGACGACGTCATGGTCGGCGCCGGGGCCGTCATCCTGCCGGACACGACGGTCGGCGAGGGCTCGACGGTCGCTGCGGGTGCCGTCGTCCGGGAGGATGTCCCGGCGCGAACGATGGTCGCCGGGGTCCCGGCGGTCATCAAGAAGGGCGGAGTGGACTACATATGATCCTGATCGGGATCCGCTGCGACGCCGGACCGGACGTCCAGGGTAAGGAACGCAAGGTCACGATCGTCATCAACGCCGACGGCGAGCTCCAGGAGGTCCGGCTCGGCTGGCCGGATCCGAAGTCCGAGGAGCTCTCGGACAGTGTGATCCTCAAGATCACGCCGGAGGAGTACCTGCGACAGCTTCAGATCCAGTGCGGGGAGGCTTAGGGTAGGGGAGGGACACGGACGGGACAGCCGTCCGGCGGCCCCTCCCCCGTTGGGGCGGGTGTTGGTTACGGTAGAAGTATACATCGGAAGGAGAAGACGATGCTGACGGACCTCATCAAGAAAGTCGACAAGTTCGTCGAGCGGTACGGCGGCCCGACGCCCAGCGGCATGAAGAACGACCTGATCGACCTGATTCAGGAGGCGATCGACCACGGCGCCGAGAAGGACCAGAACAAGATCTCCGGGATCCTTGTGAAAGGGATCAAGGCGTTCATGGGCGGGAAGGACTAGCCGGTGCGTGAAGATCTGCTGATCTGGGCCCCGCTCGCGCTCGGCGTCGGCTGCGGTGTCTTCGTCTGGGCGATCCTCTGCGCGATCGGCCGAAAGAAGAAGACCGATGAGCATGACGAGTGCTGCTGACTTGGCGACGAGTGCCATGAGACGCAAAGGATTGAGGAAGGAACCCTGGTGCAGGCAGATCTTTCCGAATCTCCGTGGGCCAAACTCTCCGATCGTCATGATCGGCCGGTGTTGGCTCGCCCCGTACCTGAAGATCGAGAGGGACATCGACATCAAGATCCATCTGATCGTGTATCACAGGGCTTACAGGGGACGTGGAATCAGAAGTAGATCCAGGACCATCAAGACTTTCCTGAAGAGAGAAGGAGGATCGCGTGACCGTTGAAGAGTACCAGAACACGCTGCGCGTCTGTGCGATGCTCGCCGGACTCGTCGTCGACCACGAAATCCCGAAGATGCTGGAGATGATCGAGCGAGCCGACTCGATCGGCGGCATGATCGACCCGACGCTCTACCGGGAGAAGCACGGGGCGATGATGGAGGACAAGGAACTCCTCGAAGCGGTGCTGCCGCTGTGGCGGATCGCTAAGAAGCTCCAGGAGCGGATCAAGGGAGCTGCTACACAATGATCCGCTGTCCGATCTGTGGCGTCGTGGTCCCCAGCGAGGACTGCGACATCGTGAACCCTCCAGGGGAGATGCTCGTCGCGCAGCTCCTCTGTCGCAGTTGTGGCCGAGTGTTCACGATCTGCGAGGAGAAGAATCTGCTGATAGTCAAGCGATTCGACAGGCCGAGGCATCCGGAGAACTAGGATGAACTGGATCGACCGAGTCCTGATGCGGATCCTGCCGTTCATCGTCATCGACAGCGACGAGAACGGTCCGTACATGGTCCGCTACAAGGTCTTCCGCTGCCCCTGGTTCAAGATCTTCCTGCACCATATCCTCCGGTCCGACGAGGATCCGGAGCTGCACGATCACCCCTGGAACTTCGTCTCACTGATCCTCTGGAGCGGATACATCGAGCACCTGCCCGGCGACGTGGTCCGCCGGGTGCGTGCGTGGGACGTGATTCGGCACCGGGCCGCGGACGCGCACCGGCTGATTCTCGATCGTCCGGCGTGGACGTTCGTCGTCGTGACCGGCAAGAAGCGCCACTGGGGCTTCTGGACTAGGCGCGGCTGGGAGCCGTACGAGGTCTTCTTCAACCGGAAGTACGGTCCCGGAAACTGGGTCAGTTTTTGAGGGAGGGTGCGATCGTGTTCGATAGTGGAACCAAGATCTACAAGAACTTCGCCTATAGCTCGATGCGGGCGATGGTCCTGCCCCTGCTCGACCGGGTCGAGTGGCGGCACCACGGGATCGGTGTCCTCCAGGGTTACGTCCGGGAGGACGTCCAGCCGGAGGTCCGGATTCACGTCTGGTCGAAGAGACTGCTGAAGCCCGGCATGGACGCCAGCGGCGACATCCACGATCACCGGTTCGACATGATCTCGCACGTCCTCCTGGGAACAGTCCTACACGAGTCGCTGATCGCGACGGAGGATCCGAACGGGGATCACGAGATGATGTCCCTGACGCATGCCCGCGCGGCTGCCGACACGGACTATCACGGCCCGACGACACCGCTGACCGGACGCTACTCGGTCGATCGACAGCTATTCGAGATCCATGAGGGATGCAGCTACACCTTCCCGGCGAAGAAGTTCCATCGGTCCCCGTTCCCGTTGAATGGCGGACCGAATGATGTAGTCGTAACCTGCATCGAGAAGCACAACCAGCAGGACGCTCCGGCCCGGCTCCTGTACCCGGTTGCGAATCAACCCGTCATGGCGTTCGGCCACAAGCCGGACGCAGGCGTCGTCCAGGAGATCCTAGAGATCGCGAAGGATAGGCTGAGAAGATGAGCAAGCAGATGGCCTTCCAGTTCTCCGGCGCCGAACTGTGTGCGATGATCGGCAAGGTCAACGAGCGAGTCGGAAACACTCCGAAAGACAAACTCGATGCTGCGCTCGTCGAGAAGTTTCCGGACGAGAAGGAGCGACGGATTGCGAGGACGTCAATCATCGTGCTTGTCAAATGCTACGACACGAAGCGGGACTACGAGGACATTCGGAAGGTAATTGTCTGGCGTGATCCGGACGGAAAGCCGCACGACATCCAGATTGAATTCAACAGGAGATAAGGAGGGTTCATGTTCCAGAAGAGCATCGAGGCGATCATCGCGCAGGGGGTTAAGGATCTTGAGGCCGTTGTAAAGTCGACGCGGCAGGCGGCCGACGAGGCGAAGATCAAAGTCTCGCAGTGCCAGAGCGAGATCCAGTCGCTCATCAACCTCGCGAAGCAGGTCCCGGAAAAGGTGTTCGATCGGTACTCGCACGTTATGGTCGGGACTCTCGAGGAAACGTACCACACTGTTCCGGAGGGGTTGTCGGCCTACTTGAGGTATGGCAGCGGCGAAGCGCAGCTCCGCGGAATCATGGGGAACGAGAAGTTGAAGGCTGGAAAGTATCGGTTGATCGTGCTGGTCGAGCCGATTGCCTAATAGGAGGGTTACATGGGCAACGTACAGCGACTTCAGGAAGGTCTCAAGAAGCTCTGGACGAACGAACTTTACAGCGAGAAGTTCAACAAGTCCCCGCTGGTGTACAAGGACTTCGACCACGCTCTAAAGCACGTCCTGAAGGCGGGGGTCCGTCTGCTGGAGATGGTCGAGGAGGCCGACCACGGAGGGTCTCATTTCGAGATCCCGGCTGTCGAGAAGTACGTTGCGGACCTCGTGATCTGCGCCGTCCGGCTTGCGAACGTCGCCCCGAACGGAGCGCTCGACCTGGAAAAGATCGTCTTCGACCGGATTGAAAGGAAGATGGGCGGAAAGATCGAACGCGAGTCAGATGCAGAAGAGAGGTATCTTCAGGAGAAGGTCAATTCCCTCCGAAAGGCACTGTGGGAACGTGTGCAGGAGTGGAACGACGCGAGCGATCGGAATTATAAACTCTGTAGTCTGTGTGGTGCCACGGAATTTGAGGGGCACAAATTGAGTTGCGTGTTGGCACTGTAGCCGAATAGAGTGCCAGGAGAGGATTATGGCGGCTGTTGGTCTTGAGGCGTTCTTGACTGCAAGGGCGATCCTCTACCCTGACATGCTTCCGCTGAAGGACGAGCAGTTGAAGATCGTTCAACGGGCTGAGTTGCTTGTGCTACATGCGATCGAGGATCACATCCGTCAGACTTGGGAGTGTGCGGAGGCGATTGTGCGGGAGGACGGACTCACGAACGATGGCCTCATCGAGAAGTTCCTTTCTCGCGCGGAGTTTTCAAAACGGCGGTCAAAGGAAGCTCTGGAGAAGGCGGCACAGAAGGCAGATTGAGTGCCAAGGGAGGGTAGATGAAATACCGGAAGAAGCCGATGGTCGTCGATGCTGTGCAGATCACGGCCGACATGTTCAACCTGCGGAAGTTCCCGGACGGCGTCATCATCCGTCAGGTGCCGTGGGAGGGGCAGTACGCCCATGAACTCGAACTGAAGCATGGGCCGCTCGAAGTCCCGTTCGTGGTTGAGCCGACGGGACCGGAGCGCCTGTCGGTCGGAGATTGGGTCGTGACAGATGAAAAGGGGGAGCGTCGGCGTTGCGAGGATCAGGCGTTCCGGATCCTATTCGAGCCGATCGAAGAAGGGAAGGGCGTCTTCTGCTTGGACCATCGGAAGGTGATGGTGGATGGTGTCTGTCCGCAGTGTCCCACGCTGGCACAGAAGAGGTAAAGAGTGCAGACCGTTGGTCAGGTTCTCCGTTCTCGCAGATTAGGGCTCGGGCTAACCTTAACAGAGGTAGCAAAGCGCGCAAAGTGCAGCACCGCTACCGTCTGCGCTTACGAGACCGGGTACGCGAAGCGAATGGATCTGGTGATGTTGAAGAGGGTCGCTAAGGTTTTGAAAATAGCCTCAGTCGAGCTGGCATACAGGTTCTACTGGCAACATCGTCCAGCAGAGATCACAGGCGCGGGCATGGGAAAGTTCCTTGGGCTTGTTCGATTCGAGGAAAAGCTGGAGCGGCAGATCAATTCCTTGACGCGACGTTTGGCGCAGGAAAGGTGAAGAATGCACGATCAGCACGAAGCTGGTCAGGAACAAGAGTTGAGATGGCTGGTCAAGCGTCTTGGGGCCGGAGATCCGACCGGTTCGATAGAGGAACTTCGGAAGAAGGTGGAAACGGCCATTCGGTCACTTGAACAGCAGGCCAAGAAGCCGTGTGTTCATGAGGTCGAAGCCCAAGAGCGAGCCAGGGAAGACTCCGGATATTTCTAAGTTGGCACAGAAAAGGTGAAGAATGCCGATTTACATGGTGACTTTCACCGATCCAGACGGCTCCGGCAGTGTCGGTCTGGATGTGGAGGCGGAGAATGAGACCGACGCTGTGAAGAACTTTCTGGAGAAGATCAAGACTGGTCGAACGCTCTACGTGTACTCAGGGCTTTGCCGTCAATCGCTAGATTGCATTACCGTGGTTCAGGAAAGGTGAAGAATGCCGAGTAAACGATTCACCTGTCATGGATGCGGACGCAGGAAAAAGAAGGTTCACCATCGTCGTGACGGGCAACCGTACTGCGTGGCTTGTTGGAAGTCGATGTACAGCTAAGGAATTAGAGAGAATGAGGGTAGGATGGTAGAAGAGACGAAGGCGATCGGAACTCCGAAGACTCAGGAGCAACTGAACATCGAGTACTACGGGCGCGTCTACGAGAGCTTCCTGAAGAAGGCCGAAGAGCTCGGGAAGGCACGTAGCTGGACCACGGAGAACATCTTGGAAGCCGCCGGAACGATGTTCGTCCAGTACCAGGACGATCAGGTCGCCCTGGCGAAGGACGGCAAGATGCACCGGCTTCTCGAGCCGCTCATGGAGAACCTTCAACGCTTGGGTATCGGACGCTGAACGGAGGAGATATGGAACCGACCGCGGACCCCGCCCCGAAGAAGACGGCCCGGCAGCGCATGGAAGAGCTCGCCCCGGAGTACATCTCCGAGCTGATGACAGACTTCATGACGAAGGTCGACCTCGTCGAGCGCCAGAAGATCCGGCGGCGGATCCGGGCGATGCTGGACCTCTTCAGTGCCGATACGAAGTGGCCGCAGAGGCAGCCGGAGGTCCCGCCGGGCCGTCGGCCGCAGCCCGTCTTAGGCGGACTCGGCCACGGAGCCTACATTCCGGGAGGACCCCCCGCACCGGAGCGGCCCCCCGGCGACGATCTCGCCGAGCCGCCGCCCGCGGCCCCTGACGCGATCCCGGCGCCCGGGGCTGGGCTTGCAGAGTTTGATCTTCCCCCGCAGCTCCCGAGGTTGTAGGATAATTTGCATTGAAGGAGGTCTCATGGAAACGGAAACTCTGGACACGGAGCTCTCGCTGATCGGTCCCGGCGGGGACACGCGGCTGTCCTTCACGAAGGACCAGATCCGCGTGACCTGGACCGAGGTGACGTCGCGCGAGCGGAAGATGGTTAAGAAGCTCCTGGCGACCGCCGAGAAGGAGAACTTCTCCGTCTCGACCGTCGACGCCGACGGCAAGCCGGACAAGCCCGCGCGCCGGAAGGACCTGCCGGGCCTCTTCGGGAAGAAGAACGGCGAGGTCCTGCTCCAGGGCAGCACGAAGGGCATCAAGGTCTTCGCCCGGCAGCTCGTCGAGGCCGAGATCGACGACGGCCACGTCGTCATGAAGGCGAAGGAGGACGGCTCCTGGGAGATGCTCCGGAAGGGCGACTACACGGCCCTGAAGGAGAAGGAGGACCGGGAGCTCGTCGAGGCCGCTGCGAAGGGCGAGAAGAAGACCGCCAAGAAGGAAGTCATCCAGGCGTCGGAGGTCCCGGCCGGGGGTTAGATGGGCGGGATCGGACGCTGGGGTCGGGACAACGGTCTCGACTTCTGGACTGCCCTCGAGTGCGGGGAGGTCGATGCCGCCGAGGTCCGGGCGGTCGACCTCCTGCGCCGGACGACGGATCCGGAACGCTTCTCCTACTACTGCCAGACCGGGATGCTGCCCACGATGGGTAGTCTGACGGGCCGGATCTACCTCCTCGAGCGCGGCGGGGCGGCCCTCGAACTCGAGGACGGACGGCCGGTCGCCTCCTGGTGCATCTCGATCGGTCCCCACCGGACCGACATCCCCGGCACCGACCACGTCGTCGTCCTCCGGAACTTCGTCGAGGGCGAGGAGCTGGCCTTCATGAGCACGGGGAACCGGAACCCCATCTTCGACTTCATGGATAAGTACAGGCTCGACGATTGGCTGCCGGACCTCTTCCTGGATCCGACCGACGAGTCCGGGGACCACGAGAACGAGGAGATCCTGGAACTCGACGAGCTCCGGCCGGAGAAGAATAACTTCCAGCCGTTCGTGCTGCGTCCGGCGAGAATCGAGTACGTCGGCGGCAACAACTTCCCCATGAACCAGCAGAACGCAGCAGCAGGGATCGGGAATTACCTCCAGGTCCAGGCACCGGAGCACCGGGTCGTTCAGATCGCCCCTCGCTTGGGGAACGGCGTCGGAGTCGATCTGCCGGATGGTCGCGTCCTTCACATCAACGAGGACATGGCCGACGCGCTCTGGCACGAGCGGGGGATTCACGCGGAGGACGAGGTCAACCGGATGGTCGAGGAGGGTCACACTCCGGAGATGATCGAGCACGCCCTGAACGACTTGCTCTGGCGGTGACAGCAGCTTTGGGAGCGGGCCCGGGGGTCGCACCCGGCACTTTTAGCTTATGAAACTAACTAGGGCCCTGGCCCTTCGCCCGCCCTCAAAGCGGCTGTAAGGGCGACAATAACGGAAACGTGTTACTAACGCAACAGGAAACGTACCGATGCCGAGAGAAGCGATCGTCTACCGGGGCTGGATCGGCGGCCGGGCGGCCGACCGTGCCGAGCTCGAGGCGCTCGGCGTCAGCGTCGGCGACTGGAATCCGGAGACCATGACCTTCGACTACTGCTCGATGCTGGCCGATGCGTACTGGAGGTTCGAGCAGCGCTGGAAGGGCCGGTTCGTCTGGGGACTCATCGGGAAGAAGGAGACGGTCTACTCGAAGAAGGAGATCGCCGCGGTCGACGAGGATGTTCCATTTTAGGCCGTGTACACGCGGAGATTGTATGAGGTTCCTGATTCTTGGAAAATCCGGCAAGAGAGCGACAGTCGATGATCGTGATCGCTTCAGAGCCTCGCAGTATAGATGGTTTCTGGAGAGAAGACGTAACGGAACACTCTATGCAAAATCGAAGATTGACGGACGGTGGACGCGGCTACACAGATTTATTCTCAAACTTAAGCGAGGTGTCGGGCTCGTCGATCATCGCGATAGGAATGGCCTGAACAATCGTCGGACAAACCTCATCAACTCAACTCACTCCAAAAATATCAGAAACTCCGGAAAGCACGTCGGCAGCTCGAAGTATCGCGGGGTCTGGATGGAAAAGGGGAAGTGGAGAGCGATGCTCTATATCGGAGTGTTCGACTCCGAAGTTGCCGCAGCAAGGGCGTACCGGAAGGCGAGAAAACGTGCATTTCCGTGATGGTACGCTAGACATATAGTGTGCCAAGTTGTAAACTTCTTGGGATAGGAAGGAAGAGAGAGTGGCGAACAGCACCGCAGCACTGCCCGCCTGCCCGCGCTGCAAGAGAACGTCCGACATCACGCCGCTCGTCCGCGAGGGCGATCGTCAGCGCTTCAACTGCGGCGCCTGCTCGGAGAACTTCTGGGACCTGCCGGTCCCCGGGGTACCGGATCCGGCCGTCCAGACGGCGCCGAGGGGTTCGGCCTTCTCGCCGATCGCGATCCTGGAGCGGACGGCCACCGAAGCCGCCGAACCGAAGAGGATGTGCCTGAAGTGCGGGAAGCCGTACTTCAACCTGGGGCAGAGGTTCGAGGCCCACGTCGCAAGCTGCGACGGGAAGAAGAGGTACGTCGCCCCCGGATCCCGGCGGCGCCGTGCGGCCCGCGTGGATCCCGCCCCGCCCTCTCCGGAGCAGATCTACGGCGCCTCGCTGGCGGCGCTGCGGGCCCGCCGGGCGGCCCTGGAGGCGGAGATCGCCGGGCTGGACGTGGCGATCGCCGGGATCGAGAAGCTGAAGGGCGCCGGAGGTGCGGCCCCAGCCCCTTTTCCCTCTGGCGGGCCGCCGACGCCGTGATCGCCGCCGTCACGCCGATTGTCCGATTCAGAATGCTCTCGCTCGCCTCGTCGATTACGAAGGATCCTGGAGCCGCCGACGTCCTCGTCAACGACACGATCGTCAAGTGTGCCCAGATGGTCGATCCGGCGAAGGTCCCGGCGAACAAGATCGTCTCGTACCTGATGACGATGGTCCGGAACACCGCGTTCAGTTGGTTCCGGCACGACCGGGTCGCCCGAGCGCACCTTCAGAAGTGTCACGAGCTGACCGCCCAGAGTTCTCTCGCGGAGGCGATCTCCAATGAGACCATCGAGTACTTCCGGTCGCTGGTGAAGGGCCTGCCGGAGGCGTACCGCCGCGTGATCCTGCTGAAGGTCCTGGACGGTCTGGACTACGAGCAGATCTCCAAGAAGGTGAGGATCCCGATCGGGACCGTCATGTCCAGGATGCACCGGGCCCGCCAGGGACTCCTGAAAATCGTCGACTACCTGAAGGCCGAGTGATGGTCGCAACGCGCCACTGGAAGTTCACGGTCCATGCGCTCAGTCGCGCAGCGAGCCGGTTCAAGGTCATCCTGGACCGGAAGCTCGAGACGGAGATCTCCAGGATCCTGAATTCGGATCAGGCGACCCTGGTCACGAAGAACCACGGCGACCATCTCTACGAGATCCCGCTGCTCGGGATCAAGGTGATCGCCGTCTGCAATCTCCAGGAGCGCGTCGTCATCACCTTCCTGGATCCGGCCCGCTGGTACCGGACGCACATCGGGAAGCGCCGGAAGTACGTCCGGCCGGAGGATCCGGAGGACGACTGGAAAAAGTTCGACAAAGACGATGGCACAGTAGAATAATTAAGTGCCACATGGTAGAGTGCCAACGGGAATGAGCAAGAAGAAGGAAGCTCCGGCGGATCCGGACTACTGCGTCGACGCAGTCTGCCACGTCTGCTCGCGGGAGTTCAAGGCCCGCTACAATATGGTCGGCCGGGCGAAGACCTGCACGCCGCCGACGCACGTCTGCGAACGGAAAACCGTTAAGGTCCCTGGTCGGAAGGACAAGCTCATCACCTGTGTCGAAGGCTGCTGCAAGTCGAAGTACTACAAGGGCACGGCCGGAGCCGCCACGAACACATCAATCGACCATCGGAAGTTCCTGAACGATTCGGAGTACGTCAAGGTCCAGATCGCCTCCAGAAAGCTCGATCCGCCCTTCGGAATCGGCCTGCGCTTCACGCTCGAGACCGGCTGCCGTTGCGGCGAGACCCTGCTCGTCCGGAAGCGCCACCTGGAGTTCCGGGACGGTCACTGGGACAAGAAGACGGGGAAGTTCGTCGGGAGCCCTCTGTCGGTCGTGTGGATCCCGACCCTAAAGAAGTCCGGGCATCCGGTCCTGCCGGTCCACATGGACAACAAGGGGGAGTTCGTCGACGAGCTCCGTGAGTGGTCGAAGCGACTGAAGCCCGACGACCCGCTCTTTCCGATGGCGAAGCGGACCTTCCAGCGCGTCTTCGAGCGGATCCTCGATCGGATCAAGCCGGACCGGGCGAGCCTCGTACATCTCCTGCGACACACCCGCGCGAGCAGGCTCGTCCGGTCCGGGCTCGACCCAAACACGATCCGTCTTGAGATGCGCTGGGCGTCGATCGAGCTCCTGAAGGTCTACTCGCACACGACCGAGGAGGAAGTCTCTCAGGCATTCGGGAAGATCAGGTAGAAGGAAGAAGGAGAACGGGGATGGGCGTACTGCACATCGGCACGCTCCAGGGCGGCAAGCCCTTCACGCTGCCGGAGGACCTCGGCGACAAGAAGATCGCCCTCCTGGCGCAGTCGAACAAGGGGAAGACCTACGGCCTTGGGGACATCCTGGAGGAGCTCGCCGAGGCCCAGCGGCCCTTTATCGCGACGGATCCGGCGAACAATCTCTGGGGACTCCGGGTCCTGCCGGATGGCAGGCCCAGCGGCCTCCAGGTCGTCGTGATCGGCGGCGACCACGCGGACATCCCCTTCGAGAAGGAGCAGGGCGAGCGGATGGCAGAGCTCCTGCTCTCGACGCCGACCTGCGCCGTGATCGACGTAGCCTTCGAGAGTCAGGGAGCGACCCGGCGCTTCATGACGGACTTCGCGGGCCGTCTGATGCGGACGAAGCCGGAGATCCCCCGCGTCGTCGTCCTGGAGGAGTGTCCGGTCATGATCCCGCAGAACGCCTTCGGCGTGCAGGCGCAAGTCTGCAAGGCGGCGGTCTCGAAGCTGGCGACGATCGGCGGGAACTTCGGCTACGGTGTGATCCCGGCCTGCCAGCGTCCGGCGACGATGGACAAGGACGTCCTCTCGCAGTGCGAGGCTCTGATTGTCATGGGCATCACGCACAAGCAGGACCGGAAGACGGTCCGGGAGTGGATGGAGGCGAAGGACATCGGCGAGCGGGCCGCTGACGCCTTCGCGCAGCTCGGATCCCTGAAACCCGGCGAGGCGTGGTTCTGGTGGCCCAGCGAGGACCGGTTCGAGTTCTTCACGTTCCGGAAGCGACGGACCCTCCATCCCCGAGAGATGAAGAAGCTCGGTTTGAAGCAGACCCAGATCCGCCTCGGGGACATGCACGCCTTCGTCGAGCTGGCGAAGCGGGAACTGACAAAGACCTCGGTCCAGGTTCCGGAAGGGCCGATCAAACGTGGTCGGATCCCGCACGAGCCGGAGCCTCCGAAGGTTTCGCTGGTTCGGGCGGCAGAGTTTGACCGCCTGACGAAGGAGAACGAGGAGCTCCGGACGAAGCTAGAGGAGTTCCGGACGAAGCTGGAGGAGCTTAACGAGAAGTACAACCGGGCCCGGCACGGGATCGCCGACGCCGATCGACGTCTGACCTCCGTCCGGGAGGCGTTTCGGTCGCAGCACGACGCGCTCCGGGGTCTCTTCGATCTCGTCGGCTCGTCGAAGTCCAGCGGCGCTGACAGGAGCTCCTGGCTGGTCTGGCTCGAGAAGGCACCGAAGGTCGGCATGAAGAAGATGCTGGAGCACCTGATCGAGAAGGGCTCCGCGACCCGCGCACAGCTCGCGACGATCGCCGGAGTCGCCCGGACGACCTCGTACGACTACGTCGGCTGGATCCTGCGGAATCAGCTCGCCGAGGACAACGGCAAGGAAATCGTCCTCCGGAAAATGTAGAATGGAAACCATGACGACGAGGAAGGTCAAGACGTCGGAGGAGTACTGCTTCGGCTGTGAGTCTCTCCTTCTGACCGACGCCGAGAAGCACGGTCCCTTCTGCCGGACCTGCTTCCAGAAGACGAAGCGGAAGGATCCGCTGATGCAGGCGGCGATCCGGCAGACCCTCGTGACGGTCGTCCCGATCGTCTGCCCACACGAGGAGCGCGGGCATCGCTGCCGGACGAAGTTCAACGTGCTCGTCCTCGACAAGAAGCTGGAGCCGGTCGAGATCACCGGCCCGTACAGCCTGCGCGTGGCCGAGCGGCTCGCCGTCCGTCTCCGGAAGGGGAACGACAGGAGGAAGTCATGACCGAGTTCGATCGCGGCAGCTTCGGCGAGCGCATGGTGATGGTCTGCCAGATCTGCGGGAGCAATCACCACGAGGGCCAGAAGGAGGTCATGGTTCAGGACGAGCAGACCGGACGCTACCGGAAGGCGATGTGCGCGCTCTGCGTCTGTCTCGACTGTGTCCAGATCGCCGACGATCCGATCCGGAAGCAGATCCGACCGCTCATGATGGGCCAGACGATGCAGTCGACGTACAACCTCAACGTCGAGGAGCGGAAGCCCGGACAGGAGGCGACCCGACGGATGATCGTCCACAAAGGCCCCGGCCCGCTCGACATCCGGAAGGTCCTGAACCAGATGCAGGGCGCACTCGGTCTCCAGGCTCCCCAGCCCCAGCCGCAGCACCGGCTCCCGCAGGCGGTCGCCTGCGGCTGCGGGAAGAACGCGACCTCGCGGTGTATCTCCTGCGATGTCCCGCTCTGCGTGAAGTGCCTGAAGTCCCACGAGTGCGAAGGCTAAAAAATACGAGAGCGCCAGGAAATTCTGGCGCTCCCGGGAGAGAGGGAATTAGAGGTTCCTTGCGATAGAATTGTACCCTGAAACGATAGATTCGAGAGGAGGATTCAATGGAGAGTGGCATCCAGGTTCTCATGACGCCGCTGCCCGGACGGCGCCTGATCGACGGGAAGGATCCGGAGGATGGCTCGATCCTGGCCTACCGGAAGGGAGGCGATGAAGGACTGTTCGCCTCCTGGAACGCCGAGGAGGATCAACCGATGGCGTGGATCCCGGTCGGCGAGTTCTCGCCGGACCCGGAGGCGATCCGGCCGCCAGAGATCGTCGAGGGCGAGGAGGAGCCGACGCCCGCCGAGGACGGCACGACCGAGAAGCCGGTCGTCCAGGGACCCTTCGGCCGCGGAGGACTTCGGCGTCGGCCGACGACGGAGTAGTTATGGGAAAGAAGGGGAAGGCCGAGGAAGACAACGCGAACTACGAAGTCTGGATCACGTCGATCGACGGCTACTTCCGGGTCGAGGAGAAGGACAACGGCGGCGTCTTTGCGAGCAAGCAGCGCGCCCTTCTCCTGGCGGAGTCGAAGTCGCACGGCAACAACGTGATCGAGACCCTGGTGATCGAACGCCGGACGGTCTCCGTGTTCAACGGACCGGCGATCTCGGTGAAGCACAAGATGGCCGTCATTGAAAAGAAGAAGGAGGAAGCTCATGGCGAGATTCATCGCAGTCGTTCGGAAGAAGACAACCTTCCGGACCCCGGTACTCAACTCGGCGGCGGCACCGCTCCTGGTGGATCAGAGCGGGAAGGAGCTCCCCAAGGGGGATGACGGGAAGTACCTCAACCCCGACGCGGGCAAGCAGCGGCTCGAGTCCACGACGACGGAGTCGACCGTCGACCCCCTGACCGACGAGGCCGGGAATCCGGTCGAGGCCGGGACGATCGAGGCGCTGCTCCGGCGGGTCAAGGAACACTTCGACGGCGAGGACAACGTCGAGGTCCTCCGCGTGACCGTCCAGGAGATCAAGACCGTCAAAGAGATCTCCGGCGCCGAGCTGGCGGAGGTCAAGTAGCCGTGGCCGGAACCGTCCCCCACGGCGACATCCTCCTGGCCTGTACGAGGAGCGGCCTCATCGTCCTGGCCGACCGGATCGACGCGACGGCCTACGATCCGATCCGCACGCCGGAGGGGATCCGGGAGTACATCGCCTTCAGAGGGCCCGCCGCCGAGATCGTCGGCCGCGGCTGCGTCGCCTGCGGGCAGGCGGCCTGCACGTACCGGCCGCTCCGGGGTCCGCTGTTCGTTCCCAGGTAGACCTGAAGAGCCCGACGACATGTCGTCGGGTCGCACACACCCCACCAATCGCCGCGGGGGGCCGGCAGTAAAACCCGACCCCCGCGCCCCCGACCGGGCCCGCCGGACCCCGG
>Ga0307472_100000289_pt1 | contig 16506 bp, 13 predicted proteins | sample atmos_gasesAM5C__2_FD_204582 | JGI IMG/M metagenome (GOLD analysis project Ga0307472, IMG submission 204582) | Hardwood forest soil microbial communities from Morgan-Monroe State Forest, Indiana, United States - atmos_gasesAM5C_05 | ecosystem: Environmental > Terrestrial > Soil > Temperate...
TGGATGACGGCGCGATTGCGTCCCAAGTGAAGGAAGACGCGATCGACATTCTGGTCGATCTGGACGGGCACACGCCGGGCTCGAGGCTGCTCGCGCTGGCGCAGAAGCCGGCGCCGATTCAGGTCACCTGGCTCGGCTACTGGAACACGACCGGAATGCGGACGATCGATTACGTGCTGACCGACCCGTATACGACGCCGGAAGACAGCGCGCAGCGATTCAGCGAAGCCCCGCTGCGCCTGCCGGACAGCCGGATCTGCTATGCGCCCGTCCCTTACGCACCGCTCGTGTCATCGTTGCCGTGCGACGGCCGCGATGTGTTCACCTTCGGTTCGTTCAACCGCTACGACAAGCTTGGTCCGGAACTCATCGACTGCTGGGCCGAGATTCTCCGGCAGATTCCAGCGTCGCGCCTGATCATCAAGAATTCAGCCATCGCCATTCCGTATGCGCGCGCCGAGCTCTCGCGACGATTCGCCGATCGCGGCATCGCGGCCGAACGGGTCGAACTGCGCGAGCGCTCGCCGCACCCGGCAATGCTCGCCGAGTACGGCGACATCGACCTCGGACTCGACACGTTCCCTTATAACGGCGGCCTCACGACCTGCGAAGCGCTCTGGCAAGGCGTGCCGATAGTTGCGATCGAGGGAGAGAGAATGATCTCCAGGCAAACCTCGGCGATGTTGCGGCTGGTCGGCGCGGAGGATTTCATCGCCCAAACGCCCGATGAATATGTCGCGCTCGCGCTCCGCTGGGCGCGAGACAGAGAACGGCTCCGCTCGGTGCGGCGGTCGCTGCGCGAGCGCATGCGAGCGTCCCCGCTCTGCGACGGCCCGCGGTTTACCCGTAACCTCGAGGCAGCGTTCCGCAGCATATGGCGGGCGTATTTGCGAACCGGGAGCGCGGGCGGTTCGAGCTGATGGGCGCTCGCCGGCGCCTATTGATCGAAGGCTGGCGCTTCCTGCCGCATTCGTACGCGCTGGTCGCGCAGTCGCATTGCCTCTGCCTGCTCCATCGCGACGACATCGAGCTTCGCTTCTCCGACCTGCCCTATTACCGCGACACGTGGCGCAGGACGCGTGGAGTGTTCACTCCGGAGGAAGAAGAAGTGCTAGCCGCGCTGCGTGCGCCGGAGGAAGGGTTCGCGGCGGAGGCGACGTTCACGATGCGGCCGGAGCGGCCTGACTTCAGCGAGCCCCGGTCGGGCCGAAGATTCGCATTCGGGACTGCGGAATATCGGGTTCTCAGAGAGAGCAACCGCAGCGGACTCGGCTCCGGCACGCAGGTGCCGGAAACGGTCAGCGTCGTCTCGCCCTCGCGGTGGAGCGCACTGGCCTATGAACGCTTCGGCCTCCCGCCCGAGCGCATCCGCGTCGTCCCGCATGGAATCGACCCAGGTATCCTGCACCCCGATCCGGAAGCGCGAAGCGCGACGCGCGGAGCGCTCGGCACGCAAGGCGCGTTCGTGTTCCTCAGCGTAGGCGCGATGACCTGGAACAAGGGTCTCGACCTGCTGCTGGCAGCCTTCGCCCATGTCGCCGAAACGGAGCCCGATGCGCGAGTCATTCTCAAGGGCGCAGACGCGCTGTATCCGTCGCGCGATATGCTGCAAGAGGTGCTCACCGATCTTAGCGCGAGGGCGCGAGAAACGGTGGCGGGAAAGCTGCTCTACCACGGTGAGACCTACTCCTGCCGGAGGATGGCCGATCTGCTGCGGGCTGCCGACGTCTACGTGTCGCCGTATCGCGCCGAGGGGTTCAACATGCCGGTCCTGGACGCTGCTGCCTGCGGCGTTCCGGTGATATGCACCGCGGGTGGGCCGACCGACGAATTCGTGCGGGAAGACTTCGCACGGCGCATCCGCAGCACTCCGCTCAAGGTGCGGTTCAATGCAACCGACGTCGGAGACTATCTCGAGCCCGATGTCGAGCACCTGGTCGAGCTGATGCGGCGGGCGATGCGCGAGCGTGACGACGCCGAGCGCACGGGCGCGGTGGGTGCGGCGCATGTCGCCCAGAACTTCACGTGGGAGCGGGTGACAGAGCGGTTGGTCGAGGCGCTGTTTTCGTGGTAATTAGATCCGCAACTGCGGCGCAGGCAAGACACCGAGGCGTTGCATGATCTCACACCGTTATCGCTGCATTTTCATCCACCAGAGGAAGGCCGCGGGGTGTTCGATCATGGCTTCATTCGGCTTCAATCCGGACGAGCCCGAGTGGCACTTGTTCAACGACGGAACACTCAGCAAGGAGTGGGCGCGCCGAGACGAGGTTGCGCCGGGCTACGTCGTGTTCGCCGTTGTTCGGAATCCATGGGACAGGTTCGTGTCCGCGTGGAAGTACCTCAAGGCGACGCGGGACAGGCCCCTGGTCGAAGTACTGCGAGAGCTTCCGCAGACGGGACATGACTACAGGCACCTGACCAGGCCGCAGATGGCGACCCTGGTCGACGCGGGTGGCGTGTTCTCGCCGGATTACGTGCTGCGCTTCGAGCACATTGAACAGGACTATGCGCGTTTCTGCGACATCGTCGGCAAACAGGACAAGGCTCTCCCGAGACTCAATGCGACGCGTCACAAGGGCTACCAGGAATATTTCGACGCGGTGAGCACCGATCTGTTCAAACGCAAGTTCGCGATGGACGTGGAATTCCTCGGGTACGATTATTCGGGCCGAGCCGATCACCTCAAGCTGAAGGAAAAGATTCCCGCGTGAAGACCGCGCAGAGCGATCCGGCGGCTGCACAACGACTGCACAACGAGGCAGTGACGCTCGCGCGCGACGGTCGCAGGGCAGAGGCGCGTGCAGCACTGTACCGTGCCATCCGCAGCGTCGGCGAGGCGGACGTCGATCCGCGAACCCTGAAGGCGCTATGGCAGCTCGCTCGGGAAGACGGCGACTGGCGCACCGCGCTCGCTGCTGGATTTGAGGCTGCGGCTCGCGATCCTCTCGATTTTCGGTTCGTCGACAAGGTCGTCCGGTCCTTGCAGGAGTGTCCGCTGCAGGCCCTCGGGGAAGCCCCCGCTTCCGCGCGACTGCCGAGCCGGGAGGGACTGCCATCGCTGTCGGTCGTGATCGTCAGCCGGGATGACGAGCGCTATGCGAGTGCCGAGGCGCAGTTCGCGAAGTTCTTTGCCGAATGGCCGCACGAGCGCATTCGGGTCAAGGAAGCCTCGTCGATGTACGACGGCTATGCTCGCGGCTTCGAGAAGTGCCAGGGTGAGATCGTCGTGTTCGCGCACGACGACATCCGGTTCGCCACATCGGATTTCGCGGCACGGCTCGCCGATGTCATGTCCGAAGCCGACCTCGCGGGCATCGCCGGCACGACGAAAGTCTCCGGCGCCGCGCTGCTCTGGTCAGGACATCCCTATCTGCATGGGGCGGTCACCCACAAGGCGCCGCAGGATGCAACCTACGAGTTTGCGCTTACCTCGCTGCAGGGACCGCGCATCACGCACGCGCAGGGGCTCGACGGCGTGTTCATCGCCGCGAGACGCGCATGGGTCGAGCGGCTCGGCTTCGATCCGGAAGGCATCCCGGGGTTCCACTTCTACGATCTGGATTTCAGCTACCGCGCCTACCTCGAAGGAGCGCGGCTGACCATCGCCTGCGATCTGGCCCTGATCCATCAGTCCCGGGGGAAGTTCGACAGCGCTTGGAACGCCGCGCAGGCCGCTTTCATCAAGAAGTTCCCGCAGCTCGACGCAGCCGCCGGCAAGCACCGACACTGGTACGCCCTCTCCTTGCCCGATGAGCAGGCCGTAAGCTTGCATTACGCGAAGCTGTTCGCGGGTTGGGGACTGCGTCTGGCCTGACTGCTCGGCATTCCGGGAAGGCGCCGCGCCCCCCGGATACACCATCAGAGATCTCGTCGAGGATGTGATCAGCTGCCCGTGAACGTAAAGTCGTCGAACATTGTGTTGCTGTCGAACCTCGTCCACAAGCCGACCGCGCCAGCACCCGTAATGTGATCGTCCTCGAAGTCGATGACGGTCTTGCCGTCCAGCGCAACGACTATTCGTTTGCCCTTGAATTCCGCCCGCAAGGTGTGCCACTCGTTGAGGCTGACCGGCGTCGAGACCTCCTTCGCCCCATGCCGTCCTTTCTCATCGAACCAATACAGGTTGACGTTATTTTCGTTAGCGTTGGCGCGCGCCACGTAATAGGAGCTCTCACCCTTGAACCGGAACATCACGCCGCCTGCCTGGGCCCGCTTGCCGGACACCGGCTTGAATTTGACCTCCACCGTGCCATCGGTGAGCGAGGAGCCCGTCTTGACGCACCAGGGATAGTCGCCCCTGCCGCTCTGCCGAAGGACGTTCGGCGCGCTTGGGGCGCTCGAATCGGCCTCGACCTTCCACACCGGGTCGGCTGTCTTGCCGCTATAGCCGACCTGCCAGCCGGGCGGTGGGCTACCCACAGGAAACGAATCGAAGTTGATCGTCTCTGCAGCGGCGGAGAGATTGCATGCGAAGGCCAGAGTCGATAGCAGAAATATCGCTTTCATCGATCAGGATTCCTTTCAAGAAGGGGTAGGCCCAAGAGCGCGCCGCGGGGATTGCAGCGCGGGGCGGCGCATGATAGCAAAATCACGATCGCGCCGCTCGCGACACCACAGCTCCATGGTGCGGCCTTGATAAAATGTGCTTCTGCTCCACCGTTCCGCCTGCGACTGAAGAAAACATGCTGCCGACACGCGAGTACGCACGCGAGCGGGTGGACTTCGTGGTCGCGGGCACGCAAAAAGGCGGCACGACGACGCTCGACTCGTACCTCCGGGAACATCCCCTCATCAGCATGGCGGCACGCAAGGAACTGCATTTCTTCGATACGGACGAAAACTTCTGCACCGACGCCGTCGATTACGCGGGCTACCATGCGAATTTTGCCGCCAGGTCGCCCATGCAGCTGTACGGCGAATGCACGCCCGAGTACATGTACTGGGAGCCGGCGGCGGCACGGATGGCAAGCTACAACCCCGCCCTTAAGATCATCGTCATCCTGCGCAACCCGATCACTCGCGCTTATTCGCACTGGAACATGGACCGCGAGAAGAGTCGCGAGGCGCTCCCGTTTCTCGAGGCGGTCCAGACGGAACCAGAGCGCGCTCGGCGGGTATGGCCGCAGCAACTGCGGCATCGTGCCTTCGTACACAAGGGGCTCTATGCGCATCAGCTCAAGCGTTTGTGGACCTTTTTCCCCGTGGAACAGACCTTGATTCTGCGGACCGAGGAATTGCAGGCGGCGCCGAACGACGCGCTCCAGCGTATCGCGGATTTTCTTCGCCTCGAGCCATTTCCGCGCGTCGCGCCCAGAACTGCATACACCTTCCCCTACGAGCGCGAGATCAGTCCGGAGGAGTGGCAGTACCTCGCCGGGGTCTTTGCCGACGACATACGGGAGCTGGAGCGACTGCTGGGATGGGACTGCTCGGCCTGGCTTGACACCTGATGCACGTGCGCGCGGGCTTCATGCCGGGCGCAAGGCCTGTACCTCGAGCTGCAGACGATCGCCGACCTCGGTCGCCTTATACTCGCGCCGGAAACTATCACCCATGCAATAACGCTCGAAGAGCCCGCAAAGATAGCTTCCGGCCGGAGGACGGCAATCCTTGTCGTATCCGACTCTGCGAAACATTTCGTTCCACAAATGCAAGAAGCTTGCACCTCGCGTCCGGCTGGTAACGTTGTCGCGCTGGCTCGGGCGCAGCGTCGCTCCGAACTCCTGCCAGCGGATCGGGTAGAAACTCTGCGTCGGAACTAGCCAAGGCTGGAGCGCGAAACGCTCGACCACGTCGGACATCAGCACCGGGCCGCTCTGGGCGAACCCGACTGTCTGGCCCGCGGCGGTCGCCGAGTCAAAGGCGAACCGCATGGCCGGATGCCCCGCGGGAAAGCACAGGATCGCGTTATTCACGCGCATGGCATCCTCGCGCGCCAGCGCAATGGACGGCTCCGCGATTTCGCTGGCTAGGCATACGACGTCGGTGTCGACCCACCAGCCACCCCTGTCGAGCAGCAGCTTGTATCGGAACCGGTTGGCGAACCCGGAGTAACCACCCTTGCTGACCCCCTCCTGATACTGAAAGACCTGGTCCTCCGGCAGGATGTCTCCCGCCTCGGCGAGGCCGCACCCCGGTGGAACATTGGCGACCGGGTGGTAGACGAGCAGCTCGAATGCATGCCCCTGAGCGAGGAACGACTGGATGCACATCCGCTCGACGGGCGATAGGGCTGCACCGATCCAGAGGCTGCGGAAGGACGCCATGGTGTCGCGCTACGCCGCTGAAGCCGGCTGCGGGGAGGAATTCGTTCGCTGTTGCCGCGGGGCGCCGCCAGCGACCGACTCGAGCATGCGTTCCCAGTCGCGGGTGAAGCCTTCGGTGTTGAAGAGCTCAAGGCGCGTCCGCTCGCGATCGAGATATTCGCGGTATCCGCTGAGCCGCTCGCCGTCGTTCGCGAGCGCGAAAAGCGCGGCGCGGTACGAAGCGAGGTCATCGGTGTCCAGCTCGTCGAGTCCCGGGGCGTGCAGCAGACTCGCACCGACCCGGCCGGCAAACGTATCTCCGCGACAGGAGAGCATCGGCACCCCCGCCCACAGCGCGTCGACGCCCGTCGTATGCGACCCATACGGCAACACGTCGAGTGCCAGATCGGCGACGCGTAGCCGCGCGATATGCTCCTCTTGCGGCACCCTGGACGCGAACACGATGCGATTGGATCCGATCCCGCGACGAGCCGCGTACTCGAGGAGATTTTGCCGCGTGAGCGGGTGCGGCGCCCACAGCCACAGCACGGCGGCCGGAGCCTGCGCAAGCACATCGAGCCAGACATCGAAAACCGCCCTGGTCAGTTTGTACGTCTGGTTGAAGCACATCAGAACGACCGCTTCTTCGGGAAGCCCCACGGCCGACCGCTCGGGCCGAGGAGGCAGCGTTCGCGAGCCGTCGGTCACGTAATAGCAGCGCGGCAACCGGATCACCTGCTCCGCGTAGTGCACATCGGCGGCCGGCGGTATCACGATCGCGTCGGCGACGATGGCGGAAATCGCCTCGTAGCCTATCGTCCCGGGAAGACCCATGTAGTGAATCTGGACAGGGGCTGGCCGCAAGGCGAGCATGTCGAGCCGTCCGCCTCGCGTGTGTCCGTTGAGATCGATCAACACGTCGAGCGCGTCGGCGTGAATCTGCTCGGCGTTCACGGCATGGGCGGTGGCTGGCAAGTCGCGCCAGTGCTCGAAGGCCGCGCGTACGCGGCGGCCGATTGCGCTCGCATCGTCGGCGGAGGTGCTGTAGGCAAAGGTTTCGATTCGATTGCGGTCGTGCCGTTCGAACATTCCCACGATGAGGTGGGCCATGGGATGCTCTCTAAAATCGGACGAGAGATAGCCAACGCGCAGCCGCAATCCACGTGTTCGGATCGGGACAGGCGCAGCGACCCGCGGTAATCTGCTCGCCGACCACCGGCGCGCGATCGTCTTCTGTTGCGCGCCATTCGCTCCGGCGATGATCGCCAGCATCGGCGGGCAACGCGGATCGCTTGCGGGATCGTCGACCAGCGCAAGGAGCCGACGTTCGGTCGCCTCGGCACGCTCGAAATGACAAGCGGCGCGTAACGCCGCGGCATAGTTCGCCAGCGAAGGCATGATCGCGGGCCCGCGCTCCACGGCGCGTGCATAGGCTTCGAGAGCAGCCGGCAGATCCCCTTGCGCTTCAGAGACCAGCCCGAGGAGGTTGAACGCTTCGGGCGACGACGCCCCCAGCTCGATGGCCTGCTCCAGTTCGCGCCTCGCATCGGGGATTCGCCCCAGAACGCGGTACACGCCGGCGAGTGTCACCCGGATGTCGGCGTTTTCGGGCGCTGCGCTTGCCGCGCCGGCCAGGGTTTCTCGCGCCGCCGCGAATGCTCCGATGCGTACGAGCACCCGCCCGAGCAGATGCAGCAGTGCGGCGTGCCTGCCGAAGCGTTCGAGCCCCTGGCGGCAGCGCTCTCCAGCCAGGGCAAACTCGGCCCGGTTAAGCGCAACGCTTACCCCGACCTGCCAAGCCTCGGGGAAATGGCTCGCGTATTGCAACGCGTTGCTTGCGGCCGATTCGGCTTCGTCGAGCCGCCACTGCGCTTCGAGCGCGAAGGCTAATCCGATCCACGCCATGCCGGCGGGCGCCTGAGCGATCGCGTCCCGATAGTGTCGCTCGGCTGCTCGGTAGTCGCCGGCATCGAACGCAACGTTGCCGAGCCCGACCGATGCCGCCGGCGTTCCCGGCGCCGCCTCGAGCGCCTGAGCGTAAGCGGTGCGTGCTGCATCGCCCGCGCCGGAAGCGCGATGCAAATCCGCGAGTTCGAGAAGGATCTCGACGGTCGGCAGGGCCATCGTCCGCGCCCCCTCAAGCGCGCGTTCGAGGTTCGTCCGAGCCGCGTCGGCATCACCTTCCAGGCGCTGCTGCCGTGCGATGCACAGCAATGCTCCGGGGTGCCCTGGAATGGCAGCGAGGATGTCGTCGTAAAGCGCACGAGCCTTGACGCGTTCGCCGCTCTTCTCGAACGCGAATGCGTTGGCAAAAGCCTGCTCCACCGTGATCAGCATCACGTCCCCGCGACCTCGTCGTAGACCCGCGTGAGCAGAGCTTCCCAGTCGCGAGCAAATCCCGCGGTATCGAACAACGGGTTGGTCTCGCGCGCCCGCTCGAGGTAGTCGTGGTGCACGCGCAGCGCTTCCGCATCGGCGACAAGCTCGAGGAGCCGCGTGCGGTATTCGCCGAGCGAATTCGTGATCAGCTCCGGCAGTCCGGCCGCGAGCAGCAGGCTCGCCCCGACCCGGCCCGCAAGCGTCGAGCCGCGGCAGGTCAGCACTGGAACGCCCGCCCACAGCGCGTCGACCGCGGTCGTGTGCGCTCCGTAGGGCAGCGTGTCGAGGGCGAGATCGGCGCAACGCAACCTTGCGATGTGCTCCTCTTGTGACACCTTTGGAGCAAAAATAAGGCGGTCGGGATCGATACCATGGCGCAGCGCTTCGGCGCGCAGGTTGGCGTGCGAGCGCTCGTGACCCACCAGCAACCACAGTACTGCGTCGGGCCTCGCGCGCAGCGCTTCCATCCAGATGGCAAAGACCGCTCGCCGCAGTTTGTAGCTATGGTTAGGGCACGCGAGCACCAGCGCTCCGTCGGGCAGCCCATGGTCGGAGCGTAACGGTGCCGGCAGCAGGCCCCGCCGGCGGTCGCACACGAAATAGCAGCGTGGAAGCCGCCACACGCGCTCGCGAAAGTACACCTCCTCACCCGGAGGGACGACCTCCGCGTCGGTGATGATGCCATCGACGCCGTCGTAGCCCAGGGTGCCCTGAAAGCATCCGTAATGCAGCTGCACCGGCGCGGGCCGATACCCGAGGATGGCGAGCCTTCCGCCGAAGGTGTGCCCCATGCGCTCGATCAGCACATCGATGCCGTCGTCACGAATGAGTGCTGCGACGGCCGAGTCCATGAGCTTACGCACGTCGCGCCAGCGGTCGAAGGCTGCACGCACCCGTGCGCGCAAGGCGCTCCCGTCGTCCGGGCCATAACTATAGCCCGTGATCTCGAAACGGCTCCGATCGTGTTCCTCGAACAGCCCAACCATCAGACGCGCGGTCGGATGCTCGTGGAAGTTGCCCGAAAGGTATCCCACGCGCAGCCGCTTGCCGCGCGCTGGCGTAGGGCGACGCGCCACCGGTTTCGGCAACATCGCCTGTGACCAGCGCTGCGCCACGGCGAGTTGCTGCGCCGGTGACAAGGCCATCGATAACGCGATGAACGGTGACCACCGCGGATCCGCCTCTGGATCGTCGAGCGTAGCGACAAGACTTGCCTCGCACTCGTCCAGACCGTCCCATTCGCACAGATACTGACGCGTATACACAAGGTTCGCGAGTGCCGGTGTCAGCGCGGGGTTGACGGCAAGCGCGCTTTCGAACGCGCGGCGCGCAAGCTCGTGTTCGCCGAGCAGCCGATAGGCGAGGCCTAGGTTGTCCCATACTTCGCCCCCCGCTTCGCCCAGCGCGATCGCGCGCTCGAGGTGCTCGCGTGCATCCGCGGGCGCATCATCATCCAAGCACGCCGCGCCGAGGCTCACGAGCACGCCCGCGTCGGTCGGCGCAAGTGCCGCGCATTCTCCGAGCACCTTGCGCCCCGCGTTCGCCGCGCCCGATAGCTTGAGCGCGTCGCCCAGCAAGTGCATCAGAAAAACGTCGCGCGGGTGATGCTGCAACCCTTCACGAGTCAGATACTGAGTTTGGGGCAGGTCCCCCTGCTTCGACGCGACGAACGCGGCGGCGCGGAACGAAGTCAGTGCCGTCGGGGCGATCGTCATCGCAGTGCCGGCTGCGACCTGCGCTTCCTCCAACCGACGCTGGTCGGCCAGAGCGAACGCTAGGCCCGCTATCGCAGCGGCGTAACGCGGCTCCTGTTGCTGAGCGGCCCGATAGCAGCGCTCGGCCAATGCAGGCGCGCCCGCATTGAGCGCCAGGTTTCCGAGCCTCGTGATGATCCTTGCGTTCTCAGCCGGCAGTTCCAGCGCGCGCTCGATCGCCTCTACTGCGGCTCTCTTGTCGCCACGCGCAAGGTGGGCTTGCCCGAGTGCGAGCCAGATCTCCTGCGGTGGCAATGCCTGGCGCCGTGCCGCGTCCAGGGCAAACGTCAGGCGTTCGCACGCCGCCTCCGGGTATCCGGCGGCGATCTCGTGTTCAGCTATCTTGAGCAACGCTCCCGGATGATCGGGCAGCGCCGTCAGGATCTGATCGTAGATCGCGCGCGCTTCGGCGCGCCGCCCGGCGGCCTCGTGCTTCGCCGCAAGCGCGAATGCGTCCTGAACCTTGAGCTGCATGTCAAAAGGAGAAGAATTTTACCACTCGTCGCACAGCCCAGCGCCGGTGCAGACGCGGCGGCATAGTACACTGCGGCGGCGAAATCGGTATCCACGCTTCGATCAATCGTGTCCGGCAGCGTCCGCAGAAACGATCCCTGCCCCTGCGGCAGCGGCAGACGCTTTAAGAACTGCCACGGCGCGCTGCGAGATTCCGCAGACTCCGGATCGTTCGCCGAAATCGCGCGCGGATATCTCGCGCAAGGTCGCACCGAGGATGCGGCTCGCAGCGCACGCGAGGCCCTCGAACGCGATGCCGCCGACGCGGAGGCGTGGACGGTACTCGGGCTGGCGCTTGAAACCACGCAACCGGACGCCGCGCTCGACGCATGGCAGAAGTCGGTTGCGCTCGCGCCGCGACAACCCGAGGCGCATTTCCGGATCGGCGACTTCCACCGCCGCCGCGGCGCACACGAGGCCGCGATCGTGGCGTACGAGAGCGCCCTTGCGGCAGGCTCGACGCATCCCGTGCTCCTCAACAATCTCGGCCTGTCGCTGCAGGCGTTGGGACGTCTCGACGAGGCCGCCGAGCAATATCGCCGAGCACTCGCGCTCCAGCCGGACCTCTTCGCCGCGCATGTGAATCTCGGCGACGTACTCCGGATGCGCCATCGTTACCGTGAAGCCGCGCAGAGTTACACAAAAGCTGCGGCGCTCGATGCGAACGTTGCAGCGGTATGGAAGAACCTCGGCGTATGTCAGCATCGCGCCGATGCTCCGGCCGCCGCGCGCGCGAGCTTCGAGCGCGCTCTGGCCCTGGCGCCAAACGACCCGCAGACGCTGACCAACCTGGCTGCGCTCGCCAGCGCCGAGCAGCGCTACGAGGAATCCGTAGCATTGATCCAGCAAGCGATGGCGCTCGAGCCGGAGTCCGCGGAAGCGAAGAATGTGCTGCTGTACGTGCGTCAGCAGATTTGCGACTGGACCGATTTCGAACGCCTGTTCGAAGAGCAGCGCCTCTCGCTCGAGCGTCCCGACGCGCCGGCAATCCTGCCGCACAATCTTTTCGCGCTTCCATACTCCCCGGCCGAGCTACTCACCGCGGCACGCAAATGGGCGATCCGCAATTACGGCGGACTCACCGCAGGCGCACCACCGCTGCCTTCTCTTGTCGACGGCAAACTGCGCATCGCCTACCTGGGACCCGACTTCCGCACGCATCCGCTCGCGAATCTCCTCACCGAAGTAATCGAGCGCCACGACCGGACTCGTTTCGAGGTCTTCGGCTATTCGTACGGTCTGGATGATCGCAGCGCCGCGCGGGCGCGCTTTGCCGCTGCGTTCGATCGTTTCATCGACGTCCGCGCCGAGTCCTTCGAAGCAACCGCTGCCCGCATCCGCGACGACAGGATCGCTGTCCTCTTCGATACGAGCGGCTACGTGATCCACGCGCGAAGCGAAATCTTCGCGGTTCGGCCGGCGCCAATCCAGGTCAATTGCATCGGCTTCCCCGGTACGCTCGGCGCAGAGTGGTACGACTACATCCTGACCGATCGTTTCGTCTCGCCGGCCCGGGAACAGGCGAACTTCGCCGAGCGCTTCCTTTACATGCCCGATTGCTACCTGCCGGGCGACAGCACACGCCCGATCGCTGCAGCGCCTTCGCGCGCGCAGTGCGCGCTCCCAGAAAGCTCATTCGTGTTCTGCTGTTTCAACGCGAGCTACAAGATCGTGCCGCGCGTCTTCGACGTCTGGATGCGGCTCCTGCGCGAAGCAGAGGACAGCGTACTCTGGCTGCTCGAGACGAATGCGCCGGCCACTGCGAATCTGCGCCACGAGGCGCAGCAGCGCGGCGTGGCGCCGGAGCGGCTGATCTTCGCGCCGCGCGTCCCGCTCGCCGAGCATCTGGCCCGTCATGCCATCGCCGATCTTTTTCTCGACACCTTTCCGTGCAATGCGCACACCACAGCCAACGATGCTCTCTTCGCCGGATTGCCGCTCCTCACCTGCGCCGGCGAGACCTTCGCCAGCCGCGTTTCGGGCAGTCAGCTCCGTGCCATCGGGTTGCCGGAACTGGTGACCGAGAGTCCCGAGGCGTACGAGGCGATGGCGGCGAGGCTAGCGCACGATCCCTCGCTGCTTCGAAGCTTGCGTGAGCGCCTGCGAAACGGCCGCGAGTCGGCGCCATTGTTCAACACCGAGGCCTACGTCCGGGCGCTCGAGCAACTCATGCTCGCGGTGTGCGAAGAGCGGGGGTTGGGAAGGCGCGCGGGGCCGTAGCCTTCGTACACGACGACGACCTCAAGCCCCGAGCTTCTGCAAACAATTGTTCCATTCGCGGGCCCGTCGAGCCCAGGTCCATTGAGACACGATGCGCATGCGGTGGTCCCAGGCCACCCGCAGCCAGGCCTCACGGTCCGCATCGCGACGCGACGCCTCCGCTCGCGCGGCGTCGGACCACCGCTCAATCAGCCCCTCACGCTCGCCGATGACGAATGTGCCCCAGCCCTCTAGTGTTTCGCCGAGCGCGCCAAGGTCGGTCGTGACTGGATAAAGCCCCGCGCCGACCGCCTCGACTGCGGAGATGCAGGACGTCTCGAGCCATGTGCACGGGTACGCCCAGAAGTCGTGTTCAGCGAGCAGAGGCGCGAGGGCGCCTTGCCCCACTGGCTCGAGACGCCGCATACCAGGGGTCGCGGCAACGACATCGAGCAGCTCGTCGAAATTCGGATCGTCGCTGTGATAGAGACTCATCCCCGTGAGCGCCGTGCACGACCAATCGGGCGGTGGGTTCAGACGCCGCCAGGCTGCCACTAGCACGTCGAGTCCACGGAAAGGCGTCGACGTGTAGATCCACCGCGCTGACCTGCGCGCCATCCTCTCGTCGCGAAATTCATCCCAGTTTCGGTAGAGCGTGGCGACGTGTGGACTCGCCGCGTTACGCAGAATCCAGTGCTTTCCCTGGGCGAGACCAAACCTGCCAGCCATCCCGCGATGGTGGAATTCGCTCAGGCTAACGATCGCATCCCAGCGGTTCTGCAGGGCAGGATCGCCCAGCGGCGCGAGGGCGGGCTGGTCTATCCAGTGGTGATTCCAGAGAATCCAGTATCCACTCCAAGCGACCTTTGGACGCAGCGCTGCCAGCGCTGGCGAATTCACCACGATAAGGTGGGTGATGCCTTCCTCGTTCAAGTAGTGCGCAAAGCGCGCCTGAAGCTTCGAGAGGCTGAGCCAGGCGATACCCTCCTGGATCGCATCATCGGAGCGAAGATTCGCCACCTGGGTCGCTACGCCCCCCTCGGCGAGCGCGAGGGCGAGATAGGTTACTGCCGATTGGCTCCCTCCCAGCGGCTTCCGGGTGCTCGTGTACGCGTCGTAGCCAAGACGTGGATCAACGAAGAGGAGTTTCATCATTTTCGAGTACGGCCGGCTTACCCGTCCGCCTCGATCCCGAGATACGCCCGCCTCAGCTCCGGCTGCGCGAGCAACGCCTGCGGCTCGCCCTGCGCCACGATACGTCCCTCGTCGAGCACGTAGGCACGCGTGGCGACCTCGAGCGCCATCGCGACGTTCTGCTCCACGAGCGGGATCGCGGTGCCTTCGCGATGGATCGCGGTCGCCGCTGTTTCTCTTCCGCGCCAGATTACGCGGGAACCGGCTCCGGCGTCTCGCAGTTCATGATGAAGTAGTCGGGCACCGGGGGGCCCCAGAGATAGAACGAATCCTCGGGCGGACAATCCTTCGCTCTCCACTCCACGTCTGCGGGGATGAAGTCGATGTCGTGCGAATACTCGGCGAAGCTCCCCCACGGGTCGCGCACGTAGTAGAAGTAGTTCGAACCGAGCACGTGCCGTCCCACGCCCCATCCTTCCTTGTGCCCGCGCTCGACCATCTGCTGCATGCCAAGCCCTACGTCGTCGAGGGTCGCGACGTTCCAGCTCGAATGATGCAGCCCCGGTCCCTCCGACTTGGCGAAGGCGAGCAGGTGATGATCGCTCGCGTGCGCGCCGTGCAGGAACGCAATCCCGTCGCCCGAGTAGTCGGACAGCTTCAAGCCCAGCGCATCGATGTAGAAGCGTGCCGAGCCCATGACATCGGAGCTGAACATCAGCGCGTGCGAGAGACGAGTCGGCCGTACGCCCTTCATCGTGGATCGGCCCGGACAGGCGCCCTTGCCCGGAGCGGCAGATGGCCACGCGATCGGCTTCTTCTCGCTGGGCGAGACCTTCGGTCCGGCGATCACCTGCACCGCCACCCCCTGCGGATCCTCGCACCACACGCCGTCGGCTTGCGCCAGTGGGTGCGACTCGCGCCGCACGACGCGCATGCGAGCGAGACGCTCGCGCAGCGGCTCGACGTCCTCGGCGTACGCGCCGAAGCAAAGGTACTGCAACTTCTTGCGCCCCGGCGCACGATGAATCGATCCCCAGCGATGCGGATGCCCGAAGGTGTAGAGGTCGACACGGCCGTCTGTGCGGCGGACGTCGAGGCCGAACTCACTGTAGAAGCGCGCGGCCTCGTCGAGGTCCGGCACCGTGAATGTGAAATGGTCCAGCGAATGAACCGCGGGGCCGACGGACCGCGCGGGCAATTGGGGCGCCTGTGGCATCTCTCTCTCCTCGCCCGGTGATTGCCGGGAATGATAGCACAGGGAACGGGTCGACCTACTCGTTGTATCGTTTGCCGTTTTAGCTAAATAAGCATATGATTGCCAGCGTGGACTCGGTCAACGCCACCCTCCTCAAGAACCGCCTGGGCGAAGTCATCCGACGCGCCGCGCTCGGCCCCGTGGCAATCGTTCGTCACGGCCGCGTGGTCGCGCATCTCGTGCCGCCGCCCGGTCTGAAGGGACGCATCGCGTCTGGAGCGGCGCGCCCGCGGCGCTGGACTCGACGCGAAGAGGAGCGAGTCGTCGAGCTGTGCGCGCGACGCGACTTCCGGCCATCGCGGTGGCTGCGCGCCGGCGAGCCGCGCCTGCTCGCGGGTGTGGCAGCGATGCTCGCTTCGCATCCGAGCTTCGACCGGACTCGCATGCTCGCCCTGGCCGAACGTCTCGATCCCGGAATGAGCACGCCCGGCAAGCTGGGCCGGTGGCTCGCCGGATCGCCCGTGCTGGCAGCTCGTCTTATGCCCATGCTCGAGGCGCGACTTCAGGAGCGACGCCCAGCTCGGCCTACGGGCGCATCGCGAACGTGAGCGCGAAAGTCCCGGTTCGCCCCGATCCCGAATATCTCCGGGCGTTCGCGACGATCATGTCGCGAATTGAAAGATCGCTCGGCGTGAAGCGACCGGCCAAACCCGTCGTCGCATACGTGGCCGGGGGCGCAGCTCTTCACTTCTATACCGGGAGCCGTGTGTCCAAGGACATCGACGCGAAGATCATGGCTAGGGTGCTGCTCGACCCGCGCGAGCTTCAGGTGGGTTACCGCGGCGAGGATGGACACGCGCGACTGCTCTACTTCGACACGCAATACAACGACACCTTCGCACTGCTTCACCACGAGGCTTACGACGATGCGCTACCCATCTCCGTGCCGGGCGTCGACGCGCGCCGTCTCGAAGTGAAGCTCCTCACTCCGCTCGATCTTGCAGTATCCAAGCTGTCATGCTTCAGCGACGTGGATCAATCGGACATTCGCGCGCTGACTCGCGCGGGCCTGATCGATGCTTCT
>Ga0307472_100000292_pt1 | contig 16480 bp, 13 predicted proteins | sample atmos_gasesAM5C__2_FD_204582 | JGI IMG/M metagenome (GOLD analysis project Ga0307472, IMG submission 204582) | Hardwood forest soil microbial communities from Morgan-Monroe State Forest, Indiana, United States - atmos_gasesAM5C_05 | ecosystem: Environmental > Terrestrial > Soil > Temperate...
AGATAGGTTTCAATTTTTCCCAAGCTAACGGTCGTGGCCATGACAGGCTCCTTGTCTATTCTCGAATTCCTTTTGATAGCATGCCTCCGGCGGCGGTGTCCACCAGCCAGAGCAGTTTCCCATTCTTGGGCTGAAGCAATTGTGCAGGCATCTGCTCCGGTTCATAAGGGCCTTCCAAAACACCCTTCAGTGCCAGCGCCTTGTCCGCGCCCATCACCATGAACAAAATCTCCGCCGCCGCGCAGGCAGCAGGGGCGGTCAGCGTAATGCGATCCGTATACAGTTTCCCAACCCAGTTGCTTACGACGATGCGCCCGTCGGCATGCAGCGCTTTCGTTCCGGGAAAGAGTGAAAGCGTGTGGCCCTCATTGCCCATTCCCACAAGCAATAGATCAAAGCGCGGGAACTCACCGGCTTTCAGTTGGAAATGCGCAGCGATTGCTTCTTCATATTCGCGAGCAGCCTGTCCTGCGTCCGGGTATTCGCCTTTAATGCGCGTAACCTGGTTTGCCCTTAGCGGAACCTTGGAAAGCATCGCCTCGGTGGCCATGCGAAAATTGCTGTCCGCATGGCCGGGACCGACGTGTCGTTCGTCGCCGAAGAACACTTGTATTTTATCCCAGGGAACTTGCGATCGCATCGCTGGGTCGTTTGCCAACAAGCCATACAAAACCTTCGGAGTGGAGCCGCCCGCCAGCGCGACATGGAACGCGCCCCGCTCCCGCACCGCTGCTGCCGCTGCCTGAATAAACTCTTGCGCGGCGCGTTTTGCAATGGCGGCCCCATCCGCCAGGATTCGTATTTCCGGCTCTACTCGCATTTCTTCTTTAGCTAACGATTCCCGTCTTTTCCCGGGCATTGGAAGGAGCGATTCTCCCGCGCTTATCGAGTTCTTCTTCCCCAATGCGGCGCCACGCGCGGGCGTCCTTCTCGAGCAGCTCATCACCTTCGACGGGACCCCAAGAGCCCGCAGCGTAATTCGGGAAGCCGCGCGCCGGCAGTGCATGCCACACATCGAGGATGGGTTGAATCACGCTCCAGCCCGCCTCGACCATGTCCGCGCGTTGAAAAAGCGTGGCGTCGCCAGCCATGCAGTCGCGCAGCAACCGTTCGTAGCCGGTACTGTGTTCCAAACCAAAATAGGTGGAATAGTCGAAGTCCATGTTCACCAAGCCCAGTTTCATGACCGAGCCAGGAACTTTCGCGCCAAAACTCAGAGAAATTCCCTCCTCCGGCTGAATGTGAATGACCAGGCGATTGGTCTCCAGGTTCTGTACGCTCGTGTTTCTGAAAAGCACAAAAGGCGTGCGGCGAAATTGAATGACGATCTCAGTCACGCGCCGCGCCAGCCGTTTGCCGGTGCGCAGATAAAAGGGCACGCCCGCCCAACGCCAGTTGTCGATGTGCAGCTTTAAAGCAACGAATGTTTCGGTATTGGAGTCGGGAGCAACCGCCGGTTCGCTGCGGTAGCCGGGAACGCGCTCACCCTCAATGGTGCCGCTTCCATATTGGCCGCGCACCGTACAGGTAAGGACTTCTTCGGGAGTTAGGGGTTGAATGGCGTGGAGCACTTCGGCCTGTTTGTTGCGGACCTCATCGGCGTGAAAAGAGATAGGCGGCTCCATCGCCGTCATAGTCAGCAATTGAAAGAGGTGATTCGGCACCATGTCGCGCAGCGCGCCTGCGGTTTCGTAGAATCCGCCGCGGTGTTCGACGCCGACGGTTTCGGCGGCCGTGATTTGCACGTGATCCACATAATTCCGGTTCCAGAGTGGTTCGATGATGTTATTGGAAAAACGGAAGACCATGACGTTCTGCACGGTCTCTTTGCCGAGATAATGATCGATTCGGTAAATCTGGCTTTCGTTCAGGACCTGCCCGAGTTCCTGGTTGAGCTGTTTCGCGGAAACCAGATCGTGACCAAAAGGCTTTTCGACGATAACCCGCGCCCAGTGTCCGTTTTCCTCTTTCGATAGGCAGCACAAACCCAGCATTTTCACGATGGGTGAGAAGAATCGGGGTGCCACCGCTAGATAAAAAAGACGATTACCCAGCGTGTTGTACTTCCTATCCGCCTCCGCGATCTGCTGCTCGAGGCGCTTATACGCTTCCGGGTCCTGAAAATCGCCTTCCACGTAATACATACGTTCGCACATGGACTCCAAAAGCTTCGGATCGATCGGCGAGGAAGCGTACTTGGGAATCTCCAGCATCATCGTTTTTCGAAAGCTTTCCGTGGTGAAGTCATCGGTGGCAAAGCCGACAATCGCAAACTGTTCGGGGAGAAGTTTTTCTTCCGCCAAATTGCAAAGGGCAGGAACCAGCTTGCGCTTGGTGAGGTCGCCCGTCGCCCCGCAAATCGTCATTACGCAAGGCGAGGCCAATGAGTTGGGGTCTGGGTGGTCGAAGTTCATCAATCGAAATCCTTTTACGCTGTTCCGGATGGCCGTCGCCATCTCTAATGGCCCGCTTTCTTCTCGATGTGTCCGCCAAACTGAAAACGCATGGCCGACAGCACCTTGGCCGCAAAATCATCCTCGCCGCGCGATGTGAATCGTTGATAAAGCGAGGCGCTGAGAACCGGCGCGGGGGCTGTCGATTCAATCGCGGCAAGAATCGTCCACCGCCCTTCACCGGAATCCGAGACGCGTCCCGAAAAACGCTCCAGCGCAGGCTGCTCCAACAAAGAAATTGCGGTGAGATCTAAAAGCCAGGAAGCGACTACGCTCCCGCGGCGCCAAACTTCCGTAACGTCGGCAAGGTTGAAGTCGTACTGGTAGTGTTCTGGACTACGAAGCGGCGTGGTTTCCGCATCGGTTTCGCGGTGCGACTTGCCCGCGTTCGCGTGCTTCAAGATGTTCAAGCCCTCGGCGTATGCGGCCATTAATCCGTATTCGATACCGTTGTGAACCATCTTCACGAAGTGGCCAGCACCGGAAGGCCCGCAGTGTAAGTAACCCTCTTCCGCAGTGCCTCCCACTTTTTCGCGCCCCGGAGTGCGCGGCACATCGCCGCGTCCAGGCGCCAACGTCTTGAAGATAGGGTCGAGGCGCTTCACCACTGCCGTCTCCCCGCCGATCATCTGACAATAGCCGCGCTCAAGTCCCCAGACGCCTCCGCTCGTACCAACATCGCAGTAGTGAATCCCTTTCGCCGAGAGCTCTTTCGCGCGGCGGATGTCGTCGATGTAATACGAATTTCCGCCGTCAATCACCACGTCGTCTTTCTCGAGTTTGCCAACGAGGTCGCGCAGCGTGGCATCCACCACTGCCGCCGGCACCATGAGCCAAATCGCGCGTGGCTTTTGCAACTTCGCGACAAAATCATCGAGCGACGAGGCGCCTGTTGCGCCTTCCGCAGACAGCTGCTTCACCGATTCCGCGCTGCGGTCGTAGACCACGCATTGGTGACCGCCCTTTTGCAGGCGCCGCACCATGTTGGCGCCCATTCTGCCCAACCCGATCATTCCCAGTTGCATCGTGTGCGCTCCCCGCCGATCAGCTTGAAAGACATTTGGTCCGGTATGTCAGGCAACTGCTTTTTGCACGGCTTTGGATAGTGTGGCAAGGGCCGACTTCAGGTTCTTCCCCAGATGGACCCGCAAAGCGCGGCGGCCGCGCTCCGAGAGAACCGCGAAGTCCCCGCGGGCCTGCGCTGCCTTCACCACGCCAAAAGTGTACTTCTGCCCGGGTACCGGCAAGTCTTTCGCGTCTGCGCAAGTAATTTGCAGAAACACGCCACTGTTTGGCCCGCCTTTGTAGGCCTGCCCGGTGGAGTGCAGGAAGCGTGGGCCAAAGCCTAAAACGGTCGCCACTTTTTTCTTGTCGCGAACCGCGTGCCGCATCGTTTGTAGGGCCTTTTCATTTTCTGCGTTCATCGGAATGTAGCCGAGCACCCCGAAATAATCGCCGGGGTTGAGCCGGCTGAGATGTGTTTTCAGGACGGCAGTAACGTTCAAACCTCCGTGAATCGCCGCGACGTTTTTCTCGTCCGCATAAAACTGGATGCCGCTGGCCTCAAAAAAGGGTACCTCGGCGGGCAGCTTACCCTTAGCCTCGTACTCGCTGGTGAGCTTCCGCGTTTCCACTTTGCTCGCCTCAACGTCCGGCTGATTGAATGCGTTGATTCCTATGATCGAACCCGCCACCGCCGTGGCAATCTCCCAGCGAAAAAACTCCTGGCCGAGCGTATAAACATTGTCGACGCTGATGCTCACTACGGGATGGCCCGCTTTCTCAAGGGCCATGACCGCTTTGTCCTGTGCCTTGTTTGGCTTGGATGCCAATCGCAAATAAACAAACACGCGGTCTTTGCCATATACCGAAGCTCTTGCCAAGCGTTCGCGATCCACAGGTATGATGCCCCTTCCGTTCTTCCCTGTAGACTCGGCGATGAGTTGTTAGAGCCAAGCGCCAAGATCATAGATTCCAGGCGAGGCGATAATGGTCAGCTTGTCGCGTCCATGAGTCGCGGCCACGCCAAGAACTGTCCCCAAAACGACGCCCGGATTGTCATGAACCGTCACCCCAGGGCTGCAGGCTGTAGCCATCTCTTTCGTAATTTGCAAAAGCTTCTCCACGTCCAGGCCCATAATCGCCGCGGGAACCATGCCGAAATTCGAAAGCGCCGAATAACGCCCTCCGATGCTCGGCACGCCGAAGAAAATCTCGCGGAATTTGTCGGCTACCGCGACTTCCTGCATGTGCGAACCGGGATCGGTGATCGCCACGAAGCGGTTCCCCACTTCTTTCTCGCCCACTTTGGCTTTCACGCGATGAAAGAAATATTGTTTATAGATGTTGGGTTCGAGCGTGCTGCCCGATTTGCTCGATACAATGCACAGCGTGCTCTTCAGATCGAGCTTCGCTTCGATGGACTTGATTTGCGCCGGATCCGTGGAGTCCAGCACGTGCAGCTCGGGAAAACCTTTAATGTTTCCGAAAGTCATGCGCAGCACTTCAGGACAGAGACTGGACCCGCCCATCCCTAGCAACAGTGCGTGCTTGAAACGCGTCTTCTTCACGTCTTCGGCAATTCGCTTGAAGGCATCGGCATGCGCGAGTTGCTGGTCCACGATGTGCAGCCAGCCCAGCCAGCTGCTTTCGTCGGTGCGCGTCCAGAGAGAAGCGTCCTTCTGCCAAAGCCGCGCTACTTTATTGTTCTTTCTCCAGTCTTCGAGCGAAGCAGCCACCGCATTGGCAAGTTCTTCCGGTAGTGTGCAGGTTTGTCGGTTCACGCTCACGCGCGAGCTCCCGCGGTTTTCCCCACGGCATCCAGCAAAGTCTTGAACGCATCGGAAAAGAGCTTTACGCCGTCCGCAAGCAGCTTGTCGGTCACCTCTTTCATCGAGATTCCCGCTTTGGCAAGATCCGCCATGGTTTTCGCCGCGCCGTCGACATTTTCGGTGAGGCTTGGACGCAACCTCCCATGGTCGCGGAAGGCGTCGAACGTTGCCGGCGGAATCGTGTCCACGGTATCTGCGCCAATCAGTTCTTCCACGTAAAGCACATCACGATACTTGGGATTCTTCGTGCTCGTGCTGGCCCACAGGAGCCGCTGCGTCTGCGCGCCCTTGGCTTCGAGAGCCTTCCATCGCGGACCGCCAAAAAGTTCCTGATATTTCTTGTAGGTCACCCGTGCATTGGCAATCGCCACTTTGCCTCGCACGCTTTCCAACAGCGCTTTTTGTCCTGCATCTGCTCCTGCTTTGAGCTTTTCATCAATCATTCCGTCGATCAGCGTGTCGATGCGGCTGACAAAGAAACTCGCGACGCTGGCTATGTGCCCAATGTCCTGCCCCTTCGCGGCGCGCGCTTCGAGGGCAGCGAGATAAGCTTCCGCCACCTTTTCGTAAGCCGATTGCGCGAAAAGCAGCGTGATGTTGATGTTGAGGCCCTCTTCCAGGCACTGGCGAATCGCGGGAAGCCCTTCCGGAGTGCCGGGAATCTTGACCATTACGTTCGGGCGGTTCACGCCTTTCCACAGGCGGTGCGCCTCGGTGATGGTGGCCTTGGTGTCGTATCCGAGAAAAGGCGAAACCTCGATGCTAACGTAGCCGTCGCGTCGCTTTGTCTCCTCATAAACAGGCCGGAAGATGTCGCACGCATCCTGAATGTCGCGGAACGCGATTTCTTCGAACACGCCGTTGGCGTCGAGCTTCTTCGCTTCCGCCGAGTTCAGAATATCGGCGTAAAGATTGCTGCCCGTGATGGCCTTTTCAAAAATGGATGGATTGGAGGTCATCCCGCGCAAACCATCGTTATCAATGTATTTCTTCAATTGCCCGCTCGTCAGCAAATCTCGCCGCACGTAATCCATCCAGGGCGATTGGCCATACGCCAGCAAGCCTTTGAGCGGATTCGTGCCTTCTCCCTTAGCGATATTGGGAAGAGTGGTTGTCGTCGTCATAAATGGTTCTCCTTCAACCCGAAAAATACTTTGAAATTCTATTGTACGCCTTGGAAGGGTGGGTGCTCCACGCTCCGAAACCCTATACTTTTGCCTTCGCGCTGGCTCCGAATTTTGCTTCGAGCGCTTTGACCTTTCCCAGCCGCCGCACATGGCGCTCTTCTTTGGTGAATTTTGCGCCAAGGAATGCCTTCACCAGGTCCTCGGCAAGTTTCACGCCCACAACGCGCGAGCCTAGCACGAGCACGTTGATATCATCGTGCTCTACACCCTGATGCGCCGAGTACGTGTCGTGACACATTCCAGCGCGGATGCCCATCAACTTGTTCGCCGCCACGCTTGCACCAACACCGCTCCCGCAAATCAGCACGCCTCGTTCCGCCTTGCTCTCAAGCACCGCCCTGCCTACCGCCTCGGCGAAATCCGGGTAATCGGATGGGTTTTCATTGAACGCACCCACGTCCAGCACTTCGTGCCCGAGAGAACGCAACAAATCGCCCATGGCAACCTTGAGGGCAAAGCCTGCGTGATCCGACCCAATCACCAGCTTCATCAGCAGCTCACTTCCCTAACACTTCCCGCGCCGCGGCAACGACATTGTCCGCGCTAAATCCGAATTTTTTCAGTAAATCCTTCAGCGGCGCCGACGCGCCAAAACGGCGCATGCCAAGAATCTTTCCCTTCAATCCAGTGTAGCGCTCCCAACCAAAAGTCGCCGCCATCTCCACCGCAACGCGCGCGGTCACCTCCGGTGGAAACACGCTCGCTCTGTAAGCTGCATCTTGCTGTTCGAACAACTCCCACGATGGCATGCTTACCACTCTTGCCTTAATGCCTTCTGCTTTCAGCTTTTCGTAAGCGTCCACGCATAGCGACAATTCGCTGCCGCTGGCCATCAAAATCACTTCCGGATTCCCTCCCGCAGCGTCCGCCAACACATACCCGCCATTCGAAACACCCGAAGCCGCTGCATATTTCGCGCGGTCCAGCGTCGGCACCGCCTGCCGCGTCAGCACCAAAGTGCTCGGCCCGTGCTTGTGCTGCAGAATCACTTTGTACGCTTCCACCACTTCATTCGAATCGCCCGGCCGCAAAACCAGCATGTTCGGCATCGCCCGCAAAGACGCCAGTTGCTCTACCGGCTGATGCGTCGGCCCGTCCTCCCCCACACCCACAGAGTCGTGGGTAAAAATGTAAATCGCGGGGATTTCCATAAGCGCGCCGAGGCGCATGCTGGGGCGCATGTAATCGCTGAAATTGAAAAACGTCGCGCTGAAGCTGCGCAGTTTCGAAATCGTCATTCCGTTGACGATTGCGCCCATGGCGTGTTCGCGCACGCCAAAATGAACATTCCGCCCGCGATATTCATTCGGATAAAAATCGCCCGCGCCATCAAATGTCAAGTTTGTTTTGTTGGATTTCGCCAGGTCCGCCGAGCCGCCGATCAGCCAGGGAATATTTTTTGCCAGCGCGTTCAAAGTTTTCCCGGAAGATTCGCGCGTAGCAATGCCTTTCGCATCGGCGGGGAAATTTGGCAAGTCCTTGTCCCAGCCGTCCGGTAATTCGCCCTTCAGCATGATCTCGACCTGCTTTGCTTGCTGCGGAAACTGCTTTTTGTACGCGTCAAATTTGACTTGCCACGCCGCATGCGCCTGCGCGCCGCGTTTGCCCACGCCATTTTTGAACTGATCGTAGACGCCGTCGGGAACAAGAAATTCCGCGTCCTCCGGCCAGCCGTAATTCTTTTTCACCAGCTTGACTTCCGCTTCGCCCAGCGGTTCGCCATGCGCTTCGTAGGAATCCTGTTTGTGCGGCGAGCCATAGCCGATGTGGCTGTTCACAATGATCAGCGTCGGCCGGTCCTTGGTCTTGAGAAAGCTCTCATACGCGCGCGCCAGCATTTCCAAGTCGTTCGCATCCGTCACGTGCGCGACATTCCAGCCGTAGCCCGCAAAACGCGTGGCCACGTCTTCGCTGAACGACCATTCCGCTGGGCCGTCCAGCGTCACGCGGTTGTTGTCGTAAATCCAGCAAAGGTTCGAAAGTTTGAGATGCCCCGCGAGCGACGCTGCCTCGCTCGCTACGCCTTCCATCAAGTCTCCGTCGCCGCAAACCGCGTAAACATTGAAATCAAAAATTTCGAAATCCGGTTTGTTGTAATTTTCTCCCAGCCATTTGCTGGCAATCGCCATCCCCACGCTGTTTCCCGCACCTTGTCCCAGCGGCCCGGTCGTGGTTTCCACACCCGTGGTGATATGCGATTCCGGATGCCCCGGCGTCCGGCTGTCCAGCTGGCGGAACCGTTTAATCTCCTCCATCGGAACCGAGAGCTCGCTGGTAACTTCACCTTTCGCATTCACAGAGCGGACGCCAGCCAGATGCAGTGTCGCGTATAACAGCATCGAAGCATGTCCCGCCGAAAGCACGAAGCGGTCGCGGTTCGCCCACGTGGGGTCGGCAGGGTCGTAGTGCAAGTATTTCTGCCACAACTCGTAGACCACCGGCGCAAGCCCCATCGGCGCGCCCGGATGCCCGGAATTTGCTTGCTGCACGGCATCGATCGCCAACGTTCGAATGGTATTGATGCTCAGCAGATCGACGTCCACTTGACTCTTTGCCTGACTCACTGTCGCTCCTGTTTGCAGGCATGGCAGCGCCCGCAGTTCACAGCCACATTTTAGATGCCCCAGCCTGCAGGGCGGATGACGGGATTTTACGACAAAATGGGAATGCCTGCTCGTTCCAGACTGCGATGTCGGTGGACCTTGCGGCCTGGTGACCCGTGACCCCTTCTGGGCTCCCCTCACGGCTCGCGGTAAACGCGGCAAGTTGGTGCCATATTGCTTGGGTGCGGAATCAAGTGTATTTTTGTGATTGGCCAGAAGCCCAAAAAATTGTGGCCGGATAGGTGGGTTTATGAAGCGTCGCGATTTCCTGCGCTCTGCAGGTCTCGTATCAACAGCTCTGGCGTTTCCCGAGACGGGACGCCTGTTATCGCAAGAGGCAGTGCCAGACCCTTGGCGCACGTTCGAATTGACGACGAGCGTGCAGGTTCTGAAGACTTCCGGAGCGACACGGATATGGGTGCCGGCGGCGCTCGTAAATTCAACGCCCTTCCAGAAAACACTCGCTAATGAGTTCAAAGCCGAGGGTGGCACCGCGAAGATGCTCGAGAGTAGTACCGACACGCTCGGAATCATCGCAGCGGAGTTTCCCGCTGGCGTGAATCCTATTCTTACGGTCACGAGCCGAATGGCGACAAAAAACTATACGGTGGACCTCTCCGCAGCTGGCAACGCGCCGAAAGGAAATCAAGCGGACTTGGAACATTTTCTGCGGCCGACGAAGCTGCTGCCGACTGACGGCATCGTGAAGACGACTGCGACCGAAATCACAAAGGGCGCGAAGACGGATGTCGAAAAGGCGCGCGCGATTTACGAGTGGATCGTGGTGAACACGTTCCGAAATCCGAAAACGCGGGGCTGCGGCGCGGGCGACATCCGCTTTATGCTGGAAACCAAGGATTTGGGCGGCAAGTGCGCGGACCTGAATTCGCTGTTTGTCGGGCTCGCGCGCGCGGTGGGCCTTCCCGCACGCGACGTGTACGGCATCCGGGTTGCCAAGTCAGACCTCGGGTATAAGAGCCTTGGCCCTTCGACGGAGACCGTGACAAAAGCACAGCATTGCCGCGCGGAGGTGTACCTCAGCGGCTACGGCTGGGTGCCTGTTGACCCTGCGGATGTGCGGAAGGTGGTGTTGGAAGAGCCGCCGGGAAATCGTACTTTGGACGATGAAATGGTGAAAAGAGCCCGTGTGCGTCTGTTCGGGTCTTGGGAGATGAACTGGATAGCGTACAACTTTGCGCACGATGTGACCCTGCCAGGATCGAACGGCGCGCCACTTGGATTCCTAATGTACCCGCAGGCGGAAACGGCCGGCGGCCGGCTCGATCCCCTCGATCCGGACGGCTTCAAGTACGACATCAAGTCGAGAGAGATCACCGCGGCAAATAGCTGACGGAAACGGACCCACTATCCGCTCACGTATTCGCTTTGGGCCTGCTTCGCCGGATGTTAATTTTGTTCTTCTGCCGATGCCCGGGTGGCGGAATGGCAGACGCTGAGGACTTAAAATCCTCCGGGGATTTTTCCTCATGTGGGTTCGACTCCCACCCCGGGCACCAGTCTTTCTTATTGAAGATGAATGAGTTGTTGGCGCGCCGCTTTGCGTGTAACTCTGGTGTACCCCACTTTGCAAAAGAACGAGCGGATCGCGGCTCCAGGCGTTAGCCAAATCCGCTTCCAGTTGTTCCTGTCGCGAGCGGACCCACGGTGCGTAGTGTTTCTCCGTTATCCTCACACTCTGATGGCCCAGCAGAATCGAGACTCGTTCAATAGGCACTCCAGCGAGGAGCAATTCGACAGCGAACGTGTCGCGGAAACGGTGTGGATGTCCGTTCGGCACACCCGCAAGTTTGAAGAGTCGGCGCAGCCGCGTTTGCCAGCTCCGCACGATGCTTTCTAGCTTTCCTCTGCCACTCCAAAAGAAAAACTTCTCTGTGACCTTTGGCGTTGTTTGAAGCTCCAGGTCGTCCTAAAATTGAATCCCATGTACAAGTCAAAGTTACGGATGTGGTTGACTTTTAGCGTCTGGTTGATGGGCGCGGTTATTTGCGGCGTATTAGACCACATTCGCCAATCTTCAGTTTTTCTGCCCGTTTACTTGCCTTTGGCGGCCGTTATCGTGGTTGTAGCAACGAGGAAGCATCGCTTCCGGAACTACAAATTTGAGTTTGTGGAGCCGCGTGTTGCTCGCAGCCCGCTGGGATTCGAGGTCCGTGCATCGAATTCACGCTTGGAGTATATCGAGGGCAACCACGTGGTCTCATGGCAACCAGCTTCTTTGAATGCCTCCATCAGCCGTCATGTCCGTGCTGATTTATTTGCAATTAGTTGAAGAAGGCAAGATTCGTCCGAAGCGAACAACAAAGTAAATCCAAACGAACCTATGACTCGCTTAACTAGCAATCGTCAGTCAAGTCCTGTTCTTTAGGGCCTCCGGCCCGCGAAACTTCATGAAAGAAGTGGGAGAGCAACGAATAGATGATTCGCTGCAAAGTCCTTTGTTTTCAAGTCGGCCGTGATCGCCGCCACAGTTCTTTCGACTCTGACGCACAAATCGTCCATTTGAAGTTCTAGAACTTGACTTGTCCAGTTTGGGGTTAATCGGGATCGAGGATTCGGCTCACTGGCAGTGTTAACAGTTGGCACCAAGGTTGCCCTTCGAGGATATTTCATCTCGTACGCACGTTTTACTTTTTGTGCTGTTCACATGCCCGAGCTGAGTCAAACGTTGCTTTGGCTGGATGAAAACGCCGGAAGGAGAAAGAATATGCAAGAGATGCCCAGGGTGCTTCGTCGTGCCCCTATTTTCTGCCTTCTGCCCTTGTTGGCTGTTACTGGCACTATTGCCAAAGCTCAGGAGCGCATGACGATTCAGGCAACCGCAATGGGCACGAGCACTCAATTAGGCAAGATATATAACGTCAACGTCATCATCGAACAGTTCTCGACGCCTGATGATCGAAAGGCTCTAATTGACGCATTCAAGCGCTCGGGCCAGGACGGGCTTGTGAGTGTCCTCGAAGACATGAAACCCAAGGGGCGCATCAGATTCGCCAGTGGTGGCGTGGGTAACGACATCAAGTACATCATCGAGTTGCCCTCCGAGAAGGGGCACCGCCGACTCCGTCTCGTCACTGATCGCACCCTAGCTTTCGGAGAGCTATACCAGGGAACACGTTCAAGAGATTACAGCGTCGGCGCCATGGAGTTGGATCTCACGCCCGACGGCAAGGGCTCCGGCACAGTGCTACCAGCTTGCAAACTGACCGTAAGCAAGAAGAAGCAACAGGTCGAGATCGAAACTTATCAAAATCCCTGGAAGCTCTCAAACTTCATGATCTCCAAGGACTGAGAATGAAGAAGCTACTGAGAACATTGTTAGGCTGCACTCTGGCAGTCCCATCCTTCGCTTCCGCAGAAACTCCCAAGCCCGATGCATCGTAGGCGTAAAGTCATCCTTGTGAATCGAGTGGAGAAACGTTTCCCGGTTGGTTCCCTTGTCGCCAATCTGGCGTAGATCTGATAACGCGGTTACCGACTTCAAACTACTTGGGCTCAGCGCAGCAGGCATCACAAGCACTAACGGTCTTCCACGACCTCGCTTGTTTCGTTCACCAAACTTTCGCCCGTGAACCACCGTTCTTTACATGCTCCTCGGGAGTTCTCCCTAATCCGAAATCCTGTGTTCAACGGATTGCCCGGCGCTTTCGAGTTTGCTAACTCTGGTCCAGGAAGTTCCCGACATGGGCATGTCTTGTCCCTCATGTGGTTCGGTCACAATCCCCACTTTGACAAGGGTCTCTTGCTCAGGAGGTTGCCGCATGCTCCTTTCTCACCTAGTCGCGCCCTGTGTAGGTTATTCGAGAGTGACTCACTATTTCCTGCCAGTATTTGCGGTGGCAATCTGTCTCGGCAGTTTGCCGGCTCTTGCCGACGCGCAAGCAAGTGTGCAAGGACAATGGCAGACACTACCCAATCTCATGCCCATCAATCCCGTGCATGCCGCTCTGCTGCACAATGGCAAAGTGCTTGTGGTGTCCGGCTCCGGCAACCTGCCGACTAATAGCAATCTGCAAGCGGCCGTGTTCGATCCCCAGACCGGCACAGTTACAACACAACCAGTGGGCTGGGACATGTTCTGCAACGGGATGGTTGTTCTTTCGGACGGCCGTGCCCTCATCAACGGCGGGACGCTTCAGTATGATCCCTTCCATGGTGAATTGCGCAGTGCGGTCTATGACTTGGCAACCGGCGCGTTCACTGACGTGCAGAACATGGCGCACGGTCGTTGGTATCCCACAGTGACCAACCTGCCCGACGGCACTGTAATGACCTTCTCTGGGCTCGACGAGAACGGGAGCACCAACAGCACAGTCGAAATCTATTCGGTGAGCACGGGCTGGAGCGCTCCGATTGGCTCACCCTTTACGCCTCCTCTCTATCCGCGGATGAACCTTCTTCCAAACGGCCAAATTTTCTACTCAGGCTCCACGGCGCAATCGCGCCTTTTTGATCCAGTGGCCAAGACTTGGTCCGGCGTGATTGCGACCACGAATTACGGTGGGACGCGCACCTACGGGACCTCTGTATTGCTGTCGCTCACGCCGGCGAACAACTACAAGCCCGTGGTCATGATTATGGGCGGCGGCAACCCGTCCACCGCCACGACCGAGCTCATCGATCTATCAGCGGCCACTCCGACATGGACGAACGGCCCGCCGATGTCCCAGCCGCGTATCGAGATGAACGCCGCGATCCTCCCGAGTGGCAAGGTCCTTGCCTTGGGCGGTTCGCTCAATGACGAAGACACTGGGACCGCGAGCCTCAATGCCGATTTGTACGATCCTGCCACGAACACTTTCAGCTCTGCCGGTATGAACGCTTTTCCCCGACTGTATCACTCCAATTCACTTCTCCTTCCGGATGGAACGGTGTGGTTCGCCGGCGGCAATCCGGCGCGGGGCACCTACGAGCAGCACATGGAAATCTATTCTCCAGCGTATCTCTTCAATCTGGACGGTACGCTCGCCACTCGGCCTACGATCACAGGCGTTCCTTCGTCGGGCATTGGTTACGGCAGCACTTTCCAAGTACAAACTCCTGATGCCGCGAGCATTACTTCCGTGGTGCTCATGCGGCCGGGCGCCCCGACGCACGCGTTTGACATGGAGCAACGTTTGGTGGCCATGACCTTTAGGGCCGGGAGCGGCGTTTTGAACGTGACAGCTCCACCGAACGGCAACATCGCCCCGCCGGGCTACTATATGCTTTTCATTCTGAATTCTTCGGGAGTGCCTTCGGTGGCGCAATTTGTTCAGCTTACACCGGCGCCACCGGACCAGCCTCCCGCCGGCACGATCACCAGCCCCACGAGCGATGTGACTATCACCGCCGGCCAGTCCGTATTTTTCGCGGGCTCTGGATCGGACCCTGACGGTACTGTCACTGCGTATTCCTGGTCGTTCCCGGGCGGCAATCCCAGCACAAGCTCGCTAGCTACGCCGGGTAACGTGATCTATAACGCTCCCGGCACCTTCGCAGCGACGCTGACAGTCACGGACAATGCCGGCCTCACCGATCCCAGTCCGCCATCGCGCATGATCACGGTAACTCCTGCGCCTGACTTCAGCATTTCTGCTGCGCCTTCTTCGCAAATTGCAGTGCAGACGACCAGTACGAGCTATTCCGTGACCATCTCGTCAGCGAATGGCTTCTCCGGCAACGTAAGCTTAAGCGTTTCCGGATTACCTCCTAATGCCACCGCCTCATTCAGCAGTCCTCTCGTGACCGGTTCGGGCTCGTCGACGCTGACTGTTAACCCCGCGCTAACTAGTCCTCCGGGGACTTACACGCTTACGATCACGGGCACAAGCGGCGGTCTGAGCCACAGTGTGAACGTGACACTCACGGTCATTTAGCACTGGAGATTTCGGCATCTCTGCCGCGCCATCTTCGGGAAGTACGTAGCGGGACGAACGGTAATCTCGTTGACGCAACTTCCGTAAGTCTCATCTTGAAGTAAGCTCTGTTCACAGCTATTTGCCTCTCTTGGAGCGGGTTCGCAGGAGCCCGCTCCGGGCCGGGCATATTGTGGGTCGCGTGGCCGACTCTTCAAAGAAAGGAGATTTAGCATGCACATTTGTCGCAGAGACCTTTTGCGGCAGCTTGGGGTCGCAATAACGAGCGCGGGATTACTCCCCGCGCTGGGAGAAACTTCCTTATTGCCGGTAAAGTCGGCGGCGGGCGCTACAAGTCCGGCGAAGCCCATCCGACTTAACCGAAACGAGAGTCCGTACGGTCCCTGCGAAAAAGCCAACGAAGCAATGCGCGAGGCGATTGACCTCGCCAATCGCTACCCGGGCCAAGAGCTGGAGGATCTGCGATCTACAATCTCCACTTTGAACGGCGTTAGATCCGAGCAAATCACGCTAGGTTGTGGGTCTACCGACATTTTACGCATCGCCGCCGAGAGTTTTCTTGGTCCCGGAAAATCGCTGGTGATGGCGACACCGACGTTCAATGCGATCGCCGGATATGCACGGGCGAGCGGCACCGAAATCCGGGCCGTTCCCCTAACCAAGCGATATATGCATGATCTCGATACCATGATCCGGCGCACGGATGCGTCGACCGGGCTGATCTACGTCTGCAATCCAAATAACCCAACGGGCGGACTCACGCCGAAAGGCGACCTCGAATCATTCTTCGATAGAGTGCCCAGGAGTGTGAGCGTGTTGGTAGACGAGGCTTATCACGACTTCGTTCCTCCGACGTCGACGTACACGACGTGGGTAGGGCGCGCCGCTTCCGATCCACGCCTAATCGTCACACGCACGCTCTCGAAGGTCTATGGCATGGCGGGACTTCGCGTTGGGTACGCCGTGGCTTCCTCGGGGACGTCGAAGCGTCTGGCGCAGCGACGGCTGGCGATGGGTGTGAACATTGTTGCCGCCCGTGCGACGAAGGCGGCACTGGAGGATCAAGCGGATGTGAGGAAGATCGTCGACCGTGTTGCGGACGATCGCCAGGAGTTCTACAACCAAGCCAATGCCCGGATGTTACGCTCCCTCGATTCGGTGACCAATTTCGTGATGTTGAGAACCTCGCGCCCCGGGACCGAAGTCGCCGAGCAACTCAGGGAGAAGGGCATCCTAGTCGCAAGTGGATATCCCGGTTTTGACAATTACATCCGCGTGTCTCTGGGATCTCCCCCGGACATGACCGAGTTTTGGCGCGCGTGGGACGCGTTTATGCCGCACGGAATGTAGGCACTCGAGGACATGCGGCGGAGTTGTGCCACCGGAGCCATTCGGGTCCAAATGGAAGTATAACGCCCTCACTGGAGAAGTGAAATCCTGCACGGCATGCTGCGCGATCAGGCGGTCAAAATAAAAACACGGAGCTGGTAGCCTGGCTGTGTAGAGGCGGCGTTCGGGAGTTAAGGGAGC
>Ga0307472_100000293_pt1 | contig 16475 bp, 11 predicted proteins | sample atmos_gasesAM5C__2_FD_204582 | JGI IMG/M metagenome (GOLD analysis project Ga0307472, IMG submission 204582) | Hardwood forest soil microbial communities from Morgan-Monroe State Forest, Indiana, United States - atmos_gasesAM5C_05 | ecosystem: Environmental > Terrestrial > Soil > Temperate...
CCCCTCTCCCTGTCCCTCCCCCACCATAAGGGCGTTCACGCCCGTCTACGACAGGCGATGGGGGGAGGGAATCGTAGGGCGCGCACCTTCGCAACTCACACACTGTGTTTGCGGGCGGACATGAAAGCCGCGCTCGTCCGCTTTCTACCGCTGCTGCTGATCGCACTCGCGTGGGAGATTGCGCCGCGCATCGGGCTGGTCTCGTCGCTGGCGCTGCCGCCTTTGAGCGCCGTGCTGTCCGCCTGGTTCGAGCTTCTGCGCGACGGCGACCTTCTCATCAATGGTGCCTCCTCGCTCTATCGTGGCAGCGTCGGGCTTGCGCTGGCGATCGTGGTCGGGGCTGCGCTCGGCGTGTTCATGGCCTGGTGGCGGCCGGTCAATGCCTTCCTGGGCCCGCTGGTCGAGCTGTTCTATCCGATGCCCAAGTCGGCGCTCATCCCGGTGACGGTAATCTGGCTCGGCTTCGGCGACGGCTCGAAGATCCTGCTGATTTTCCTTGGCTGTATGCTGCCGGTCACGGTCGGCGCGTTCAACGGTGCGCGTTCGAGCGAGCAGGTGCTGGTGTGGTCGGCGCGCAGCATGGGCGCGAGCCGCATGCGCATGCTATGGGACGTGGTGGTGCCGAGCGCCATGCCGGAAATGCTCAACGGCATCCGCACCGCGCTGGCGTTGTCGTTCATCCTGCTCGTCAGTTCCGAACTGATCGTGGCCCGACAGGGCTTCGGCTACCTGATCGGTTCGCTCGGCGCCAACGGCTCCTATGAGGCAATGTTCGCCGTGGTCCTGACGGTCGCCTTCCTCGGCTTCGCCGCCGACCGCGCCTACCAGCTCGTCATGCAACGGGTGCTGCGATGGCGGCAATGAACGACCGCACCCGCGAGACGCTCGAAACCGAGCGCGCCCTCGCACATCGGGTCCTCGCCGTGGTGGGCTGGGTGCTAGCACGCTCGATCGCCATCATCAGTCTGCTGATCGCCTGGGAATGGCTGGCGCGCAGCGGCACGGTGACGCCGTTCGTGCTGCCAAAGTTCACCGCGGTGATCGAGCGGATCTGGAACGACGCGCTTGCCGGCGACCTCCTGGTCAACACCGGCGCGACGCTGTTTCGCGCCATCGTCGGCTTCGTCATCGCCGCGATCAGCGGGGTCATGCTCGCCATGGCGATGTCGCGCGTCGCCGCCGTAAACTGGCTGTTCGATCCGATCATCTCGGTCGGCTTTCCGATGCCCAAGGTCGCGTTCCTGCCGGTCGTCATCCTGTGGCTCGGCCTCTACGACGTCTCGAAGATCTCCATGGTGGTGCTCGACGCGATCTTTCCGGTGGTCACCGCGACGCTGGTCGGAATCAAGGGCGTGGAGCGCGAGGTTATCTGGTCGGCCCGCAACATGGGCGCTAAGGACCACGAGCTGATGTGGCAGATCGTCCTGCCGGCGGCGCTGCCGCAGATCATGACCGGGCTGCAAGTCGCGCTGCCGATCGCGCTGATCGTCGCCATCGTCACCGAGATGATGATGGGCGGCTACGGGCTGGGCGGCGGCATGATGACGGCGTCGCGTTTCGCCGATTCGCGCGGCGTGTTCGCCGGCATCGTCGAGATCGCCGTGGTCGGCTTTTGTCTGGTCAAGGGCATGGCGATCCTGCGCCGCCGGCTGCTGCTGTGGCACCAGGAAGCGATGGAGCCGAGTACCGTTTAATATCAACATCCTGCGTCACCAGGGCTCGGTAAATGCCAAAAATTATGCTTGAGAACAAAACAAGAACATGGAATCAATAAGGCTGTGGTCGTCATCAATTTCACACAGGCCGGGGAGATAAACCGACGCCCGGGAGCAGACCGGTGAAGGAGATGTGTCGTAGTGCGAAGACCGTTGCGCCGCGGGCTCGGCGCGGACGATGAGAAGCGCCTGATCGAGGCGCGGCGCGAAGCTGAATATCACACGCAGAGCGCTATGGGTCCGACCGTCATCAGAAATGTGACGTGCTGACGACGAGTAGTGATGCATTGGCAGAAGATTTGACCGGCGATCGCACGTTCTTTCATATCAAACCGCACGGCTGATTCGGAATCGAGCGCAGCCGCGAACCTTGGGAGTGGATGAGATGTACACCGTGTACGATCTCGAATGCGAGGATGAACCAGAATCCGGTCTCACGCTACAGGAGGCGGGTATCCGGCGGCTCGAAAAGGCCGGGTATCGGTACGAGTTCCGGCGCGTGGAGGGAGCATTAGCGCTCTTCCTGTCAGAGCAGCGCGAGACCGCATTCAGCGAAGCTGGTCCGCTCGTGCTCGCCAAGGTGGCCGATGCAAAGGACATGTCCTCGGCGCATGTAGAACTTCTTCGGTGGATAATCTCGGCGTCGTTCGGCGGTCCCTACAGTGTCGATACTGACGAGGGCTATTTGCGAGCAATGGAGAAAGCTGGAAACGAAGTCGACGAACTGCGATCCAGTCTCGCGCACGGCGCATTTCGATGACTTGCGTACCACGGCTCGAAAGATCTGCGCCGCGATCTTGCGCGCCGCAATGGCTGGTCGACGTTTGCATCGGCGAAGGAACAGCAACCGTTACACTATGGCCTTCCGCCCGGCGGCAAGCCGGCGAAGCGTGATCCGGCGTTCTGCGACACATAGGCGAAGTCATATGGAAGTCGCATGGAAGAAATGGGGTCTCCAGCCATCGCCGATGCATTACGGGGCAACCGTTATAAGACCGAAAAACACGAGTGCGCTTGCCTCGCGGTCGGTGCGATGCTCTAATTTTGCTCAACAAAATGCCGGGCACACGGCATGTCGACATGCCATGGGAGGGACCCGATGCGTTCTCTGAAAGTCATGCTGTCCGTCGCGGCGGGCGTCGTGCTCGGCGCCAGCAGCGCCAGCAGCGCCGAGCCGATCAAGATCCGCATTTCCTGGGTGGCGCCGGTCTCCAACTGGGGCTCGATCCTGCTGGAAAAGAAGGACCTCGCCAAGCATCTCGGCAAGTCCTACACGCTCGAGTCGACGCGGTTTGCCGGCACGCCGCCGATGGTCACCGCGCTCGCCAACAACGAGCTGGAGATCGCCAACCTCACCTATTCCACCCTCCCGATCGCTATTCAGAACGCCGGCCTCGACGACCTGCGCGTGATCGCCGATGAGTTCCAGGACGGCGTTGGTACCGGCTACAGCAACGAGTTCAAGGTGCTCGCCGACGGCCCGATCAAGAAGGTCGAGGACCTCAAGGGCAAGGCGGTCGCGACCAACGCCGCGGGCAGCGCGGTCGACGTCGCGATGCGCGCCATGCTGCGCAAACACGGGCTGGAGGACAAGCGCGACTACACTGTGGTCGAGGCGCCGTTCCCCGCCATGCGGGCGATGCTGGCCGAAAAGAAGGTCGATCTCATCCCGGCGGTGCTGCCGTTCTCGCTCGATCCCGAGATGCAGAAGATTTCGCGCGCCCTATTCACCACCAAGGACGCGGTCGGCGTGACGCAGTTCTCGGTGTGGATGGCGCGCAAGCCGTTCATCGACAAGAACCGCGCCGCACTGGTCGACTTCATGGAAGACACGCTGCGGATCGTGCGCTGGTACCTTGATCCGGCCAACAAGAAGGAAGTGATGGAAATCTGCGCGCGCGTCACCAAGCAGCCACCGGAGCGCTTCGACTGGGTGTTCACCACCAGGGACAACTACCGCGACCCCAACATGCTGCCCAACCTTGACGCGCTACAGAAGAACGTCGACCTGGTGCGGGACCTCGGCTTCGTCAAGTCGAGCATCGACATCAAGAAATATGCCGATCTCAGCGTCGTCCAGGACGCGGCGAAGCGGCTGAAGTAGGCGGCAACGTCGACCCGGAGCGAGCGCTCGAGCCACGGTGCCGCAGTCACCCTTTCCCACAAGCCGAGAGGGTTACGCAGTGCCGTGCACTTGTTCAGCAATCTCCATCGCGAATCGACATCGCGCTCAGCGTCACTCCGCCGGATGCAGTCTCGCCGGCGCGGTGCCGGGCGTTGCCGCACGGCCCGAGAGCCGGCGGTGCAAGCGATCGAGCAGCAGATAGATCACCGGCGTGGTGTAGAGCGTAAGGACCTGCGACACCGCCAGGCCGCCGATAATGGTCATGCCGAGCGGCCGGCGCAGCTCCGAGCCCGGGCCGCTCGCGATCACCAGCGGCACGGCGCCAAGGAGCGCCGCCATCGTCGTCATCATGATCGGCCGGAAGCGTTCGAGGCAGGCTTGGTAGATCGCCTGTTCGGGCGGCAAGCCGCGCTGGCGCTCGCCTTCGAGGGCGAAGTCGACCAGCATGATGCCGTTCTTCTTGACGATGCCGATCAGCAAGATGATGCCGATGAAGGCGATGATCGTCAGCTCGGCATTGAACATCATCAGCGCGAGCAGCGCGCCGAGGCCGGCAGAGGGCAGGGTTGATATGATAGTCAGCGGGTGGGCGAGGCTCTCGTAGAGAACGCCGAGCACAATATAGACCGCGACCAGTGCCGCGAGGATCAACAGCGGCTGCGCGCCGACACTTTGCGCAAAGGCGCGCGCCTCGCCGGCCGCTTCGGCGTGCAGCGTGTCGGGCAAGTGCAGCTCCGTCACCGCCTGCTGGATCGCCTGTGTCGCCGTTTCGATCGGCATGTCGGGCGCAAGATTGTAGGTGATCGTCACCGCCGGAAATTGTCCCTGGTGATTGACGACCAGCGGCGCGATGCCTTTTTCCACCCGCGCCACCGCCGACAGCGGCACCGCGACGCCGCCCGCGCCGGGCACATAGACGTTATCGAGATCGGAGGGATCGCGCTGGAACGGCCGATCGGTCTCGAGGATCACGCGATACTGGTTGCGCTGGGTGAAGATGGTCGAGATCTGCCGTTGCGAGAAGGCATTGTTGAGCGCGTTGTCGATGTCCTGGATGCGCACGCCGAGGCGCGAGGCGGCGGTGCGGTCGATAATCACGTTGGCCTGCAGCCCGCCCTGCTCACGATCGGTCGATACGTCGACAATGCCGGGGATCAGGCGGATGCGGTCCTGCACGCGCGGCACCCACTGCTGCAGCTCGTCGAAATCGGGGTCCCACAGCGTGAACTGATATTGCGAGCGGCTCTGTCGGCCGCCAACGCGCACGTCCTGCGCCGACACCATGAAGACGCGCACGCCGGGGATCGCACTCAGCCGCGCGCGCATGCGCTCGACCACCTGCGCGGTGGTGGCGCCGCGCTCCGACTGCGGTTTGAGGCTGATGAACAGCCGCCCGTTGTTGACCGAGCCGCTGAACGCCGAGCCGCCGACCGACGAGCCGACGCCGGCGACGGCCGGGTCGGACAGTACGATGTCGGTCGCGCGCTGCTGCAGCTCGATCATGGTCTGGTACGACACATCGGTCGACGCCGTGACCGAGCCGAACAGAAGGCCGGTATCGTCCTGCGGAAAGAAGCCCTTGGGCGTCTTGACGTAGAGATAGCCGGTCAGCGCGACCGTCGCCAGCACGACGAACAGGGTCAGCACGCGGTGGCGCAGGACGATTGTGAGGCTCGCCGCATAGGCACGGATGAGGCGCGACAGCACGCCCTCGACCAGACGGTCGAACCACGTTGCGTTCGGGCTCGGCGCCGCGCGCACGAAATGCGCGCAGATCATCGGCGTGACCGACAGCGACACGACGGTCGACACGCCGATCGCGAAGGCGAGCGTGACAGAGAACTCGCGAAACAGGCGGCCGACGATGCCGCCCATGAACAGCAGCGGAATGAACGCGGCGATCAGCGAGATGCTGATCGAGACGACGGTGAAACCGATCTGCCGCGCGCCCTCGATCGCCGAGCGCAGCGGCGAATGGCCTTTCTCGAGATTGCGGAAGCAGTTCTCGATCATGACGATGGCGTCATCGACGACGAAGCCGACCGAGACCGCGAGCGCCATCAGCGACAGGTTGTCGATCGAGAACCCCGCCGCCCACATGGCGGCGCAGGTGCCGGCGAGCGACAGCGGCACCGTGACCCCGGCGGCGATGGTCGCGGCGCCGCGGCGCAGGAAGGTGAACACCACCAGCATGACCAAGATTACGGTAGCGCCCAGCGTCAATTGCATGTCGACGACGCTTGCCCGGATGGTTTGGGTGCGGTCGGACAGGATCGAAATGTCGATGTCGGCCGCTATCCAGCGCTTGAGCTCGGGCAGCAGTTCCTTGATGCGGTCGACGGTGTCAATGACGTTGGCGTCGGCCTGCTTGGTAATGACCAGCAGGACGGCGGGCTGGCGGTTGAACCAGGCGGCGGAGCGGCTGTTGCGCGTGCTCTGCTCGATCGTCGCGATGGCGGAGAGCCGCACCGGCGTACCGTTGATGGTCTTGACCACCAGGTTGTCGTATTGCCGCGCGGTGCGGAGCTGGCCGTTGACGGCGAGGGTCTCGGCCAGCACCGTGCCGTCGAACACGCCGACCGGGCCGGCGGCGTTGGCATTGGCGATCGCGGTTCGCACGTCCTCCATGCTGATGCCCATGGAGGCGAGCGCGACCGGATTGACGCGTATGCGTACGGCGGGCTGCTCGGCGCCGCTCACGCTGACGTCGGCGACGCCGTCGACCTGGGAAATGCGCTGCGCCACCACCGTGTCGGCGGCGTCGTAGATCGCGCTGGGCGGGATCGTCTTGGAGGTCAGCGCGACGATCAGGATCGGCGCCGCCGCCGGGTTGGCCTTGCGGAAATTCGGCAGGTTCGGCAGGTCGCCCGGCAGGTCGCTCAGTGCGGCGTTGAGCGCGGCCTGAACGTCGCGCGCCGCGCCCTCGATGTTACGGCCGAGATCGAACTGCACGGTGATGTTGCTCGATCCGAGCGAGCTCACCGAAGTGATCTCGGTGACGCCGGAAATCTCGCCGAGCCGGCGCTCGAGCGGCGCGGCGACGGTCTTGGCCATGGTGGCGGGGTCGGCTCCCGGCCGGCCCGCGCTCACGCGGATGGTGGGGAAATCGACGCTCGGCAGGCTCGCCACCGGCAGCAGGTGGTAGGCGACCGCGCCGACGAGAAAGATACCGATCGAGATCAGGGTCGTCCCGATCGGGCGGCGGATGAACGGATAGGAGAAGTTCATCGCCGTCACTCTGCCGGCCGCTGCGACAGCGCGGGTCCGCCCGCCCGTGTCATGCGGTTCTTGAGCCGCTCCATGTAGAGATAGATGACCGGCGTGGTGTAGAGCGTGAGCAGCTGGCTCAGCAGCAGGCCGCCGATGATGGTGACGCCGAGCGGGAAGCGCAGTTCAGAACCAGTGCCGCTTTCGAGCGCGAGCGGCAACGCGCCGAACAGGGCGGCGAGTGTCGTCATCATGATCGGCCGGAAGCGCAACAGCGCGGCCTTGACGATCGAATCGCGCGGCGACAGACCCTCCATCCGCTCGGCTTCGAGCGCGAAGTCGATCATCATGATCGCGTTCTTCTTGACGATGCCCATCAGCAACACGATGCCGATCAGGGCGATGACCGACAGGTCGAGCCCGAACAACATGAGGGCGAGCAGGGCGCCGACGCCGGCCGACGGCAAGGTCGACAGGATCGTCATCGGATGAATGAAACTCTCGTACAGCACGCCGAGCACGATGTAGATCGTCACCGCGGCGGCGAGGATCAGCCACGGCTCGCCGGCGAGCGACCTGGCGAACTCGGCGGCGTCGCCGGAATAGCTGCCGATCACCGAAGCCGGCATGCCGATCGCGTCCTGTGCGGCCGAGATCGCCTTGACGGCGTCGCCGAGCGAGGCGCCGGCCGCGAGATTAAAGCTCACCGTCACGGCCGGGAATTGCTCCTGGTGCATGATCGTGAGCGGCGCGGTGGTGCGTTCGAGGCTGGAGATGGCGGCGAGGGGAACGAGGTTGGATGACGGCGTCTGCGGTGCCGCGGGCGCGTTGGACGTCAGCGACGTCGGCGCCTGGGTGAGACCGATGACCGGCACGTAGAGCTTCGACAGCGCGGTCGGGTCGCGCTGGTATTGCGGCATGGCTTCGAGGATGACGCGATACTGGTTGGCCTGGGCGTAGATCGTCGAGATCTGCCGCTGGCCGAAGGCGTCGTTGAGCGTGTCGTTGACGGCTTGCATCGACACGCCGAGCCGCGCCGCCTTCTCGCGGTCGACGTTGATGAAGGCGCGCAACCCGCCCTCCTGCGCCTCGGAGGCGACCTCGCGGATGAGCGGGTCGGCGCGCAGGTGCGCGGCCAGGCGGTCCGCCCAGGTTGTCACCTCGCCGGCATCCGTGCCGGTGAGCGTGTACTGATATTGCGCCCGGCTCGGGCGCGTCGAGATCTGGATGTCCTGCACCGGCTGGAAATAGACGGTCATGCCGGGGATCGTCGCCACCGCGCGCTGCAGGCGCTCGACGATCTCGGTCACGAATGCGCGCCGGTCGTCGCGCGGCTTGAGCGAGATCGTCAACCGGCCGGCATTGGGCGTCGGATTGAGCGTGCTCACGCCGACGATCGACACCACGCCGGTCACGTCGGCGTCCTTGCGGATTGCGGCGACCACGTTGTCCTGCAGGCGCTTCATCTCGTCGAACGATACTTCCTGCCCGGCCTCGGTGACCGCGTTGATGAGGCCGGTATCCTGTGCCGGCAGGAAGCCCTTCGGCATCGCGATGTAGAGCACGATGGTGGCGACCAGCGTCAGGATGGTGACGATGAGGGTCGCCAGCTGGCGGCCGAGCACCCACTCGAGGCTGTCGCGATAGAGCTGGACCGTGCGGTCGATGATCCCGCCCAAGCGGCCGGTCAGCGTGCCGACGGGCCCGCTGCGGCGCCCGCCGCCTTCGCTGTGGCGCAGAAGCTTGCTGCACATCATCGGCGTCAACGTCAGCGATACGATGGCCGATGTGACGACGGCGATCGTCAGGGTCAGCGCGAACTCGCGGAACATGCGGCCGACCAGCCCGGTCATGAACAGCAGTGGGATGAATACCGCAATCAGCGACACCGTCAGCGAGATCACGGTGAAGCCGATCTCGCGCGCGCCGCGCAAGGCCGCCTCGAGCGGGCCCTCTCCGTCCTCCATGTGACGGACGATGTTCACGATCATGACGATGGCGTCGTCGACCACAAAACCGGTGCCGATGGTCAGCGCCATCAGGGACAGGTTATCGAGGCTGAAGCCGCAGAACCACATCACGCCGAACGTGGCGATCAGCGATAGCGGCAGGGCGACGCCGGCGATGATCGTGGCGCGGATGGTGCGTAAGAAGATGAACACCACCAGCACGACCAGGACGACGCTGAGCACGAGCGTGAACTGCACGTCGCGCACCGACGCGCGGATCGTGCCGGTGCGGTCCTGCACCACCGTAAGGGTGACGCCGGCCGGCATGGCGCGCTGCAGGCGCGGCAGCTCGGCATGGATGCGCCGCACGGTCTCAATGACGTTGGCGCCGGGCTGACGCTGGATGTCGAGGACGACGGCGGGCTTGTCCTGATACCAGCCGCCGACCTTGTTGTTCTCTAGGCCGTCGATGACCTGGGCGACGTCACTCAGCATCACCGGCGCGCCGTTGCGGTAGGCGACGATGACGGCGCGATAGGCGTCGGCCGCCGCGATCTGGTCGTTGGCGGCGATGGTGTAGGCCTGCGCCGCCCCGTCGAGCGCGCCCTTGGGGCCGGCCACATTGGCGCCGACGACCGCCGTGCGCAGGTCTTCGAGCGCGATGCCGTAAGCGGCGAGCCGCGAGAGATCGGCCTGGATGCGCACCGCCGGCTTGAGGCCGCCCTGCACCGACACGTGGCCCACGCCGGTCACCTCGCTCAGCCGCTGCGCCAGCAGCGTGTCGGCGAGATCGCTCATCTGGCGCAGCGAGATCGTGTCGGAGGTCAGCGCCAGCGTGATGATCGGCGCGTCCGCCGGGTTCACCTTGGAATAGGTCGGCGGGTAGGGGAGGTTGCGCGGCAGCGTCGAGCCGGCCGCGTTAATGGCAGCCTGCACGTCCTGTGCGGCGGCGTCGATGTCGCGGTTGAGGTCGAACTGCAGCGTGATCTGGCTGATACCGAACGAGCTCGACGACGTCATGGTCGACAGCGACGGCGTCTGCCCGAACTGGCGCTCGAGCGGCGCCGTGACCAGGGCGGCGATGATGTCGGGGCTCGCGCCGGGAAGCTGGGTCTTGACCTGGATGGTGGGAAAATCGACCTGCGGCAGCGACGAGACCGGCAGCAGCCAGTAGCCCAGCCAGCCGCCGATCATGACCGCGATGGCAAGGAGCGAGGTCGCGATCGGCCGATGAATGAAGGGCGACGATACGCTCATGACGATCGCGCTCGCGGGCTCATGATATCCACGCCCTCGCGTTCATGGATTGGCGCTCGTGGTCGTCCCCCCGCTCCGCTCGCTGCGCCGCTGCCGGTCGCGCGGGCGCTCCTCGGATTGCAGGTTGCCGTCGCCGCGGCGGCGATTGCGCTCGCCGGTCGGCGGTGTCGGCTGCGTGGCGTCGCCGCTGCTGACGGTGATGTGGCTGCCGTCGGACAGCCGGGCAAAGCCGCTCGTCACCACCCGGTCGCCCGCCTGCAATCCCGCTGTCACCACCGCCTGCGCGTCGTCCTGTTGCGATACGGTGATCGGCCGCACGGCCGCCGTGTCGCCGTCGCGCACGAGGTAGACGAAGGTGCCGTTGGGGCCGCGCTGCACCGCCGCCGTCGGCACCACCACGACCTGCTTGAGCGTGTCGACCAGGAGCCGCACGTTGACGAACTGGCCGGGCCACAGCTGCAGCTGGGCATTGGGAAACTCGGCCTTGAGCTTGATCGTGCCGGTCGTCTGGTCGACCTGATTGTCGACGACCTGCAGCGTGCCGCGGTCGATGACGGTGCGATTGTCGGCGCCGAGGGTCTCCACGGTGAGTGCGCCTTGCGCGAACGCCTTGTTGACGGCGGCGATCTGCTGCTGCGGCAAGGTGAAGAAGATCGAGATCGGGCGAATTTGCGTGATCACGACGAGGCCGGTCTGGTCCGCGACCCGCACGATATTGCCGACGTCGACCAGGCGTATGCCGGTGCGGCCGCTGATCGGCGCGGTGATGCGCGTGTAGTCGAGGATCGCGCGCGTGTTGTCGATCGCCGCCTGGTCCTGCTTCACCTGTGCCTCGAGCTGCGCGACCAAGGACTTCTGCGTATCGAGCTGCTGGCGGTTGATGGCGTTGGTCGCGGCGAGGCGGGTGTAGCGCTCGACGTCGATCCGGGCATTGGCGAGCTGGGCTTCGTCCTGCGCCTTCTTGGCGACGGCCTGGTCGTATTGCGCCTGATAGGTGGTGGGGTCGATCTGCGCCACCACGTCGCCGCGTTCGACGTCCTGGCCTTCCTTGAACAGCAGGGTCATCAGCTTGCCGTCGACCTGCGGCTTCACCGTGACGGTGTTGAGCGCGCGGGTCGTCCCGACGCCGTCGAAATAGACCGGCACGTCGGCATTGGTCGCGGTGGCGATCAGCACCGGAACCGGACCTTCACCGCCGCCGCGCAAGCGCCCGCCGCCGCGCTGCGCCTGCGGTTCGCGCACCTGCATCACGATCGCCGCGACGATGCCGATGACAAGGATGCCCACGAGGGCGGTGGCGATACCACGACGAGACATCTTCATCGCGGACCTGCGGCGGGAACGGCGCGCACCGGCTGGGACGTGCTGGCAAGCTCACGAGTCACGCGGCTTGTCTCCATCGAGCGGCGGCCAGCCGCCGCCGAGCGCCTGGAACAGGCTGACCACGGCGAGCAGGCGGGCGAGCCGCACCTGGGCAAGCGTATCGTCTGCCTGGAACAGCGTCTGCTGCGTGTTGATCACGGTGATGAGATCGATGGTCCCTTCGCGCAGCCGCGTCTCGGAGATTTCGAACGCCTGGCGCGACGTGCGCAGGACCTCGGTCTGCAAGCGTTCGCGCAGCGACTGCTGCTGGACGTCGACAAGCGCGCGCTCGACGTCGGCGAAGCCGTTGATCACCACGCGGCGGTAGGTCTGCAGCAGTTCGTCCTGGCGGCCTCGCGTCTGCTCCAACTGGCCAACCAGCTGGCCGCCGTGGAAGATCGGCTGGGCGAGGTTGGCGGCGAGCGCATATTGCCACGAGCCCGATGCGAACAACGTCCTGAGCGCCGCGCTTTGGAAGCCGCTGGCGCTGGTGAGCGAGATACTGGGAAAGAACTGCGCGCGCGCGTTGGCGATATTGGCGGTGGCAGCGGCGAGCTGCGCCTCGGCCTCGCGAAAGTCCGGGCGGCGGCGCAACAGATCGGAGGGAATGCCGGGCGTCACGCGCGGGATGGCGAGCCGCCGCATGCTGCCGCCGCGCACGGTAAAGGCTTCCGGCGTCTGGCCGACCAGCACCGCCAAGGTCGCGATGTTCTGGCGCAAGGTGATCTCGAGCGGCGGCACGGCGGCACGCTGGGTGGCGACCAGGCTTTCCTGCTGCGCCACGTCCAGCGAGGAGGCGGTCCCGGCGTCGAGGCGCTGGCGGACAAGGTCGAGAATGCGGGTCGCGGCTGCGACATTGTCGCGGGCGATGCGCAAGCGGTCCTGCGACGCGAGGATCTGGAAATAGGCGTTGGCGACGCTCACCAGGGTGGTGAGCGCCACGACTTCGCGGTCGTAGCGGCTGGCGACCGCGGTCTGCTCGGCGGCGAGCAAGGCCGCGCGATTCTTGCCCCAGAAATCTATCTCGTAGCTGGCATTGAGCGTGGTGCTGAACAGGTTTCGTTCCGGCGATCCGCCGCCCGAGGCGCCCGACACACCCGACCCGCCGGACCCCGTGTTGGTCGACGAGCGGGAATGTTGCGCGCTGCCGTCGAGATTTACGGTCGGCAGCAGCGCGGCGCCGGTGATGCGCGCCTGGGCGTCGGCCTGCATGATGCGCGCTACCGCGGCGGCAATGTCGAAATTGCCGACCTGCGCTTGCTCCATCAACGTGGTCAGTTCGGCCGAATGGAAACCGCGCCACCAGTCGAGCTTGGGCAGCGCTGCGTCGGGATTGCCGTGGGCGAGCTGATAACTGCCGATGATCGGAACGCCGAGCTCGACCTTGTCCGAGGCCAGCATGCAGGCCGACAGGCCGTGCATCAGCCACAGTGCGCCGACCAAGGGCGCGATGCGCCGCGCAGCCAACAGCGAGGGGGACAAATTGCGCTGACGCATATGTCGGGCTTCCAAACTCCTCCGGCATGATATCGCCGCCTGGGGCGCCACGCGCTCGCGAGACGGCGAAGCGGGCGTGTCCCGCGGCGCGGTGAAGGGCTCGCTGCCCGCCTTCGGGGCACACGGCAACACCCGCGCCTGCCGCACCGTGTGCGGCAGATCGCAGGAGAATCGCATGGTCGGTGCTCATCATGTCAGCGTCAACGGGCAGTCGGCGTTTGTCCGCTGCGATCTGATCGCCAAACGCGGCCCAATTCGGACCTTCCAGGCGGTCAGCGGCGGTCGTGCCACCTCACCGTGGCCGCAACTGCCTTGCCGATCCTAGAGCGTTCCGGCCGGCGCCTCGCATGAAATATCGGAAAGCTTTTGCCCCCGCACTCGGTGGCGGCCATCAACATATTGATATTATTAATATTTTAAGCTGCAAAAGGCCCTGCGCGGCGGCGGCCGGGGCGGGCCCTTGCTTAGTCGCCGTCGTCGAGCTTGCCGATATGGTGCTGGGCATAGAGCTCCAGGCCGAGCTTGGCGACGAGATCAAGCTGCGTCTCGAGGAAATCGATGTGTTCTTCTTCGTCGTGCATCAGCTTTTCGAACAGGTCGCGCGTCACGTAGTCCTTGGCCCCATGGCAATAGGTGGCGGCCTCCTCGTAGAGCGTGCGCGCTGAAATTTCCACGGCGAGATCGGACTCGAGGATCTCCTTGACGGTTTGTCCGATATGCAAGGGATCAAGCACCTGCATATTGGGGAAACCGTCGAGGAAGATGATGCGATGGACCAGCTTGTCGGCGTGTTCCATCTCCTCGATCGATTCCTTGCGCCATTTCTTGGCGAGATCGAGATAGCCCCAATTGTCGAGCAGCCGATAGTGCAGCCAATACTGATTGACCGCGGTCAGTTCGTGCCGCAACGCCTTGTTGAGGTATTCGACAACTTTGGCGTCGCCCTTCATGGCCCGCTCCTGCGCTGAACTGGTTACTGGCGTGACCGGCAGCGCATCGGCCGCCGTTCATGATTCCAATCTGGATGGGAAATCGCGGTCACGCAAGCGTGAGCGGTGCCGAGACCGTCGGCCCGCTGAGGTCAGCGCGCGCCGGAGCCGCAGCAGGCACAGTCGATCGGGCAGGACACGGACAGCGCTTCATCGGCGGTATCGAGGGCTCGATCGGCAGTGCCGAGCGCCTCGTCCATGATGCGCTTGATGGTGCGCGCGCACCGCCCGCACTGTGCGCTGCAGCCAAGACAGCCGTAGACCTCGCCGGCGCGTTGCGGCGCCGCCTCATTGACGGCGGTACGTACGTCATGGTCGGTCAGGACGTTGCAGGAACAGACAATCATTGCCGTCTGGACGTTTTGGACCCGGGGCCGATCCATCGATACTTCAGTCTGCAGCGTTGTGCAAAAGGAAAAGACACTTTAAAGCCGTTCTAATCTGCGGCTTGCATCGCATTATTGGGAGGGGTGGAGAATTGTCCGGAACAGGCACACTATAATCGCTCTAAACTGCCAAGTATTAGTTGACAATCCTCTGTCGTCGCCAAACATTCCGCTTGGTGTCTGCCGGTCGACGGTGCTGTGACCCCGACCCTGGAGTCCAAAGGTCGAGGTTGTGCTTCTTCGGTGCGGCCGTGCTGGCAGGCTTGATAACAGGATGGGTTCTGCCGTGGCACGACCCCCCATCGACCCAATTGCGACGACGAATCTGCGGACCGCGCGGCGCCGCGCGCGCCGTGCCTATATGTCGCGCGCAGCTTTCGTCCGGCTGGTCGTCGGCTGGGTCGGGATCACCGGCGTGCTCTTTGCGGTCACCTTGTCGATCCGCCTGTTCGGATAGTCGCACGCGTCGCAAAAGTCTTCGTGGCGGTCGTAACGGCCTGGCGTTTTGGGCATTATCCCGGCCGCCGGCACCGGCCGGCGATGTCCTGCTCTGCGCTCCTCCGAAAGGCCCAAACGACATGCCTGCGACCGCCATCGACTCCGCCGTGTTCCGCGACATTTTCTCGACCGAGGCGATGCGGCGCGTGTTCTCCGACGAGAACCGCATCCAGAAATATCTCGATTTCGAGGCGGCGCTGGCGCGCGCGCAGGCCAAGCTCGGCATCATTCCGCAGGACGCGTGTGACGAGATCGTCACGCATTGCTTGGTCGGCCAGTTCGACATCGCTAAGATCAAGAGCCAGACCGAGCGCATCGGCTATCCGGTGCTGCCGGTGGTGCAGCAGCTCGTGTCGCTGTGCCAGGGCGGATTGGGCGAATGGTGCCACTGGGGCGCGACCACGCAGGACATCACCGACAGCGCCACCATCCTGCAGATCCGCGAGGCACTGGCGCTGGTCGAAGCGGACATCGACGCCATCGCGCAATCGCTCGCCGACCTCGCGCGCAAATATCGCGACACGCCGATGGCCGGCCGCAGCAACCTGCAGCAGGCGGTGCCGATCACCTTCGGCTACAAGGTCGCCACCATCCTCGCCGCGTTCGAGCGTCACAAGCAGCGCCTCGAGCAGCTCAAGGCGCGCGTGTTCGTGCTCGAATTCGGCGGCGCCGCCGGCACTTTGTCGTCGCTCGGCAAACACGGCCTCAAGGTTCAGGAGCAATTGGCCGAGGAGCTTGGTCTCGCCCAGCCCGAGATCGCCTGGCATACGGCGCGCGACCGCATCGCCGAGGTCGGCTGCTTCCTCGGCCTCGTCACCGGCACCTGCGCCAAGATCGCCACCGACGTGAAGCTGATGATGCAGACCGAGGTCGAGGAGGTCTACGAGCCGTTCCACGAGGGCCGCGGCTCGTCGAGCACCATGCCGCAAAAGCGCAACCCGATCTCCTGCGTCTACGTCACCGCGCTGAGTTCGGTGGTGCGCCAGCACGTCGCCGCACTGCTCAATGCCATGGACGAGGACCACGAACGCGCCACCGGCCCGTGGGAAATCGAGTGGATCGTGCTGCCGGAAATCTTCTCGTGCTCGGCCGGCGCGCTGGCGCAGACGAGGTTTCTGGTCGGTGGGCTGCAGGTCGACGAGAAGAAGATGCGTGCCAATCTCGACATCACGCGCGGCCTGATCGTGTCGGAAGCGGTGATGATGGGTCTCGGGCCGCATCTCGGCCGGCAATATGCCCACGATCTCGTCTACGACATCTGCCGCCAGGTGGTGGCGACCGGTCGTCCGCTGGTCGATCTCCTGGCCGAGAACAAGGAGATCACCGCGCACCTCGACCGCGCCGCGTTGGCCAAGCTGTGCGATCCCGCGAACTATCTCGGCCAGGCCGGCGAGATGGTCGATCGCGTGCTGGCGATGCGGAAGGGGTGAGGCGGGCTGCTTTCAAGATGCTGAAAAGACCGGCGCCGGCGCGCAGCGCTTGCCCTCCAG
>Ga0307472_100000296_pt1 | contig 16389 bp, 10 predicted proteins | sample atmos_gasesAM5C__2_FD_204582 | JGI IMG/M metagenome (GOLD analysis project Ga0307472, IMG submission 204582) | Hardwood forest soil microbial communities from Morgan-Monroe State Forest, Indiana, United States - atmos_gasesAM5C_05 | ecosystem: Environmental > Terrestrial > Soil > Temperate...
GGTCGTAAGGAAAATATTCGTGTTGGTAAGAAGAGGCACTGCGTTCTGGGCATTTTGACGCAATCCTTCAAATGCCAGGAACCCGAAAGTCTTGTCCTTTTGGATCGGGAACCCAGCGTTGACGCCGAATTGATATCGCTGCAGGGAATTCTTGATCGGCGCTCCTTGCGAAGGGGGTCCTGCGGGATCAAACACCTGTCCGGGCTGGAGCGCCTGGCTGAAGGCAAAAGGATCGCGCGCGTCTAGGGCATCGTTGCGGAAGAACCCAAACGCACTCCCGTGAATGTCGTTCGTTCCGGACTTGGACACAATATTAATCGATGCGCCGCTTGCTGCCCCCAAATCAGCCTGGTAGTTGCTCCGATTGATTTGGAACTCCTGCACAGCGTCCTGGCTCAACGTTGGGCGCACCCCGCCGGCGTCGTCCCCGGCCTCGCCACCGTCGACCGTAATGCTATTCCCGCGGCCATTGCTGCCGTAAAACGAAAGACCGCTCTGCGGCGTCTGCTTCACGCGAAAATCCTGGTCGCCGGCCAATCGAGTGGAATCGGCGACGCCGGGCATCAACAACGTAAAAGTCAGGTAATCGCGCCGGTCGATCGGCAAATCTTCGATGTACCGCTGCACCACAGTGTCGGCCTGGCTGCCGCGTTGCACTTCCACCACCGGCGGCGCTGCGCTCACTTCGACCACAGCCTTGGAAGTCGCGAGCGTGAGATGAAAATCAACCACCGCAATGCTGCCCACGCTGACCTCCAAGCCCTTCTGCTGCATCGTTTCGAAGCCGGCAGCTCGCGCGGTCACGTCGTAGGTTGTCGGCGGCAACCCGGTTAGGCGGTAGAATCCGTTCGTGTCGGTCTCGGTGGAATGCAAAATTCCTCGTTCGGCTTCCACGGCAACCACCAGCGCCTTCGGCACCACAGCGCCCGTCGGATCAACCACCGTTCCATTGATCGTGCCCGACGCGCCCACCCCTTGAGCCCGCGCCGCTGGAGACGCAACCAGCACGCACACAAGACACGCGATCAGACCGGCTAGAAATGCTGACTTCATAAATCCTCCTCGTGAGGCCAAAGCATCGCCTGGCCGCCTGTGAAGTCGCACCACGCCCACGGTTCTATCGAGCCGAATTCGTTGGAAGCACCCGCCACCCCATCCACCCGTTCCACCCATCCAAAATTATGATAGGGAATATTACATTTTAGTGACTAACGTCAAGCCGAATTAAGCGGAGAACCTAAGATTTTACAGGTGGTGTTCCTACAGTCGGGAGGTGTTCCTAAAGAAGTATCAGACCGGCAAAGGCAGCGGAGAGAGTCTAGCTAGGGAAGGTCAAAACCATTCGACCTGCAACCTGGCCCCTACGCAGGAGCTGCAAGGCCTCGTTCGCAAATTCGAGGGGCTTCGAGATGACGTCACAATGAACCTTTCCCGCCGCAGCCATGGCCAGTACGGCGCGAAGGTCGTCGCGAGTGCCCACCGCCGATGCCTTGATTCGCACTTCGCCTGCGGCCATGAGGATGGGAGGGAAACAGATATTCTCTGCCGGTAATCCCACCGCCAGCAGGGTTCCAGTCGGGCGCAGGCTGCTGAACGCAGCGTCGTAAGCAGCCTTGGCCGCTGAGCAGACAAGCGCCACATGCACGCCGCCGGTCTTCCGGATCTCCTTCACAGCATCTCCGGCGGCGTTGTTGAGGGCTTTCGCCGCCCCCAGAGACTTTGCGCGGGCGAGTTTTTCTTCGGATATATCCACAGCCGTCACTTCGGCCCCGAACTCTCGCCCGATTTGGACTGCAAGGTGGCCCAGTCCGCCGAGACCAAAAATTGCGAGCCGCTGCCCGCGCGAAATTTCCGATTGTTTGAGCGCGCGATAGACCGTCACGCCGGCGCAAAAAAGCGGCGCTGCTTCGATGGACGACAGGCCATTTGGAATTTTCAGCGCGTGGCTCGCGGGCGCTTTGAAATATTCGGCATAGCCGCCATCCACCGTGACACCCGTAATTTTCTGCTTGGTGCACAGATTCTCATACCCTTCCTTGCAGAACTCGCATTCTCCGCACGTCCAATAAATCCACGGGGCTCCGACCCGGTCTCCGATTTCCAAATTTCGAACGTTCGCGCCTTTCTCGGCCACACGTCCCGCGATTTCGTGCCCGAGGATCACCGGGCGCTTGACGATTTTCGCGAATTGCGGCCAGTCGCCGTCCGCAACATGCAAATCGGAGTGGCAAACTCCACAGGCCTCGACGCGAATTAAAACTTCATCCGCACCCGGCGTGGGGCGCCCGATGTCTTCAAAAGTGAGGGGCTGTTTGAAATCGTGCAGGACGGCGGCTCGCATTCGCATCCGTTCGATGAGGACCTGAAAGTCTTCTTACGTAACGCGAACCTCAGGCGCGACGCCGCGCAGAAAGAAGTCCACCGCGTTGCGAACGCGTCCGATCAGCTTGTCGGGGCCGGGCGGACCCGCCACCCAGTTTCGTACCACCGTGTTGTAGAGTGCTTCCATGAATTCGGCCAGGTGATCCACCGGAAACGCGCGCGTGATCTCTCCGCGCTTCTGCCCCTGTTCCAGAATTTCTTGCAGCAGGCTGGCCGCGATTTTTTCTTGGCCGCGCATCTGCGGAGACCGTACTGGGTCCATTGCCCCAGACAGCACCACCGCTTGCCAAAGCCAGCGATTCGCTTCCACCTCACGCGCAAACTCGTTGTAGAGACGCCGCAACCGGTCCACCGTGCTCGCATCGCTTGAAAGCTCGACCTTCAACTTTTCGGTAATGCAGGAATAACCGCGATTGCCCACCTCGTAGAGAACGGCGTCCTTGGTCGGGAAATAGCGGAAAAATGTGGGCTGGCTGATTTCGAGCACCTGTACGACGTCTTCTACACGCGTGTTTTCGTATCCCTTGGCGCGGAAAAGCCGCAATGCGGTTTCAATGATTTCCTGGCGCAACCGCGCTTTCTTGCGCTCCCGAAGCCCCGGCTCGAATTCGACACCGAGCGCGCTGGCTCGGCGTCCCGACCGCTTTCCTCCGCGCTGGGCCACGCTCCGAACTGCAGCAGGTGATGCGCCTCGAACTTTAGCGTTGGCCATGACTAATTTTCTCCGAGTGTCCGGCTTGGGCTGTTGTCCATCTTACACGGCTAAAAGTGAGAGTCACCATAACATAATAGCGACTTAACTTTAACTGGAGTCATTCAAAATCTCCGATTCTGCCAGGTCGGTCTTCGAGCGAGAAGTGGGTTGACCGATTCTCCAGATTCCGGCGCGCAAAAAATGCAATTTATTTGCGATTAGAAAATTGTACTTTATTGATTTTGAGATGTTTAGGAAGGATTCTAATTCCAAATTTGCGATTAGAAATTCGGGAGGCGATGTTTTGAGCCTCAACAGGTAATCCTGACGAGAAAACAGCGGTTTTGTCTCGATTAGAAATGAAGCGGAGTCTTTGTTTTGTTCGGGTTGCGGGGAATTCTAATCGCTGCGTCTCGATTAGAATTCCGTGGCTCGCAACTCGCGACTTGTGAATCGTGGAAGGCGAGCCGCGGCGGCACTTAGAGACGGTTGTTGCGGTCCGGTCGACGAAAAACTTTGAGCCTCGCGGCGGGAGCTTCCGTGCGAGCGTATGAGCCGATCGGGCTTTACTTCCCCTGGCTCGCTCTTGAGCTGCGATTTGAAATCCGAATTTTCTTTCGTAAAGCATAGACGAGGGTAGCATGAAGGAGCGGAAAAATTGACTGGTGAGAAGTGCAGGTCACGGACAGTTAGTTCTAGAACTGTACTCGCTGCTTTCATCTCTCTCGTATCTCACTGGCTGCGCGGGAAATTTTATTTTCCGATGGTGCAGTATTGTTCGGCCTTATCGCTCGTTAGGAGAGGCTGGGCACCAGCTAATACGTGCCAATTCCCTGGGCTTCAGTTGCTTCCACCGCGGCCTCTATCAACTCACTTATTAACCGCATGATAATCGTAAAGAGAATAAGACAACGATGGGGCACTTTCTATCTTTGGTTACGGAAGGTCTTAGCGTTTCAAACGCGTCGAGCAGGGGTGCAGCCGAATTTATCCCGAAGGACACTAACCTGCAAAAGCCTTGACTGCCACAGACCACGCACCTAACATGCCCTGCCCGAATTAGTTTTCCACGAAGATTTTCTGGAGGATTCATGTCCCGTTGCCTGCGCTTGCTCGCTGTGGAGCTAATTTTGCTCGCGACGCCATTTGCTACGCTGGCCGGTCCGCCAAAGCCGCTGGTATTCGAGCTTTCTTACTTGAAGGAACTGTCCGCATCACCGGTGGACGGCCATGTCCTGCTGATCATCTCGAAAGGGGACATGCCAGCCTCGGGAGGCTTCGGAGTGCAGGAAGGCATCGAGACGCAGCAGGCGTTTGGAGTGGATGTGGACGCGTGGCAGGCTGGCACTACGGTGCGTGTGGATTCGTCCACGCTTGGGTATCCGCTCGAGAGCCTGCGCGAGCTGGTCCCCGGCGACTACTTCGTCCGAGCCGTGCTCAACATTTACGAAACCTTTCACCTGGGCAACGGCAAAATCGTGAAGCTCGCACCGGACAGAGGGGAAGGCCAGCACTGGCAAACGAAGCCCGGAAATTTCCTGAGTGCACCGCAAAAGGTGCACCTCGATCACGAAACATCAGGCACGATTCGCATTACCCTCGACCATAAAATCCCTCCGCTCGAAGACGAACTCGCTGAAGTGGACTCGATGCTGGACTGGCGTCCGATTGCGCATCCGGCGAGCGTCGAGGACAACAAGTGGGAGAAGCACGTCCACATGCGCAGCGACCTGCTCTCGAAGTTCTGGGGACGCCCGACTGAAATTGGAGCAGTGGTATTGCTGCCAGACGACTGGGACGAACACCCGGATGCGCGCTACCCCGTTCTGATTTCGGAGGATCATTACCATCGGCATTTTTTCCCCGGCTTCCGAACGACGCCGCCTGATTCAGATCGCCAGAACGTCGCGAAAAACTCGGGCACGAATGCCGTTCAGGATTGGATGCCGGGACGCGACAGAGAACGAGAGCTGCAAGAAGCAGGATGGAGATTGTTTCAGGATTGGACGAGCGGGCGGTTGCCGCGAGTGCTGATCGTCATGCCGCAGCACGCGAATCCGTATTTCGATGACTCCTATGCAGTGAACTCAGAGAACCTCGGTCCTTATGGCGACGCCATCATGCACGAGTTGTTGCCCATGATCGAAAAGAAATTCCACGGACTTGGGCAAGGTTGGGCGCGGACTGTGTTCGGCGGATCGACGGGTGGATGGGAAACGCTCGCGGTGCAGGTATTTTATCCAGACGAGATCAATGGCGCCTGGGCCGGCTGCCCCGATCCGATCGACTTCCGGGCGTATGGGCCTGTCAACATATATGAAGACAAAAACGCATATTTCCGGGAAGGGCCGTTTATGAAGGTGCCATTGCCGGAAAAACGCAAGACCAATGGGATCATCGATACCACGATGGAGATGGAGAATCGCCATGAGTTGGTGCTTGGGACGCACGGCCGTTCCGGGGAGCAGTGGGACATCTGGCAAGCGGTATTCGGCCCGATGGGCGATGATGGCTATCCCAAAGCGATCTGGGACAAGCGTACGGGCGAAGTCGATAGGTCCGTGGCTGACTACTGGCGCGAGCACTCGGATTTAACCTACATCATGAAACGCGACTGGGCGACGCTGGGACCGAAGCTCGCGGGCAAACTGAATTTTGCGGTGGGCGACATGGACACCTGGTACCTGAACAATGCGGTCCACTTGGCCGAATCCGTGCTTACCGACCCAAAGCTATTTCCCCCCGCGAACGCTACGTTCAAGTACGGCCCGCTTCAGCCACACTGCTATCAGGGAGTCCGCCTGGACGCGCCACCCATCGAGAGGTCGAATGAATTGCAGGCGCGCATCTGGCAAATGGTGAAGCACATTGAAGACACGGCGCCTGCCGGGGCCGACCTGAAAAGCTGGAAGTACTGAAGCCGGTGCTTCATGGGGCTCGGGGTTATATTCGCCGCCTTGGATTCGCATCTCGAACTTATTGAAACTACGGAGCTACAATCCCATCCAATTGGTACATTATCGGGCGACTGGTAGCGGCTTGCTCGCTGCAGAAAATCATGAGGCATCGTTGATGACGCATAGGCTCACGTGGATATGTGTGCTGGCTTCAGTACTGATGACTTCGGGGGTCGCGGGCTTTGCGCAGGACGTGAAGACCCTGCCGGTTCCAGACGAGCGCTACAAATTGGATATTTTGTTAGTGGTGGCGCATCCGGACGACGAAGCTGCGGCTACTGCTTACCTGGCGCGGGCGATGGATGAAGGCAAGCGCGCAGGCGTTGCGTACGGAACACGCGGAAGCAGCGGAGCAAACGATCTTGGCGCGGAACAGGCTGCGGCGCTCGGCGACATACGGGAGATTGAAGCGCGGCGGGCGCTCGCCAAGCTGGGGATCATGAATGTGTGGTTCATCGGGGGACGCGATACGGCGTCGCAGGACGTGCTGCAGTCGCTTTCGAACTGGGATCATGGAGCTGTGCTCGAGCAGATGGTGCGAATCGTTCGGCTGACGCGGCCGGAAGTGATTCTCGCATTTTTGCCGGGGACATTTATCGGCGAGGATCATGGCGATCATCAGGCGGCGGGCGTGCTGGCGACCGAGGCGTTCGACCTGGCCGGCGATCCACTGGTTTTTCCCGAACAGGTGACGGGGCCGATGCGGCGGCTCGAGCCTTATTTCGATAATTTGCGTCCGTGGCAGGCGAAGAAGATCTACTACTTTCCGGACGCGACGCGCGAAGACATTTTTAAGGGGAAGGGACCAAGCATCCCACTAACCGGAATTTCGAAAGCGACCAAGCAGCCGTACTGGCGCATGGCGCTTGGATCGTTCCTGTCGCACGAGACACAAGCGAAAGCCTACATCGATTCGTTCGCGAAAATGGACGAGGCCGAAATTGAGAAGAAGGCAAACGCCAACGGCTGGACGCAGCCGCTGGAATTTGTACTGGGGAAATCGCTCGTCGGCGGCAGCGTGACGGGAGATATTTTTGAGGGGATCACTCCGGGGGCGATCCCATTCGCGCGAAGCCAGGCTGCGCCCGAGCCGGAACTTCCTGACCTTGCAATTGAGCTGGCGGGCCCTTGGGGCTTCTACACGGAGTTTCGTCGCGCGCACGGGCTTGAGAATCTGCCGCATCCCGAACCCCCAGAAATTGGGCTTCAGGCAGGCACCTCACTGGTGATTCCGCTCTGGCTGCGCAATGAAACCACTTCGGCGCAGGAAGTCACGCTGACCGTAGATTTGCCAACGGGCTGGAAAGTTGAAAGCGGCGACGGAAAATTCTTGGTGGCGGCTAAACAGGTGGTTGCGGCGCGCGTCGAGATCAGCCTGCCGGCTTTGAACGACGGGAATGCAACAAAACAAGAGGCGCAGGAAGTGGCGGTTCACGGCGCGGCGAATGGAAAGTCGATTGGAACCGTGAAGCTGCGTGTTGAACTACGGAAGAAAGCATTACCCGAGTAACGCCCGACGTGGGCAGCGCGGGAATTGTGAGACTATAGCGGCGCCGAAATCGACGATCTGCAAAACTGAATCTCAGCGAGAGAGGGCGCGAGTGGCTGAAAAGCTGGTGATGGTGGGAGTGTTACCGGAAGTGATTGTCCTCGACCCGGGCGATCAGGCGGTGTGGTATTCCAACGCTGGGAACCTGAAAATCGAATTCGATCCACAGCGCTGCCCTTTCTCTTCGAATGTGTTTCAAGCGCCGCCCGGCGTGCGGTTAGTCAGCGGACCGGCGCGCCCCGGAACAAATCCCGGCTCGTATCGCTACCGGCTTTCGCTAAATGACGCTGTCGTTGCCCACGGCGAGATTTTTCTTCGGGAAAAATAGCGCGAGCTCTTTCCGCGAGTTCAAGCTTGAAAAAATTAGAACAGAAAAGCAGCGCGTTTCACGGGAAGCGAATGTGTGCAACGTGAAGGAATACGACCCCGACGATGAGAGCGACAAGAGCCAAAAGGAGAAGATATTCACCCAGGTCGGCATCTTGCGACTGCGGACGATTCGACGGGAAACGCGGAGGTAACTTCGCCATACGCAGTTCCTTCGGCTCTTTACGGTGGTTAGGTACCGGCGACTGAGCCGAAAGTCAGTTCAAGTTTTGCGTCGGCTGGGGAGGGAACGTGTCCATAGTGCAAATCAGATCAACTGGGGTTTGAGCAATGCCGACTAACGGAGGACAGCCTCCGCAAATTCCACTATCCGTTATTTTATGGATCAATGCCAGAGGAAAATACGGGATTAAGCATCAGTAGAATCCAGTACGCTGCGGCACGGGATCTGATGAAATATACGGATAGCTTGCCAAAGTTGATTCAACCTGCCGTCAGAGGCAATATTTTAATGTCCGTACTTAGTCCGCTGCGAGCGTGAAGGAGCAAGGTGGCCGATAGAGCGACAATCGATCCCGGCACGGTAGCGACCGCGCGAGACGAGCGACGGCCTGAACAGTTCGACGTGCTGATTGTGGGAGCGGGACTATCCGGAATCGGCGCGGCTTATCATTTGCAGACGGAATGCCCCGGCAAGAGCTTTGTAATTCTAGAAGCTCGAAGCACGAGCGGCGGGACCTGGGACTTGTTTCGCTATCCGGGAGTACGCTCCGACTCCGATATGTTTACGCTCGGGTATCGCTTCCGCCCGTGGCGGGGGGCGAAGGCCATTGCCGAGGGACCTTCCATTCTCCGCTACATTCGGGAAACGGCCACCGAGCATGGCATCGACCGCAGAATTCGATTTGGCCATAGAGTTATTCGCGCGTGCTGGTCATCGCAAGATGCTCGATGGATGGTCGAGGCGACCGACGGGAGTGGCGAGACCGTTCGATTTGGCTGCAACTTTCTTTACATGTGCAGCGGCTACTACGACTACTCCGAAGGCTATATGCCCGGATGGCCGGGCATGGAACGATTCCGCGGCCAGATCGTGCATCCACAGAAATGGCCGGAAAATCTGCAGTATCACGGCAAGCGAATTGTTGTGATCGGCAGCGGCGCGACGGCGGTCACGCTGGTTCCGGCACTAGCGGATTCGGCCGCGCATGTAACCATGCTGCAGCGCTCACCGACATACATCGTCGCGCGGCCCTCGCAGGATGTGATCGCGAATTTTCTGCGTAAGTTTCTGCCTGCGCGCGTCGCATACGCGATCGTGCGGTGGAAAAATGTGCTGATCGGCATGTACTTCTACGGGCTCGCGCGAAGAAGACCAGATTACATGAGACAGGGAATTTTGAATCTTGTGCGGAAGGAGCTTGGCCCTAAGTATGACGTCGAGAAGCATTTTTCGCCGCGCTACAACCCGTGGGACCAGCGGCTGTGCCTGGTTCCTGACTCCGATTTATTTGCGACGATCCGGGCGGGCAAAGCTTCGATTGTCACGGATGAGATTGAGACGTTTACCGAGACAGGTTTGCGACTTCGTTCAGGCGACGAGATCGAAGCGGACATTATCGTGACGGCAACCGGGTTGAGGCTGAAGCTGCTGGGCGGGATGCAACTCGTTGTCGATGGCGCGCCGGTCGATATGTCGCGGACGCTTGGGTACAAGGGAGTGATGTTCAGCGATATCCCGAACTTTGCGTCGGCTTTCGGGTATACCAATGCTTCGTGGACTCTGAAGGCGGATTTGACGGCCGCGTACGTTTGCCGCTTGCTGAATTATATGGACGAGCGAGGATATGCTTCCTGCACGCCGCGCAGACGCGATCCTGAAATCGTCGAAGAGCCAATGGTGAACTTCACTTCCGGATATTTTCTGAGGGCCAGCGCAAGCCTTCCAAAACAGGGCTCCAAAAAGCCTTGGAGGCTTTACCAGAACTACGCGCTGGACACGTTCGCGCTACGATTCGGCAAAGTGGATGACGGCACGCTGGAGTTCGTCCAGCGCAACAATGGCAATCGCGCTGATTGAGGCGCAAGCACCACGCACGGTCCGGCACTAAGGTCGCTACAACAGTAAAAGCTAAAGCCTACGAAGCTGAACGCTATTGAGCGACTTCCTTTACGGCATCGACAATGTGGCGCGCCGAAATTCCGAAAGCGTCCACCAATTCGTCCGGCTTGCCTGAGTGGGGCATGCCGTTAACAGCCAACAGCTTGAATTTTGATGGTACGGCTCCGGCCGAGGCCAGTGCTGTGAGTACCGCTTCGCCGAGACCGCCCTCGGGCCAATGATCTTCCACCGTGACGAGCCGTCCGCCGGTAGCTTTGATTTGCTCGGCGAGCGCTTTGCCGTCAATCGGTTTAACGCAATAAAGATCGATTACGCGAATTGCCGTGCCTTGCGATTTCAATTGATCGGCTGCCTTGAGAGCTTCGTGAAGCGTGATGCCGGCGCCGACTACAGTGACTTTATCCTGCGCGCTTTGCCTCGGCACTTTGAATCCGGGTACAGGAAACTTCTCGTCCTTCGAATAAAGGATCGTGGTCTTGGGACGCGAGGTGCGCAAGTAGTTGATGCCCGGACGGCGCGCCATCGTTTCCGTAAGACGTTCAGTGGAAATCGCGTCGGAGGGATAGAAAACCGCCGAGCTATGGACGGCTCGCATCATCGCGATATCTTCGAGCGCCATTTGCGAAGGTCCATCCTCGCCGATCGAGACGCCGCAATGCGAGCCGCAGAGATTGATATTCGCACGGCTGATTGCGGCCATGCGGACCTGGTCGTACGCGCGTGAATGGAAGCAGGCGAACGTATCGAGGAACGGAACCTTGCCGCGAGCAGCAAGTCCGACTCCGAGGCTGATCATATTCTGCTCTGCGATGTAACCCTGCCAGAAACGATCGGGGTAGGCGCCGCCAAAAAATTCGGAAAAGGTTGAATTCTTCACGTCGCCGGAAACCGCGACGAGATGCGGATTCACAGCGCCGAGACGCTTGAGCGCAAAGCCATACGCTTCACGCGTGGCGACCGGCTTACCCGCTTCATACTCCGGCGCAGGCGGCGCGGGAAAATCTGGAGGCGTGGGAAGCGGCGTGCGCTCGTAGGATTTTCCGGGATCGGGCGGAACTTGCGGAGGCGTACCACCTTGCTCCGCAATTGCGCGGGCGAGCTGCTCTTTAGAGAACGGCTTGCCGTGCCAGCCCATTTTCCCGGCAACTTCGCTGAAGCCGTGGCCTTTGATCGTGCGCGCCAGGATCGCCTGGGGGCGGCCTTTCGTCGCTTTGGCGCGATCGAGCGCCGCGAGAACTGCGGCGACATCGTGGCCATCGATCACCTCCGTCGCAAATCCTTCGGAGTCGAACTTTTTGCGATACGTCTCCATATCGTGCTGATACATCGTAGGCTCACTCTGGCCAAGCGCATTCACGTCCGCGATTACGGTCAAATTGTCGAGCTTGTAGTGGCCGGCAAATTCTGCAGCTTCCCAAATTTGCCCTTCGGCCATCTCGCCGTCGCCAAGCAAGACGTAAACGCGCGTGTCGCTCTTATCCATGCGCGCGCCGAGCGCGAGGCCGGAGCCGACCGAAAGCCCCTGGCCGAGAGAGCCGGTGGCGGCATCCACGCCGTGAATGCGAGGTGTGGGATGGCCTTCGAGCTCGCTCGAGAACTCGCGAAGCGTCATCACGCGCGATACGGGAAACACGCCCGCCTCCGCGAGCGCGGAGTAGAGCACTGGCGCCGCGTGGCCCTTCGACAGGACAAACCGGTCGTCGTTATTGGAATTTGCCTTTCTCGGATCGAACTTCATGGCGTAGAAAAATATTCCGGCCATGAGTTCCGCTGCGGACATGCAGGATGTCGGGTGACCCGATCCCGCTGCCGTGGTCGACATCATCGAATAAATACTCAAGAGACGCGCTTTTTGCTTGATAGCCTCAACGATCGCTTGCGATGGCCCAGCAGAGGAAGTAACGCTCATAGCAGCTCCTTGCGATTCATAGTGGAAATTCAATCTTACCTGTTTCAGTTGCCGTCTGCGAACCAGTTTCTTTCATATCGCGGGATTATTTGCGGCGCATGAAAGACGGATTGCGTTTCAGGGTTGCGAAACGTAGATTTATCGCACTGGCTTCAAGGGGATACTCATGGACGCGATTTCGATCACTGTAAACGGGAAAGCGCAGTCGGTGGAGGTAACTCCGGAAACGCCGCTACTTTGGGTGCTGCGCGATACGTTGGGGCTCACCGGAACCAAATTCGGCTGTGGCATGGCGCTCTGCGGCGCGTGCACGGTGCATGTTGATGGCGAGGCGACTCGCTCGTGTACGACGCCAGTCTCAGCGGTCGCCGGGCGAAATATCACCACGATTGAAGGTCTGTCCGCCGATGGACGCCATCCCGTGCAGGTGGCATGGCTCAATGAGCAGGTGGCGCAGTGCGGCTACTGCCAGGTGGGAATGATTATGACGACCGCAGCACTGCTCGCGAAGAATCCGAAGCCGAGCGATGCGGACATAGACGATGCACTTGGCGGCCACATCTGCCGTTGCGGAACGTACCAGCGAATTCGGGCGGCTGTGCATGAGGCTGCGACTAAGCGGACACCCCTAGTGGCCGCTGGAGAAACGCGATGAGCGCGGCGGCTGGGAAGATAGCACGGGTTTCGCGACGCGATTTCCTAAAGGTAGGTGCTGCGGGAAGCGCGAGTCTGATGATTGGTTTTTACTGGGGTGACTCATCGCAGGCTAGCCTTGCAACCGGCGCGGCGAAAGACTTCGCCCCGAATGCGTTCATCGAAATTCATCCGAACGGCGAGATTCGGCTCATTGCGGCGCGTTCCGAGATGGGCCAGGGCGTTCGAACCTCGATGACCATGATACTCGCGGAGGAACTGGACGCCGATTGGTCGAAAATCAAAGTTGAACAGGCCATTGCCACGTCCGACGCGAAATACGGAGACATGACGACTGGCGGTAGCGAGAGCGTGCGCAGCTCGTGGGACCCGCTCCGACATGCAGGCGCCACCGCGCGTGACATGCTAGTGATGGCGGCCGCGCAAACGTGGGGCGTGCCAGCAAATGAGTGCAGTGCGATTGGCGGAAGCGTGATCGAGCACAAGAAAAGCGGGCGACGCGTGAAGTATGGTGCGCTTGTCGAAAAGGCCGCTGCGTTACCAGTTCCAAAAGATGTGCCGCTAAAAGACGCAAAAGATTACCGCATTATCGGTACCTCCAAGCCGCGGGTCGACGGCGGGCCCATCGTGATCGGCGAAGCGCACTACGGGATCGACACGAAAGTCCCGGGGATGTTGTACGCGGTAGTTGCTCGGCCACCAGTATTCGGCGGGCACGTGAAGAAATTCGATGCGGAGCGGGCTCAAGCTGTGCCGGGCGTAAAGAAGGTGATCGAGGTGCCGGTGGTCGAGATGCCGCCGTTATTTGGCGAGGAGCGGCCGGCCAATTCCGGGCACCAGCATTATTTGTGGGGAGGCGTGGCCGTGGTGGCCGATTCCACCTGGCAAGCGATTGCCGGCCGGAAAGCTTTGTCGGTCGACTGGGACCCGGGCCCAGGCGCGGGAGAGTCGAGCGAGAAACAGCGCGCAGCGTGCGCGGAGATGGTGAAAGGCCCTGGCAAGGAACTGCGAAAAATCGGTGATCCGGCCAAAGCGTTCGACGCAGCCGCGAAAAAGATCGAAGCGGAGTATGAATTACCGTTCGTGGCGCACACGACGATGGAGCCGCCGAACTGCACAGCGTACGTTCACGACGGCAAGTGCGAAGTGTGGGCGCCGACTCAAAATTCCGGCGGAATGGCGACGGCGCTCGCAAGCGCGCTGGGAATTCCCGCGTCCGCAATCACGATTCACATCACTTTGCTGGGCGGCGGCTTCGGCCGACGACTGAACATCGATTACGGTGTGGAAGCCGCGCTGATTTCGAAAGCGGTGGGCGCACCGGTGAAAGTGTTCTGGACACGCGAGGACGACGTGCGCCACGACTTCTACCGTCCGATGAGCCACCATCGCTTGCGCGCGGGTGTGGATGCTCAGAATCAGATTGGAGCCTGGATGCACCACATTGCAGCACCTACCACAGACGGCGTGTACGTCGGTGGCGACGTCCCCGACACCGGAGGCACTGAGCTTGCAGGAACCGGACTGCCCAACGGCACCGTGCCAAATTATCTTCTCGAAGCGAGTTTTCTGCATACGGCTGTGCCGCGCGGCTATTGGCGCGGAGTGGATACCACGTGGAATCAGTTCGCGGTGCAGAGCTTTATCGACGAAGTTGCTGCAGCGACGGGAAAGGACCCGCTGGAATTGCGGCGCGAGCTGATTGCAACCAAGGCGAAACCGGAAGCGGGAGCCGGCGATCAGGCGCCCGTGGATGTAGCGCGGCTGCGGCGCGTCCTCGATCTCGCGGCGGAAAAGTCGGGTTGGGGCACGCCGCTGCCCAAAGGCCGTGGACGCGGAATTGCGGGGATCGCGGGATGGGGAACCTATCTGACGTACGTCGCCGAAGTGACGGTGGCAAATGATGGCGGCGTGAAAGTGGACCGCGTCGTTTGCGCGATTGATTGCGGGCAGGTAATTAACCCGGACATGGTGAAGGCGCAGGTCGAGGGCGGCCTCGTGTTCGGATTGACCGCAGCGCTCTTCGACGAAATCACAATAGAAGGCGGCCAGACGCAGCAGAGCAATTTCAATAATTATCCGATGATGCGAATCAGCGATATGCCGCGCGTGGAGGTTCACATCGTCCCGAGCCACGAATCGCCCGGTGGATGCGGTGAGCCGCCGGTGCCGTCGATTGCGCCGGCGGTGGCGAATGCAATCTTCGCAGCGACTGGAAAAAGATTGCGCCGGCTGCCGTTTCAGACCCAGGAGCTTGCCAAAGCTTAGCTTCGAGCTGCTTTGAAAGCTCCTACAAGCGAAATAGTGCCGATTAGAAATTCGTAATAGTTTGATTTCGCTGCACTTGCGGGAACTTCTAATCGCGGAACCGTAGATTAGAACTTGGGGCGGGACGGGCCAGTGGTAGCCGACCCGGGCGGCTATCGAACCTCCTTCGAACTCGGGTTACTTTCCTGATTTATCACTGCCTGCGCAAGCCTCATAAGTGGGACGCTTTAGGTGGATGAGGGGTTGCACAGACGCGTAGATCGCTGGGTTGGCTGGCGCCGGGGGCTCGTGTCGGAAAGGTCGGCGCCTTTTGCTTCTCTTCCGCTCATCGTTACGATTGCAACTAGAATTGCGACTATCAGTACCGTCCATGCCAGGACGGGCGCGAAATGTCCGCCGTAATGCTGCTCCGCAATCCTGGCTTGAATCACGGAATTCTTCGATGACAGCAGATTACCGAGTTGATATGCAAATCCTGGGAATGTGCCACGAACCGCCGGTGGGGACAGTTCATTTAGATGTGCTGGAATTGCTCCCCAAGCTCCTTGCACCATGAATTGCATCGCGAAACCGCCGACCGCAAGCATGAATGCCGTGTGCGAGAACGCCCATAGAGGAATTACCGGGATTGCGAGAAGCGAGGCCACGATGATTGCCTTCCTTCGACCTATACGTTCCGAGAACGCTCCGAAGAAAATACCGCCGAGAAGAGCTCCTATATTCAAGACAATTGCAACACGGCTTACGGTCTGCGGCGAAAACCCATGATCCTTCGTCAGGAATGTGGGATACACGTCCTGCGTGCCGTGGCTGAACGAATTGAATGCAAACATGAGCAGCACTAGAAACATAAAGCTGCCGAGATGCTTAGTGATGTCTTGACCAAGATGGCGTTCCGCATCCTTGGATATACGTCCGGCGAGCCACGCGGGAGATTCGTCCACTTTGGTACGAATGTAGATGATCAAAAAAGCGGGAATCGCGCCGACCACAAACATGCCGCGCCAGCCAATATGGGGAAACAAAGTGCCGTAAGCGAGCGCCGCAAGAAGATTTCCTATCACATAACCTTCTTGCAGAAGCCCCGAAAAGAACCCGCGTCCCTCGGCAGGAAGAGTTTCAAACGCGAGCGCGGCGCCGACTCCCCATTCGCCGCCCATAGCAATGCCGAAACACGCACGCATAATAAAGAACATTTTGAATGAGGGTGCGAAAGCGGTGGCTAGTTCGAAGATGGAATAAGCAATGATATCTACCATCAGCGTAGGCCGGCGACCAAAACGGTCCGCCAGCAGACCAAACAAAAAGGCACCCACAGGGCGCATCGCCAGAGTAATGAAGTTCGCCTCCAGGACTGTCGAAATCTTGACTTGAAAATGCGTGGCGATAGCGCTAACGCAAAAAATCAGAATAAAGTAATCGAAGGCGTCGAGCGACCAGCCAAGGAAGCAAGCGACGAAGGTGTTGCGCTGTACGGGAGTGAGCCGGCGGAAATTTTCGAGCAAGCTCATAGTTGCGTGCGGCGCC